>Ga0315270_10000876_pt1 | contig 16264 bp, 16 predicted proteins | sample C1_bottom_MG_FD_204932 | JGI IMG/M metagenome (GOLD analysis project Ga0315270, IMG submission 204932) | Sediment microbial communities from Yellowstone Lake, YNP, Wyoming, USA - C1_bottom | ecosystem: Environmental > Aquatic > Freshwater > Lake > Sediment | place: USA: Wyoming | collected...
ACGTTCTGCCGTTGCTGATGGGGGCGACCATGTTGATCCAGACCAAGCTGAACCCAACGCCCCCGGATCCGATTCAAGCCAAGGTGATGCTGTTTATGCCGATTGTATTTACCGGCATGTTCCTGTTTTCGCCGGCGGGCCTGGTGCTGTACTGGACGGTGAATAACCTGCTGTCGATTGCGCAGCAGTGGCAGATCACCCGCCTGATCGAGGGTGGCAAAAAAGCTTAACGGGTTTTGCGACACCATTGCCGCCGTCGCCACCGCTGCGGGGCGCGGCGGCATTGGCGTGGTGCGCATCTCCGGGGCGGCGTTGGCGGAACTGGCCGAGGCGCTGTGCGGCAAGCGTGCGCAGCCGCTACAGCCGCGGCTTGCCAGTTTGGTCAAGTTTCGTGGGGCCGACGGCCAGCCACTGGACCAGGGTCTGTTGCTGTACTTTCCGGCGCCGCATTCATTCACCGGCGAAGATGTCCTCGAGCTGCATGGTCATGGTGGGCCGGTGGTGTTGCAATTGCTGTTGCAACGCTGCCTGGAACTTGGCGCGCGGCTGGCGGCGCCGGGTGAATTTACCCGCCGCGCCTATCTCAACGGCAAGCTGGACCTGGCCCAGGCCGAGGCGGTTGCCGATCTGATCGATGCCTCCACGGCCCAGGCGGCGCGTTCGGCGCTGCGTTCACTGTCCGGTGAATTTTCGCTGGCGGTGCATGGCCTGGTCGAGCATCTGGTCGAGCTGCGCATGCTGGTCGAAGCCACGCTCGACTTTCCGGATGAGGAAATTGATGCAAATGGGATACTCCGCGACCAGCACGCGGCCAGTCGCCTGGAGCGGATGCGCGACGATCTCGCCGGTTTGCGCGCCCGCGCCCGGCAAGGCAGCCTGCTGCGCAGCGGCCTGCAGGTGGTGCTGGCCGGCGCGCCCAATGTCGGCAAATCCTCGTTGCTGAACCGCCTGGCCGGCGAGGAGCGGGCCATCGTGACCGACATCGCCGGGACGACGCGTGACGCTGTGCGCGAGACCATCCAGATCGAAGGAATTCCCCTGCATATCATCGACACCGCTGGCTTGCGTGAAACCGGGGATAGTGTGGAAAAACTCGGTATTGAGAGAAGCTGGCGCGAGATCGAGCGGGCCGACATGGTTCTGCAAATGGTCGACGCCGCCACCGGCATGACCAGCGCCGACGAAACAATTGCCGCGCGACTGCCGTTGGGAGTCGAGCGGCTGATTGTGCACAACAAGTGCGATCTCGCCGGTCTGGCTGCCGGGCGGCGCGAGGAGGGGGGGCGGGTGCACGTGTATCTATCGGCCCTGACGGGCGCCGGCATAGACTTGCTGCATGACGAGCTGCTGCGCGTCGCCGGTTGGCAGGGGCATGGCGAGGACGCGATCCTGGCGCGCGAGCGCCACCTGCAGGCACTCGACGTGGCCGGGCGCCATCTCGATCAGGCTGTGACGGAACTGGAGCGGAGCGAACTGTGCGCCGAGGAGTTGCGTCTGGCGCAGGAGGCATTGAGTACGATCACCGGCGAGTTTACGGCGGACGACTTGCTCGGCGAAATTTTCTCGCGCTTCTGCATCGGCAAGTAGATGATTTTCGGGGTCGATATGCTGTTGCTGGCCGGCGCGGCGTTTCTCGCCGGCCTGGTCGATGCCGTGGTCGGCGGCGGCGGGCTGGTGTTGATCCCGGCGTTGTTCATGGGATTACCGCAAGCGCCGGTGGCAACGATTTTCGGCACCAATAAGTTTGCGGCCATCTTCGGTACCGCCAGCGCCGCCATGCGTTATGCACGGCACATTCGCGTACCCTGGCGGGCAGTCTTGCCGGCGGCGCTGGCGGCCTTCGTGTTTTCCTTTTTCGGTGCGATGTCGGTGGCGTTGTTGCCAAAAGAGCTGCTGCGACCACTGGTGCTGTTGCTGCTGGTGGTGGTTGCCGGGTATACATTGCTGCACAAGGATTTCGGCAGCATCGACCAGAATCGCCGGCACGGCACTGCGGATATGCTGTGGGCGCTGCTGCTGGGTGCGGTGATCGGTTTTTACGACGGGTTTTTCGGCCCCGGCACCGGCAGTTTCCTGATTTTCCTGTTCATCCGCTTTTTCGGCCTGGATTTTCTGCGCGCCTCCAGCGCCGCCAAGATTGTCAATGTTGGCACCAACGCCGCAGCATTGATTTTCTTTGGCGCTACCGGGCATGTATTGTGGGCGCTGGCGGCGCTGCTGGCGGCGTGCAATGTGGCCGGCGCATTACTCGGCACGCGCCTGGCCTTGCACTACGGCAGCGGCTTTGTGCGCTGGGTGTTTCTGGCGGTAGCGGCCACGTTGATCGCCAAATTCGGCTACGATACGTTTGCGTAAGAGGTAAGAGCTTGGGCCGATAAAGCCCTGTTTCACGTGAAACAAGCCGGGCATGCCCCCCGGCAGGCGCCGGTTTCACGTGAAACAATTCAACAATTCAGTTTTGCCGGTGAGGGGCGTATGATTGCGCCTCTTTTCCACTGGCCGGTTCAAATGTTATTTCCCACGCGTTTCGATGTCATTGTGATCGGCGGCGGCCATGCCGGCACCGAGGCGGCGTTGGCTGCGGCGCGGGCCGGGGCCAAGACCTTGCTGCTGACGCACAATATCGAAACCCTGGGGCAGATGTCGTGCAATCCGTCCATCGGCGGGATCGGCAAAGGCCACCTGGTCAAGGAAGTCGATGCGCTGGGCGGCGCCATGGCGGTCGCTACCGACGAAGCCGGCATCCAGTTCCGCATTCTCAATTCCAGCAAAGGCCCTGCCGTGCGGGCCACCCGCGCCCAGGCCGACCGCCTGCTCTACAAGGCGGCAATCCGCCGACGGCTGGAGTATCAACCCAACCTGACCTTGTTCCAGCAAGCGGTAGACGACCTGAGCCTGACGGGAGACCGCGTGACCGGCGTAGTTACCCAGCTCGGCATTCGTTTTGAGGCGCCAACGGTGGTGCTGACCGCAGGTACCTTTCTCGGCGGCCTGGTGCATGTCGGCTTGTCCAATTACCAGGCAGGCCGTGCCGGCGATCCGCCCGCCGCCACCCTGTCGCAGCGCCTGCGCGAATTGAAGCTGCCGGTGGGCCGCCTCAAGACCGGCACCCCGCCACGCCTGGATGGCCGCAGCATCGACTATTCAGCGTTGCAGATTCAGCCCGGCGATGATCCGGTTCCCGTGTTTTCCTACCTGGGCCGACGCGAGCAGCATCCCCGCCAGGTGCCGTGCTGGATCACCCACACCAATCCGGACACCCACGAGATCATCCGCAAGGGTCTGGATCGTTCGCCGATGTTTACCGGGGTGATCGAGGGCGTCGGGCCGCGCTACTGTCCTTCCATCGAGGACAAGATTCACCGTTTCGCGGGCAAGGACAGCCATCAGATTTTCCTTGAGCCGGAAGGCTTGACCACCCATGAGGTTTATCCGCAAGGCATTTCCACCAGCCTGCCCTTCGATGTCCAGTTGGCCCTGGTGCGCAGCATGCGCGGACTGGAAGGCGCGCATATCCTGCGCCCCGGTTATGCCATCGAATACGACTACTTCGATCCGCGCAACCTCAAATCTTCGTTTGAGACCAAGTCCATCGCCGGGCTGTTTTTCGCCGGCCAGATCAACGGCACCACTGGCTATGAGGAGGCCGCCGCACAGGGCTTGCTGGCCGGCATCAACGCCGCCTTGCAGGTGCAGGGTCGGGAGGCATGGTGTCCGCGGCGCGACCAGGCTTATCTCGGGGTGTTGGTGGATGACCTGATTACCCGCGGCGTTTCAGAGCCTTACCGGATGTTCACCAGCCGCGCCGAATATCGCCTGAGCTTGCGCGAGGACAATGCCGACCTGCGCCTGACCGAAGTTGGCCGCGAATTGGGGCTGGTCGACGATATCCGTTGGGAGGCGTTTAACCGCAAGCGGGATGCCATCGCCGCCGAAACCGAGCGGTTGAAAACCACCTGGGTGAATCCGAAAATTGTCGCGGCAGCCGACGCGCTGCGCGTCCTGGGCCAACCGCTGGAGCGCGAGTATCGTCTGTTCGATTTGCTGCGGCGGCCACAGGTGACTTATGCCGCGCTGGCAACCCTGACGGGTGAGCAAAATTCGACCGGGGAAGTCATCACTGAGCCGCAGGTCGTTGAGCAAGTCGAAATTCAGGCGAAGTACCAGGGCTACATTGAGCGCCAGCAGGAAGAGGTGACCAGGAGCCAATCCAGCGAAATGCTGCGTCTGCCCGTCGATCTCGATTATGCGGCGGTGCATGGCCTGTCGGTTGAGGTGAGGCAGAAACTTGCGCAACTTCGGCCCGAAACCCTGGGTCAGGCTACGCGCATTCAAGGCGTTACCCCGGCGGCGATTTCATTGTTGCTGGTCCACCTGAAGCGACATTCGCTGCGCGAGAAACGCCGGGCATGAGCGAGGGTCCGGTCGAACTGCTGCATCGCGGTATCGCTACACTTAACCTTGATTTACCGGCGGGTACTGAAGAAAAATTGCACGCCTACCTGGCCCTGCTGGCCAAGTGGAACCGCACCTATAACCTTACTGCGGTGCGCGGCGAGGCGGCGATGATAGTCCAGCACCTGCTGGATTCGCTGGCCGTGCTGCCGCACTTGCAGGTGGATGCGGTGGAGATAACTTCCCTCGCCGATGTCGGCAGCGGCGGCGGCTTGCCGGGTATTCCGCTGGCGATTGCCCGAGCGCAACTGGCGGTGGCCCTGGTCGAGGCCAGTCACAAGAAAGCCAGCTTTTTGCAGCAGGCGAAGATTGAGCTTGGACTCGAAAATGTAAGCGTTCACTGTACCCGAGTGGAAGATATGGCAATGGCGGCGCGTTTTGAGGCGGTGATTTCCCGGGCCTTTTCCAGCCTTGCCGAGTTTGTCCGGCAGTCTGCCCATCAGCTTGCGCCGGGTGGGCGCTTGCTGGCCATGAAGGGGGTCCATCCGCAGCAGGAGATCGCGCAATTGCCGGCGGGTTGGCGGGTGGTTCAAAGTATTCCGCTTGTCGTGCCGGGGCTGGCGGCAGAGCGGCATCTGATCGTTATCGAAAGAACATAAGGGAAACACCATGCATATTTTTGCCATTGCCAACCAGAAAGGCGGGGTCGGCAAGACCACCACCACGGTGAACCTCGCTGCGGCGCTGGCCGCCAGCGGTCAGCGCACCTTGCTGGTGGATCTTGATCCGCAGGGCAACGCCACCATGGGCAGCGGCGTGGACAAGCGGGCGCTGGAAAAAACCGTATATCAGGTACTGCTCGGCCTCGCCAGCTTGGCCGAAGTGCGTACTAGCTCGCCATCCGGCAAGTTCGACGTGTTGCCGGCCAACCGCGACCTGGCCGGCGCCGAAGTCGAAATGGTCGAGCTGGAGCGGCGCGAGATGCGTCTGAAAGAGGCGCTCGCCGAGCATGTCGAAGATTATGATTTCGTCCTGATCGATTGCCCGCCCTCGCTCTCGCTGCTGACACTGAACGGGCTGTGCGCCGCGCACGGCGTGGTGATTCCGATGCAGTGCGAGTATTACGCGCTGGAAGGCTTGTCCGATCTGGTGAATACCATCAAGAAAGTGCACGCCAACCTCAATCGCGACCTGAAGATCATCGGTCTGCTGCGGGTGATGTTCGACACCCGCGCGACGCTGGGCCACCAGGTTTCTGCGGAACTGGAGCAGCATTTTGGCGACAAGGTGTTCAAGACCATCGTGCCGCGCAATGTCCGGCTTGCCGAGGCGCCCAGCTACGGCATTCCTGGAGTGTTGTTCGACAAGGCCGCCAAGGGCGCAATAGCCTATCTGGCTTTCGCCGACGAACTGATTGAGCGCGTCAAAACTATGTAACTGGAGAGAGAAACAATGAATCCACCAAAACCGAAGGGCCTGGGCCGTGGCCTGGGCGCATTGCTGGACGCCAATAGCGGTCCCGAGACGATGCGCCAGGACACGCTGAAAGTCAGCGCGCTGCAACCCGGCAAGTACCAGCCGCGCACCCGCATGGACCAGGATTCCCTGAACGAGCTGGCGGCCTCGATCAGGGTTCAGGGCATCATGCAGCCGATACTGGTGCGCCCGGTGGGCGCGGGCAAGTACGAAATCATCGCCGGCGAACGCCGTTGGCGCGCGGCGCAACTAGCCGGACTGCAAGAAGTGCCGGCCTTGGTGCGGGACATCCCGGACGAAGCGGCGCTGGCCATGTCGCTGATCGAAAATATCCAGCGCGAAAACCTCAATCCGCTGGAGGAAGCCGCCGGACTACAGCGCCTGATCAACGAATTTTCCATGACCCATCAACAAGCCGCCGACGCCGTCGGTCGCTCGCGTCCGGCGGCCTCCAACCTGTTGCGCCTGCTGCACCTGGCCAAGCCGGTGCAGGAATGTCTGTTCTCCGGCGAACTCGACATGGGCCACGCCCGCGCCCTGCTGTCCCTCGCCAAGGCCGACCAGGCACGGTTGGCGGCATTGGTGGTGCATAAAGGCTTGTCGGTGCGCGAGACGGAAAAACTGGTGCAGCGGGAACTGAATCCGCCGGCGAAAAAAACGTCCGCCCACAAGGCCGACCGTGACCTGCTGCGTCTTGAAGAAGAGCTTGCAGACAAAATCGGCGCACCGATCAAGCTGGTCGCCAACCAGCAGGGGGTTGGCAGCCTGACGATCCGTTTCAGCAGCCTGGAGCAACTCGACGGAATACTTGAAAGGCTGCGCTGAATAATCGCGCCGTGAGTTTTGATTGACTCATGTCGGGATAGGAAATTATAATCATCGGCTGTGTGCCTTCGGTTAAGCCTGTCACGGTGGCGGTCATGTGCGGCGGAAGAGGGCCGAAAGCATGGGTAATATTACGAGACCTAGTATTACGCGACCACTGCGCATCGCATTGGGCTGGCAGCTTGTCTCGACACTGTTGCTGGCTGTTGTGTGGGCCTGGCTGGCAGGCGCGAACGGGGCGATCTCGGCAATCTTGGGCGGGGCGGTGGCCATGGCGGGCGGATTGGCTTTTGCCTTGCTGGCGTCGCCGCGCCAGACTGTGCAGCGGTCGCCGGGAGATGCCTGGGACGGGCTGACCCGGATGTTCAAGGCCGAAGCGGCAAAGGTGAGCATCATCGTGGTTTTGCTGTGGTTGGTATTGGCGACTTACCGGGACGTTGTGGTGCTGGGGTTTATTGGAACATTTATTCTCGCCGTGATTATTTTTTCGATGGCTATTTTTATTCGCAATCCGGCGCCGCTGGAGACAGGCGAGAACCATGTCGACTGAAGCACTAACGCCCACCTCCTACATCAATCACCACTTGAGTTTCCTGACCAAGCCGGTCGGCGACGGCGGGTTCTGGACGCTGAACGTCGACTCCCTGCTCACGGCAATTTTCCTGGGCGTGATCGGTTTTGGTTTTCTCTGGTGGGTGGTGCGCGGCGCAACCGCCGGAGTGCCGAACAAGCGCCAGGCTTTCGTCGAGCTGGCGATAGAGTTTGTGGACGACCAGGCCAAGGCGATTTTTCACGGCGAGCGCCACAAGTTCGTGGCGCCGATGGCGCTGACGGTCTTCGTCTGGGTGTTGTTGATGAACGCCATGGACTTTCTGCCGATCGACATCATGGAACTGTTTTACCTGCATGTGCTGGGTCAGCATAACTGGCGCGGCGTGCCTACCGCCGACATCAATACCACCTTCGCCCTGGCGCTGTCGGTGTGGATTCTGATGATCTATTTCAGCATCAAGGTTAAGGGCCTGGGCGGCTGGATCCACGAATTGTTTTGTACTCCGTTCGGTTCCAATCCGCTGCTGTGGGTTTTCAACCTGATGTTTAACCTGGTCGAGTATATTTCCAAGCCGCTCTCGCACGCCTTGCGTCTGTACGGCAACATGTATGCGGGTGAAATCATTTTCATGCTGCTGGGCATGTGGGCCGCCACGGGAATAACCGGAGTCATCTTCGGCGCGATCCTGGGGGTCGGCTGGTCCATTTTCCATATCCTGATCGTCGCTTTGCAAGCTTTCATATTCATGATGCTGACCATCGTCTATATCTCGATGGCGCACGAAAGCCACTAATCCTTTTTTATCGTAGCTATCGTCTCTCAATCTTCTAATCACCAGCAAGTTCGAAAGGAACGCAAATGGACAAACTTCAATATCTGGCAATGATCCAGGCCTATACCGGCATCGGCATCGGTCTCATCATCGGCTTGGGCGCTGCCGGCGCATGTATCGGCGTGGGCATCATGTGCTCGCGCTTCCTGGAAGCCGCCGCCCGTCAGCCGGAGCTGATGAATGCGCTGCAGGCCAAGGTGTTCCTGCTGCTGGGCCTGATCGACGCTTCCTTCATCATCGGCGTCGGACTGGCCATGCTGTTTGCGTTCGGCAATCCTCTACTCGCCGTCATTCAAACCGCGCATTGATCGGCGGTTTCCAACAGATACCGGCCAGAGAATAGCCATGAATATCAATTTGACCCTGATCTCCCAGGCCATCGCTTTCGCGATTTTCATCTGGTTCACGGTGAAGTTCGTCTGGCCGCCAATGCTGACGGCCATTACCGAGCGTCAGAAAAAAATCGAGGAAGGCCTGGCCGCCGCAGAACGCAGCAAGCAGGACCTGGAACTGGCGCAGCACCGCTCGACCGATACCCTGCGTGAAGCCCGCGAGAAGTCTACCGAGATGATCGGCGGCGCGGAGCGTCAGGCTGCGCACATCATCGAAGATGCGCGGGCCGAGTCGGCGCGCATCGTCAACCAGGCCCGCATTGCCGCAGAAGGCGAGGCGGCGGTGGCCGCCCAACGCGCCAGGGAAAGTCTGCGCGACCAAGTGGCGCTATTGGCGGTGGCTGGGGCCGAGAAGATTCTGCGCCGCGAAGTGAATCCCCAAGTGCATGCCGAGCTGCTGGCCAGCCTGAAGTCGGAGCTCTGAGGCGTCATGGCGGAAAATGTCACCCTCGCCCGGCCCTACGCCGAGGCCGCCTATCAACTGGCGCTGGCGGGCAATGCGCTGGCTGGATGGGCCGAGGCTTTGGAGCGCATGCAGTCGGTGGCAGTTAATCCGGACATGCGCCTGTGCATCGACAACCCGCGTCTGCCGGCGCCGGACTTGACGCAGATGTTTCTCGATGCTGTCGACGGCAATCTCAGCGTCGACCAGAAAAATTTCGCCCGCGTGCTGGTGGCTAATCAACGCCTGGGCGTCATGCCCGAGATACACGGGCTGTTCCTGGAGCAGAAACATGCGCACGAAGGCGTCAAGGACGCGCAGATTACTTCGGCTTTTCCGCTGGATGCGGCAGGCCTGGCGCAACTCGTGGGCGATCTCGAACAACGCTTAAAGTGCAAGATACAGGCGACCGTCAGCGTCGACCCGGAACTGATCGGCGGCGTCCGCATCGCCATCGGCGACCAGGTGATCGACGCCTCGATCCGCGGCAAGCTTGCCGCAATGAATATGGCGCTACAGAACTAGGAGTTTTCCCAAATGAACCTCAACCCTTCCGAAATCAGCGACCTGATCAAGAGCCGCATCCAGAAGCTGGATCTCGCCGCGACCTCGCGTACCGAGGGTACCGTGGTATCGGTATCCGACGGCATCTGCCGGGTGCATGGCCTGGCCGACGTGATGCAAGGCGAAATGCTGGAATTCCCCGGCAACACTTTCGGCCTCGCCTTGAACCTCGAGCGCGACTCGGTCGGCGTGGTGATCATGGGCGAGTACGAACACATCTCCGAAGGCGATACGGTGAAGTGCACCGGGCGCATTCTGGAAGTGCCGATTGGTCACGAGCTGTTGGGCCGGGTGGTCAATGCTCTGGGCGAACCGATCGACGGCAAGGGTGCGATCAACGCCAAGCTCTCCGACAAGATCGAGAAAGTCGCCCCCGGCGTGATCTGGCGCAAGTCGGTATCGCAGCCGCTGCAAACCGGCCTGAAATCCATCGACGCCATGGTGCCGATTGGTCGCGGCCAGCGCGAGTTGATCATCGGCGACCGGCAGACCGGCAAGACCGCCGTGGCGGTGGACACCATCATCAATCAGAAGGGCGAAAATGTATTCTGCATCTACGTAGCCATCGGGCAAAAAGCCTCGACCGTCGCCAACGTGGTGCGCAAGCTGACCGAGGCTGGCGCGATGGAATACACCATCATCGTCGCCGCTACCGCTTCTGAATCCGCCGCCATGCAGTTTCTTGCGCCCTACTCCGGTTGCACCATGGGCGAGTATTTCCGTGATCGCGGCATGGATGCCCTGATTATTTATGACGACTTGACCAAGCAGGCCTGGGCCTACCGCCAGGTATCGCTGCTGCTGCGCCGTCCGCCGGGCCGCGAGGCTTATCCGGGCGATGTGTTCTATTTGCACAGTCGTCTGCTGGAGCGCGCCGCGCGCGTATCCGAAGCCTGGGTGGAGAAATTCACCAACGGCGAAGTCAAGGGCAAGACCGGCTCCCTCACCGCGCTGCCGGTCATCGAGACGCAGGCTGGCGACGTGACCGCTTTCGTTCCTACCAACGTGATTTCGATTACCGACGGACAGATCTTTCTAGAGTCGGATTTGTTCAACGCCGGCATTCGTCCCGCCATCAACGCCGGTATTTCGGTGTCCCGCGTCGGCGGCGCGGCGCAGTGCAAGGTCATCAAGAAACTCGGCGGCGGCGTGCGCATGGCGTTGGCGCAATATCGTGAGCTGGCGGCGTTTGCCCAGTTTGCCTCCGACCTGGATGAGGCTACCCGCAAGCAGCTCGAACGCGGTCGCCTTGTGACCGAGTTGATGAAACAGGCGCAGTACGCGCCGATGAAAGTATCCGAAATGGCGGTGACTCTGTTCACCGTCACCAAAGGTTATTACGACGACATTGACGTCAAGCGCGCCCTGTCTTTCGAGGCGGGGCTGATGGGTTACCTCAAGCAAGGCCATGCCGATCTGCTGGGCAAGATCGAAACCAGCAAGGACCTCGACGCCGACAGCGAAAAAGCCCTGACAGCGGCAATCGAGAGCTTCAAGAAGACCTGGGCTTGATGTCGGGCAAATGGAGCTGAGGGACTGAGCATGGCGAGCGGCAAGGAAATTCGCACCAAGATCCTGAGCGTGCAGAACACGCGCAAGATCACCAAGGCCATGGAAATGGTGGCGGCCTCGAAAATGCGCAAGGCGCAGGAGCGCATGAAGGCGGCGCGCCCCTATGGCGAAAAAATCCGCAGCATGGCCGCCGACCTGTCGCAGGCGCATTCCGAATACAAGCACCCCTTCCTTGCCAAAATCGACAAGGTCGAGCGTGCCGGACTGATCGTCGTGACCACCGACAAGGGACTGTGCGGCGGACTCAACACCAACGTTTTGAGGCTGGCGCTGGGGCGCATGAAAGAATGGGATGCGGCAGGCGTCAAAAACATTAGCGTCACCTGCCTGGGCAACAAGGGGCTGGGTTTCATGCAGCGCCTGGGCGCCAAGGTGGTCTCCAAGATCACCGGGATGGGCGACACGCCACACCTGGAGAAGCTGATCGGCCCGGTCAAGGTGCTGCTGGACGCATTTTCGGCGGGTGAACTGGATGTCGTGTTTATTGCCTACACCCGTTTCGTGAATACCATGAAGCAGGAGCCGGTGCTGGAGCAATTGCTGCCACTGTGCGGTGAGCAATTGCGCGAGGAGAAATCGAACAGTTGGGATTATCTTTACGAGCCTGATGCAAAACTGGTGGTCGACGAATTGCTGTTACGTTACGTCGAGGCGCTGGTGTATCAATCGGTGGCGGAGAACATGGCCTCGGAACAATCGGCCCGGATGGTGGCGATGAAAGCGGCCTCGGACAACGCCGGCACCGTCATCAAGGATTTGCAGATGATCTACAACAAAACACGACAAGCGGCGATTACCAAGGAAATCGCCGAAATCGTCAGCGGCGCGGCAGCGGTTTAGCCTGGCGCCAAACGTTGCTGACCAACGAATTATTGAGTTATTTGGGGAATGACGATGAGTCAAGGTGAAATCGTTCAGTGCATCGGCGCGGTAGTGGACGTTCAATTCAAGCGCGACCAGATGCCCAGGGTGTATGACGCCCTCGTTTTGGAAGGCACGGAGCTGACGCTGGAAGTGCAGCAGCAGTTGGGCGACGGCGTGGTGCGCACCATCGCGCTGGGTTCTTCCGACGGCCTGCGCCGCGGCGTAATGGTGGAGAACACCGGCAAGCCGATTTCGGTGCCGGTCGGCACCGCAACTTTGGGTCGCATCATGGATGTGCTGGGTCGTCCGATTGACGAGGCCGGCCCGATAGGCACCGATGTGCGCCGCTCGATCCACCAGAAAGCGCCGAAGTTCGACGAGCTTTCTTCCACCAACGAGCTGCTCGAAACCGGCATCAAGGTGATCGACCTGATCTGCCCCTTTGCCAAGGGCGGCAAGGTCGGCCTGTTCGGCGGCGCCGGCGTGGGCAAGACAGTCAACATGATGGAACTGATCCGCAACATCGCCATCGAGCACAGCGGCTATTCGGTGTTTGCAGGGGTGGGCGAGCGCACCCGCGAGGGCAACGACTTCTACCACGAGATGAAAGATTCCAACGTCATCGACAAGGTGTCGCTGGTGTATGGGCAGATGAACGAGCCGCCCGGTAACCGTCTGCGCGTGGCGCTGACCGGTCTGACCATGGCCGAAGCCTTCCGCGACGAAGGCCGCGACGTGCTGTTCTTCGTCGACAACATCTATCGCTTCACCCTGGCCGGCACCGAAGTCTCGGCACTGCTGGGGCGCATGCCTTCGGCGGTGGGTTACCAGCCGACGCTGGCGGAGGAAATGGGCCGCCTGCAGGAACGTATTACCTCGACCAAGGTCGGCTCGATCACCTCCATCCAGGCCGTGTATGTGCCGGCCGACGACCTGACCGACCCGTCTCCCGCCACCACCTTCGGCCACCTCGACGCCACCGTGGTGCTGTCGCGCGACATCGCTTCGCTGGGCATCTATCCGGCGGTAGACCCGCTCGATTCGACCTCGCGCCAGATCGATCCGAACGTCATCGGCCAGGAGCATTACGACACCGCCCGCAGCGTGCAGCAGACCTTGCAGCGTTACAAGGAACTGCGCGACATCATCGCCATTCTCGGCATGGACGAGCTGGCCCCGGAAGACAAGCTGCTGGTGTATCGCGCCCGCAAAATTCAACGCTTCCTGTCCCAGCCTTTCTTCGTCGCCGAAGTGTTCACCGGCTCGCCGGGCAAGTATGTATCGCTCAAAGAAACCATCCGCGGCTTCAAGATGATCATCAACGGCGAATGCGATCACCTGCCCGAGCAGGCTTTCTACATGGTCGGCGCCATCGACGAGGCTTTCGAGAAAGCCAAGACGATTCAATAAGGAATCCATGTAATGGCAATGACTATCCATGTCGACGTCGTCAGCGCAGAAGAGTCGATCTTCTCGGGCCTGGCGGAGTTCGTCGTGTTGCCGGGCGAGGCTGGCGAACTGGGCATACTGCCTGGCCATATGCCCCTGATGACGCGCATCAAGCCGGGTACCGTGCGGGTCAAGCTGCCACATCAGGAAGCCGAGGAATTATTCTTCGTCGCCGGCGGCTTGCTGGAAGTTCTGCCCAACAAGGTGACGGTACTCGCCGACACCGCGATTCGCGGCAAGGACCTGGATGAAGCCAAGGCCATAGACGCCAAAAAGAAAGCCGAAGAAGCGCTGGCCACGCGCAGCTCTGAGCTGGATTACGCACGCGCCCAGGCCGAGTTGGCCGAGGCGATCGCGCAACTGTCCGCCATCCAGAAATTGCGCAAGCGCTCCCACTAAGGTATTTCGCACTTGAAATGGGCAGCTACGGCTGCCTTTTTTCGTCAATCGCTGTTGCCCGATGACGTCAAAACAAGGCGTATCATTGGCGGCTTTTGCGAGGCAGCGCCCCGCAGTTGAGAACTTCACGGAGAAAGATGATGCTCAAAATCCATCGCCGCAAGCTCGTCCTTGGGTTGCTGTCACTGGCACTGACGGCCTGTGGCGGCGATACCGACAAGCAAGCCGGCGCTATGGGCGGCGGCCCGCCGCCGCCGGAAGTCGATGTGGTGACTGCTGCCGCCGGCAGCGTCACGCTGACCCAGGATTTGCCGGGACGCTTGCAGGCGGTGCGCACGGCGCAAGTGAGGGCGCGCGTCGAAGGCATCGTCGAGAAGCGATTGTTCGACGAAGGCAGCGATGTGAAAGCGGACACCCCGTTATTCCAGATCGACAACCGCAACTACCGGGCAAGCGCAGATGCGGCGCAGGCGGATGCGGACATCGCCCGGCTGACCGTCGAGCGTTACCGGTCGCTGCTGGCGGTCAAGGCTGTCAGCCAGCAAGAGTTTGATCTTGCACTGGCCAAGCAGAAACAGGCGGAAGCCGCCCTAAGCCGCGCCCGCACGGACCTGGAAAACACCAGCGTACCGGCGCCGATTGCGGGACGCATCGGTCGCGCCCTGGTGACCGAGGGCGCGCTGGTCGGCAAAAGCGAGCCGACTCAGTTGGCGACAATCGAGCAGATCGACCCGATTTACGCCAACTTTACCCAGTCCAATGCTGAGCTGCTGGGCCTGCGGCAGGGGTTGAAAACCGGCAAGCTCAAGCGTGCCGAGCAGGGCCGGGTTGAACTGGTGCAGGAGGACGGCAGCCTCTATCCGCACCCGGGCAAGCTGTTGTTCACCGACCTGGCCGTCGATCCGGGTACCGGTTCGGTTTCCTTGCGCGCGGTGTTCCCAAACCCGCAACACGAATTGCTGCCCGGCCAGTTTGTCGGCATCCGCTTTATCCAGGCGCAGGCCAATAATGTCATCAAGCTGCCCCAGCGCGCGGTGCAGACGGGGCCACAGGGTCAGTATGTGCTCACAGTAGATGGACAAGACAAAGTCGTTGCGCAGCCCGTCAAAACCGCCGGCATGAACGGGGGAGACTGGATGATTGCGGAAGGACTCAAGGGCGACGAGAAAGTCATTGTCAACGGTTTGCAAAAGGCGCGGCCAGGCTCGGTGGTCAAGCCCAAGCCCTGGACTCCTGCGCCTGCCCAGCCGGAAAAACCCCAATAAGGCCGCGTCATGCTCGCTAAATTTTTCATCGACCGACCGATTTTTGCCTGGGTGATCGCGCTGGTTATTTTGCTCTCCGGCGGTCTGGCTTTGCGCAAGCTGCCGGTTTCCTCCTACCCGGCAGTGGCGCCGCCGGCCCTGGCCATCAATGCCAGCTATCCGGGTGCGTCGGCCCAGGTGGTCGAGGAAACCGTCACCGCCCTGATCGAACAGGAAATGAACGGGATCGAGCACTTGCAGTACATGGACTCGTCCAGTGAGCAGGATCGCGCCACCATCACCCTGACCTTCGAGGCTGGCGCCGACCTGGATGTGGCTTCGGTGGACACGCAGAACCGCATCAAGCGTGTCGAGGCGCGTCTGCCGGAGGACGTGCGGCGGCTGGGCGTCGGCGTCACCAGGTCGGCGCGCAACTACCTGATGTTCATTTCGCTGTATTCGCCGGACAAGAGCCTCGACTACGTGGCGCTGGGCAGCTATATGGCGTCCAACGTGCTGGAGAATATCCGCCGGGTGCCGGGCGTCGGCGAGGCCATCCTGTTCGGCACCGAATATTCGATGCGTTTATGGCTCAAGCCGGAGCGGCTGCAAGCGTATGGCCTGACGCCGGGCGATGTGACCAGGGCGGTACGCGCCCAGAACGCCCAGATCGCCACCGGCGAACTCGGCCAACTACCAGCGGTGGCGGGCCAGCAGCTCGATGCAGTGATTGTGACCAGAGGCCGCCTGTCCACCCCGGAGGAGTTCGGCAACGTCATCGTGCGCGCCAATGCGGATGGTTCCACGGTGCGCGTCAAGGATGTCGCCCAGGTGGAACTGGGCGCGCAGGATTATTCGATCTCTGCCCGCCTCGACGGTCAACCCGCCGCCGCCATCGCCGTGCGTCTGGCCCCCGGCGCCAATGCGCTCGACACCGCCAGGGGGGTCAAGGACAAATTTGCCGAGCTGGCAAAGAGTTTTCCCAAGGGCGTGGCGTGGCTGGTGCCTTACGATACCTCGCGCTTCGTGGACATCTCGATCAAGGAGGTGATGATCACGCTGGCGGAGGCGATGCTGCTGGTGTTCCTGGTGATGTACCTGTTCCTGGAAAATCTGCGCGCCACTTTCATCCCCGCCATCGTGGTGCCGGTGGCGCTGACCGGCGCGATGGTGGGGCTGTATCTGCTCGGCTATTCGATCAATGTGCTGACTTTGTTCGCTATGGTGCTGGCAATCGGCATCGTGGTGGATGACGCC
>Ga0315270_10000877_pt1 | contig 16263 bp, 22 predicted proteins | sample C1_bottom_MG_FD_204932 | JGI IMG/M metagenome (GOLD analysis project Ga0315270, IMG submission 204932) | Sediment microbial communities from Yellowstone Lake, YNP, Wyoming, USA - C1_bottom | ecosystem: Environmental > Aquatic > Freshwater > Lake > Sediment | place: USA: Wyoming | collected...
CCAACGCATGGCGCTGGTGCCGCAAGACCCGGTGATTTTCGGCGCCAATGCCTGGGAGAACATTCGCTACGGCCATGTGGGCGTGAGCGAGGCGGATGTGCGGCGCGCAGCCGAGGCGGCCTACGCCACCGAGTTTCTGGATAAACTGCCGCAGGGCTTCGAAACCTTTTTGGGCGAGCGCGGCCTGCGGCTCTCGGGCGGGCAGCGCCAGCGCATCGCCATCGCGCGCGCCATTCTGCGCGACCCGGTGTTGCTGCTGCTGGATGAAGCCACCAGCGCGCTCGATGCCGAGAGCGAGCGCCTGGTGCAGGCGGCGCTGGAACAGCTGATGCAAAACCGCACCACGCTGATCATCGCCCACCGCCTGGCCACCGTGCGCAAAGTGGACCGCATCGTGGTGCTCGATGCGGGCCGCATTGTCGCCAGCGGCCGGCACGATGCGCTGATGGCCGAGGGCGGGTTGTATGCACGTCTGGCGGCGTTGCAGTTTCGGGATGCGGTGGGGGTTTAAGCGGGGATGGGTTTAGGCGCTCTTGGGTAGCCTGGATGCAGGCAGCGTATGAAGCCTCATTCATTGCCGGAATCCGGGATTGTGCCGGGTTCCCCGGATTCCGCTGCGCTGCATCCGGGCTACACGCTTGGTCCAACCTACGGCACTTTAGCCTGACGTGTCGGCCTGATCGAGGAGAGTGACGGAATCCTATCGCCTTCAGTGGTTGTTGGGCTTTGTGGGCTTGGCCCAGCCTGCGGGCCTTCAGCCCAACAGTGCCCGCGGGTGACGATCTGCCACGCGCAACAATGCCCGTGCGGGGCCGGTTGGCTGTCGTCGGCCCTGCTCCCATTCCTGCAAGGTGCGCGTGCTAACGCCCAGCAGCGCCGCGAACGCCGACTGGCTCAGGCCCATGCGTTCGCGGATCGCCAGAACATTCTCGGGCAGCTTCACTTCGATCCGCCGGCCCTTGCCACGCTTTACGGCGCGTAGGCCCTCTAAAATCTCCTGCCCGATGTCTCGCTTCTTGGTCATGGCTTAATCTCCTTCCGCAGCTCCCGCAGCACGCTGAGCGGGATATTTTCAGCTTCGTTCTTGGCGTAAAGCGTAAGCAGCACGATTTCGCCTTCGCGGTTACGCCAGTAGTAAATAACCCGAAGACCTCCGCGCTTGCCACGACCTTTGGCGGCCCAGCGCAGCTTACGGATACCGCCGCTGCCGGGAATGATGATACCGGCCTCGGGCCGAAGTGCCAGCGCCCACTGGAGAGCGGCATATTCATCGTCGTCCAGGTAGTTATGGACCAGGCGCGTGAAGATCGGGGCCTCGATAAACAGCATGTGCCAAGTATACGTCTGCGACGTATAGTGTGCAAATTCAGCCCACCCCATGTGGATGAATGGGTTGCACCACAGGTTTGCGCTGGCAGAACGGAAGCAGTGCGACGTGATTGTGTGTACTGGCTGGCCGAGCCCACCGCCTGGCCACGGTGCGCAAAGTCGAATGCATCGTCGCCAGCGTGCGGCACGATGCGCACATGGCCGAGGGCGGGTTGACTGCACGCCTGGCGGCGTTGCCGTTTCGGGATGCGGTGGGGGTTTAGTTAGAGAATGAGATTGGCGTGGGGTGGATAAGATTGCTCTCCCCCTCCCTGCCTCCCCCGTGAAGGGGGAGGGGCAACAAAATCGAATCGGTTTCTTTGTTTGTTGGGCTTCGCGTGCTCAGCACAACCTACGCGGGCTACGTGCCTTTACATTACTAACGCCATGCGTTAGTATTTTTCAATGATCCGGTCATTCAAGGACGATGACACCGAGACCTTGTTCAGGCTTGGGCGCGTGCGGCGTTTCGCCAACATTGAGCGCCCCGCCTTGCGCAAGCCCAAGCAACTCGACTTGGCGCAACGACTCGAAGACATGCGCGCCCCACCTGCAAACCGGCTGGAGAAGCTTTCTGGTAATCGCACTGGACAATGGAGCGTGCGAATCAATGACCAGTTCCGCATCTGTTTCCGGTGGGCAGATGGCGGGGCCGACGATGTTGAAATCGTCGATTACCACTGAGTGAGGCTCGCCATGACCCGAAAAACCAAACTGACTCCGGTATCGCCCGGCGAGATGTTGCTTGAAGAGTTTCTCAAGCCGATGGCGCTTACTCAGTACCGACTGGCCAAGGAGATCGATGTCTCTCAGCGCCGGATCGGCGAGATCGTGTCGGGCAAACGCGCCATTACCGCGGACACGGATCTGCGCCTGTGCCGGTTCTTCGGGCTGTCGGACGGCTGGTGGTTGCGCCTGCAAGCGGATTACGACACGAAACTGGCCAAGGGCGCATTGGCCAGGACCTTGGCCAAAATCAAGCCGTGGGCAGGCTCGAAGCGCGCGGCCTGATCGCCGTTAGCCCGCGATCAACACTTCCGTGGTAACGGAGACTGGTTTATCCAGCAGCTCGCCGTAGGGGCCATACAGTTCCGGATTGGCGAGCCTGGTGCGCCAGCCGACCAGCACGCCGGCCAGCATCGCGCGCGCCTGGGCGGGGGTGACGCCATGCATTTCGTTGAGCTCATCGACGGTCTTGGTGGTGTTCACGTGTTCGTAGTTCGACGCGCCGAGGGTGATGGCGATGGTCGCACCGGTGACGGCGAGTTTGGCGAAGGCAATGCCTGGCAGGGTGGGCAACTTGCGGTTCGTGACCATGCATCCGTCTCCGTGCAGTTCGTTGGGTTACGCGGTCTTGTTTTGCAACAAGCGCGCCAACTTCCTGCCAAGCAGCCGGCGCGGCTGGCCCGGTATTGAACCAGCCGACGATCTGCCAGCCAGGGCAGACGAGCGACGCAAATGGGTTATTTTGGGCGCATGAATGCGCACTTTGTCAGGGGCCTGGTCGCTGGTAGGTGGGTGCTGCATCCGCTCCACAGGTGTCGGACAACGCCCAAGTTGCCGCATTACGGCGCTGGCAGAGCTTTTTTGTCGGGCTTTCTGTTGGGTCGTTCCGGGACGACGGCACTGGACCGATAGATTCAGGATTTTTGATCGGCAAGATCGCGTTCGATCATCCCCCGTAGCCGGTCGCGGCAATCGGTCACTTCACAGTCGTCGGCGTGTCGGCAGCTGAGCTTAAGGTTGCGGACAAATTCTTCATCCACATCCAGCATACAGACCAATGCGATCTCTTCTTTCTCGCGCTGCGAACTCGCCTGCTGCAACAAGGAAATCGTGTCGAAGCCTTCGACAAACCGCTTGCGGGCGAAATAGGCAATATGCTCGAAGTCATAGCTGCCCATGCACCTGGGGTTAATGTAGGTTCTGGCCGTGTCTGCGCCGGTGATCATGGGCTGCCCTTAGGAGAACTGATAATGGATTTATTAATAACGCTTTGCTGTCGTGTTGCAAATGACCTGGATCAAGCAAGGGGCAATTGCGGCGAATCGTTGCCACAGCAGGGGGTCAACCCTGCGTCATTAACCCGACTTATGACGCAGGTTTCTTGATCACGATCAACGACGCGACACGCAGTGATCAGTTGAAATGTCACCATGTTGCCACCCCCCACGGCAGCAAAGGAGGCAGTTATGCTGGTCAAGGACATCATGACGCGCAGGATGGAAACCATTCTGCCGACGGCGACGATGTATGAGGCCGCAAAGCGGATGCGCACTCTCAATATCGGGTCGCTGCCGGTAGCGGAAAACGGCAAGCTCATTGGCATCATTACCGACCGCGACGTCTGTTGCCGCGGCGTGGCCGATGGCTACGACCCAATGCGTGCCGAGGTGCGCGAGATCATGTCGCACGATCTAGCGTTCTGTTTCAGCTTCGACACCGTAAACGATGCCGTGCGGCAGATGGAACAGCGTCATATCCGCCGGCTCGCCGTGCTGAACAGCGACAAGACCATTGCCGGTTTTCTGTCGGTGGATGACCTTGCGCACTACTCGCGCCAGCTGGCGGGCGAGGTGCTGGAGAGCGTGCGGCCCGCGCATCATTGAGGGCAAGGCGCGCAATTGAGTGGTGCAGCCCGGCCGGTACGCGTCCGGGCTGCGGCGTGGCGTTGTGCACTCCCCTGTTTTAGGTTAGCGCTCTCGATCCCGGTCCGTGCCGGCTACCGGTCGCGCTGCGCGTGCCTCAGAACGCGACAGTAAAACTGAGCTCCGGGTAGGTATCCGCACAACTGCTGTAAGTGGCCTTGTCGCAATCGAGATAGGACTCGTACACCGCCCCGACACCGATGAGCGTATTGCGCCCGGCGGCGAAGTAGACACCGGCGCGGCCGCCGGTGGAATCGAGATCTTGGAGACCTTCGATAAAGGTACGGCGATAGAACACCCCGAGATAGGGCTGCACGTGCGGCACCTGGTAAAACACGTACTGCATCGATGGCGTGACCTTGTTGATGCCGACATCGCCGCCGGTCCAGGTCTCAGCGTAAATGCCGACATTGAGGCCGTTGAGCAGATAGTAACTGGCACCGACGCCGAGGACGAAGTAGCTGTCATCGAAGGCATAGCCGGTACCGCCGACCACAGCCAGGTGGGTGCGCCCCTGGCTGAACACGCCGGCAACATCGGCGGCAGCCGTGGCCGACGCGCCGGCGGTTGCGGCGAGCACAGCGGTGAGCAGGATGGCGCCGGTCTTGGTCATGATCAGGTCTCCACTTGATTAGGATGCGTGCACTTTCCGGTATCGTTCCGCGCGCCCGTGAACGCCGGGCCGCACCGCTCAGGACTTGGGCTTGGACAGTTCTTCAGCCAGGCTCTGATCGATGAGCATGATCTCGATACGGCGGTTCTTCTGGCGGCCCTCGGGGGAATCATTGGGGGCCAGCGGTTGATACTCGCCGCGCCCGGATGCCACCATGCGCTCGGGCGACACTCCCACTTCCTGCAGGTAACGAACAACATTGGTCGCGCGCGCCGCGGACAGCTCCCAATTGCTCGGGAAGACGTTCTGCATGGACTTGGCGATCGGCACGTTGTCGGTGTGGCCGACGACCCGGATGATTTTGTTCTCGTAGGACTTCAGCGCCTCGCCGACTTTCTTCAGCACTTCCTTGCCGCTGACCTTCAAGGCCGCCTGGCCTGATTCAAAGAAGATCTGCTCGGCCACATCCACGGACAGCATGTTCTTGTATTGCCGCACCTGCAGCTGGCCCTGCTGCACTTCTGTCGAAAGCTTCTTTACGAGCGCATCGTACTGCGCCTGGCGCTGCTCGCTGCTGGTCTGCAACTCCGTCTTTTGCTTTTGCAGATCGGCTTTTTCCTTCTGCAGACTCGCAATTTCCTGGTTCTTGTCCGCCTCGAGCTTTTCGTACTTGCTCGTGCTCACGCATCCACTCAGCGCCAGTGCTGCTGCCACCACTACCATCAAATACGATTTCATGACCGCCTCCTTGTGATTGTGATCGGGCGCATTACCGGAATGCGCGACGGCAACTGCTGCATGGGCAGTATAAACAATATTATTCCCGCAAGTCATTGTCCAAAGCCGGGTGCTGCCCTGGACCACGCGAACTGTATATCAGGCGGCGAGCTCGTGTGCGTAGAACGGCCGCTCACGGTCGTCGAGCAGTGCATGGTAAGCGGCCCAGTCCGCACCGGGTGCGAGCCAGGCGTTCAGGTTCTGGGGTTTGAGCGGAATAATGCAGCGGTTATGGCCGGTGGCCGCCACTTCCAGCGGCGGGTCGTCGGTGATGGCGGCGAAGGACAACAGCGCCGGCGCACCCGGCTTTTGCCAGCTGTCCCACAGACAGGCCACCAGCATGTCGCTGGCCGGTTGCGGGTTGAAATGCAGCACGCGGTTCTGTGCTTTCTCGCCAGGGTGCAGGGCGCGCTTTTCGAAATCATGCAGCGCCACGTTTTCATAGAAACTTTCCACCACGCAATACGCGTGCTGCTTGCCGAACTGGTTTTTCCAGAAGCCTTCGAGATTGTCGCGCCGCGCGTTGTAGAGCCCGGGATAGCGGCTGTCGATGCTTGCAGGCTTGCCGCTCGGGCGACAGTGGTAACGCATAGGCCTGATGACGCGCTCGCCCGCCTCGCTCACGATCACTGGCGCATACCAGAAGGGAAAGATGCGCGCATCGCTGCCGTTCGGCTCGGTGCGCTTGAGGTCGGCGAGCTTGGCGCGCAGCCAGGCGATCTTGTTGGTGGCGATACGCTGGTCGTCCTGGGATTTTTGGGTGGCGCGCGCCTTGAGCTTGCGCTCGGCGTCGGCGAGACGGGTTTTTTGCTGGAATAACTCGATCTGCCACTTGCTGGCGGCGGCCGCCTGCCAGTCCGCGATGTGCCGGGCAATGCGAACCGCGGCGGCAGTCTGGGGATTGAGGAAATTCACTTCCAGACTCTTGGCAAGCTTGATGTCCTCGCCCGCGGCACGGCGAGCGAACAGATTCTCAAACAATTCGATGTCGACGCGCGCCTTGTGTTGGCGCGCGAGCAGGTCAAGATTCTGTTGTACAACGGCGGAGAAGCACATAGGCAGCCATATTACGCTTCTGCCACGCGCTGTGCATGTTTTGCGGATTGCCAAGGCCAGCCACGCAACGCATGGCCGGGCAGGACGGCGCTCAGGGCTTTGGGTCTTGCGCGCTTTTGGGCTTGACCAGGAACACAAGCGGCAGGGCAAACGGGCCAAAGACAAAACCCATGACCGACCAATACACCCAGCGCCCGCCGCGACGGGCAGCAAGAATGCCGCACAGCACGGCGCAGCTAATTGAAATAAGCAGCGAGACAATGAGCAGCGACTGCGACTGCGCCAGCATCTGATTGAACAATTCCATATTCGTAACCCCTGGTTTCGCATGGTTCGCTTGTTGCGGAAGGACCTGCCGCTGGCCGACACGGCTGGAATCCGCCATGGCTGACCTTAACAAACCCCGGGGTTTTTGGCTGCACGCGTTATATCGGGGCAGCCGTAACCTTGCGCCCGGCAGACGGTTACCATGCCGTTTGTCCGAGGCTGGGTGCGGCCCGTCAGCCGCTTCGTTTGCCGGTGGCGCCAGACAACATGGTTCAAATACGGCACTTTCAATGGGTTACGTGTAGAACGGCAGGGGTGCCTGGAAATGCCGGGAAATTCACGGTCTGCCGGGCTGCTACCTTTACTACTACGGAATGTAACTCTTGAGCACGGCCGGTTTGTCGCCCGGTCAAGGAATGACTATGACCCCACGTGAATTCCTACGACCTGGCCCCGGTAGGCCAGCTACGCCGTTACCCGCTGCCCGGCCACAAGCCCCGGGCACCCGCATCGGTTACGACCCGCTGTTAATCAAGCGTCTCATGGACGATCACCAGCGGATGCTGGAACTCTTCACACAGACCCAATCGCTGCTGACTACTCACGATTACGATGGTGTGAAGCGCAAGCTCGGCGAGCTGCGCATTACGCTGCAAGACCACCTGATGACAGCCAGCGTGAAATTCTACGTCTACGTGTCGCGCAATCTGGCGACCGATCTGGCAAAGGTGGCGATCATCAACGAGTACCGGCGCGAAATGCTGGCCAACAGCCGCCAGATCATGGACTTTCTGCGCACTTACAGCTCCGCACAGCTGGACGACTCGTTTGCCGACACGTTCCAGGTTGAATTGCTGGTGATCGGCTCCGCGCTGGTGCAGCGCATCGAGCGCGAGCAAAGCACGCTCTTCCCCTTGTATAAAGCCACGTACTGACAGCACGGCAGCATCCGTGGTGCCGGCGGGTATCCACCCGCCGCCTCGACGACCTGTTAGAATGCACGGCTCCCCATACCGTCAGCAGGCCGTTATCCATGAAGCAACTCGTCAGGCTGTTCTTCAAAACCATACGCATCATCCTCGGCCCGGTGCTGCTGATGGTGGAGTGGATCGCCACCCCCAAGGGGCTGGCCCGCGGCGCTGCGGAACAACTGGCTGTGAATGAAGCCACACGACAATTGACACTGTATCAATTCAAGACCTGCCCGTTTTGCATGAAAGTCCGGCGCGCCAGCAAGCGCCTTTCCCTGAACATCGAAAAACGCGACGCCCAGCACAACGCCGACACCCGCCAGGAGTTGCGGCAGGCAACCGGCAAGACGCAGGTACCCTGTCTTAAGGTAGTCGGTCTGGACGGAGGCGCTACCTGGATGCAGGGTTCTGGCGTGATCATTCAATACCTGCAGGATCGCTTTGCGCGTCAGGGTTAACAACGCCTACGGCGTCGCATACATCGGCTTGTTGTCATTGAGGTTCAGCCAGCCTTTCACAATCCGGTAGATGAGCCACACGCACGTGACGGCGAGCACGATCCAGCCGATGACAATGATCCAGGTGAGCGCGCCCAGAATGATCCAGAGCAGGCCGAACCAGAAGGTGCGGATCTGCCAGCGGAAGTGACTCTCCAGCCAGGTGCCGGCCACGTCGTCTTGCTTGATGTAATTAATCACGATGGCGACGATGCAGGTGATGCCGGAAAAGAACGCCGCGGCATAGAGCGCATACACCACCGTGGTGAGCGTTTGAAGCGACTGCATTTTTTCTTCGGTTGTGGGCGCTTGCATGGTGCTCCGTTTCTGACTGGTTACGATCCCGGTTCGGCATTTCACACTGTTCGACGACCAGCTGGCAACCGCTGTTTCACTAGGTGCCTTCTGACGCGCCGCGCGAGCGCCCACGCACCGAGGTGATGGCGGACAGCAGCGAGGCAATCAACCCGCCGGCAATCGCGAGCAACCAGTCATCGACGTGCAGCGGCTTGAGGTGAAGAAACGCAGACAACAGCGGTGTTTGCACAAACAGCACGGACAACGCGAGCGTTCCGCCGACCATCATCAACGCGGCGCGGGTGCGCAGCCGGCTGAGATTGGCAGTGATGCCCGCACTGGCCGCGGTCAACACGACCAGCGCCATGGCGCGCGCGTGTTCCACATCGAGGCCGGCGCCGAGGCTGCGCAGGTAGCTGTATGTCACGATCGCCGTCACAACGGCGCCCACTGCAGAAATCGTGAGCCATTGCGGCAGATTGAAAAAACGCAATTGCCGGGACCGCGCCGCCGGCGCGAGTTCACCATCAACCGGCAAGTCCTGGAACACCAGCAATGCCGTGGGGTGAATAATCAGCTCCAACCAGACCACGTGCACCGGCTGATACAACAACGGGTAACCGGCCAGCGGAATCAGGGCTGCCGTGAGCACGAGCGGGATGTGAATCATCAGCAGGTATTGAAAGCTGAGTTGCAGATTGGTAAACAGCTGCCGGCCTTCGGCAATGGCGCGCACGATGCTGCGAAAATTGTCATCCAGCAGCACGATCGCCGCGACCTCGCGTGCGCTGCGCGTGCCGCGTTCACCCATGGCGATGCCGATGTCCGCCGCCTGCAAGGCCGGCACGTCGTTCACGCCATCGCCGGTCACGGCCACGATCTCGCCCTGCGCCTGCAGGGCGCGCACCAGTGTGAGTTTCTGCGCCGGCACAGCGCGGGCGATGACCTGCACCGCGCGCAGGAAGCTGGCATCGCCCTGTTGCAGGCGCCTCACCATCTCCGTGCCTTCCATGATCACGGGCGCGGCGCCACCGCCCAGGCCCACTTCTTGCGCGACGGCGCGTGCGGTGGCCGGATGATCGCCGGTCACCATGATGACGTGGATACGTGCGGCCTGGCACATGGCCAAGGCTTGCGCTACACCGTCGCGCACCGGATCTTCGAATGCCAGCACACCAGCCAGATGAAAACCGTGGTCTGGCTCGCCGCCTGGCCAAGCTGCGGCTTCGAGCTGCCGCCAGGCGCAGGCAATCACCTTGTGGCCGCCGTTTGCCAGCTCATCGATGCGAGACTGCCACAGTGTGGTTTGTTCGGTGGTCAGCGCGCACAGCCCGAGCACCACCTCCGGCGCGCCCTTGACCGCCGCCAGCAACACCCCGTCCTCGCGCAGGATGCCGGTCTCGCGTTTGCGGTCCTCGGTGAACGGAAAGCTTGCCACCGACTCGCCGCTGATAGGCTGTGCGACAGCATCAATTATCGCCAGATCCATGAGATCACCGGTTTCGCGGCGCGATGCGGCCGCAGCCAGTTGCAGCAGGCGCTCGCCGCTGATGTCGTCGGCAGGGTACTGATGGGTCAGCTGCAGGCGCCCTTCGGTGATGGTGCCGGTCTTGTCCGAACAGATGCACGACACGCGACCGATGTTCTCCACCACCACCGCGCGCCGCACCAGCGCCTGACGTCTGGCGAGGCGATACACGCCGACGCCGAGGAAGAACGTGAGCACCACCGGAAATTCCTCCGGCAACGCCGCTACCGCCAGTGTCACCGCGCTCAATAATGCGTCGAGCAGACCGTGGCCCTGCTGGTAACGCACCCAGGCCAACATGACGCAGATGAACGCCGCGGCCACGACCAGCACCGTGACCAGATTGCCCACTGCGCTTTGCAGGGGGGTACGCGCATGCGCGCCGCGCGTGGCCGAGCGCACGATCTCGCCGTACAGGGTTTCGCCACCGGTGTAGACAATGCGCAGCCAGGCCTCACCGGTGAGCAGGCGCGTGCCGGCGAAACCCCAGTGCTCACTGTCGACCTTCGCTTCGCCATCAAAGCGCGGCCATTCCGCCACTGGGCCTTTGCGCACCGGATAGGCTTCGCCGGTAAGCGCGGATTCATCGGCCTGCAGACGCTCGCCGCGCACCACCAGGCCGTCGGCCGGGAAGGCCTCGCCGACAACCACCACCACCAAGTCACCCGGCACCAGTTCGGTGGCCGCCATGGTCTGGCGTGTACCGTCGCGCCACACCGTGGCCATGCTTGCCAGCCTGCTGCTGAGGCCTTCCGTTGAGGCGTGGGTGCGGCGATGCAGGAAGGCATCCATGCCCAGAAATGGAATCAGCGCGATCAGCATGATAATGGCTTCGGTCCACTCGCCGACGAAGCCGAACAGCAAGCTCGTGCCGAGCAGGAACCACAACATCGGATCCTTGAGAGTCTCGCGCACCAGCAGCCACCAGCCACCGCCGACGGTTTCCAGTATCACGTTGCGGCCAAATCGCTCGGCGCGCGCCTGCACCTGCTGGGTCGACAGTCCCTGATCCTGAACTGGCAGACCTTCCAGACGATCGAGTGGTACGGTTCTGCGCATGGTGCCCGGTCGCTAAGGATCGATTTGGTTAGGTGCCATAACTATACAGGCTTAATGCGCTGGCGAATGTCCGGCGTAGCAGCCACTGCTATTTCTAACGCGTCAATTTTGCGTAATGAGAAATCATGCGCTGGCGGGTATCGGCATTCGGCAGACGACCAAACCCGGCGCCCATGTTTTCCTGCATGTGCGCGACCTGGGACGTGGCGGGAATGGCGCAGGTCACCGCCGGATGGGAGACAACGAACTTGAGAAAGAACTGCGCCCAGTTGGTGCAATCGAATTCGGCTGCCCAGGCGGGCAACGGTTTGCCACGCACCGACCCAAACAATGCCCCGCCATCGAACGGCCGGTTGATGATCACGGCGACGCCGCGCTTGGCGGCCAATGGCAACAGGCGCTGCTCCGCGTCACGATCGGCCAGGTTGTAGGTGAACTGCACGAAATCGAATTGCTCCTTCGCCAGGGCGCGCTCCATGTCCGGGTGGCGGCGCCCGTGCGAGGTGGTGATGCCGATGTAGCGGATGCGGCCTTCGGCCTTCCACGCCTTGAGCGTCTCCAGGTGTCCCTGCCAGTCGAGCATGTTGTGAATCTGCATGAGATCGAAGCGCGTCACGCCCCATAACTGTTGCGCCGCTTCCATCTGCTTGATGCCCAGCCACCGGCCGTAGATCCACACCTTGGTGGCGGCGAACAATGCTTTCTTATCTTGAATCTGCCGCAGACAGTGGCCGATGACTTCCTGCGCTGAGCCGTACATGGGCGAGGAATCGATCAGCGCGCCGCCTTGATCGAAGAACGTTTGCAGCACCTGCACACGTACAGCGCGCGCTGCTTCGTTCGCGCCGACATCGAAGGTGAGCCACGAGCCCATGCCGATCACCGGTATTTTTTCACCGCTGACGGGAATGACCTTCATGATGGCGGCTGGTTTGGGCGTGGCAAAACCAGGGGCGAGCGTTACCGTGGCCCCGAGACCCGCAAGCCACTGCAAGAACTGACGACGCTGCTGTGCAGGCATGTCCCGACGCATGGCGCATTCCTTTAATTACACATTGCGCAGCTTTACCGTAGGGTGGGGCCCTGCCCCACTATCGTCCGATACAGAGAAATTGGTGGGGCTGGGCCCCACCCTACAAACTGTGGCTGCGCGGCCGTCTACTTATTGTGCGTCCACTTTCGACCGCAAGCAAAGGCCCATCGATGGGACAATAAACACCCGGTCCGGGATTAACATCGAACGCAGCCGGCGCGTTGTATAGTAAGCAGACAACGATGTCTTGCCGACCACGATATGCTGCCCATCCACAAGCTGCTGAATCGCATCCGCTGGGACCCACGCTTCCGCGCGGGTTGGTTCGAAATCGGCTATTACGACCGGCGGGTGAATGGCATTCTGATGGTGCCGCTCGCAGCCATCCGCATTCCGGCCGACACGCGCTTTGTGTTCGAACTGTACGATGACGAAGGCGAACTGCACCGCATTCCGTTTCACCGAGTGCGGCGCGTGACTCGCGATGGCCGAGTCATCTGGCGGCGCGCGCCGCCACACGAACACCCGCAAGAGCCGGGCTGACGCGTGGCTCGCGCGTTACGGCAGCGTCTTGCGCAGCACTTCCAGGCGCAGATCCTCGCGCTTCGGCAGACCGAAACGCACATCCCCGTAGGGAAACGGCTGGAAGACACCGGTGCGTCGGTAGCCACGGCGCTCGTACCAGACGATCAGTTCGGTGCGCAACGTAATCACCGTCATCTGCATTTCAAGACAACTCCACTCAGCGCGCGCCATGCGTTCGGCCTCGGCCAGCATGGCCCGGCCGAGGCCACCGCCCTGCCGCTCGGGACGAACAGCGAACATGCCGAAGTGACAGGTCTTGCCATGCTTCTCAATGTGCGCCGAGGCCAGCAACACACCGTTCTGTTCGCATAGCAGGATGCGGCTCGCGGGCGCATGGATCAACGCCGCGACTGCGTCGGCGTCGGTCCGCTGGCCGTCGAGCAAATCGGCCTCGGTGGTCCAGCTGGCGCGACTGGCCGCGCCGCGGTAGGCGGACTGCACCAGCGCCACAATGGCGTGCACGTCGCCGGCGCCAGCGATGCGGGTCGTGCGGGATTCAGACTGGCTGTCTGGCATGTGCCGATTGGCGGATCAGCTGGCGCTTGGCGGCGACCGACATGCGCTTGATGACGTGCTCGCGCTTGAGTGCGGCACTGCGACCGGCGACGGCTTCCTGATAGACCAGTTTCACCGGCAGCCGGCCGCGGGTGTATTTTGCGCCCTTGCCGGCGTTGTGTGTGGCCACGCGTGCTTTGATATCGGTGGCGACGCCGGTGTACAGGCTGCGGTCTGCACAGCGCAACATGTAGACATGCCATTCGGCCATGGTCGCTCCCGTTTCTGTAAAGGTTTCCGGGATCGTGCGGTTACTTGTTGTCCTTCAAGAGACTCTTGAGATTGGCGAAGGGATTGTGTGTGGCGCTGGTTTCCGGTTTGCGGACGCTGGCCGTCTTGCCCTGCGCGGCGGCTTCCAGCAGGCGTTGGTGTTCATTGTCATGACAATAGAGACACAACAGCTCCCAGTTGCTGCCATTGGCCGGGTTATCGTCGTGATTATGATTACGGTGATGCACGGTGAGCTCCTGCAGATTCTCGCGCGTGAACTCGCGCTGGCAGCGTCCGCAGATCCACGGGTACAGCTTGAGCGCCTGCTCGCGGTAGTCCTGCTCACGCTGCAACAGATTGCGCTGCGCGCCGGCCACGATTTTATTCAGCCGGTCGCTGCTGGATTCTGGTTTCTTTGGCATTGCCTCACCTGAAGAGTCGTGCGGTGTTGATGCGTGCCCGGGAATTCTACCGTGCGCTACCCCATGGCCGCCACGGGCATGGTCGGCCGCTGTCACCGGTCCGGGTTGCGCTTTCCCATGACGTAATTGATGCGCGTCGGCTGGCCCTTTTCGGAATAATCCAGCCAGATCAGGTGCAGGTTGCCGTGGCTGTCCAGGGCGATGGAAGGATGCGCCTGCTCGCCGGCACCGGAGGCGGGTGGCACCGCCAGATTTTCACCCCAGCCGTCCGCGGTCTTCCACGACAACTGGATATCCGAACTCCCGTCCCGATCGTCATCCCAGGCGACCACCAGGGCGCCATCGGCGGCGCCGCAGATCGCCGGGTGCCATTGGCTGAAATTGTCGCCAAACGAATCCTGCACGCTCTCGTTTTTGCCAAAACGACGGCCGCCGTCGCGGCTGATCGCGCCGTAAATATCGTAACCGGTACTGAAGCCGCGCTTGTCCATCCACGCGGCGCCGACCTGGTCGGCACCGAACACCGCCAGCGTCGCGCGCGTCACGCCGCTGCCGCGTCCATAGGTGGCGGACTTCTGAACCACCTCGTTGAGTTCCGTTGCGGCGCCGAATGCTTTGCCAAGCTCGGCGAAACTCACCAACAACACCGTATGTCCGTGACGGCGATCTTCCCAAACGACAGTGACCCCCTTCGCCGTCACGGCCAGCGTCGGATAGAGCTGTTCGTCCACCGGTGGCGCCGGATCCACCGGCCGCACCGCGCCCGCGCTCACCGCCTTGTCCGGCCCACGGATGGTGATCGGCACCGTCACGATTTTCCGATAGCGGTCGTGTTGCTGCGACCAGGCCGCATAGGTACCACGCTCGCCAGTGGCGAGCGTGATCTGGCTTGCCTCCACGCTATTGAGTTTCGTCGCCGGGTCCAGCCCCTTCGGTCCACCGGTGCGCACCCACACGCTGCCGGCCTGCTCCCATCCCATCAGAAACCGCCCGCCACCCAACGCCACGATCACCGGCTCGTAGGCAGCCAGGGTGTGGCCGCGCGGCAGCGCATCGCTCACGCGCCACTCCGGCTCAAAGGCGGATGACGCAATGGGCTTGAACGCCACATACGCCTGGGGGACGCCGCCACGGTTGTCTTCCCAGATCACGCCCACGGTATCACCGGAAACGGCAATGTTCTTGCGCCCCGAAGACTCGATATGGTGAAAGGTTCTGGCTTTGCTGGTCTGGGCGACCGTAATCTTTTCGCCAAACACCCAAGGTGCCGCGATTGCCGGCAATGTTGCCAGCAATCCCAGACCACAAAGCAACAGGCGTCCCATCGGCCGATTACTTGCCCAGGAACTGCGAGAGCGACTGACTCTTGTAGTGCCCGCCGTGCACAAACCGGTCGTAATCCAGGAATGCCTGTGCGGTTTGGAAACCCGGGGCCTTGTGGATGAGCTGCCCATTCGGTTCGAGATACAGGAAGTACGGCGTCACCAGTGCTTTCATCATCGCGCCGAGCTCCAGCTCGGTGATGGTTTCACCGGACGGGAGTTGCAGGCGCCGTCCGCTCTCGGCATCCACGTACACCAGGACGTAGTGCTCGGTATAGAGTTTTTTAAGCTCTGGATTGCTGAATGATTCCTTGTTGGTTTTGTCACAGAAACCGCAACCGTAGCGGCCGAAATAGGCAAACACGCGCTTCCCGTCGCGCTGGGCAATGCGCAGGCCTTCGTCGTAGCGAAGAAACGTATAACCCTCCGGCGGATCGGCGCGACCGCTGCCCACGGGCAGAAAGGTCAGGAACAGGATCGCGAACAGCGCGCGGCGAAGATTCTGGTGTCGCATCATGATGTGGGTTTCCTGCGTTCTTTTTTAGTGGACGAACAGGCGTTCAGGCGCCTCTCGCTGTTCTCAAAGTCTTGCATGACCTGGCACGGGCCTTCACGCGTGCAGCAGCTCATAACAGATCTTCAGCGCACTGCCGGCAATCAACACGGACAGAATTCCGCGCAGCAACCGGCGCGGTGTACGCTGGCTCAGTGCGCTGCCCGCCTGCGCGCCGACGATTACCCCCGCCACCAGTACCGCCGACATCAAATACGGAATCTGGTGTGTGCCCAGTCGTCCGATCAGCACGGCCGTGGATGAGGCAATACCGATGGCCAGCGCCGTGCCGATGGTAATGCGCATCGGAATCCGCAGCAGAAACAGCATTGCCGGAATAAACAGGAAACCGCCACCCTGTCCGATTACCCCGGAGAGCGTACCGATGGTGGCTCCGATGACAATGGCCAGCGGTTTGTTGAACACCAGCTCGTGGGGAAAAATAACCTTGATCGGTGCGCAAATCCCAATCCCAGATACCGTCATTGGCGCCGCTGACAGC
>Ga0315270_10000878_pt1 | contig 16259 bp, 15 predicted proteins | sample C1_bottom_MG_FD_204932 | JGI IMG/M metagenome (GOLD analysis project Ga0315270, IMG submission 204932) | Sediment microbial communities from Yellowstone Lake, YNP, Wyoming, USA - C1_bottom | ecosystem: Environmental > Aquatic > Freshwater > Lake > Sediment | place: USA: Wyoming | collected...
GCACCATCACGGCGGCGGCGGTGAGGTCTCCAAAGTCGAGGGCCCTCGCCGCGATCTCGCTGCTGTTGGCGTCGAGCGAGCCGGCTTGCCCAGCCTCCTCGACGAGTTGCTGCAGCTCCTCGGTCGAGTGGCGCGTCTCGGTGAAGGAGGTCGCATCCCCGAAGGGCTTCAGGACGAGGTTGGAGCTGGCCGTCAGGAACCAGACCAGCGGCCTGCCGAGCCAGGCGAGCGCCTGGAGTGGGCGCGCCACGAGGAGCGCATACGTCTCTCCTGCCCGAAGCGCGAGCGACTTTGGCACCAGCTCGCCGAAGATGAGGGACAGGTAGGAGACGATGGCGATGACGATGGCCAGCGCCACTTCCTCTGCGGTGTCAGCGGCCCACCCGAGGCCCTCCAGTGCGTGTGCCAGGCGGGTCGCGATGGATGCTCCGCTGAAGGCCGCCGCCGTAGCGCCTACCACGGTGATGCCAACCTGGACCGTCGCCAGGAACCTCTCCGGTACGTCCCGCAGCGCCTGGACCGCCCCGGCTCCAGCTCGCCCTTCCTCGACCAGCTGCTGGAGGCGGCTCCGCCGGACGGAGATGATGGAGATCTCCGCCCCGGCGAAGACACCATTCACGGCGATGAGCGCGAGGATGATGAAGAACTCGAGGAGCATCGCTGGAATCTACATGACCTGGTCTTTGTGGGTGCCCGTCGGCGTCTGGCGCCGGTGATCCGGCTTAGCTACACGGACATCCGTGAAAGCCAGCGCGACAGCGGCGCGAGAAGGTCGTGGTGCCCACGCTCTCACCGGCCAACTCCACTGCCGCGGGTGCGCCCGCGCGGAGGCAGGTCCTATCTGGGTCCCGTGACAGGTTCGTCATGGTCACCGACCCCTTGGCTTTGTGCCAACTGGCGTCGATCCGCACGGCGTGGCACCGGTTGTACGAGGGCCAGATTCCGAAGACTTGCGAGGGCGCTGATCCGGCCAGATCGAGCGCCTGGGACCCCGGAAACGGCGGCGGTTTGGTGCATTCGTGGTGCAAGGAGCCAGGACTCAAAGTCGAAGGCCCCGGAACGATCGGTTTTCCCGAGTCGTTCCAGGGCCTTCTGAGTCGGGGAGACAGGATTTGAACCTGCGACCCCTTGGTCCCGAAGGGCCGCAGGGTGATCCGCACGGCGTGGTACCCGGTGGTACCGCTTCGTATCCCTTCGACATCACAGGGAGCGAGGAAGGCGATGGATTCCACCCAGTGGCACCGTTTCCACCGGTTGAGACGCCGTTTGGTGCATTAGTGGTGCAGGACCTTCCAGGCCCGTTGCTAACTGTTGGTGAGGTCGCGACGCGGCTCCGGGTGTCTCGGGCGACCGTCTACCGGCTTGTCCAAGCCGGTACCCTCCCCGCCCTACGGGTCTCGAACGCCATCCGCATCCCTGCGTCTGCCCTGAATTGTGCGTGCCACGCGGGAATCCCCGGATAGTGGTTGCGTACGCAACCACTTGCAGCGTAGATTTCATCGGTGAGCACTCACCCCGCCTTCCACGTCCGCACAACGCGAGCTGGCCGGGAAGAGCCCGGGGTGTCGACCAGCTCCGAGGCCGCCGCGCTCCGTGCGCTTATCCGGGGCTTCGTCCGGACCTTCGGCCTCCTCGCCGCGGATCGGACTCCTTGTGGGAAGCCGCTCGCCGTCTCACACGCCCATGCCCTCATGGTGCTGGTTGAGCGCTCGCGGGAGCGCCGCAGGGTCACTCAGCAGGAGCTCGGGCGGACCCTCGGCATCGACAAGAGTAACGTGGCCCGCCTGTGCGCAAGGATGGAGCTGGCCGGGCACGTCAAGCAGGAGCGCTCGCCGATCGACCGCCGCGCGCGCCTGATCTCGCTCACCAAGGCCGGCGTCAAGGTCGCTGAGAGCGTCGAGCAGTCCAGCCACCAGCGCTTCCGCCAGATCATCGAGGCGCTGGGGGCGGAGGGGCGCCAGGGCGTGCTCTCAGCGCTGGATCAGTTGAACTGTGCGGTGAGCTCCATCTTGGAGCCCAAGGCGGGAAACGTCCGTCCGCCACCCGGAGGAGAACCATGAACGGACTTGGCTGGAAGCTCACCCTGGTCTCAGTGGCGCTCGTGTTGCCTGCCCTCGGGACCACCGCTAGCGACGCCCCCCCGACCGACCAGACACCCATCGACTGTCCCCTTCACGCGAAGGGCGTCCACACGGGCGACCTCAAGCCATTCGCGGAGACGGAGAAGTACATCGAGTTCCTGGAGCGCCCAGACCGCGCCGAGTGGCAGAAACCAGACGCGGTCATCCGCGCCCTCGGGCTCAAGGGGACCGAGACCGTCGCCGACGTCGGTGCCGGCTCTGGCTATTTCACGTTCCGCCTCGCCAAGGCGCTGCTGCGCGGGAAGGTGGTCGCGACCGACATCGACCCCGAGATGATCCGGCACATCCACCACAAGGTGCTCACCGAGAAGATCCCGAACGTGCGCGTGGTCCTGGCCGATCCCGCCGACCCGACGGTCCCGGGCGATGCGGACATCGTGTTCATCTCGGACGTGCTTCACCACGTGGCGAATCGCGACGCCTGGCTCGGAAGGCTCTCCGCAGAGACCAGGCCCGGCACGCGCCTGGTGGTGATCGAGTTCCGCGAAGGCCAGCTTCCGCAGGGACCGCCAGAGGCACTCAAGATCCCGAAGGCCGAGATGATCCGGCTGGTGCGGGCGGCCGGGTTCGTCTTGGAGACCGACGACTCGGCGTTGCTGCCCTACCAGACCTTCCTGCTGTTCAGGAGAGCCGCGCCAGCCTGTCAACGGCCTCGCTCCACTTGACGCCAACCTACCCGATTCCGTACATTCCCCCGGCTTCAAGGCGATGGGGTTCCGCCTCCAACCGCCCCGCTGGCCGTATCGGCGGGGCTGATGACTCCTGGGACATCCGCGAATCGTACGTGCCCTGGGAGGAGCCGCCTGCAGTCCCATTCCGACAAGAACCTCTCGCCGCTCGGCAACTCGGTCTCCGAGAGCTTCGCCGTGGGCCGGCACATGCTGCTGGTGGCCGCCCCCGTCGGGATGCTGGTCGGCCTGGCCATCGCCGCCTACGACTGGGCCGTCAACGAGGTGCTCTGGAAGCGCATCACCGAGCATTCGCAGGCGCTCCAGATCGTCGCCCCGTTCTTCGGCCTCCTCATCACCGGCATCCTGCTGCGCCTCTTTCGCACGCCGTCGTCCTCCATGGCCGACGAGGTGGTCCGCGCCTACCACGAGCCCGGCGAGGGAATGCCCACCGGCACGGCGCCCGGCAAGCTGGCCGCCTCGCTCGCCACCATGGGGCTCGGCGGCAGCGCCGGCATGGAGGGCGCCAGCAAGTGGCTCGGCGCGACCATCGGGTCGCTCGTCCAGTCGCTGCTGAACAAGCTCAAGCTTCCGGCCTTCGAGGGGCGCACCAAGACGACGCTCCTCGTCGGCGGCTCGGCCGGCATCGCCGCCATCTTCCGGGCCCCGCTTTCGGGCGCCATCATGGGCGTCGAGTCGCCCTTCAAGCACGACCTGGCTCACGAGGCGCTGCTGCCGGCGCTGGTGGCCTCGGCCACCTCGTTCTGGACCTTCTCGCTGCTCCGTCCCGCGACGCCGTACTTCCCGGTCTCCTTCAAGTACACGCTCGACGGGCGAGACCTGCTCGTCGCGGTGTTGCTCGGCCTGACCTGCGGCGTGGCCTCCCACCTGTTCCTCTGGACCCTCTCCCGGCTGCGCCGCTGGTTCGAGGGCCTCGGGAGGTCGGTCATCCTGCGGACGGCCGTCGGCGGGGTCCTCCTGGTCCTCATCGCCTACGCCTCCCTGGCGCTGGTGGGCGCGCCCGTGACGCTCGGCGCCGGCCTGCCGGTGTCCAACCAACTCATCGCGGGCCAGTACGCGCTTGGCGTGGCTCTGGGGATCTTCGTCCTGAAGCTGCTCGCCACCGCCGTCACCTTCGGCTGCGGCGGTGTCGGCGGTCTCTTCGTGCCCAGCGCCACCATGGGGGCGGCCATCGGCGCGGCCTTCGACGCCGTGCTGGCGCCGAGCCACCCGGGTGTCTTCACGCTGCTGGGCATCGCTGCCTTCACCGGCGCGAGCTACAACAGCATCCTCTTCTCGGCGGTCTTCATCGCCGAGTCGACGGGAAACGTCTTCTTGGTGGTGCCGTCGCTGGTGGCCTCGGCGGTGGCCTTCGCCGTGACCTCCGGGGTCTCGAACTCCCGATCCCAGCGGCCCCGTCGGAAGGACTGGAGGGACCTGCTCACGTCGGTCCCGGTGTCCGAGGTCATGACGACCCGGATCGTCACCGCGGCACCCGAACAGACGCTGGAGAGCTTCTCCCACTCGGTGCTGCTGGAGCACCACTTCAAGGCCCTGCCGGTCGTGGATGTCCATGGGACGCTGCTCGGGATGGTCGGGCTCCCCCAGCTTCGCAGCGTGCCGATGGTGGAGTGGCGCCGGGTGCTGGTATCCGACGTGCTGGACTCCGAGGCCCGGACGGTCTGCATCCATCACGCCGTGGCCGACGCCGCGGACGCGCTCCGGCGCGGCCCCTATGACTACGTGCCTGTGGTCGATGCCACCACGTACCAGCTCCTCGGAATCATCTCCGACTCCGACATCTACCGTGCCCTCGGGAACCAGAAGTCCCACGCCGTCTGAAGGAGAATGGCCAGATGACCTTCCAGTCCATGTGCGCCCTACGCATCTACCTCCGCCGCGGGGACGGCGGGCCGCCCAGCAGCCTGCTGCAGCGGCTCTTCCGCCGGCCGCTGACCACCCACCTGCTGCAGACAGCACTGAAGGCCGGCGTCACCCACGCCTCGATGAGCCTCAGCCACATGGGCTTCGCCAAGGGGGCGAACCGCGTCTCGGCCGACGTCTCCGAGATCCCTGTCGACGCGATGCCGGTCTGCCTGGAGCTGGTCGGGCCGAAGCCACTCCTCGAGCAGTTCGTGCGCGATCACCTGAAGCAATTGACCGACGCGACGCTGGTCATGCTGGAAGGCGTGCACGTGGTGCCGCGCGTCCAGGAGGCCGAGCTGCCGGCCAGCGCGCACCACGTGGAGTACGTCAAGGCAGCGGGGCTCGCCGTTCCGGTCGACCATGTCGAGGTGCCGCCGGATGTCGATTTCCAGGGTGCGTAGCGCTTGGCGCAGCCGAGGTGACCAGCCATGAGCTGGGTCGGCTACGCGCTTCTGTCGGCTCTGTTCGCGGCAGCGACTGCCATCCTGGCCAAGGTCGGCGTCCAGGGCATCCCGTCCAACCTGGCGACCGCCCTCCGCACCGGCGTGGTGCTGGTCTTCGCCTGGGGGCTGGTCTTCGCCCGAGGCGAGCACCGCGCCCTGGCCGGCGTGGAGCGCCGGACTCTGGTCTTTCTGGCCCTCTCCGGGCTGGCCACGGGGGCGTCCTGGCTGGCCTACTTCCGCGCCCTTCAGCTCGGGCCGGCCTCCCGCGTCGCGCCCATCGACAAGGCCAGCCTGGCGCTGACTATCGTCCTGGCCTGGCTCGTTCTCGGCGAGCCCATGACCTGGAGGGTCGCCGCGGGCGCGGCGCTCATCGTGGCGGGGGCGCTGCTCACGTTGGGGTGACCAGATCGATGGTGCCCGCGTCCATCACCCTTCGATCGCAGGGTGGCTCTTCCGGACGCAGTCGACGAGGGCGCGCAGCTCACGGAACTTGCTGAGCTCGAACTCGGAGCGGATGCTTTCGCCTACCGGTAGGACAACGTCCATGATGAGCCGCCGACCGCCCTCGTGAGGGAAGACCTCGATGCGCGAGATCTGGTCGAGTGGCAGGTAGGTCCAAATCCCAGCGTACTGCTCGGCGTCCTTCGCCTCGCCCTCGCGGATGAGGATGAGCTCCCGCTGCGTCGCGATCGCCATGGACCCGGGGACCACGACCCGCTCGAAGAGGCCGAGCACCTTGAACCGAACGGCATCCTGTAGCAGCGAGTGGAGCACATCGGCACCGGGCTCGAGGCTGCTCTGGGCGAGGTTCATGAACTTGAAGTTGACCCTGGCGAGGTACTCGAACGGCCTGGCGACGTCTTCGTCGGCCCCAGGGGCCACTGGATAGAGCCTTCGCCTGAACTCATGCAGGAGTGGCAAGTAGAGATCCAGGCCGACGCTGTTGAAGTCCGCTCGAACCGACGCGAGCCCGGAGGGACCGCGCGCGTGGAAGCAGATCCAGCTGTGGAGCAACTCGGTCCCCCGCTCTGCGAGGTAGACGTCGCGGAGGCTGAGGCGCTGCGTTTGGGCCGTGCCGTCTCGCCAGGAGACGCAGGCGAGGAGGTCACCGCGGTGCACCAGCAGTGTAGCCGGCTCCAGGTATCTGCCGAAGCGGAAGGTTGGGCTGAAGAGCACGTCTGGGAATGGTGGGCCGCTGACGTCCAGGGCGCGGAAGGCGTCCGCGAAGGCGTCAGGGATGGCCGATTCATCGCGAACGCGCCTCGGCCAGGCCTCGATGGTTTCAGTAGACGACATGGCCTCCTTCACCTCCATCGTCACGCGTCATCGACGGCGCCTCGATGTTGCCGTGGATGTCCGAGACGACGAGGACCTTCATGTCAGCTTGCCTTCTCCAGCTGAGGCTCGGACGCGAACACCTCCCGATACACGTCCACTCCGAAGGAGGTCTGCAGCGGCTCGCCCTCGACGAGCCGGAACGTCCGCATCCCGTCGGACCGGCGCTCGGCGCGGAGGAAGATGGCGTCCACTCGCCCGGCGTCGTAGAGCCCACGGGCGAACGTGTGCATGTGGGTGACGAAGAAGACCTTGATGCGCCGCTGCACCAGGGCCGACACCACCTGCGTGGCGATCTCCGAGCCCTCCCGCTCGTTGGTCGCGGCGAAGGACTCGTTGAACAGGACCAGGGCGTCCGGGCGGAGAACGTCGACGAGCACGCTCATGCGTCCGAGCTCCTCGTCGAGCTTGCCGCTCTTCATGGTGGCGTCCTCCTCACGCCGGAAGTGCGTGAAGAGGCCGGTGCAGAGATCGGCCGCGTAGCTCTCGGCCGCGACGAACATCCCGGCCTGCATCATGAGCTGGGCCAGCCCGAGGCTCCGGAGGTAGGTGGACTTCCCGCCCTGGTTGGCGCCGGTGACGATCCCCAGGCTCTTGCCCTCGGCGGCGAGCGCGTTGCCCACCACTCGCCGGTGCGTCCGGAGGGACAGGCAGGGCTCGTACAGCCCCTCGAAACGGTGCCGCCGTTCCCCTGCCGGGGCCGGCCGCGGGAAGCACACCGGCGCATCCCACCGCCGGAGGGCCTCGTGGAGGTTCAGGCATGCCACGTAGAAGGCCAGCTCGAAGCGCAGCGATTCGAAGAAGGCGGCCACGTGATCGCAGGACTGCATCAGCGCGTTGGCGACCCCGTCGATCCCCCGGTCCCGCAGCTCGGAGAGGGCCCGCAGGCCCGCTTCGTCCCGGGGCGCCACCTCCACCGTGAGCCCGCGCGGGCGTGGCGGGAAGAGCCAGTCGAACCAGCGCCGCCGCCGATCGGGGACGCGGTGGAGGGTGTGGCCGACACCCTCGTTCACTTCCCCAAGACGGGCGCTCAGCAAGAGTCCGTGCCGGAACTTGAGGTCACCGAGCTGGCTTCGGACAGTGGCCAGGTACTCGTCGCTGAGCTCCATCCGCATCGCCTCGAAGAGGGGGCGGAACCCGTCCGACTTGAAGTGCCCAACCTCGACGTCGGCCAACCGGCGTGCCTTGCCGAGCATCTCGACCAGCAGCCCCATCACCTCGAGCCCGTCGTACAGCACCGAGCCGGGGTGCCTGGACAGCACCCCCATGAAGCCCGTCCGCTTCTTGCGCTCCAGGGTCTCGCACGTGAGGGCGTAGAGCGCCCGGACCGCGCCTGGATTCACCAGGCTGTCCTGCAGGGCGCCCTGGCGATGCAGGACCGTGTCGACGTCGTTCTCCGGCCCGGAGAGCAGCACCTTTCGCGCGACCTCCAGCAGGAAGGGATCCCCACCCGCCATCGCATCCAGCAGCGTTCCCAGGTCGAGGTCCTGGCTCAGGCTCGCGGCGTGCTGGGGCGCCTGCCACTTCGGGTCGAAGTCCCGGTCACGGTGGAGCAGGAGCACCCTCATGGCCCGAGCCGCTCCTCGATCCGGGCGCGGGTCACGCGGTGCTTCTCCGCGACGGCCAGGGCGTAGGCGAGCCCGTCGGCGGGCCGGCGCTCCAGCTTGAACGTCCTGATCACGGGATTGACGGCGTCGACCTCGCCGACCACGCTCACGCACTTCTCGTCGAAGGTCGCGAGCTCGCTGAGAAAGGTGACGCAGACGGCGAGCAGGTCCAGGCGAGAGAGCCTCGTCATGACCATCCGGCTCAGGAAGACGGCATCGTCGAGCGTGGTCGAGGAGAAGATCTCGTTGAGGACCACCAGGCTGTTGGAGGTCGCCTCGTCGAGGATGCGGCGGATGCGGACCAGGTCGTCCCGCAGCTTTCCCCGCCCGGCGCCGAGGTCCTCTTCCTTCTCGAACTGCGTGAAGAGGCGGTCGCAGAGAAACAGGCTGACCTCGGCTCCTGGAACCGGGCAGCCCAGCCTGGCCAGGAAGTGGAGCTGGCCGAACGTTCGCGCGAAGGTGGTCTTCCCTCCCTGGTTTGGCCCGGTGACGACCAGGATGCGCTCCTGGCCGCGCAGGAGGAAGTCGTTGCACACGACCGGGGCCCTCTCCCTGACGAGCCGCCAGGCCAGCGCGAGGTCGAAGGTCTCGCGCCCGACGACCTCCTTGGACGTCGCGGAGAGCACCGGGTAGCAGAAGGGCAGGCCGGCCCGCTGGAGCGCCTCCACGTGCTCCCGCCAGGCCAGGTAGAACTGGACCTCCCGGTCGAAGCGTGCCACGCCCGGGTCGAGGAAGCCGGGGTGCTCGGCGGCGAAGGCTGCCAGGAGCTGGAAGGGCTCGGGGAAGAGCTGCGCCACGCGCTCCAGCACCTGTGCCTCGACATGGTTCAGGTCGGGCCACGACTCGAACCGGCACCGGTGGTCCTTGACGGTGCCGCGCCTGAACCGCTCGAAGGTCCGCTCGACCTCCGCCCCGTAGTCGGTTTCGCCCTCGGCGGGGCGGACGGTGACGGTGCGTCCGTCGACGTGCATGCAGTACTGGATGGACGCGAGGCCTGCCTGGACGCGCCTGGTCTCCGAGACAAGGCGGGTGAAGGCGGGTGAGCGGACGTAGGCAGCCAGGTACTTGCGGAACCAGGCCATGCCGCGGGCGGAAAGCTCGAGCGCTCCGAGCGCCTCCTCGAGACGGACCACCCCCTCGCAGTACTGCTCTACCGCGCCCAGGAAGGTGCGCCGCTGCTGGTGCGGGTCGCGCCGCTTCCCGGCCTCGGCGAGCCGCTGGCGGCACGTGCGCATCCGGGCGGCGAAGGCCCGGACGGCCCCCGACACCTCGGCGCGCTCGAACTCCCGCATGACCTCCTGGCGGTAAGCGATCGAGTCGAGGTCTCCCAGGGGTGAATGGAAGAGTGCGTCGAGCTGGTATTCCTCCCGGCCCGCCGTGATGGTCCGGACGACCTGGTCGAGGTTCAGATCGCGGAAGAAGGCAGGAGCCCCAGGCTCCCCCGCTGGGCGATCCTCGGTCCTCTGGAAGAGGATGCTGTGGAAACCCATGTCCATCGTCGTCGCCGCCAGGCTGCAGGGCTCGTCACCGCACCACCGTCACCGGGCACTCGGCGTAGCTGAGGACCCGGTGGGTCACCGAGCCGAGCCGCCAGCGGTCGAACATGCCCCGGCCCCGGTGCGCCATGACGATCAGGTCCACGCCGTGGAGCTCGGCCTGAGCGATGATCTGCCTTGCCGGGTGGCCCACCACCAGGGCGAGGTGGACCGGGACGCCGAGGTCGCCTGCACGAGCCTTCAAGCCGTCTAGCAGCCGCTGGTGGTAGCTGGTCGAGTGCTCGACCAGAGCCTCCGTCTCGACGTCTTCCGCGAACTCCGGGACCTCGGCGACGGTCAGCACGAAGAGCTCGGCCCGGTAGCGCTGCGCCAGGTCTGCCGCGAACTGGAACGCCTTCGACGCAGGTTCGGAGCCGTCGTAGGCCAGCAGGATCTTCTTGATCATGTCCTCACCCCTTGTCTTGCAGGCGGCGCGCTGGAGATGGCCTCGGCGACTGCGGCGGCGGGCCCGCTCCGTTGGGCGGGCAGGTGGTGGTGCGGGAAGAAGAAGGCGTTGGCGATCAGGGTGGGCACCACCGCGCTCCCAATCACCGCGGCCACCAGCGCCGAGTACTGCCCCTGGTCGATGATCTGGTGCGAGAGGCCGAAGAGCGCCGAGATGGTGCCGAAGGTCAGTCCGGTTGACATGAGCAGCGTCGTGTAGGTGGCCTCCTGGCGCGGCGCCCCGTAGGCTCTGGTCACCGGCCAGACGCCGACGAACTTGGTGCTCATCTTGACGAGCAGGAAGACCACGAAGGCAGCAGGAGCAGCCGCCAGCGCCGGCAGCGAGACGAAGGAGCCGGCGCGGATGAAGTAGAAAGGCGTGAGCAGGCCAAAGGTGAGCGTGCGCAGCCGGCGGACCAGGGCGTGGTCCTTGCCGACGGTGCCGGCCAGCACCATGCCGATCAGGTACGCCGGCAGCACGGCCTCGCTGTCGGCCCAGGAGGCCAGGGCGCCGAGGCCGAACAGGAAGAACAGCAGGAACTTGGTCTCCAGCTCGGAGGGCCGGTCGCCGTACCGCCGGAAGAACCGTGGGGTGAGCCACGGGAGCAGGAAGAACACCAGGGCCGCGACGCCGAGGAACACCAGCGTTCTCACGGTGAACGGCGCGAAGATCAATCCCAGGGCGAGCACCGTGCCGAGATCGGTGACGAAACAGGCCGCCAGGACCGTCTTGCCGTAGTCGGTCGCGTTGAAGCCGAACTCGAGCATCACCGCATAGACCACCGCCACCGAGGTCGTGGACATGGCGATGCCGGCGAGCCAGCTCGGCATCGGGCTCCAGCCCAGCAGCCAGTGGGCCGCGGCGGCGCAGCCGAGGAAGGGGGCGAAGAAGCTCACCAGCCCCACGGCGCTGGCCTCCCGCCACTTGCGCCGGAACACCGCTGGATCGAGCTCCGCGCCGGCGAGGAACGTGAGGACGATGGCGCCGGTGCCTGAGAGGAACTTGATCCAGGGCTCCCCGGCCCCGAGGGCCGAGGTCCCCAGGGCGGCGCCGATGACGAGCTGGGCGATGGTGCCGACCACGATCTCCGACAGCGCGGTGGCCAGCCGGAGCCAGATGGAGATGAGCGTGGCGGCGAGGGCCAAGCCGAGCCACAGGGCCGCGAGCGTCCAGGTCTCGGTCATGGCGCGCCCCGCGATCGGCACGTCGGGGATGGGAAGCCGCGCTCACGGCGCCGGGTATGAGCCCCGGGCGGGAACAGGTGCTGCGCTGGGAGGTGCGGTCGCCTGGTCACGCAATGCTCCGTCAGGAGAGCAGGAGTCATTGGCCGTGCGACCGGCGGTCTGGGCGGACTCCACCGCCACTGGGTATGGATGGAAGCTTAACGCGCCCGGAGGGCCAGTCAACCTCCGGTGCCATTCGGGGGCCCCCTCAGGGCGGCCCGGTGACCAGGCCTCGGAGCAGGTCGGCGCGGTCCACGATGCCGACCAGGGCGCCATCCGGGCCGGTCACGACCAGGACCTTGGCATGGTCCCGCAGCATGAGCTCGATGGCGGCGGCCAGCTTCGTGCCCTCCGGCGCTGAAGGGACGCTTCGGGTCATCAGCTCCCCCGCGGTGTGCGCCTGGGCGTGGGCGACCGTCTCCTCCTCCTCGGGTCGATGGCGTGCGAAGGGGAGTCGGTGCATCAGCGAGCGGATCACACCGCGATGGAGCGCCGGGGTGACCCGCTCGAGGAGCGCCCCGTCGGACACCAGTCCGACGACGCGCCGGTGGTCGTCGACCACCACCGCCAGGTTGAGCCGGGTCGAGACCAGGGCCTGCATGGTCTCGGGGAGCGGGGTCTCGGGATGCACCGTTGGAACGTCTCGCCGCATGACACTCGAGAGCGGCGCCTCGGCCGAGAAGGCCGGCGCCCCTGGCTGCGCTTCCGGAGATTCGAAGCCGCCTGCGGCGCTGCGCAGCAGGTCATAGCGGCTCACCATGCCGACCAGCGCTCCCGCGCCATCCACGACGGGCAGCCGCTTCAAGCGGCGGCGCGTCATGAGGAGCGCCACGTCGGGCAGCGGCATCGAAGGTGCGATGCAGACCGGGGCTGAGGTCATGACATCGGCCGCGGTGGTGGCCTTGCCCGAGAGCGCCTCCAGTTCTCGCTGGAGCTCGCTCTGGCCCAGCCGCGGCAGGAGCTCGGGCCTCAAGCCGAGCTTACCGCGCTCGACCATGTCCGAGCCGGTGATGATGCCGACGACGCGCCCCCCGTCGACCACCGGCAAGGCGCGGTAAGGCCGCCCGAGGATAAGCTCGACAACCTTCCTCACCGACGCCCCCGGCTCCACCGACGTGACCTCCCTGCTCATCACGTCGCCCGCCGTGATGGCGGCGGCGAGCACGCGCACCGGGTGGGGCTCGTAGAGCACGATCTCGGTCTCGTCGGAGGTGATGAAGCCGTGCTTGACCAGGGCCAGGAGCTTCGGCATCAGCCGCTCGACGCGCTGCGCCTCGTCGATCCACTCCACCACCAGCGGCAGCTTTCCGGCCACGTCGACCAGGTGGCTCAGGTGGACCTCGCCCGCCGCGCCGAAGCCCTCGATGCCGCGGAACACGGTCGCGCCCTGGGCTCCCTCTCGACGGAGAAACTGCATGACGGCGACGTGCGTTGGCACGTGGCCGACATGGTCGCCCTCGTTGACGTAGATCCGCACCCGCCTGGCACGCCCGAATGAAGCCATGGATTACCTCCAGCCGATGGCGCAGATGACGCCGCGGCACTCGAGCCGTCCGCGGTCATCATAGGGCTGGCAAGGTGGAGCGTGGCGACGACCCTTCTGGGAGGATGACTGTCTGTCACCCGTTGTCCGCGCGCCGGAGCCACGCTACTGTTCCCCGACATCGACGGCGGTGGAGTCCGCCACAATCGCCGCCGCGGGCGGCCAATGACTCCTGCGGTGGCGCTGGACGCCCAGCAGGAGCTCCCCAGTCAGAGCCCCCCCCCGGGCGCCTCCAAGGAGGACGTGTTGGCGAGGCTCATGCTGGTCTGCGTCGGCGGTGCAATCGGCTCCGGGGCCCGGTATCTGGTCGCTTCCTGGGCGGCGAACGCCTGGCCCATGACCGTGCCGGTCGGCACCGCCATCGTCAATGTGGTCGGCTCCTGGTTCATCGCCGTGGTCATGGACCTCTCGCTCCGGGCCGCCGTCATCTCCCCGGACATGCGCCTGTTCCTCGCCACCGGCGTGGCCGGAGGCTTCACGACCTACTCGGCCTTCAACCACGAGACGCTGCACCTCCTCGAGGAGCGTGCCTTCCTGCTCGCCCTGGCCTACATGGCCGGGATGATCTTCCTCTGCCTGGCGGCCGGGCTGCTGGGCCTGGCAACTTCCAGGATCATCAGCGGCGCCCTGTCCGGGTTCTTCACTGGGGGCTGGCGATGACCACGCTAGCGAGCGCCACGGGAGGAGTGGGGCGCGGCTCGCCGCTGGAGGCGATCGCCGAACTGGCGAGCCGCGCCAGGTCGCCCGCCATCGCCATGGAGGCAAGGGAGACGGCCAGCCGCCTCGTCGAAGGGCGATTCCACGTGGCGTGCATCGGTCAGTTCAAGCGCGGAAAGTCCACCCTGCTGAACGCGCTCGTCGGCGAGCCCGTCCTGCCCATGGGCATCGTGCCGGTGACCTCGGCCATCACGGTGCTGCGTCACGGCCCGAGGCACGCCTCGGTGACCTTCGAGGACGGCCGCACCGAGGCGATCCCCGTGGAGGAGATCGCCCGGTTCGTGAGTGAAGCGAAGAACCCGGAGAACCACCTCGGCGTTCATGTCGTGGAGGTCTTCCTGCCGAGCCCGCTCCTTGCCAGCGGGCTCTGCCTGGTGGACACGCCGGGGCTCGGCTCAGTCTTCGAGGGCAACTCGGCGGTGACGCGACGATTCGTCCCCCAGGTGGACGCAGCGCTCGTCGTCCTCGGCGCCGACCCGCCCATCTCGGGCGACGAGGTGGCGCTGGTGGAGCAGGTCGCGGCCCAGGCGCGTCACCTCTTCCTGGTCATCAACAAGTCCGACCGCCTGACCGAGGCCGAGCGCGCGGAGGGGGCTTACTTCGCGACAGAGGTGCTGTCGCAGCGCCTCCGTCGCCCCATGGGCCGCGTCTACCAGGTGAGCGCCACCGAAGGTTTGTGCGGCGGGACCCCGACCCGGGACCTCGGGGCCCTGTCGGGCGCGCTCACGGCGCTGGCGCGGACGGCTGGGGCCGACCTGCTCGACCAGGCGAACACGCGGGCCGTCGCGCGGCTGGGGCACGGGCTGCTGGCGGAGCTCGGCGAGCGGCGCGAGGCGCTCCTCCGGCCGGTGGAGGAGTCCGAACGGCGGCTCGCGGGCCTGGAGACACAGCTCGCCGAGGCGGAGCGGGCCACGGCCGACCTGGGCGTGCTCCTCGCGGCAGAGGAAGCGCGCCTGGCCCGCGACTACGTGGCGCGCCACGAGGCGTTCTTCCCCAGGGCCCAGGCCGACGCCAGCCGCGCCCTCGACGAGCGGCTCGCTGCCCTCAATGTGCCGCGCACCGCCCTCTATGCGGCGGCGCTCGAGGACACCTGGGCCATCGCCGACCAGGTGGCGGAGCGGTTTCGCGGCGAGCTGGTCCCGGAGGCGGAGGCCGCCTACCGCGCCGGCATGGCGCGCTTCGTGGACCTCGCGAACCAGTTCCTCGAGCGCATGTCAGCCAAGGCCGGCTGGACCCTCGCGCCGCGACCGCTCGGGGCCGAGGCCGGATTCCGGGTCCAGGGGGACCTCCGCTTCACCGAGCTCCGCTCCACCACGGGCCGGCTGCCCTTCGCGGTCCTGGTCGACCTGGCCCGGCCCCGGAGGGTTGTGCTCCGGTCGGCACGCCGGCGGGCCCAGGCGCTGCTGGCCCGCCTCATCGAGACCAATGCCTCGCGGGTCGCCTACGACCTGGCAGCGCGGGCCGGCGAGAGCCGGCGGCGGCTGGAGCGGGAGGTGCGGGAGCGGCTCCGCGAGGTGCGGGAGGTGACGCGCCAGGCCGTGGGGGAGGCACGCGCCCGACGTGCCGAAGGAGCAGGGGCCGTCCAGTCCGAGCTGTCGAGGCTGGACGCGCTGCGCAGCGAGCTCGAGCCGCTCCTGGCGGCCCGATCAAACGGAGGGGAGACACCATGAGCGGCATCGTGCAGCTGAAGGCCCGGGAGATCCTGGACTCGCGCGGCAACCCGACGGTCGAGGTGGACGTGCGGCTGGACGACGGGGCTACGGGGCGGGCCGGCGTGCCGTCGGGGGCCTCAACGGGCACCCGCGAGGCCCTGGAACTGCGGGACGGTGACAAGGGGCGCTTCGGCGGGAAGGGCGTGACCAAGGCGGTCGCCCACGTGAACGAACTCATCGCTCCCGCCGTGAAGGGACTGGACGCGGCCGACCAGGCCGGCCTGGACGCCAGGCTCCTCGCGCTCGACGGCACTCCGACCAAGGCCAAGCTCGGGGCGAACGCCATCCTGGGCGTCTCGATGGCCGCGGCGCGCGCTGCGGCGGCGAGCGCCGGGCTCCCCCTCTACCGGTACCTCGGCGGCGTGGACGCCACGCTGCTGCCGGTCCCGATGCTCAACGTGCTCAACGGCGGAGCCCACGCCGACAACAGCGTCGACTTCCAGGAGTTCATGATCGCCCCGGTCGGCGCGCCCAGCTTCCGCGAGGCGCTGCGCTGGGCGGCCGAGTGCTACCACGCGCTGAAGAGCACCCTGAAGGCCAAGGGGCTCGGGACCGGCGTCGGCGACGAGGGCGGCTTCGCGCCCAATCTCAAGGCCAACGTCGAGGCGGTGGAGGTGATCCTGGCGGCCATCCAGAAGGCCGGCTTCAAGCCCGGCACGGACGTGGTCCTGGCGCTCGACCCCGCCGCCAGCGAGTTCTTCGAGGATGGCGCCTACGTGCTCTCGAAGTCGGGAGCCGGCAAGAAGACCTCCGCCCAGATGATCGACTTCTGGGCCGACTGGGTCCGGCAGTTCCCCATCTGGCTCATCGAGGACGGTCTGGCCGAGCAGGACTGGAACGGCTGGAAGGCGCTCACCGACCGGCTGGGTGGCCAGATCCCGCTGGTGGGCGACGACATCTTCGTCACCAACCCCGCCATCCTGCGGGAGGGGATCGCCAGGGGCATTGGCAACTCCGTGCTCAT
>Ga0315270_10000879_pt1 | contig 16240 bp, 17 predicted proteins | sample C1_bottom_MG_FD_204932 | JGI IMG/M metagenome (GOLD analysis project Ga0315270, IMG submission 204932) | Sediment microbial communities from Yellowstone Lake, YNP, Wyoming, USA - C1_bottom | ecosystem: Environmental > Aquatic > Freshwater > Lake > Sediment | place: USA: Wyoming | collected...
GCCTGCGCCACAGATCTTCATTCTTCACCGGCTTCTTGTCGGCTGTTTTCCAACCGCGCTGCTTCCAGCCGTGTATCCAGGTGCTGATGCCCTGCTGCACATATTTCGAGTCGGTATGCAGCCGCACCTGACAATGCCGCTTCAACGCTTCCAGCGCGGCGATCGCGCCCATCAACTCCATGCGATTGTTGGTGGTGTGCGCCTCTCCACCGAATAGCTCGCGCTCCTTGCCCTTGGTGCGCAGCAGCGCGCCCCAACCACCCACACCGGGATTGCCCTTGCATGCGCCATCGGTAAATATCTCCACTACATCTTTGCTCATTCGGGTGCCCGAAAATTATTATTGCGTCTCGAATCCGTCTTCCTGCGCTGCGTTATCCTGTTATTCAATTTTGGTGCAGTCGGCAACAGCTTGCCCACCAGCGCATTATTCCACTTCGGCTTGATCAAGCGCATCCCATGAACACGCTTGACCGCATGTAAAAAATACACGCCGCCACGCGCCGCCCACCAGCGTTCACCAGCCTTCTCCACGAAGGAGAAGCGCTCCAGCCATTTACTGGTGTGAAACGGAGGCGCATACGCGGCGAAGCTGCCGCCGATCACCTCAAAATCCAGCAACGCCAGCCAATCCTTGAGACGCGGCAACGCGATGAAATTGCCTTTCCAGGGATAACCCTCACGGCGGCCCAGTGCGCGGTGCAAGCCCCACAGACTGCGCGGATTGAAACCACTGATGATCAAACTGCCTTCCGGTCGCAACACCCGCGCTACCTCGCGCAACACCTGGTGCGGATGCTCGGAGAACTCAAGCACATGCGGCAATACCACCAGATCGAGGCTGTCGCTGTCGAACGGCAATTCAGTGCAAATCAGGCGCACCGCATTGCCCGACTGATTCCCGGCGCTGAAACGCAACGGCATCCTGTTGCTGCTCAAAAAGCCATGTTCAGGGAAACCCAGTTGCAGCGCGTTATAGCCAAATATATCGTTCACAGTACAATCGAAATATGCCTGCTCACGTGCCTGCACATAGCCACCCTGTGGAGTGACCATCCATTCGCTCAAACTTTCCACAGTTGACTTACAATTCGGCATCGCTTCCGTTCCATTTGCTCAATGTTTGAAATCACCGCCATTCCCGCCCTGCAAGACAACTACATCTGGGCTATCCATGACGACAATCATGCCGTCGTGGTCGATCCCGGCGAGTCTGAGCCGGTTCTGGCCTTCCTGAAGGCACGCGACCTGCAATTGGACGCGATCCTGTGCACCCATCGTCACGCAGACCATATCGGTGGCATCGCCAAATTGCGCGAAGTATACAACGTGCCGGTGTATGGGCGGCGACATCCGAAGAATCCGCACATCACCCATGATCTGCGCGAAGGCGACCAGCTCAAACTGGCCGCGCCTGGCATCGAGTTCGACATCATCGAGATCCCCGGCCACCTCGATGACCATATCGCATTTATTGCGCCGGATATCCTGCTCTGCGGCGACGTGCTATTTGGTGGCGGATGCGGCAGAAATTTCGAGGGAACCCTAGCGCAATTGCACCATTCCCTGCAACGCCTCGCACAACTTCCCGACTCCACGCGCGTGTACTGCGCACACGAATACACCGCCGCCAACCTGCGCTTCGCACTGGCCAGCGAACCGGACAACCCTGCCCTGCAACAGCGCATCGCCGCCACCCAACAACTGCGCGCAGCGAACCTGCCTACCCTGCCCTCCAGCATCGAGCTGGAAAAAGCCACCAATCCCTTCCTGCGCTGTACCCAACCGGGAATCATCCGCACCCTGCAACAACGCGTCCTGACCGGCACCAATGAACTGGATGTCAGTGAACTGGGCGTGTTTACTGCCTTGCGCGAGTGGAAGAACCGTTTCTGATTGCGGCCAAAGGCGTTCTGGGATATTCTGCGCGCCCTTCGGAGAGGTGGATGAGCGGTTTAAGTCGCACGCCTGGAAAGCGTGTTTAGGTGAATAACCTAACGGGGGTTCGAATCCCCCCCTCTCCGCCAAATGCAAAACCGCCCCTCGTGGGCGGTTTGTTATTTTCAGAAGTGAATTGTGGAATACGGATAGCACGCCTTGATATATGTCATCGCTTTGTCTTTTCACCAGTCCTCAGAATTTCGCACAGATGAGTATCCTTGGGATCCAGCGCGCTGCGTGCGACCGTATCGAACAGAGTTTGTATCTCTTCGAGGCTGAAGCAGGACATCAGGCGGTTAGCCATATCTGCTTGCAACGGCACCATACAGGTCTGCCCGTCCGGCAGGGCGAGTTTGAATCCAGCCAGTTTGCCAAGTCCGCCTTCCATTTGGGACATCAGATCGGATTGCTCGTCCTGCAGCACGTCGTAGCGGGCTTCCAGACTATCTACCAAATCATCTGCCAAGTCTTCCGGCACCGCGACAACCAAACCCATGGTGTCATCCCGCAGCTCACATGCCACACCCAGTTCACCTGCTTGTCTCACAAACCTGTCACGCAGACTGGCATCAAAAAAAATGTATTCGTCCATGATATGGATTCTCGCTCCCCGAATTGTCGGAACAATTCACTGCATGCATGATGCCGCGCCTCGCCACGTATTACAATAGCCGTCAACCTTCACCACTCACCGGAGCTATGCCATGACTAACCAATCCGACTTGCTGATGTTACGCGACAAGCTACGTGCGTTTGCCGAGGCGCGCGACTGGGACCAGTTCCACTCGCCGAAGAATCTGAGCATGGCGTTGATGGTCGAAGCCGCCGAGTTGATGGAGCATTTTCAATGGCTCACCGAACCCCAATCGGCCAATCTTGATGCGGCAAAGAAAGCCGTCGTTGCCGAAGAACTGGCCGACATCCTGCTGTATCTGGTGCGCCTCTCGGACAAGCTGAGGGTCGATTTACTGGAGGCCTCGCTGCATAAACTGGAGAAGAACGCGGTGAAGTATCCGGCGGATCAGGTGCGCGGGAGCGCGAAGAAGTATTCGGAATACTGAAGGGTTGTCTACATCCTTGACATAAGAACGTTCGTTCTTTATAGTGCAGTACGTTCGTTCTGTATCAACCCTAGCCATGAATGATTCCAACTCTTCCGACACCCCAGATTTCAACATCAAGGACGGCGAATATCTCGCCAAACTCCAGGACTATTACGCCGACTGGAAAAGCATCCCTTCTTACGCAAAGCTGTGCGAGGTGTTCGGCATCGCTTCCAAATCATGGGTCAAGGCCATCCTGACCCGCTTGAACACAGCCGGCTTCATCGAACGCACGCCGGATGGCGTTTGGGTCCCGACCCGGCAATTTTTTGCGCGCCCGTTGGCCGAGTCCTCGGTTCAGGCAGGGATGCCGGTTGCAGTGACCGCAACGCAGGGCGAATATTTCGTCATCGACGAGATGCTGATCGATACGCCGTCCGAGACCACGCTGATCCCGGTCAAAGGCGATTCGATGATTGAGGCGGGCATCCATGATGGCGATGTCGCCGTGGTGGAAAAGCGCAACCTCGCGAACGTCGGTGACATCGTTGTGGCCATTGTGGACGACGAGTTCACCCTGAAGACCCTGGACAGGGAGCGCGGCAAATACATCCTGCGTCCCGCCAACCCGGCCTACCCGATCATCCGCCCGCAGGGCACGCTGGAGATATTCGGCGTGTTGACCGGCCTGATCCGCAAGTATAAAAAGTGATCGCGATGCAAACCTCTAATCATCCCTGCGCCGCCCGGCAGGCACAACGCGCCATGCGAGGCCTGCTATCGCTGACCTACCCCAACAAGGAATTGTTTCATCGGCAGCGCGCCTTGCTGCGCACTTCCGTACCCGCCGGTTTCCCATCTCCTGCCGACGACTATGTGGAGCAGCGCATCAGTCTCGACGAACATTTGATCCAGCATCGCGAGAGCACTTTCTTCATGCGCGTCGCGGGAGACTCGATGCGCGGACTCGGCATTTTTGACGGTGATCTGCTGGTGGTGGACCGTGCACTGCCCGTTACGCACGGCTGCGTGGTGATCGCGGTGCTGGATGGCGAATTCACTGTGAAGCAATTGCTGCATACGCCGGATGGGCAAGTATTGCGCGCGGCACACCCGGACTATCCCGACCTGCGCATCAAACCGGAGCAGGACTTTTCTATCTGGGGGGTGGTGAGGTGGAACGTCCATAAAGTTTAAGCACTGTAGCGTGGATAAGCGTAGCGCATCCACCAACTCGCTTCGGCGGATTCACCGTGGTGGATGCGCTGCGCTTATCCACCCTACAACTAAAGCCCGACCTACGCCTAAACTCATGCAACGCGCTATCGCACTAATCGATTGCAACAATTTCTACGTCTCATGCGAACGCCTGTTCCAGCCCAAGCTGGAAAGCAAACCGGTGGTGGTGCTTTCCAATAACAACGGCTGCGTGGTGTCGCGTTCACAGGAAGTCAAAGACCTCGGTGTCAAGATGGCTGTGCCATGGTTCCAGCTGAAGGACATCGCCAAACGTCACGGCATCATCGCGCTTTCCTCCAATTACACACTGTATGCCGATATCTCCAATCGGGTGATGCGGCTGCTGTCACAGTACAGCCCCGAGCAGGAAGTCTATTCGATAGACGAATGTTTTCTGGATCTGACCGGTATGGCCGGCATGACAGACCTGACCAGCTATGCGCAAGCGATGCGCGGCACCATCAAGCAAAGCGTCGGCATACCGGTATGTGTCGGCATCGCACCGAGCAAAACCCTGTCCAAGCTCGCGAACCATGTCGCCAAGAAACAGAAGCGCTATGACAGCGTATGTGACTTCAATGCGATGCCTGCACAAGAGCTGGACACCCTGTTCGCGCAGATCGAAGCCGGCGAGGTGTGGGGCGTGGGCAGGCAGAGCACCAGCCGCTTGCAGCAGATGGGGATCAACTCGGTACTGGAATTGAAACGCAGTTCCGCCAAGCGCATCCGCGCAGGGTTCGGCGTGGTCATGGAACGCATCGTCGCGGAACTGAATGGCGAGGTTTGCCTGGAACTGGATGATGTCACGCCGCCACGCCAGCAGATCATTTGCTCCCGTTCGTTCGGTATGCCGGTTACGCTGCTGGCGGACCTGGAGCAGGCAGTCATCGCCTACACCACCCGCGCCGCCGAGAAGCTGCGCCACCAGCATTCTCTCGCAGGCGGCATCCAGGTCTATATCCGCACCAACCCGCATAAGGAAAAGCAGCATCAGCACCAACAGAGCATGCTGCTGCCATTGTTTGAACCAACCAATGACACCCGCCTGCTGTGCCGCGCCGCCCTGAGCGGTTTGCAGCAGATCTACCGCAGCGGCTACGCATATCAAAAGGCCGGCGTGATGCTCACCGAAATCATTGCCATCGCATCAAGACCGCGCACGCTGTTCGATGATGTCGCGGCACAGCAGAGATCCGCAGCGTTGATGGAGACACTCGATCACATCAACCTCCGTATGGGCAGCGGCACGTTGCAACTGCTGGGCGAAGGAGTCCAAAAAGGCTGGTCTATGCGGCGCGAGAATGTGTCGCCACGCTACACCACGGAGTGGAATGAATTGGCGATAGCACGATGAAATCGTTGGTTCAATAGTACTTTAGTGCAATAGTATTCGTTGTTGAACTAATATAGAGTTCTCATAGGTAGGATGCATTTTAAAAATGAGCCTTTAACATTTGCTCGATCTATCTTTGAACTAATATTGGTCAACCTGTCCAATATTAGCGTCACCTTTAGTTAACTAATTTATTTGGATTTAGGAAAAGCACATGAAAAATTTCGGCATTCATTCCAAAACAAAATCACCAGCATGGTTGATGGCAACCTTATTGGTCGTGCTTATAGCTGGATGTGGTGGCAATGGAAGTAGCTCGGCAAATGGAGGTAATTCGGCGCCAGGTTCGATTAGCGTTTCACTGACCGATGCGCCAGCCTGTGGTTTTGACCAAGTGAATGTGACTGTCACCAAAGTACGGGCACACCAAAGCAGCACAGCTACCGAGAATAGTGGCGGCTGGACTGATATAACGCTGAACCCCGCGCGAAAGATCAATTTGCTCAACCTGACCAACGGCATCTTTGACGGCCTTGGCGAAGCGCCTTTGGCGGCAGGACATTACACGCAACTGCGTCTGGTTCTCGACCCCAACACTTCCAACAACCTCGTCAACTCAGTTGTTCCTACCGGCGGGGTTGAGACCGCGCTCAAAACCCCAAGCGCCGTGCAAAGCGGGATCAAGCTTATCCATGAGTTCGATGTCGCCTCGGGTCAGCGTGTCGATCTGATGCTGGATTTCAACGCCTGCAAGTCCATCGTAAAACGAGGCAATGGTACTTACGCTCTGAAGCCAGTCATTAAAGTGCTCCCCTTTGTACTGAACGGGATCGAAGGCTTTGTCGATACTTCATTGCTGGGTAGCAATGTAACGGTTACGGCACAACAGAATGGAGTGATAGCCCAAGCCACAGCGCCCAATTCTCCAACTGGATATTTCTTCCTCTCCCGGCTTCTGCCCGGCAACTACGATGTCGTGATCGCAGCAGATGGCCATACCACAGCTACTATCGCTAACGTATCGGTTGCAACCGCCACCAGCGTGGTCAACGTCAGCGACAGCGTCACGCGGGTCTCGTTGCCAGTGTCCGCCACTCGCACCGTCAGTGGCACGGCAGTCCTGAACCCGACCAGCACAACTGAGGTTGCCTATGTAACGGCAAAGCAAGCCCTAGGAGCGATCATGACGACAGTGAGATTCGTGGCTGCCGATGATTCAACGTTACCGCCCGGAGCCTACTCGCTAACCTTGCCCATCGAGGCCCCGCTGCTCGGCCAATACGCGACGCCGCTGCCGATCACGTTTGTAGCACAATCCGGCGTTGCAGGGCATTACACCATGGAAGCGTCTGCGACCGGCTACCAGACACAGTCTGCGAGCAAAGACATATCATCAGCCAATGCAACGCAAGACTTCATTCTGGTACCGTAGCTTTAACTACCGCTAATTAACCGCCACGCGCGTGGCACCGCTCTTCATCATGCCGATCACAGCTGCCTGCGCGAATCCGGCATTGTTGAAGGCGGACAACACCGCATCTACACCGTCCGGCGCAACGCTTACCAATAATCCACCGCTGGTCTGCGCATCGGCCAGCAATCGACGTTGCCAGGTTTCCAGTTGCGGCGCAAAATCCACTTCGTGCCCGTAGCTCGCCAGATTGCGGTCGATCGCGCCGGGGCCGTAGCCTTGCTGTGCCAACGGCAAGGCCTCGGACAAGATCGGCACTTGATCAAACTTCAGCTCCGCACCCAGTCCGGAACCGCGACACATTTCCAGCAAATGGCCAAGCAGGCCGAACCCGGTCACATCGGTCAGCGCATGCACCCCTCTGATGCCGGAAAGTACGCTGCCCACGGTATTGAGCTTAGTGGTCGTGGCGATCATTTGCGCGTAACCCTCGGCGGACAGCGCGTTCTTCTTCAGCGCGGCCGCCAGCACGCCGACACCGAGCCCCTTGCCGAGTATCAGCACGTCGCCCACCTGCGCACTGCTGTTCTTTTTCAAGCGATCCGGGTGCACGATGCCGATTGCCACCAAGCCGTAGATCGGCTCGACCGAATCGATCGAATGTCCGCCCGCCAAGGGTATCCCTGCAGCCTCGCACACCGCTTCTCCGCCTTGCAGGATAGAACGTATGGTCTCGACCGGCAGTTTGCTGATCGGCATGCCGACGATGGCCAGCGCCATGATGGGCGTGCCGCCCATTGCATATACGTCGGACAGCGCGTTGGTCGCTGCGATACGCCCGAAGTCGAACGGATCATCGACGATGGGCATGAAAAAATCTGTGGTGGCGATGACTGCCTGCTGGTCGTTCAAGAGATATACCGCCGCATCATCGCTGGTGTCCGTGCCAACCAGCAGATTGGCAAACGGCAACTTATCTTTCGCAGCCCCTAAAATCTCATGCAACAGGGCCGGAGCAATTTTGCAGCCACAGCCGCCACCGTGCGACAATTGGGTTAACTTCACTTCAGACATTATAAGGTTCCTAACCAAGATGCTTTTCAAAACCGCGAACCTATCACAGCTTGAGCAGTTTGACGAAATTATCGACGTGCGCACGCCGACAGAATTCGCCGAAGACCACATTCCCGGCGCGATCAATTGCCCGGTTCTGTCCGACCAGGAGCGCGTCATCGTCGGCACGCTGTATAAGCAGGTGTCGCCATTCGAAGCGCGCAAGGTCGGCGCGGCAATGATCGCAAAAAATATCGCAGAACATCTGGAGACGCGCTTCCGCGACCACCCAAAATCCTGGCGCCCATTGGTCTACTGCTGGCGCGGCGGACAACGCAGCGGTGCGATGAGCATCATCCTGGCCCAGGTAGGTTGGGCGGCGCACAAACTGGAAGGCGGCTACAAGGCCTATCGGCGCGATGTGCTGGAAAAACTAGAAGCGCTGCCGCAGACCCTCACATTCAAAGTAGTCTGCGGACCCACCGGATCGGGCAAGAGCCGCTTGCTCGCGGCCCTGGCGGACAGCGGACAACAAGTCCTCGATCTGGAAATGCTGGCAAAACATCGCGGCTCTGTGCTGGGCAGGTTGCCAGACCATCCACAACCTTCGCAAAAGTTATTTGACAGCGTTCTATTACAGACCCTGCAAAATTTAGATTCGAAAAAACCGATTTTTGTCGAAGCGGAGAGTAACAAGATTGGCTTGGTCACCCTGCCCCCCGCGTTGATCACCGCAATGCATGCTAGCCCATGTCTGCTGGTAGAAGCACCAATAGCATTGCGCGTTTCCGGATTAATGGAAGACTACCGCTATTATGTTGAAAATCCAGAAATATTCATCGCGCATCTCAACCCTCTGCGACACTTTCACAGTGTGAAACAACTCATGCACTGGAACACGCTAATTCGTGCTGGAGATTTCACAGAGATGGTCAGGGAGTTACTTACACTGCATTACGACCCAAGCTATTTTCGCGCAACTACAAAACATTATGCGAATCTTGAAAATGCTCAACGCATCCCCTTGGTGAGTCTGTCAGATGATGCATTACAAAATATTGCTAAGCATCTTTAGGAGTGAATAACCACGCATCCATCGCCAGCATGCCGTAGGTCATCACATGATTCAGGCGCACAGCACTTTCGGTTTGATCCGCCGCGCCCAGCGCCACAAACAACGGCAACAGATGTTCATCGGTGGGATGATTTTGCGCAGCATGCGGGGCAAGGGTGCGATAAGCACTGAGCGCATCCAGATCGCCTGATTTTATTTTCTCAGCCATCCAGTCACAAAATTCCGACACCCATTCCGGCACAGGTTTACCCTGCGGATGCTTGAATATCGCGCGCAGATTGTGCGTGATCGAACCGCTGCCAACGATCAACACACCCTGCTCGCGCAACGGGCGCAACGCGCGACCCAAAGCGATATGCCATGCCGGGTCTCTGTCAGGCTGCAAGGAAAGCTGTGCGACCGGAATATCTGCTTTTGGATACATCAGACTCAACGGCACCCATGCGCCGTGATCCAGCCCGTGCGTATCATCCAGTTGCACCGGAATCCCCGCTTGTTGCAAGGCAAGTGCTGCAGCTTGCGCCAACTCCGGCGCGCCGGGCGCGGGATATTGCAACTTGTAGAGTTCCGCAGGAAAACCGTAGAAGTCGTGTATGGTTTCCGGCTGGGTCGCGCGGCTGACGGTCGGAATGGATGTCTCCCAATGCGCAGAGATCACCAGAACGGCAGAAGGCTTGGGCAACTGCTCGCCGAGTTTCCGCCACGCCGCACCAGTTTCTCCAGGCTCCAGTGGCAGGGAGGGTGCACCATGAGAAACGAATAGGACGGGCATTTTCATGTAGCAAATGCTAACACGGTAAAGTCGAGAACTAAACAAGGCATCTGAACTAAAATACCCAGAAAGATACAGGAGACAAATATGGAACTCAGACGATTAGGTAGTAGTGATCTGCATGTGTCGGCATTGAGTCTCGGCACCATGACCTTCGGCGAGCAGAACAGCGAAGTAGACGCCCATGCGCAACTTGATCTGGCCACATCACGAGGGGTAAATTTCATCGATACCGCCGAGATGTACCCGGTTCCGCCGCGCGCCGAGACTCTGGGTCGTACCGAAAGTTATGTCGGCTCGTGGCTGAAGCATCAGCAACGCGACAAGCTGATCATCGCAACCAAGATCGCTGGGCCCTCACGCGGCTTCGCGTGGATACGCAATAATCCGCGCATCAACCGCGAGCACCTCGCTGCCGCGATAGATGGCAGCCTGAAACAATTGCAAACCGACTACGTTGATCTCTATCAGATCCACTGGCCTGATCGCTATGTGCCGATGTTCGGCGGAACAAGTTACAACGTGGCGCAGGAACGCGACAGCACACCGATCGCCGAGCAACTACAGGCGCTGGCGGAACTGGTCAAGTCCGGAAAGGTACGTCACATCGGACTGAGCAATGAAACTCCGTGGGGCGTGAGTGAGTTCGTGAAGTGTGCGGAACAACTTGGGCTGCCAAAAATCATCACGGTACAGAATGCCTATCACCTGATGAATCGCAGCTTCGAAACCGGAATGGCAGAAGTCTGTCATCACCTGCAAGTCGGACTGTTGGCCTATAGCCCGTTGGCGTTCGGCTGGCTCACCGGAAAATATCTCGCCGACCCGAACGCGAAAGGACGCATCACGCTGTTCCCCAACTTCGGGCAGCGCTACGCGAAACCCAACGTGCCCGACGCCAGCAAGGATTATGTGCGCATCGCCCAAGAAGCCGGACTGACCCCGGCAACGATGGCGCTCGCCTTTGCACGCACAAGATGGTTCACCAGCAGCGTGATCCTCGGCGCAACGAATCTGAATCAGCTGAAAGAAAATCTGGATAGTGCCGGGGTGGTGCTATCGCCAGAGGTGCTGGAGAAGATCGAGGCGGTGCATAAGCTGTATCCAAATCCGGCGCCTTGATGAGTGGTAGTGCCATAGTCCGCTTGCGCCAAGAAGAGACGGTCGAGGTTGATCAGTAAAATGGCTGCTCTTCGGCCATAGCTACCGCTCGCAGGTAGCCGGTTTTCATAGGCCGCGAACGTCTGCTTCTTTGAATATCGGGCGGCAGCTTCCGACACATTGCTGACTTTTGCGATAGTCCGTTATCCGATAAGCAATTCAGTGGGGTTAATTTCTCCAACCGACACCTTCCGGAACTTCGATTTACCTGAAAGAAATTTCTATATTGACTATATTCTTGTATTGCACCATTTTACTACTCGCCAACCTTTGAGTCTGGCGATCCTTATTAATTTACTATCTGGGCATACTGCTATTGGGTTGATAGCTTGTTCGAGCAGCAAGGCATCGCTACTGTGGTCACCATATGCTGTATCTAACCTCCATGTGCCATACTTAGTATCAGCATAGCGCTGAAGTGAGGGAAATTTTTCTTTGCTATATACCGCACGCCCTGAGATACGTCCGGACAATCTACCCTCAATAATTTCCAATTTAGTAGCCACCCAGCCATCTGCCCCAACATACTCGCAAATAAGCTGCACAATATAATCTATAGATGAGGACACTAATATTACCTTCTGACCTGCAGCCTGATGCCTGGAAATTTCTGCTATAGCTTCCTTCCTTAAACGCGGGAAAATTAGGGTAGTGCAAAATTCATTCAATAAATTTTCCATTTTACTAATGGGTAAACCTGAAAATACCTCTAATACCTTGTTCATCGCAACATCAGTATCTTTTGTTAAATGCAGCTGGTATTTTGTAAACCACCATAGAGCTTGGGTAAGAACAGGCCAAGGCAGTATGCCATTGCGTGCCAAGTGCCATATCAGCAGGCGTTGGCTATTCCCTTCAATGAGTGTCCCATCCACGTCAAAAGCTACAAGTTTATTCATTAAGTTCATACTGGGAATATTGGACATCGCACAGATGAGTAATGGCAGGCATAATTTCGATCGTGGCTGCGATGAAAAACAGATTGCTTGAGTATCTGTTAAAACTGAAGCGGATATTTAAGATGCGTCGTTTGTATTTTTGATGGCCTTAATATAGTAAAAGCAATCTAGTTTATGAACTTCACAAGAAAACGCACTCCCTAATTCCATTATGTGTTGCGCAAGTTCATTCATATCTTCCTTGGATCTTAATATCATCCACCAATCCATAATTGCTTCACAATAACCAATATTTGCTGCATCAACGGCCAAGTTCCCAACGACTAATATTCCACCGGGTGCAGTTGCATCCCACATGGATTTCAATACCTTTTTGGCATGACGCGTATCCAGATAATCGAACAAGCCTAATGAATATGATAAATCCAGATTCATTCCTTCGATCAAAACCTTGGGTAACCTAAATACATTTTTGCACACAAGTTCAACTTTGAACTTCTGATTAATATCGTTACTGATCTCTAGCAGGGACTTTTCGTCGGCGTTTATGGCATAAAAGCAATTTATTTTATCAATCGATGATGACTTTATTTGATCAAACTCACGAGCATGACCACACGCGAATGCTCCAATTCTTAATTTCTGACGTTCAGCCGCCATTTCATCAATGAGATTAGTGATTAAACGCACTCGCTCCCTAGCGGAATTTGATTGTTTCGCTTGAAAAGTAATTTCATAAATCTTACGTCCCAAAGCACTTGAATTTTCAATGTGGTATGTAATTGATTTATGCCCGTATGCAAAGTCCATTAATGAAGCATCGCCTGCATACCCTTTGGGTTTTATCAAACCCCATCTCGTATATGGGTCTGATGTAAGGAAAAAACGCCATGAGGCAAAATAAGGGTCATTTTTAATTGATCGTCGCCAGACTTCTTCACTCACGTCTCTCCTAATGTTCTCAACATAAGCCATAAAATCCACTACATGTTTGATATCGGGCTGATGAAGAAATGCTGGCAGCAAAGTGTTGTGCTCTGAGGCGAGTTTTTTTGAGCTTTGCTGTGCCAAGCTATGATGTGGCGTTGAATGGTCTATTTGAGACATTTTTTAACCTCTATTAAGGGCATTCCCCCCATCAAATTATGGTGAAGGACAGCGCTATCCTCTCCCGGTTATTTATATGGGACTATTAATACGTCAACAATGGATCTAAAACAACGCAAGCGAAATGCCCACTTTCCGAATTTTACGTGTGGCACAGGCAGTTAGATTAAATTTGGGTTGAACTATATAGAGCCCTATAACGAATAGGTACTGTACTTTGGTACATGTATCCTCTTCCGCAAGGGCAAGTTTGAAGGGCAATTTCCAACTTGCGCAATTGCACGCTGTTGTCGGTCATGAATGACCGTAATATAGCTGCACGTTTTACAACTCGACAGCCAGCAAATGGCACGAAGTGGCCGATTAGTCAATGTACTTCAATCGGACAGTTGTGGTTGGAATATACCATGTAAATTGGGGTCTGCTTTAGTTAGAACTTGGCATTCGGCATAACATCTTTGAGTGACTGATTAGTGTGCCATAAACAGACATTCCCACCTGATTGCTAAACCCCGATAAATTCCAGCGCGTTTCCATCAGGATCGCGGCAAAACATTGCACGGCGGCCTGATGAACTGAGTGTGAAATCGAGCCCGGCCTGCTCCAGCCGCTCTACTAACTTCGCAAGATCATCCACTGCCAGCGCAACATGCCGGTCTCGCCCGCCATGAGTGGGACGCTGCAAGCCGGCTTCAGGGTTGGGCAGCAACATCAGATGGATCTGCTGGTTCGTTGCCACGTCATACCACACGCCGTCATAGTTCATTGCCGGGCGATTGGTGTCTGGTCGCAAGCCGAGCACGCCTTCGTAAAAGGCGCGAGACTTTGTCAGGTCATTGGTCAGGAAAGTGGTGTGGAGGATTCCAGCAATCATCTTGTCCACTAGGTATTTCTGCCTATACGGTTTTAATTGGTTGGCAGGAAGTCGATGGGATATAAGATCGTGATGGTAGGCACGCCTTCCTTTGGCCCGAAATTAAAATTAAGCACTCTATTCACAATATCGGCCGAAAAGGTAGCGGAGGCGAGATCGTTCGATTTCACAGAACATGCGGATACTCGTCCATCCGGCTCTATGACGATACGTAACACCATATTGCCGCGCAGGGTCGGGTTGGAACGCAACTCTTTGTTATATATCCTGTACAGCGCAGATTTATACCGGTCGAAGACAATCTGGATCTCTTCATCGGTACGTGAAGGGCCCGCCCCCTTGCTCAAAGGACGATCTGACCCGCTCAATCCGGAAATCGCCGCACTTTCTACATGTGAGAACTTTACGCCCTCGCCGGTAATACGCTGACTTCCACCACTATCGGATTGACGGCTGATCGTTGCGGTATTACCACCGCCGCCTGTCGCTTGAGAGACGACAACTGAATGTTGCCTGCTTGCGCCGGAACCCCGATCGGCTTTGCTCGAGATACGTGCATCTGCGCCGATCTTCATCTCCGACGAATCATCCATCAATCCCGAAAGATTATTCTTGAATGCCAGCACGCCCTTATTCTCAACAGTACTGCGAGGCTTCTGAACTTCAGTGGCTGCTGGCTTGGGAGCGTCTGCAGATGGAGTCGCTTCCGCTATCTTTTCAGCAGGCTTTTCCACAGGCTTATCAGCTACTTTCTCAGCCTTTTTTTCCTCTGATTTTTCCGGTGTTTTCTGTTCTTCCTGCTTGGCTGCCTGCTTGGCTTCCTCCTGCTTGGCTTCCTGTTTCTTCTTGATGATCCTGGCAATGCGTTCGGGAACAACCATTCCCATCGATTTTTCAACCGGCGGCCTCAAAACGGGGATAAGCCCGCCAAACGCAATGGCGATAGATAAAATAACAAAAAGAATCCTGCGGAAGCGTCGCTCATCCTCTCCATGAATGGACCATGGCATGACCGTGACGCGATAGGGTATCTCTAGTCCCGGGGGTTTCGCTACAGCCACATTTTTGACATTCACTGCTGCTTCGCGCAATGCTGCAATTTGTTGGCTCAGATTGCGGACTGAAGTCTGCTCTTCCTTGAGACTGGCTTGCAGAACGGCTCGCTGCTGTTCTAGAGCGGTAATGTTCTTTTGAAATCGCGACACGGCTTCGCGTACCTGTTGCAACTGTTTTTCAGGTTCGTAGCCCGTGGCAGTTCGGAAAAGCTCAGCGGCACCCGACTTGCTCAAATTTTCCAGAGGCGCGCATATCTCGTCGAGTAAACGGTGTTGTTCTCGTTGTTCGAGAAGACTGGCCAGCAGTTCATCCATGGCGTGCAGCTTTTTTTCCATGGCAACGATTTTTTCATTGGCATGGGCTATCTGCGCATGGAGAGACTGTTCTTGTTGTGAAGTCGAGATACTCACAGTGTCGCGCTAATTTCTTTTATCCGATTGATTGACCGCAAGAGATATTTTTTCGTATCCCGCGCTGCTACTGGTTGCCATCAGTTTTTTAAGAACCTTGAACGGTATTGCACGATCAGCCATGATGGTCACTTCGGTGCTATTAGAGACCGCCTCATCGCTGATGCCGATATAACTTTTCCTGATCATCAACATGCGCTCGCCGACCGCCTTGATGTAGTCTTCCTGGTTGTCCAGCACCTCGGCAATGGTCGCCACCCTTTCCCCCTGGACAACAATGTCCACTTTGCTTACCGTCATCACGACGGTCTGTCTCGGCTGGGTTTCAACCATGGAATTCGGTAATTTGATCGATCTGGGTGGCGCGACATCCACGCCGATCGCCTGATTCATCAGCAGGTAAATCACCATGACGATAAAGATGTCCATCAGTGAAGTAAGAATCACTGTTGGGGTCTTGTACCCGCGCCGATCCATTCGTTTTAAACGACGGGAGTTCTTCATGGCGCGTCACCTATCGATACCTGAGGGAACAGCAATACTTTGCTCGGTCTTTCCTGCCCCTCTTGTTTGACTTCCGCTATTTTTACCGCATCCATCACCTGAATCATGGATTCGTATTCGATATCGGGTTCAAGCAGGATGCTCACGTCCTGCTTTTCTTTGTACTTTTGCTTGAGACGCAACAATTGTGCCGACAATTTCCGGGTGTCATACTTCATGTCCAGCTTTGGGATCTTCGCAATGATGTTAACGCCATCGCCAATTTCCAGAGAATCTTTACGGACGATAACTTCGATTATCACCTGCGGAGTATTCGGACCAGACTTGCCGTCAGCCTGAGTCGGCAGGACGAGTTCCTGAAT
>Ga0315270_10000880_pt1 | contig 16215 bp, 14 predicted proteins | sample C1_bottom_MG_FD_204932 | JGI IMG/M metagenome (GOLD analysis project Ga0315270, IMG submission 204932) | Sediment microbial communities from Yellowstone Lake, YNP, Wyoming, USA - C1_bottom | ecosystem: Environmental > Aquatic > Freshwater > Lake > Sediment | place: USA: Wyoming | collected...
CGGGATCAACACCTACACATATGTGGGAGGGAATCCGGTTAGCTTCGTTGATGCGGATGGTTTGCGTCAGGCAAGTCCGCCCCTTCCAGGCGATGCCGGAGCACCATCGCGGCTGACTGGGCCAGTGGTTTGCTCCTGTACTCCTGTCGCGGGTGGGCTATCAACTCCTAGCGCGGGCAACATAGTCGCAGGATCGATGGCCGGTGGCGCAGGTGCCGGAGCCGTTGCTGGCGGTGTCGCGGGTACTGCCGCAGGCGTACGCGAGGGAGCAAAACTGGGAATCATCGCCGGCCTTGCTGTTGCCGATGCGGCGGGATGCGGCGCGATAGCTGGAGCAACCGTAGGCGGGGCGGTCGGCGCCCTTGCTGGAGTGGCAATCGTGGGCGGCATAGCGCTATTCAGCGGCCCCAGCTCAAACTGCACTTGCGTTCCACGATGATCACGTGGTTCACAAGGCTTGGCCAGTACCTGGCGGTGAAGCGAAACTTCATCCGCTATTCACTCGCGGCCGTAGGAATTCCCGGCGTCTGCGGTGTGACTTGGCTGTATTTCAAGTACTACGCCGACAGAAGCGTTCTCTTGTGGCTGTACATGATCGGCGTTGCCGTCGTGGCGGCCTACATCTGGGGAATTGTGATGTGGAAGTTGTTCATGAGCGAACGGAGCGCACGCGTTCCTGAGTCATCGATTCGCGATCAATAGTCGCTGGGCTTCGGGGCGCCGCGTCTCGGGCTCAAACCTTGCCTCTTGCCCCCGAGGTCTTCTTGCCCTTGTCGTCGGAGTGCACGAACCCGATGGGTCTCTTGGGCGGATCGGGCGGCGTCATCAGCGCGCGCAGCGCGTCGAACACCTGCTTGAACTGCGCGCGCGTGTTGTGGTTGAGCGTGTCGTGGCTCATGGCCAGCGCCTCGGTGGCGTGTTCGAGCTCACCGAGCCGCTTGGCCAGATCGCCGTGCGTGGCGGCCAGGGCGCGCACGCGCACGAAGGTGCGCATGATCTCGATGTTGACGGCGATGGCGCGCGCGCTGCCGAGCACCGTCGACAGCATCGCCACGCCCTGCTCGGTGAAGGCATAGGGCGGAGTGCGCCGCCCGCCGTGGCTGGCACTTGAGATCACAGACTGTGATCTCAAGTTGGCGAACTCGACAGCGCTCAGCTGAAACATGAAGTCTTCGGGAAAGCGCGCCAGGTTGCGCTTCACGGCCTGCACCAGCACCCGCGTCTCGACGCCGTAGAGCTCGGCCAGGTCGGCATCGAGCATCACGCGCTGCTCGCGTAGCGCCAGGATGCGGCTGCCGATGAGCGGCTGCAGCGAGCTCATCGGGCGCTGGCCTCGGCCAGCACCGTCTTGATCATGCGCGCCACGAACTGCTGCTGCGACTTGGGCAGCTGGGCCACCGCGTCGATCTGCTGATGCAGCCGCGAAGCCGGCCCGCGCTTGCCACGCGCGGCGCGCGTTGTGGCGCCGAACAGCTCCTCGAGCGACACCGACAAGGTGCTGGCCACCACCGGCAACGCCGACACCGGCAGGCGCCGGCGCCCGACCTCGTAGGACTGCAGCGTCTGCTGCGACACCCCGAGCGCCTCGGCCAGCTGCACCTGGGTGATGTCGTTGGCGCGGCGCAACGACGCGATGCGCTCGCCCAGGCTCACAAAGAACGCTCGCTCTTCGCTGCTGATGGTCATGGGGGCTGTGGGTTCGAGCAGTTGAACAGCCATGAAGGTACCCCTCGCTTTTACAAAACGGTGTTCAGTGTACTTCGATACGAAGTACACTGAATCGAAGTTATTTATTTAGCCGCCTGTTCGCCGCAAAACCCCTGCGCCGCAGTCGGACAAAGGAGCTTCCGGCATGGCACGCATCCCCGAACAAGACATCGAGCGGCTGAAGGCAGAGGTCTCGGTCGAACGCCTGGTCGAGGCCGCGGGCATCGAGTTGAAGCGCGGCGGCAAGGACCTGCTCGGGCGCTGCCCGTTCCACGAGGACGACACCGCCAGCCTGGTCGTGACGCCGGCGAAGAACCTGTGGCACTGCTTCGGCTGCGGCGTGGGCGGCGGGCCGATCGATTGGGTGATCAAGCTGCGCGGCGTCTCCTTCCGCCACGCGGTGGAGCTGCTGCGCGAGGGCTTCACGTCTTCAGCCGCCGACAGCGCCGGCGTCAAACGCTCCACCGTCAAGGCGCTGGCGCCGCCGATCGCCTTCGATGCCGACGACCAGGCGCTGCTTGACCAGACGGTGGGCTACTACCACGAGCGCTTGCTCGCGACGGCCGAGGCGCAGGCGTATCTCGCCGCGCGCGGCCTCGTGCATCCCGAACTCGTCGCGCACTTCAAGCTCGGCGTCGCGGACCGCACGCTCGGCCTGCGCCTGCCCGACAAGACGCGCAAGGCCGGCGCCGACATCCGCGCGCGGCTGCAGAGGATCGGGCTGGTGCGCGACAGCGGGCACGAGCACTTCAACGGCTCGCTGATCGTTCCCGTCTTCGACGAGGCCGGCCACACGGTCGAGGTCTATGGCCGCAAGCTGCTGGACAACCTGCGACCGGGCACGCCGAAGCACCTGTACCTGCCGGCGCGCGAGGGCAGAGGCCGAGGCGTCTTCAACGTCGCCGCGCTCGCCGCCTCGAAGGAAGTGATCCTGTGCGAAGCGCTGATTGACGCGCTGACGTTCTGGTGCGCCGGCTACCGCAACGTGACCGCGGCCTACGGCATCGAAGGCTTCACCGACGAACACATCGCCGCCTTCAAGCGCTGCGGCACCGAGCGTGTGCTCATCGCCTACGACCGCGACGATGCCGGCGAGCGTGGCGCAGCCAAGGTCGCTGAGCGTCTGATGCATGAGGGCATCGAATGCTTCCGCGTGCAGTTCCCCAAGGGCATGGACGCCAACGAGTACGCGCTCAAGCTGCAGCCGGCGTCGAAGTCGCTGGGCTTGCTGATCCGCAAAGCGGTGTGGCTCGGCAAGGGCGCGGCGCCGGCGTTGACGACGACGCCGACCACAGCGGCTAAAGAAGAACCGAGCGTGCCTGCTGTTGCGTCTTTAGCCGCTGCGCCTGCCGAGCCGCTGCCGGCCAGCCCGATGCCAGCCGCTGCACACGAGCCCGGCGTCGAGTTGCGCGAGCGTGAACAAGGCCGCGAGGTCACGCTCACGCTCGGCGATGGCAACGATGCGCGGCGCTACCGCGTGCGCGGACTCGCAAAGAACCTGGCCGTCGACGTGCTCAAGGTCAACCTCATGATGAGCGCCGGTGACGCGTTCCACGTCGACACGCTCGACCTGTACAGCGCCAAGGCGCGCGTGCACTACATCGCCCAGGCCGCGCAAGAGGCCGGCATCGACGAGCGCATCCTCAGAGCCGACCTCGGCCGCGTGCTGCTCGCGCTCGAACAACTGCAAGACGAGACCATCGCGCAAGTGCTCGCACCCGAGCCGCAGATGGACGAGGCCGAGCAGCAGGCCGCGCTCGCGTTGTTGAAGTCGCCCAACCTGATCGATCGCCTCCTGGCCGACTTCGCCGCGTGCGGCCTGGTCGGCGAGGAGACGAACAAGCTCGTCGGCTACCTCGCAGCCGTGAGCCGCAAGCTCGACAAGCCGCTCGGGGTCGTGATCCAAAGCAGCAGCGCCGCCGGCAAGACCTCCCTCATGGACGCCGTGCTCGCCTTCGTGCCCGACGAAGAGAAGGTCAAGTACAGCGCGATGACCGGGCAGAGCCTGTTCTACATGGGCGAGACGAACCTGAAGCACAAGGCGCTGGCCATCGTCGAGGAAGAAGGCGCGAGCCGCGCGAGCTACGCGCTCAAGCTGCTGCAAAGCGAAGGCGAGCTCACCATCGCCAGCACGGGCAAGGATCCGCAGAGCGGTAACCTCATCACGCAGCAGTACCGCGTCGAAGGACCGGTGGCCTTGCTCTTCACGACGACGGCGCGCGACCTCGACGAGGAGTTGATGAACCGCTGCCTCGTGCTCGCCGTCGATGAGGGCCGCGAGCAAACGCGCGCGATCCACGAGCGCCAGCGAGCCAGGCGCACGCTCGACGGCTTGTTCGCCGACCGCGAGCGCCAGGCCTTGACCGCGCTGCACCAGAACGCGCAGCGCTTGTTGCGACCGCTCGACGTGCTCAACCCGTTCGCCCGCTTCCTGACCTTCCCCGACCAGACCACGCGGCTGCGGCGCGATCACGAAAAGTACCTCACCTTGATCGACGTGATCGCCTTCGTGCACCAGCACCAACGAGCAGTGAAGACGGCCGAGCGTGCTGGCCAGCGCGTCGAGTACATCGAGGCCACGCTGGCCGACATCGCACTCGCCAACCGCATCGCGCACGACGTGCTCGGCCGCTCGCTCGACGAGTTGCCGCCGCAGACGCGCCGGCTGCTCACGCTGATCGACGGCTTCGTGCGCGCGCAGTGTGATCGTCAGGCGCTCAGGCGCACGGATCTGCGCTTCACGCGCCGCGCCTTGCGCGAAGCGATCGACTGGGGCGACACGCAGTTGAAAGTGCACTTGGCGCGCCTGGTCGAACTCGAATACCTGGTCGCGCATCGCAGCAAGGTCGGCGGCTTCGAGTACGAGCTGGTCTATGACCTCGGCGCCGACGAGCACACGCTGCGCTTCCCTGGCCTGGCCGACATCGAGGCGCTGCGATGCGCCTACGACGCGGCGCGGTCGGGGCAAAACGATGCGCGGTCGGCCCCTGGTCGGGGCCTGGTCGGCCCGCGGTCGGCGGGTGGTCGGGCCGACACACCGGCCGCAGAGCCAGCATCCATGCGCCTTGCCGCCGATGACGCCGACGATGAGGCGCAAACGCATTGCTCCGCGCCGACGCGCAAGCGCACGCCGTACACACAGGCCATCGCTTTAGCTGCCGGGGCCTGACGACATGCCCCGCGCCGGACAGCGCCTGAAGACGCGCAAGCCCGCCGCGCGCAAGCCGCCCGGCCGCGCGCACTCACGCGATGACGCGCTCGCGCACAACCGCTTGACGCGCTACATGGACGAGCACTTCGAGTGGATGCTGGTCACCGGCTACAGCGCCGACACCGTGCGTGCGAGGCGCGTGGCGCTGCGCAAGTTCATCGCCTGGGCCGACGAACGCGGCCTGGCCGACCCGCGCGAGATCACCAAGCCGATGCTCGAGCGCTACCAGCGCTTCCTCTTCTACTACCGCAAGCCAACGGGTAAAGATGCCGGCGCGCCGCTGACCATCGCGATGCAGTACCAGTACCTCGCGCCGCTGAAGACCTGGTTCCGCTGGCTGAGCCGCGAGCACCACATCCTGGCCAACCCGGCGGCCGACCTCGATCTGCCGAGGCAACCGAAGCGCTTGCCGCGCTCGGTGCCGAGCGTGCAGGAGGTCGAGGCGATCCTGGCCGAAGCCGAGCCCGACAGCGCGCAAGGACTGCGTGACCGCGCGCTGCTCGAAGTGCTCTACGCCACCGGACTGCGCAGGATGGAGCTTGCCGGCACCGCGGTCTATGACGTCGAGCTCACGCGCGGCATCCTGTGGGTGCGCCACGGCAAGGGCGGGCGCGAGCGCGTGGTGCCGCTCGGTGCGCGAGCAGTAGCTTGGCTCGACAAGTACCTGATCGAAGCACGGCCCGAGCTGTTGGCCCATGACACCACGGCGCTGTTCCTCAACGACTACGGCGAGGCCGCACACGCCGACTACATCTCGGCCAAGGTCAAGCGCCACATGGCCTTCGCCGGCGTCGACAAGATCGGCAGCGCGCACCTGCTGCGCCATGCCTGCGCCACGCACATGCTCGAAGGCGGCGCCGACATCCGCTTCATCCAGGAGATGCTCGGCCACGCCAACATCGAGACCACCGAGATCTACACGCACGTCTCGATCGACAAGCTGATCGCGGTGCATGCGAGCACGCATCCGAGCCGGTTGCAGCGGCGCAAAACGGGCGCACGGGGCGATGAAGCGCCGGTGAGTGGTCCGAGCCTCGACGAGGCGCGTGACGCGCTCCTGCGCTCGATCGAGGCCGACAGCGACGACTCCGACGCGGACGACGCCGGCGCCGTTGCAGCGGACGCCTTGCGGCGCCGCTGAACGTGCATGCGCCTCGCGTGTGTGGCCCGTTCCGTCACGCGGCTTGCGAAAGCAACCCGCGCGCCGTCACTACGCCGTGCCGACGCCACCGCCCTCGAAGCCAGGCGCTTCGCGCAGCACCACGAGAACAAGGCAAAGCGGGCATCGAGCCCGCCTTGCCTTGGCAGGCGCTGCGGGGGAAGTGCTGTCGCACTTCACATAACGGGCTGTTGCCCGCATGCCCGGCGTTCGTGCGCAGGGCGCACTCGGCGCCGGGCATGCGGGCAACCCCCGTTATGTCTTGCGCCCCGCAGCGCCTGCGCGGGCACCGGCTCGGGTACGAGCCCATGCCCGCCGAATACCAAAGCTCGTGCGGTCACGGCTTCGCCGTCACCGCAAGTCACGTAGTCAGGCGCGCTGCGCGCGCGGTCATGTGTTGGCCCCCGCCCGCCACCCATCCGCCCCCCGAGGGGGCTCCCCGGCTCTCTCCACTGGCTTGGCTCAGCGTAGCGCCGTGCTCGCCGCGTCAAGGCCCGAGCCGCCTTCGCGGCGCGGCCAAAGCCGCGGCCTTGACCCGGCTGCGACTCGGCGCTCCTCGAGCCAGGCCAGTGGCGTTCGCCGAATGCCCTGGCGCCAACATCCAAGGAGAACGACATGTCACGCAGGAAGGACAACCGCATCACGCTCACGCTGCCGCCGGAGTTCATCGAGTTGTGCAACACCGACGGCGTGCAACCGCGCGTGGTGCTGCGCGGCTTCATCGCCGATCTTGCCGGCATCATGAACTGGTGCAGCACCCCGCGCGACGACGGCTACTCAAGCAACGGCAGCGATGAGCGGCGCATGGCCATGGAGTATTACGAGCGCGTGGGCTATCCGTGGTGGCACAAGCAGCCGCCGGGCTGAAGCCGCTTGCGGTGCAGGCGGCTGCGCCGCCTGCACCGGCCACGGCCGGCCGGTGCTGTGGTGTTGCCATACTTCGCCGCGTTCACGTCCCGCTCGGAGTCCATGCATGACGCCCGCCGAAGCCAAGCAGATCATCGAGGTGCTCGCCGGCGGCGTCGACCCGGCCACCGGCGAGGTGCTGGCCGACGACAGCCCGTTGAGCAGCCCGCACGTCATCCGCGCGCTGTTCATCGCGGCCAAAGCGCTCGAACAGGTGAGCAGCAAAGCCACGCGCTCGGCCGCCACGCCGGGCAATGCAGGCAAGTCTTGGAACGAAGATGAAGACCAACGACTCGTCGCCGCCTTCGATGCGAACACGCCCGTGGCCTCGCTCGCACGCACGCATGAGCGCACGTCGGGCGCGATCACGTCGCGCCTGATCAAGCTCGGCCGCCTGCAGGTGAGCAACAAGAGCGCGCCAGGTTGAACGCCGCAAGGCTTGCCATGCGGTGCAAGCCGCCAGAGTCGGCTCGCACCGCACAGCAGCAGCGTATTGAAGTCCGAGCGCGTCAAGGCCAAGCCGCCTTCGCGGCGCGGCCAAAGCCGCGGCCTTGACCCGCAACTCCAGCGTGCCCGTGCGCGAGGCCCACGAACAGCCAAACAGCCAGCAGCTAAAGAGGGAAACCCCCGCGCGCTGCGCGCGCGGGTGCGCGGCAGAATGCGCCTCTAGGCAAAAACTTCCTCACCACCGGAGGCCCATCTTCTTCATCGCCGCGCAACCCGTTGATGCGTCTAGGCAAAGTGCCTGGCTCTACGACGAGTGCGCGTCGGGGCCAATCATTTATGCGTATGTGGGGGGGAATCCGCTGAGCTACGTCGATCCGACGGGTCTGGACGTCACCGTTAACTTGTATAGCGGAGCTGGCTCGTTCGGGCACATCGGAGCTGGCGTCAACTCCAGCGCGACGAGTGGGTATTACCCAAGAGACGGAGCGGGCAATCCTGTGACGGGCGCGCCTGGCATTGTGAAACCGGACGACTTGTCGAAGCTTGAGAGGAGCATAACGATCCCGGCGACACCCGAACAGGATCGGAGGGTGCAGGCTTGCATGGCACGCCGACAACAATCGCCTGGAACCTATACCTTGCTCGACAACAACTGTCGGTCCTTTGTGGACGAGTGCTTACGAGAAGCTGGTTTGAGCGGCGGCGGTCGAGGCCCTGGGCCACGGCCTTACTTCCAAGACTTGCTTGAGCAAAGTCGTCGGCCCTAGCGCGGTCAGCGGCCGTTCAAATCATGTGGAAGCACGTTCGAACCGGTGTGCTCGTGGGTGGGATCGGGGTGCCGATCGCCTTCTTGATCGCGGGCCAACTCCTGGCATGGGCCGTATCGGAAGAGGCTCGGAACGAATTCCTGATCTCTCTCAACGCCTTGAAGGTCACGTTCTGGCCGAGTTCCATACTTGAAATGTTTGATCCGACGAGCGAGAGGAACTGGAAACTCATCGGTTCGGCAAGTCTTGTGAATGCCGTCCTCTATGGGGCTCTCGGCGCTCTGTTCATGCAGTTGCGAACTACTCCTGGCAAACGACTGACGTTCTGGTTCATCGTTGTTGTCCTGGCGGGCTGCGCGGCCTGGGTTCTTGCGCGCGTTGTCTGGCCAGTATTTGTCGTTGGAGCTATCGCTGCTGTGCATATGGTCCCAGCGAAGCGACGTGGTGCCAGCGGGTAACGGCTACCGCTGCTTCTTCTCTTCTTGCGTGACGAACCCGATCGGCCGCTTGGGCGGATCGGGTGGCGTCATGAGTTCGCGCAGTGCGTCGAACACCTGTTTGAGCTGAACACGCGTGTTGCGGCTGAAGGTGTCGTGGCTCATGGCCAGGGCCTCGGTCTTGTCTTCGAGCTCGGCCAGCCGTTTGGCCAGGTCGCTGTGCGTGACGGCGAGTTCGCGCAGCCGCACGAAGGCACGCACCACGTACACCGACACCTCCACCGCGCGCGGGCTGCTCAGGATGGTGGCGGCCATGATGGCACCGTGCTCGGTGAAGGCGTAGGGCAGATACTTGCGATGCTGGCCGCGCCCGGTGTTTAAGGTCGCAAATTGCGACCTTAAAGCGTCCCACTCGTCCTGGGTCAGCGCGAACATGAAGTCGGCCGGGAACTTGGCCATGTTGCGCTTGACCGCTTCGTTGAAACGCTTGGTCGGCACGTCGTAGAGCGCGGCCAGGTCGGCGTCCACGATCACGCGCTGGCCGCGCACGGTGGCAATGCGCAGCGTGATCGCCTCGGGCGCCAGCAACTCCACCGCGCTCATCGAGCCGTCGCCTGGGCCAGCGCCATCTCGATCATGCGCGCGACGAACTGCTGCTGCGACTTGGGCAGCTGTGCCACCGCCTCGATCTGCTGCTGCCACTGTGGCACCGGCCCGCGCTTGCCGCGCGCGGCCTTGGCCTGCTCCTCACCGAACAAGACTTCCAGCGACACCGCCAACGTGCGCGCCACGACGGGCAACGCCGACACCGGGATGCGCCGGCTGCCGGCCTCGTAGGCCTGCACCGTTTGCTGGGCCACGCCCAGCACCTCGGCGAGTTGCGTCTGGGTCAGGTTGCGCGCCTTGCGCAACTGGGCGATGCGCTCGCCCATGGTGACAAAGAACTGGCGTTCATCGCTGCTGATGGTCATGGCTGCTGAGGGTGAGTCGTACAGAGCAGCCATGACGATATCCAGCGCGTTGCGGAATGCTGTTCATAATACAGCAAAGTGTGGTACAACAATTCGAGTTATTTTTTTAGCCGCCTGTTCGCCGCAAAGCCCTTGCGCCGCAGTCGGACAAAGGAGCCCCCGACATGGCACGCATCCCCGAGCAAGAGATCGAGCGGCTGAAGAACGAGGTCAGCGTCGAGCGCCTGGTCGAGGCTTCGGGGATCGATCTCAAGCGCGGCGGCAAGGATTTACTCGGCCGCTGCCCGTTCCACGAGGACGACACCGCATCGCTGGTGGTCACGCCGGCCAAGAACCTGTGGCACTGTTTCGGCTGCGGCATCGGCGGTGGTCCCATCGACTGGGTGATCAAGCGCAACGGCGTGAGCTTCCGCCACGCGGTGGAGTTGTTGCGCGCCGACCTCTCCTTGGCCGCCGGAAACGCCGACACCGTGGGCGCCATCAAGCGATCCCTTGTGCGCAAGCTCGCGGCGCCGGTGGCGCTCGATGCCGGCGAGCAGGAGCTGCTCGACCAGGTCATCGGCTACTACCACGAGACGCTGCAGCAAAGCCCCGAGGCGCTGGCCTACCTCGAACGGCGCGGCATCGCATCGCGCGAGTTGATCGAGTGCCACCGGCTCGGCTTCGCCAACCGCACGCTGGGCCTGCGCCTGCCGGTCGCGCGTGTCAAAGTCGGCGCCGAGTTGCGCGCACGCTTGCAAAGAACCGGCGTGCTGCGCGAGTCCGGGCACGAGCACTTCAACGGCTGCCTGGTCGTGCCGGTGATCGACGAGGCGGGCCACGTCACCGAGGTCTACGGCCGCAAGATCACCGAGGGCGTGAACCCGCCGCTGCACCTGTACCTGCCCAATCCGCACCGGGGCGTGTGGAACGTACGCGGCCTGATCGGGCAACAGGAGGCGATCCTCGCCGAGGCGCTGATCGACGCGATGACGTTCTGGTGCGCCGGATATCGCAACGTCACGGCCGCGTATGGCGCCGAGGGTCTGACCGACGATCACCTGGCCGCGTTCAAGCGCTGTGGCGTGCGGCGCGTGCTCATCGCGTTCGATCGCGACGACGCCGGCGAGCGCGGCGCCGAGAAGGCGGCCGAGCGGCTGATGGGCGAAGGTCTCGAGTGCTACCGCGTGCAGTTCCCGCGCGGCATGGATGCCAACGAGTACGCGCTCAAGGTGACGCCGGCCGAGAAGAGCCTCGGCCTCTTGATCCGCAAGGCCGTGTGGCTGGGCAAGGGAGCGCCGCCGGCCGAGCCGCCTGGCCAGCATGTCCAGGACGTGGCGTTGCCTGCCGAGGCCACGTCACCGCCCGAGTCGGCGCCATCGCTCGAGCCTTCTTCCTTAGCCGCTGAAACTGTCGCGCCGGCTGCATCGCCCGTCATGGCGCCGGCCTCCACATCGGCCGCCGACATTGCTGCCCAGGTCAGCAGCACCAACAACGACAGCGAAGTCATCATGAGCTTCGGCGATCGGCGCTACCGCGTGCGCGGCCTGGCCAAGAACCTGAGCCCCGAGACGCTCAAGGTCAATGTGCTGGTGAACAAGGCCGAGGCCTACCACGTCGACAGCTTCGATCTGTACGCAGCGCGGGCGCGTGCGCACTACATCGGCCAGGCGGCGAAGGAACTCGCGGTGCGCGAGGACGTGATCAAGCTCGATCTCGGCCGCGTGCTGCTCAAGCTCGAAGCCTTGCAGGCCGAGCGCATCAAGGCCGCGATGAAGGTCGAGCCCGAGGTGCCGAAGATGAGCGAGGCCGAGCACGCCGAGGCCTTGGCGCTGCTGCGCTCGCCCGAGTTGCTCGCGCGCATCGTCGCCGACTTCGACGCCTGCGGCCTGGTCGGCGAAGGCACGAACAAGCTGGTGGGCTACCTGGCGGCCACGAGCCGCAAGCTGGGCGGCCCGCTGGCCATCGTCGTGCAGTCCTCCAGCGCGGCCGGCAAAAGCTCTCTCATGGATGCGGTGCTCGCCTTCATGCCCGAGGAGGAGCGCATCAAGTACAGCGCGATGACCGGGCAGAGCCTGTTCTACATGGGCCAGAACAACCTCAAGCACAAGATCCTCGCCATCGCCGAGGAAGAAGGTGCGAGCCGTGCGAGCTATGCCTTGAAGCTGTTGCAGAGCGAAGGCGAACTCACCATCGCCAGCACCGGCAAGGACGCGAGCACCGGCAACCTGGTCACGCAGCAATACCACGTCGAGGGGCCGGTGATGATCTTCCTGACCACTACCGCGATCGAGATCGACGAAGAACTCTTGAACCGCTGCATCGTCCTCTCAGTGGACGAAGGCAGAGCGCAGACCGAGGCGATCCACCGGCTGCAGCGTTTGAAGCGCACGCTCGAAGGCCTGCGCGCGAAGCAGGACAAGGCGCGCTTGATCCGCCTGCACCAGAACGCCCAGCGCCTGCTGCGCCCGCTCGCGGTGGTGAACCCGTACGCGGATCGCCTGACCTTCCTCAGCGACCAAACCCGCACGCGGCGCGATCACGAGAAGTACCTGACGCTGATCGACACGATTGCGCTGCTGCACCAGCATCAGCGGCCGGTGCGGACCATGCTCGACGCTGGCCAGGCCATCGAGTACATCGAGGCCACTGTCGATGACATCGCGCAGGCCAACGCCATCGCGCACGAGGTGCTTGGGCGCAGCCTGGACGAGTTGCCGCCGCAAACGCGGCTGCTGCTGGTGGCCGTCGTCGAGCATGTGCGCGCTCAGGTTCGCGAGAGCGCACTGCGCCAGCTCGACGTGCGCTTCACGCGCAAAGACGTGCGCGAGCTCACCGGCTGGGGCGACACGCAGCTGAAGGTTCACCTGGCGCGCTTGGCCGAACTCGAGTACCTGCTCACGCATCGCGCCGAGCGTGGCCAAGGCTTCGCCTACGAGCTGCTGTTCGACGGTGACGCTGCAGCCGCTGTGCATCTGTCCGGGCTGATCGATGTCGATGGCCTTGGCCAGCGCCTCAACGACAGGGACTACGACGCGCAGCGGTCGGGGCAAAACGCCGAGCGGTCGGCCCCCGGGCGGGGTGTGGTCGGCCAGCGGTCGGGGGCTGTTCAGTCGGCGCTATCGCCCGCAAAGCAAGCGCTGGCGCGGCTTGGCGCCGATGAGGCCGGCGACGAGGTGCAAACGCACGCCCTGCGCCCGAACGGCAAACACCCATCGTACGTACCTGCATCTCCTTCCTTAGCCGCTGAGGTTCGGCGGTGAGTGGACGCCCCGGCAAGAAGCCCGGGCCGCTGCGCGTCGCCGGTGACCCAGAAACGCCCGGCGGCTTCCGTGGTTACCTCATCGAGTTCCTCGCCTGGACCGCCGCGCGCCAGTTCTCTGTCTACACCGTCAAGGCCAGGCGCATCGAGCTGGGCTACTTCATCGACTGGTGCGAGCAGCGCAGCATTCAGCGACCCGACGAGGTGACGCGCGCGATCCTGGAGCGCTACCGTCAACACGTCTTCCTGTACCGGCGCAAGACCGACGCCGCGCCGCTGTCGTTCACGACGCAGGGCAAGCGGTTGATCTCGGTGCGCGCGTTCTTCCAGTGGATGGCGCGCCAGCATCACCTGCTCTACAACCCGGCTTCCGAACTCGAACTGCCGCGCCAGCAACAGAGGTTGCCGCGCCACATCCTGAGCGTGGCCGAAGTCGAGCAGGTGCTCAATGCATGCGACACGAGCGAGCCCACCGGCCTGGGTCTGCGCGACCGGGCGATGCTCGAAGCGCTGTACTCCACCGGCATGCGCAGAGGCGAACTCGTCAACCTGCGCAGCGACGACGTCGACCTCGAGCGCGGCACCGTGCTGATCCGCCAGGGCAAGGGCAACAAGGATCGCGTCGTGCCGATCGGCGCACGGGCCTGCCGCTGGACCGAGAAATACCTCTACACCGTGCGGCCGCAGTACATCGACGGCGAGGACAGCGGCGTGCTGTTCCTGGCCAAACACGGCGAGGCGATGCAGGGCAAACAGCTCTCGGTGATCGTGAGGAAGATGATCGAAACCGCGAAGCTCGAACGCTTCCAGGACACGCATCCCAACGCCGCGTGCCACCTGCTGCGCCATGCGTGCGCGACGCATATGCTGGAAAACGGCGCCGACATCCGCTACATCCAGGCCTTGCTCGGACACGCGGACCTGAGCACGACCGAGGTTTACACGCGGGTGTCGATCATGCAACTGAAAGCGGTGCACGACAGGACGCATCCGGCGCGATTGCAGGGCCGTGGTGGCGTCGAACGCAGCGCGGTGGACCTTGACCCTGCTGCCGCGGCCGAAGCGCTCTTGAGCGCGATCGAGGCCGAGGGTGACGACGATCGCGACGACGGCGCCGACGCCGTTGCAGCGGACGCCTGACGGCGCCGCTGAACGTGGGCTACCGAACTCCATCGGCTGTGCACCGCCAGCGTCGTCGATGTCAGGCGCTTCGCGCAGGACCACGAGACAGGCCCCGGCCGGCATCGAGCCGGCCGCTGCCTGGCAGGCGCTGCGGGGGAACTCGGCCAAGGCCGAGTTCACATAACGGGCTGTTGCCATGAATTGCCCCATTCGCTGCGCTGCGCTCCGCTCGGTGGGGCAACGCTGCGCTTCGCTTCGCGCCCTTCGGGTTCACGGCAACCCCCGTTATGTCTTGCGCCCCTTCGTGCCTGCCGCGCGGCCAGCCGGGTACAGCTCGCCGCGCTCGAATACCAAAGCATGTGCGGTCACGGCTTCGCCGTCACCGCAAGGGTTCTGGTCAGGCGCTGGCGCGCGGTCATCACGCGTTGGCCCCGCCCGACCACCCATCCGCCCCCGAGGGGCTCCCCAGCTCACCCCTCTGTCCTGCTCAGCGTAGCGCCGTGCTCGCCGCATCAAGGGTTCGCTTCGCCGCTTCGCGCCCTTGACCCGGCTGCGACTCGGCGCTCCTTGAGGCAGGCCAGAGGCGTTCGCCGAATGCCGGGCACACCGGAGCATCAGCATGGAAGAACTCGTCACCGTCCGCATCGAACTCGACGCCGAGCAGGCATGGGCGCTTGCGCAGTTGGTCAAGCGCATTGGCTGGGCCGATTGCCGCATCCTGGCCGAACACGAGGCGCAAACGCGTCTCATGATCGAGGCCACCGAGCGAGTGCGCCAGGCGCTTGCAGAAGTGGGCTACGCGCCGCGCTGATCGGTAGCGCAGTGCTGGCGGCTGCGCCGCCTGCACCGGCACGGCCGGTGCTGCTCTGTCGTCGCCGATGACGACCGCCGAAGAAGTGACTCACACCAGAGCAAACGCGGCTTGCCATGCGGTGCAAGCCAAGGTCTCGTCTTGCACCGCACTGGCGAGCGTCTTCTGATCGGAGCGCGTCAAGGGTTCGCTTCGCCGCTTCGCGCCCTTGACCCGTTGCGGCGCCGTGCCGACTCGACCCGTTCTTGGCCGCTGCGCGGCCAGCGGCTAAAGAAGGAAGCCCGGCACCGAGAAATCGTTGCCCGCGCGCGCGGGCGTAGGCCAGAATGCACCCCATAACATCGAGCCACCGACCGCAGGGAGCGCGTCTTCTTCTTCGCCTCGTCACCGCTGAACTCGCCTCTGGCGCGAAGCCTCACCTACGGTGAACTCGCGTCAGGGCGGCTATATGTCCAGTCCGATCCCATCGGGCTACAGGGCGGAATCAATACCTATGCGTATGTGGGGGGGAATCCGATCTCGCGGGTGGACCTGCCTGGTTTGTGTCCTCACTGCCTAGGCGCGACCATTGTTGGCGGTGCCTTCGGCGCGATCTCCGGCGGTTACGGGGCATTTATAGGCGGCGGCAAGCTATCCGACATCCTCATTGGTGCGGCAGTCGGCGGCGTGGCCGGTGCCGTAGCTGGCGCAGCCATCTCTGTGGGTGCAATGCCTGCAGCCGGTGCTGCGTTGTTGAACTTCGGTGTCAACGCACAAGCAAACCTCGTTGGTCAAGGCATCGCGTACAACAACGCTGACCCCTGCAAAAGGCCCAAGCTGAATCTGGGCGCTGCGCTGACGTCAGGCATTGCCGCCATGACAGGCGGCTTGTTCGGTCCTGCCGCCGGCAACAGTGTTGGAGCGATGATTGGCGCTGCGGCAATTGGTTTGCCTGCGGATATGGCAATCAATGCCGCCGGAGGCTCACTGCTCCCGACGCAGTACTACCCACCTGAGCGTTAGACGAGTCATGAGAAGACCACCGCAAAGTCATGCACTCTTCCGTCTGAAGTTCCGGTTCCAGCTGGTCTTGCTATGGTTGCCGATCATTGTCGGACTAGGTCTGATGAGCGCTGGAGGCTACTTCTTGGGCGTAGGCTTGGCCCCTCATTTCGGTATTGATCCCAACGTATCGATATCTGCTCAGCCCCGAGGAGGGCAGTACTTCTGGACGCTGATGACTTCAATGGTCTTGTTATTCCTCGTCGGAGCAGCAGCCACCTATCTCGCGATCGCACTTGCGTTACGCATCAAGCTCGGGGACTCTAAGAAAGTCGGCGACATCCTTAAGGGTCACGCATACCCAGACCACTGGTATGCATAACCGGCGGAACGGGAGCACGCGGTTCGGAGTCACCGCTGCGGGGCCACACCGCTGCGGCGCTGCGGGGTCAGGT
>Ga0315270_10000881_pt1 | contig 16189 bp, 20 predicted proteins | sample C1_bottom_MG_FD_204932 | JGI IMG/M metagenome (GOLD analysis project Ga0315270, IMG submission 204932) | Sediment microbial communities from Yellowstone Lake, YNP, Wyoming, USA - C1_bottom | ecosystem: Environmental > Aquatic > Freshwater > Lake > Sediment | place: USA: Wyoming | collected...
AAATGCTCATAACTCACTCCGACGGCTATGCCGTTAAGCCAACTCGTACATCATTGATTCGAATAGGTATGGGCGAACGTTACGACGCAATCGTCACGGTAAAGGATGGCGCCTTTCCATTTGTTGCGATTCCAGTTGGTAAGAGTGGTGTTGCGCGCGCAATAGTGCGAACTGGCTCAGGGAGCTTGCCTGCACCGTCCGCACTACCAACTGAATCTCGTCTTACTCCAACCACTATTGCAGATTTGTCTGCAGGAGTTGGCAGCGCACTTCGTCGCGGCTCTCCTGATATGACCCAAGTTCTCCGACTGTCTGGATCGATGCAACCGTACGTGTGGAAGATAAATGGACGTACGCACGACGAGGCAGAACCTGTTCAGATCAGACAAGGACAATACGGCCGCTTGAAAATCCAGAATGCATCCATGATGTCCCACCCGATCCATCTACACGGTCACACTTTTCAACTTGGGCAAGCTGGAGGTCGGGGTCCACGCAAAGATACGGTGCTTGTGCCACCTATGGGTTCAGTCAGCGTTGATTTCCTGGCTGATAATCCAGGCCGCTGGATGATCCATTGCCACAACATCTACCATGCTGAGGCGGGAATGATGACTCGTCTTGACTACGTCGTGTAGTTGGTTGCCAAGTCCCCGGTAACCTTGGACCTTAAGGTCCCCGTAGCTCAGTCGGATAGAGCGACCGCCTCCTAAGCGGTAGGCCACCAGTTCAATTCTGGTCGGGGACACTCATTGGTGGGCAACCCCACTAACCGTTAATACAAGGTTTCACTTCTCGCAGGAAATCCCGTCTTTATCACGATCTGACTTCTTGTTGGCCAGGTAAAGCGCCTTGTTGTACTTAGGTACTTTCTTGGTCGCGCCTCCAGCATTCACAGCACCAGGAAGCGCGACGCCTCCTGGATAAACCCTATTGACCCTACTCAGCTCTTTTGCCGTTGCCTAGGTAGATTGTCTATTTATTTTTGAAGCATCGCCTCTTTGCACTAGCCGCGGTTCTTGCACATCATGAGTATTTTAGAGATCAAGAATTGCGATATCCGTATGGCGGAAGTCATCACCTTTACAGAGCAATTTCCTTTTTGTAGTTGTAGCGAGTGCATAGGCAAAGACATCGCCAAAGTTCAATTTTGCTTGATGCCCGGCACCTTTTCCATAATCTCGATAGGCCGCACGCGCAACTTCGACTTGCTTTGCGTCCACTGGAAGTATTTCAAGGCCAGTTGCCTTGATGAATGCATCAAATTTTCGAGTTGCAACCGGATCCTTTATGGAATCTACGACTATTGCGGTTTCCAAGTAATTCCCAGCAGAGATAGCACATTGGTTGCTATTAAGGGCGATAAGAATCTCGTCGCTATTGGGTTCAGCAAAGAGAATGGATAAAATTGCCGAACTATCTACGACTACTTTCACCGAGGTAAGCCAGATTCGTTGTAAAGCATGGAATCGACCGATTCTCTGGTCATACCTTTTGGCATTCGTGTCGAGATTTCATGAGCCAGAGTGCGCAACCTTTCAAGACGATCATCGGCCTGCGCCCGAGCCAAACGTTCGCGCAATGCAACAGTCACGGCCTCGGTAAGCGTTTCCTCATAAATCGAAGCCACCTGGGCAGCCAGGCGGTGAGCCTCATCATTTTTAATGTTCATTCCCATGATTCATGAGGTTATACCTTCTGATTATTGGTTTCTACCATTTCTCACGGTACGGAAGTGGAGGTGTTGCATCCGTAAACGCACTGTCGCGTTCCGTAGCACAGTATGCTACGGTTAACTCATGTCTCGGACAATTGCCCAACGTGAACTTCGCAATGACAACGCCAAAGTAATTGAGGCCGTAGCCGCTGGTGAAAGTTTTGTTGTGACTCGCAACGGCGTTCCAGTGGCTGAACTTCGCCCAATCCTTGCTCCACGGCGAACCCTGGTTCCGAAAAGCGCCATCGCAGCATTCGTTGGAACCGGACCACAGGTTGACGCCAAGCGTCTACGAGCCGATCTTGACGGTCTCATAGATCAAAGCCTCTAAATGACGCCAGGTTTGCTCGATACTTCAGTGGTCATCGATTGGGACGACCCTGCCGTGCAACGTGCGCTGCCCGAAGAGATCGCAGTCAGTGCGATCACGCTCGCTGAGTTGGCTGCGGGACCGCATCTTGCTTCGACGATTGCCGAACGATCAAAACGCCAGGCCCGACTTCAACAGACAGAAGCAACGTTCGACCCGATTCCATTCGATGCTGCGGCCGCCCGCAGTTTTGGCCAAGTTGTTGCCGCCGTTGCTGAGGCTGGTCGAACGCACAGATCGCGCGTTGCAGATCTACTCATCGCTTCAGTCGCACACGCTAACGGTCTGGTGCTCTACACGCGCAACCCAGATGATTTCATTGGGCTCGATGAATTGATTCAAGTAGTGGCTATTTGATGAGTTGGCACCAACTGGTGACGTGACCCGCAAAGGTGCCACTTGTTCGCCGCTGCAAGATCAGTATTCACCCGTTGCGAACAAGGTGATCTGCGGACCAGCGTAAGTTCGATGATTTAACGAGACTGCATTCGAGCCATAGCGCCGCTTATTACATAACCGGCGGGGGTCGTCGTCCTATTCAAAGGGATGGGATCAAAGCATCCTCGCCAACCCGGCAAGTCGTTAATACAAGCCCTCTAGTATCAACCCGCAATTCTAAACGCGCGCAAATTCCTGAGGTTCGGCTCCACCCCAGTATCGCCAATGCCATCCATCTAAGTTCTTGGCAAACACACCGGTGGTCCAGTACGGAACGTGTTCATCTTTGCCATCGCGAGTCACGTGCACGGATCCAAGAATTTGCGCCCATGCGACGTCGCCTTCGCGCCACACTGTCACCGTTTCTGCCGTCCAAGTGAATCCCCACGATGCAACTGCTTTAGCCATACCTCCAACGACTTCAGGTCCGTATGCAAGTTCACCCCGGCCTGACCCAGACACGGACATGTCTTCGTGGGACATAAGTTCATTCGGGTTTGAATCAGGCGTCGACATCCTCGCGTAGGTTTCGTCTACCAGCGCCACGATTTCAGTGCGACACAATTCATCGGCTAGCACGTTTTGCCCTTCTAACACAGGCGACGGGAAGATCCTCTTACTTTAAGCAGCACGACAAAAATACACAAGCATTAATGGGCGTAACAGCAGTGCTGCCAACCTAGTACTGCTAAGACCCCTTATTTGTTGAAAGCATCAATCAATGTCACGAGCGCAAAACTGAGAAGCAATATCGAAAGTCCGCGATGGCGAAGCTTTGGTGGGATCCGATGCGCGATGTTGCCTGTTGCGACGGCGCCGGCAACCGAGGCTAGTGCCAGGAGCCATAGCGAGGTGATTGATCTTGTTTCGTCATGCCGAATCATTAGAGCGGCGAACGAATTGACCGACAGAATCAGTGAACTTGTTGCCACAGCTTTGGCCATGGTCAATCCATTTGCCAGACGTAGTGCTGGTACGACGACGAAACCGGCACCGACACCGAGAACACCCGAAGTGCTACCGGCAGCAAGTGCTCCTAAAGAGCCGCGAATGATGTCATGTTTTGGCGCACGCTCTTGGTGCCGGAACCAGAAGACGGCCGAGGCACTCATTAATAAGCCGGCGAGAAGTAATGCGCTTACGCGATCACTAATATTTTTACTTAATTGAGCTGCGATGAGCGTTGCTGGCGTAGAGAGAATCAAGAAAGGTAAGGCCGCACGAAAAATCACTAGCCCTCTTCGTGAACCAACGAATGCAGTAGCGAGCCCCGACGATAGAACCACCACTAATCCAGCGATTCCTGCGGCTCGGTAAGGCAAGTGCATGAAGTGGACAGCAAGTGGAATCGTCACGCTGCCTGCGCCAGCTCCGAACAAAGCCATGCAGGTACCAACAAGCAGGCCAACCAGTAGTGCAGTCATTTGCCCAAGTCTGGCACGCCTTACGAGAACTAGTGCTTAATCGAGAACCGTTTGAGTGATTTTGGCGCCCACCAGTTAGCTTCACCAAACAAGCGCATAAGGGCGGGGACCAAAAGTGCTCTGACCACAGTGGCATCCAGGATGATCGCGAAGGCAACTCCAAAGCCCATCATTTTGATCAGCGTCACGCCACTTGTTAAAAATGAGGCAAATACGATGGCTAGCAGTATTGCCGCTGCCGAAATGATGCGCGCTGAACGTTGAAGGCCGATGGCCACGGAATCAACGGTGCTCTTTCCTGCCAGATGTTCTTCCTTGATTCGTGAGAGCAAGAAGAGTTCGTAGTCCATCGATAACCCAAAAGTGAGAACAGCGACAAGGAGAAGAGTTGAAGTATCAAGGCCTCCTGTGAGAGTGAAACCCCCGAGCAGACTGGCCAAATGCCCGTCAATGAAGATCCAAGTTAGAACACCAATCATTACAGTCAGTGAAATCGCGTTTAGCAAAATCGCTTTGATCGGCAAGATGATGGAGCCAGTGAATAGAAACAGAAGAACCAGAACGCTTAGACCAATCCAAAGGAAAACCCAAGGTAGGTTTCGAGCAATTCCATTTTGTGAATCGGCATAGTCTGCAGCGGTCCCGCCGACCAAAGTTCCGGTTGGAGACCTTATAGCGCGAATCAAGTTGATCTGATTCTCCCCGTCAGGCGTTCGTGGGCTGACGCTAGATATCGCCTGAATCCTGGCGATATCAGAGGTGATGATTGGTGGGATTACCTGGATAACGCCTGGAACGTTGGCCAGTGCCTTCGAGTAGTCAGCGATCGCTATGACTTGATTGGTGGCCTTCGGAATTATCACCTCGATTGGGTCGGACAGGTTTCCCAAGAAGCGATCACGTTGTACCTGTGCGGCAATGGCCGTTTTATCGGTTTTGGGCAATGAGCGGTCATCTGCTTGCGAGAAGACAACGCCTCGAATGGGAGTCGCAATGATTGCCAGCAACGCTAGAACAGACAGGACTACAACTATCGGACGCTTCATCACAAATCGAGCGGTGGTTGCCCAACGCCCGTCTTCCTTCGGGGTTAGAGCCTTTTTCCGCACTACGAATTTATCAATTCGTGGACCGGCGATCGCCAGTAGTGCTGGAAGTGTGGTTAACGCGCCAGCTATCGCAATGAATACAACCACGACGGCTGCATATGCGAATGATTTTAAGAAGAACTGTGGAAATAGCACGAGGGATCCAAGTGTGACCGCGACCGTCAACCCGGAGAAGAAGACTGTGCGTCCCGCAGTATCCATCGTTTTCACGACCGACTCTTCAACACTGTTGCCTGCGTGAAGTTCTTCGCGGAATCGATTCACTATCAGTAGCGCGTAATCTATGCCGAGCCCAAGTCCTAATCCGGTGATCAGATTAAGTGCGAAAATACTTACGTTGGTTGTAAAGCTAATCAACCACACCAAGAAGAAGGATCCGAGTATCGCTGAAACTCCAACTATCAGTGGCATGCTTGCTGCGATTAGTCCACCAAAAACAAGTGCCAACGCGATGAACGTGAGTGGAATCGCAATTGATTCGGATTTTGCTAAATCTTTCGATATTCGGCTGTTAACGCTGTGCGCAAAAATTGAGACACCGGTCGCATAAACATGGACGTTGCCGATTTGCCCGTCGTACTTGTTCTGCAGGTTAGCGGCTATCCCTGACGCTTTGTCTATTTGGGTCGAGGCTAGGTAAACGAAGAGATAACCCGCTTTCCCGTCCTTGCTCTTTAACTGTGGTGCCTGGCCGGAGGACCAGTAGGACAGTGTTCGTTCGACACCGTTTTCTCCTTTGACTTCAGATTCGATTTTCGCGGCACTTTCACTGATCTGATCAACACCGCTCTTACCGCCATCTAGGATCAGGACTACGCCAGGTGCTTCAACTCCCAGGGAGTCGTGCAGGTAGGCGAATACTTTTGCTGAATCACTTCCCGGGTCGCTGTAACCGCCGCTCGAGAGTCGAGCAAAGACTAGGGAGCCAAGACCAGCGGACACGCCAACGATCAGAGCCGAGGCGATTACGACCAGCATTTTCCGGCGTACCGCAAAGTGGCCGAGGGTTGCAAACATTTGAAGGCTCCAAAACCGCGAAAGAAATCTGAACGATGTAAAAATCCTGCCAGAGGCATTTGAACACTGTCAAGTTCAATGCGATAATGGGCTCATGAGCAAGGAGACCTACCACCACGGCGACCTAGCGGCCGCCTTGGTTGGCACTGCCCTTGAAGAAATACGTCAAGTAGGTGTTGAGAAGGTTTCGCTTCGGGGAGTTGCGGCAACTCTAGGCGTGAGCCCCAGCGCGGCTTATCACTACTTCCCAGACAAGGACGCCTTGCTAAGCGCAACGGGTAACGCGGTATTTGAACTCTTTGGTCAGCGAATGCAAAAAGCCTTCGACGGGGTCGTCGGCAATGATCGGGTCGCGGCTCAAGCTAGATTGAGCGCGCTTGGTCTGGCTTATATTCAGTTTGCTCAACAAGAGCCTCATTTGTTTCGCCTGGCCTTCGGTGCCCATTGTGCAATCCCAGTTGGTGATGACTTCAGAGAACTAACTCAAGATTCGTTGGCCGGTTCACTGCTGGTCAGAGCTTTAGATGATCTTGAACGACTTGGGGCTATCTCTCCAGTTGCTCGTCAACGCGGTGAAGTCCTCTGTTGGTCCGCAGTCCATGGAATGGCCACCCTCATTTTGGAGGGACACATCTCGGAGATGGCGATCCCAGCGCTTCTTGATGCAATTCAATTTGCCCTTGCGATGGATGGAAAGGCGGCGTAATCGAATGAGTCAGTATTTTCCAGAACAGACCAGTGATGACACCGATGAGGGCTGGAACGAAGTCGACGAAGACTCTGCTCGTGAAAAGGAACTTCTAGAGGACGTCCCACCTCACCACGAAGACTAGATGCGAATTCATTTAACCGAGAAGTACCAAAGTAATTCTTTCGTTAACGCCAGCGATTGCCTGTGCTTGGCTGGTTGAAACTGCGAGCACCACCACACCATTTGATTCGTGAGTCTTCGTGGAAAGAACTTCAACATCGGTGGCGACAATGAGTGCTCCTACTTCAGCGCTATTTCCGAGAGAGTCTCCTCGGCTGGCAAGGACATCCACATGATCGCCAGCATGCACAAGTTGAGCATTCGCTAAATCATTAAGTGTTACTGCGATTGCTACTAATCCGCTCTCATTCAATAGCGATGGTCCTACGACGCGAGCATCAGTGATCACTTCGCCGCGCCTAATCGCCCCAACTGAAATCTGGCCGATCGCATCTTCTGTTGCATGGAATGATCCATCGGCGATCAGATGTATTGGCCATTCTCGAAGGGTCACATCTTCCATTGTGATTACCGCGCCAGAGGTTATCTCGTGGGTGGCGACGAGAGTGCTTACCTGGGTGTCCTTAGTTGAATGTGATGCGCCTACCAACATGAGGATGCCAAGTACTGTTAAAATTATGGCGATCAATCTTCGCTTGAGCGAAAAAACGGCGAATGCTCTGGTGAATCTTGTTCTATCTGAATCGTTGATCAAACCAGTTAGCGCGGTAATTGATTTACTTAGTTTTGCCCACATAAATCCAAGGCTGGGGCGAAAACCTCATCTTGTCAGGATGCAGTTGAACTCGCGGTGGATGTACTGCTCGACGTGGACGAAGGGGTTGGAGCGTTCGTAGCGCCCGACGTACTTGGCGTCTTTGATTTGTCTTTCCCCCCTGAGGCACCAGTTCCCTCACTCTTGCTTGGGGTGCTTGGAGTGCTGCTTGATTCAACCTTGCGTGAATCTGTGCGGTAGAACCCTGAGCCTTTGAAGACCACTCCAACCGCACCGAAGAGCTTGCGCAGGGCTCCGCCGCAGATCGGGCAAATAGTCAAAGAGTCGTCAGCGAAAGATTGCACCTCTTCGAAGGTGTGGTCACACTCGGTGCAGGCGTATTCGTAAGTGGGCACGATTAAAAGGCTCCTTGACTGGGGTCAGGGTAGAGATTCTAAGTGAGAGGATGGCTCCATGCGATCTCGCCCGCTATCGGCCCTGGCTCTGATCCTATTTTTGACCGTGACCAGCGCCAACCCAGTTCAAGCCCAGAGCTTGGTGACCTCAAGTCCACCTGCTGGGGCAGTTCTAACTAGCGCACCTACTCAGGTGTCGGTCACGGCGGATGGGGCCCTTGCCGAACTGGGTAGCTCGATTTCCCTGACCGACCCCGACGGTTCTCGAGCTGACGATGGCTCAGTGACAGTGAGCGATTCGACAGTTTTGGTGGGCGTTAAATCACTACTCAAAACTGGCTTATATACGGTGAACTATCAGTTGATCTTCTCCGATGGCCAGAACTTGAGCGGTTCCTACACTTTTACTTTAACTGGGGTCACCGAAAGTCCAACGCCAACAACTCAAACGCCCTCACCAACTGAAACTTTTCCGCCTTTGAAACCCTCTACCTTTTTCGATCGGCTTACAAGCGGTGGTGTCGGCATACTCCTAGGGGCTCTGCTCTTGCTAGTAATTATTACTCGAGTGGTGAGTTCGCGTCGAAACCGCAAGTGAATCGTTGATGAAGCGAAGGTATGCCGTTCTCGCTGTCTTCTCTGGCTTTGCAGCGCTCATCGCGGCGCTCGTATTCGGTGGGGGCGCACCTACGAAAGCAGCACCTGGTCTGCCTGATCCAGGGTTGCTCGCCGGCTGGTTGGTTCCGCTGCTATCAATGGCGAATTTTGTTATTGAATTTTCGCTTCTAGGTTTAACACTTTCTTCCACGCTCTTTTTCGTTGATGAAGAAGGAAAACTAGGAGAGTGGGCTCGGCGGTACATCCGAACCGTTCCAGTTATAGCGCTGCTTTGGCTGGCTGTGAACATGATTTTCTTAGTGGTCAAGACGGCTTATGAAATTGGTATTCCAATTCGACAGGCGCTAGATCTTGCAACAGTCCATTCCTATTCAACCCAGACAGTTCAAGGCAATTCAATTCTCTGGCAATTCTTTATTGTCGCTTTGTTAATGGGCGTGAGCGCGCTTAGCAACAGGGTGCGAGGTGCTGCCACTTCTTTCATACTCGCCATATTGGTTTTTGTGCCACCGCTTATCAACTCTCATGCATCAGGTGCCGGAAATCATGGTTTGGCAATTGGGGCCATCGTCATCCATGCGATTGCCAGTGCGTTGTGGGTGAGTGGAGTACTAGCCCTGGTATTGATGCGCGGATCGAAATTGTCACTTGCCATCGCCTTGCCAAGATTCAGTCTGCTTGCAATTTGGTGCGTTGTGGCCATTGCGATAACCGGAGTTATTAGCGCCTGGCTCAGGATTGGCTCGTTATCTGGTTTCTCCTCTAAGTATTCATTGATTGTGTTGGCAAAAATAATTGCACTTGCTGCTCTCATTCTCATCGGAGTCAAACACCGCCAGACAATCAAAAAGAACGTTATAGATGGCAGTACTCAGGCTTTCCTGCGACTGATTTTCGCTGAGTTTGTTGTCATGTTCATCGCCGTAGGTCTAGCGGTGGCGCTAGCGCAGACGGAACCGCCGTTAGCTCGAGTGCCTATTGCCTATCCCAGCGCGGAACAGATTGTTGGAAGTCCAATGGTTGCGCCACCTACCTTGGCTCGTTTGCTCTGGACCTTTATCCCTGATGGATTCTCACTCGCCTTTATATTTATTGCTGCGATTCTGTATTTCCAAGGAGTTCGCAAACTTCGTCGACGCGGAGATCACTGGCCAGTTGGTCGCAGCATTGCATTCGGTCTGGGACTATTGGTTTTCGGCTATTCAACAAGCGGGGGCCTGGGCGCGTACGCGCTCTTTGCTTTTTCATTTCACATGATCGCGCATATGACCATTGTCAGCCTTGCTCCGATTGGATTCGTTCTCGGTGCCCCAGTGACTTTGGCTTTACGCACGTTGCCGGTCGGCGCTCGCCCTGGTGAAAAGGGTGCGCGAGGCATGCTTAATTCAGCTATTCACTCAAAGCTTTCAAAGTTCTATTCCCATCCTGTTATCGCCCTGGTTATTTTTGATGGCTCACTTTTCGGAATGTATTTGACTCCAATATTTGGTCATTTGATGCAATCCCATGTCGGACACGTCTTTATGGATTTCCATTTTCTGGCCGCGGGAATCCTCTTCTTTTACCTCATCATCGGTGTCGATCCATCGCCTCGTCGCATTCCACACCTAGTTCGAATCGTTCTGCTGTTTGCCACAATGAGTATTCACGCGTTCTTCTCAATTGCGATCATGTCTACGACAGCTTTGTTGGATGGTGGGTATTTTGCCTCGCTGCAACGCCCTTGGTGGACTGATCTTTTGAACGATCAGCACACAGGTGGAAGTGTCGGATGGTCCATGGGTGAAATGCCAATCATCATTGCTTTGATAGCGCTATTTATTCAGTGGACGCGAGATGATGCCAGAGAAGCAAAGAGGCTCGATCGGGCTTCAGATCGAGCGGTGGCCAAGGGGCAGGATGACGAGCTGTCAAAATACAATGCCCGATTGGCTGCTCTGGCTAAGCAGGATGAACGTCAAAACGGGTGATTCCGCTTGGCGTTGCGACCGCATTCACTCTTCGATCATGCGGTTCTTCGGGGAGTTCGGTTTCACTGATTTCATCATCATGCAACAGCAGCACAACCCACGCCTCAGGTGAGGCTATTGCTAGAGCCCGGTCATAGCAGCCGGCTCCTTGCCCAAGGCGGACCCCCCGCCGATCGACCCGCAATCCAGGGGTGATCAATACCTCGGCTTCAGCGATGAGGTTTTGGCCCAGCGATTTGGGCGGCTCCCAAAGACCGCGGCGCTCAATCAAGGATTCTTCACCTTCAAACAGTCCCCAATCCAAAGACCAGTCGGCATTCACGATTGGCAGCAGAATTCGAACGCCTCGTTCATGCAATTCGTTGAAGATTCCCTGTGGAACGGGCTCTTGATCAATACCCCAATAGGCGCTGACGGTCTTGGCCGCCAATACTTCAGGCGCTTGGAGGAGCTGCCTGGCGGCTTGGCCGTCACCAAGATTTTTGCTGTTTCGAGCCTTACGCGCGGCAGTTCTGACTTCAGATTTGAGACTCACGGGCAAGATCGTCGCATCTTTCCCGACTAAAGTGCACATATGAGTGACTTCCAAATCACCAAAGCCGTGATTCCAGCCGCCGGTTGGGGTACCCGTTTTCTACCTGCCACCAAGGCCACTCCAAAGGAAATGCTTCCAGTGGTGGATAAACCGGCAATTCAGTATGTGGTGGAAGAAGCTGCTGCAGCGCACCTTTTGAATGTCCTGATGATTATTGGGCGAAACAAACGCCCCATCGAAGATCATTTTGATCGAGCCGATGAGTTGGAACGCGTATTAACCAAACGCGGTGATACCGAACGGCTCGAACTTGTTAGAGCCGCAACAGATCTGGTCTCCATGCATTTCGTCCGCCAGGGAGATCCCAAAGGATTGGGCCATGCGATTCTCACCGCCACAAGTTTTGTTGGCAATGAACCTTTCGCAGTCTTGCTTGGCGACGATCTAATTGATCCGCGTGATCCGATTCTGCCAAGGATGCTGGAAGTCCAACGCAAATTTGGCGGCAGCGTTGTTGCCTTAATGGAAGTAAAACCGAGCGAGATTTCCCTCTATGGGGCAGCCGGCGTAGAAGCCACCTCGGAGTCCGACGTTGTGCGAATCACAAGCCTGGTGGAAAAGCCGACGCTGACGGAGGCACCAAGTAACTATGCCGTTATCGGAAGGTACGTACTCGCTCCGGAAATTTTCGAGGTACTGACAGCAACATCGCCAGGACGAGGGGGCGAGATTCAACTTACAGACGCATTAGCCGTGCTCGCGCAGCGTGATGGGTCGGGCGGCCCGGTCCATGGCGTCGTTTTTACCGGGCGTCGTTATGACACAGGTGATCGAATGAATTACTTAAAGACGATCGTGCAGATAGCGGCGGGGCGTGCTGATCTTGGACCGGAGTTTTTAACTTGGCTAAAGGAATTTACTCGTGAAGAGCGTTGATCAACATTTAGCAGATTTGCTAGCCCTAACGTCTCCATTAAATCCATTTGAAATGCATTTACTTGATGCACATGACGCGACTCTGGCTCATGATGTTCTTTCGCCGATTACTTTGCCGCCTTGGGATAACTCGGCGATGGATGGATACGCGGTCCAATGCAGTGATTTGCTTAATGCGAGTGAATCTTCTCCAGTGGAACTGCCAGTGGATGGGGATATTGCCGCTGGCGCAGCCATGTTGCCAATGGTTGTGAAAGGGCGAGCAGTTCGAATTATGACCGGTGCGCCCATTCCACCTGGATGCGATGCAGTTGTTCCCGTCGAATGGACTGACGGTGGAGTTGAGACAGTGGTTATCACGCGTTCTCCCAACATTGGACAAAACATTCGAGTCAAGGGCAGCGATGTAGTCAGAGATTCACTAATTTTGAAACAGGGCATTCGGTTGCGTTCTGCCCAAATCGGAATCGCGGCGGCTGTCGGACTTGCTTCATTACCGACACACCCTCACCCGCGAGTAGTGATTTTGTCTACGGGGGATGAACTAACCGAGCCGGGGGCGCACCTTTCTCCGGGGAAGATTTATGAATCGAATTCGTGGATGTTGGCAGCGGCAGCACGAGAGGCAGGCGCACACGCGTTCCGGGTTGCCACTATCCCTGATGATGGTGAGCGCTTTATGAGCGTTCTGGAAGACCAGCTCGTTCGTGCAGATCTAGTTGTAACCTCCGGCGGAGTCAGTAAAGGGGCATACGACACTGTTAAAGAAGTTCTACAGCACTTGGGCACGATGCAATTCGAAAACGTGGCAATGCAGCCCGGAATGCCGCAAGGTTTTGGCACTATCGGTCCAGACAACACCCCAATCGTCACGCTTCCAGGCAATCCAGTTAGTGCTTTCGTAAGTTTCCAAGTATTTGTTCGGCCGATGATTCGCCGAATGCTGGGATTTGAGCAAGCCACCCGGCCAATCGTTGGAGCGCTTTCTAGAGGAACACTTTCATCACCAAGAGGGAAGCGTTCATTTTCCCGAGGCGTTATTGAGGTCGTCGAAGGTCGCTATGTAGTTACTCCTCTCGAGGGTCAAGGTTCGCATATGCTCGGTGCTCTGGCTCTGGCGAATGCATTGATCGTTGTCCCTGAAGAGGTAGAGAAGATTAATATCGGCGATTCGGTCCCAGTAATGATGTTAGAAGGGGCATGAAATGAGTTTCACTCATTTGAACAATGCAGGCGAAGCGCACATGGTTGACGTCAGCGGCAAGGACGTGAGTTTGCGAACTGCGATTGCCAGTGGCAGCGTGCGAGTATCCAAGGAAGTAATTTCAGCGCTAAGAGATGGTTCGGTACCAAAAGGTGATGCGTTGTCCGTGGCAAGGATTGCTGGGATCCAAGGTGCCAAACGAACACCTGACCTAATTCCGTTGGCCCATCCAATCGCGCTTCACAGTGTGAGTGTGGAATTAGAAGTTACCGATGATGCGGTTCTCATAAAAGCAACAGTGAAGAATGCCGATCGCACTGGCGTTGAAATGGAAGCATTGACTGCAGTGAGTGTTGCTGCGCTGGCTTTAATTGACATGGTGAAATCCATGGATCCGACAGCTGCAATCGTGGAAGTAAGAGTTGATGAAAAAATTGGCGGCAAGAGCGGACATTGGTTAAGACCGTGAAAGCTCTGGTGATTGTTGCTTCACATCGGGCATCAACTGGCGTCTATGAAGATCGAAGTGGACCGATCTTGACGGATGGGTTAAGGGATTTAGGCCTAGACGTGGGTACGGCTCAGGTTGTTGATGATGGTGATCCCTTTGCCGCCGCGCTTCATGCCGGAATTTCAGCGAACTATCGCCTCATAGTTACTTCAGGTGGAACTGGTTTGACACCAATGGATTTAACCCCCGAAATCACGCTTCCACTCTTAACTCGACCGATACCTGGAATTGCGGAAGCGCTCCGGCTTTATGGGTTCAATCACGGAGTAACTAATGCCGCGCTCTCCCGAGGGGTGGCTGGTATAGCCGGATCGACTTTGGTTATCAATATCGCCGGATCCCCTGGGGCAGCCCGCGATGCGCTTATCGTTCTCGCTACTTTTTTACCACATGCCTTGGCCCAAATTGAGGGTGGTGACCATTGAAGTCAGCAACCGGCTGGCCGTTGATGCTTAAGGATGGGTCGATTATTTTGCGACCACTTCGTCGCCGCGATCGCCGAGCCTGGCAAGAGGTGAGATTGCGTAATCGTGATTGGCTCTCCAAGTGGGAGGCTGGTTCGCCTCCTGAAAATGGATCCGAACGAGATCCATCATTTGGTGATGTAGTTCGATTCTTTGACGATCAAGCACGCAGTGGTATTTCGGCTCCGCTAGTCATTTGGTATGAGGGTGTCCTCGTCGGGCAGATCACTCTGGGTGGCATTGCTTATGGAGCGCTTAGATCGGCTCATATCGGATATTGGATTGATGAACGGTACGCCGGACGTGGGATTGTACCTGAAGCTGTCAATATGGTCGTCAATTACGCCTTCAATCAACTTCGGTTGCATCGAATTGAAATCAATTTTCGCCCAGAGAACGAACCTTCGCGTCGGGTGGCTGAAAAATGTGGATTTGTTTTTGAAGGTGAGCGGAAAAGTTTCTTATATATTGATGGTGGTTGGCGCGATCATCTTTCTTATGTTTTGTTTGAGTAAATTCCCTTTTGGATCGCGACATTTGCGACACACCGCCATCAATACCCGCATTGTTATTGAATTGCACGTATCTTGAGCAATCGTGGGGTCTGGAATCATTTATGCCGTGATAGCGGTGATTTGGATCGCGTATTTCGTCCCCACTTGGCTCCGTCGTCACGACGAAGTGAGTGAATCCCGCTCGGTAGCACGGTACAAAAGTGCCATGCGAGTGGTTGCTCGCGGTACCGGAGCCGAAATTATCCCATCGACCAGCGAACGAGCAGAAGCTCGGGCGACAATGTTGCGCAGACGCCAGCGATCCTTCGCAGGCATCATCGGACTGCTTCTTCTCACGGTTGGATCATCAATGTTTGAACTTGTCTCTCCTTGGGTAACTGCCCTGCCGCTAGTTTCAGGTGCGGTCTATGTGGCCTCGGTCCGGCGTGCCAAAGTGGCTGAGGACTTGTTGGCTCGACGCCAAGCAGTTCGAGCAACTCGCCGGGCGAACAGGGATGTCACGGTCCAACCTTCGACCTTCTCATTCGCTAGGACTATTCAAGATTCGGCAGTTGAGTCCGTTTCTATCCCATCGAGCGTGACCATAATTGAGCGCCAAGACACTTCCTGGCAGCCTGGCCAGATTCCGGTTCCAACTTATGTAACAGCGCCGAAGGCGGTCAGAGGCCACCGAGTAATTGATCTGACCAAACCAGGCGCCTGGACGGCAGAGCAGCAGGCGGCCGAAGATGTTCGATTGGCGGCGATCGCCCCATCACGTGATGAGGTATTTGACCAGGTCGCCGCTGATGCCGCCGCCACTGAAATATCAGCCAGGGCGGCAAATCAGTAGGGCTTTTAACCCTAGTTCGCTGAAAGTGATAACCTCGCGAACGTCCTTTTAGGGGCTGTAGCGCAGTTGGTAGCGCACCTCGTTCGCAATGAGGGGGTCAGGGGTTCGAATCCCCTCAGCTCCACAATTTTTTTTCGCGAGCGGCGGCTTCGCTCATGCCCAGCGGCGGTTTCGCTCACCTCGACCGGTGACATATCAGTCCGCTCAACTTACAATGCAGATCGCTTCGCAGTAGCACTGCGCTGCATGACTTAAGGATGAGATATGTGGCGCTGGCTAACTGATAGGCCGTTGAGGTCGAAGGGCATGCTAGTTATTGCGATTCCGACCCTGTTGCTAATCGCCATCGGTGTTGGTTTCTACGTGGTGCAGGCTCGTGATGTTGCTGCGCAGAAATGGGTCGCTCATTCACGCACCGTCGAGGATCGACTGTATAACGTTTTGAATTTGGCTTACCAGGCGGAAACCGGCAAACAAGGTTTGATGGCAACTGGTGAAAAGGTCTTTATGGACACTCCCCAACTCGCCGAGAAGCAAATACCCGCAGCGGTCGATGGATTAGCCTCGCTGGTGGCTGGCGAACCTGCACTCTCGCAGCAGGTAGGCGAACTACGGATGCTCCTTGGAGCTCGAGTTGGTACAACAGG
>Ga0315270_10000882_pt1 | contig 16174 bp, 16 predicted proteins | sample C1_bottom_MG_FD_204932 | JGI IMG/M metagenome (GOLD analysis project Ga0315270, IMG submission 204932) | Sediment microbial communities from Yellowstone Lake, YNP, Wyoming, USA - C1_bottom | ecosystem: Environmental > Aquatic > Freshwater > Lake > Sediment | place: USA: Wyoming | collected...
TGGAAAGGACCCTTCCGGGGCCTCCCGATGCCCCCCAGAGCCTCCCGAATCCACGAGGGCCTTGGGTTCTCTCGCCTGCTTCCGGAATCAGCCCGGCTCCAAAAAGGGGTCAAGCGACAGGCTCGAAGGCGTGGCGAAATTCGAGGCGAAGGGCGCCTTCATGGGCAGCGGGCAGACCCGTGTGCACGGTGGCTTCAGACCGGACCATAAGGGCGCCGACTTCGATCTCCACCTGACGATGGAAGACGCAGAACTCGCCTCCCTCAACAACCTGCTTCGCGCCTATGCCGGACTCGACGTGGCCCAGGGCCAGCTCTCCCTCTTCACGGAGATCACGGTGAAAGACCAGCGGATCTCGGGCTACATCAAGCCACTCGTCCGGAATCTGAAGGTCTACGACAAACAAAAGGACAAAGACAAACGATTCCTCAGCCGGGTGTACGAGCATGTGATCCAGGGCCTGGCCAACCTCCTGAGGAACCGGTCCAGGAAAGAAGTGGCGACGGTCGTGCGCCTCTCCGGGCGGGTGGCCGATCCCCACACCAGCAACTTCCAGGTGATCCTCGGCCTCCTCAAGAACGGATTCATCGACGCGATCCTCCCAGGCTTCATCGAACACGCCAAGGGAAGCCCCAAGGACGGCAAACCCTCACAAACGAAACGTGGAGCGGCTCACCCCGGGGTCTTCTCAGGGTTGCCCCGGGAAAAGGACCGTCTCCATGAAATGGATCACGTCACCGCATTCGGAGCCGGGGCCACAACTGCTCCGAATGCGCTCAAAGGCTTCGGCCTCCGCTGGGCTGACAATCCGCAGGAGGGCGTCTCCTCCATCCACATAGAGCAGCGCCAGGCAGGCGTGCTTGGGGAGCACGCAGGCGAGGTGCTCCAGATCGGTGATGCCCGATTCCAGCTGTTCCAGCAGGACGCGAGGGTCGTGGTGGAAGGTGGCCAGGCAGGTGTTTCGGCGCAGCCGTTCCCGTGGGTCTTCCGAGGTGCCAGGGGGATTCCGGGCGACTTCCTCCAACAAGCCCCCGGAATAGCCGAAGTAAGTGACGATATCCGCGGCGACGGCAGCCTCTTTCCGTCCCGAAAAGCAGGAAGTGAAAAAGGCTGCCTGAAGGGCAGTGATATCTGGGTTGGGATGCGTTTCTAGGTAGCCGGCGAAGCGCCCGAACAACTCGAAGGGCGCCAGGGCGAGCGCATCCAGAAGCATGGCAAACCACGGTACGGCTCTTCCCTGGTTGTACATCACATCGCAGGCCTGGGCCATCCGGGCGGCAGCGCGCATATCCGCTTCTCTGAAGGTCGGCGAGGCGATGACGGTATAGGGAACGCCCTCTAGGTGCTGAAGGCCGAACTCCGGCGCCGTGTCATGGAGCCGCGTGCCGGGCAACACGGAGAGGGGAAAGATATCCAGATGATTGGGGGCGAGGCTGAGCGCGAAGTCGAGGCTGGCATGGAAGCCATCGAGCGTGTCCCCGGGCAGGCCGTAGATCAGATCGAATCCATACGTGGCTCCCGCCTGGTGCAGGAGGAGAACCTTGGCCTCGAAGTCCTTCTGGTCGATACTCCGGTTGATCTTGCGCAGTACCGCATCATCGGCGCTCTGCAATCCGATCTGTAAGGAACATCGGATGGAGGCAAAGAGCCGGGCCAATTCCGGATCGATGAACTCGCTTCGAATTTCGAAGAAGAAGTGTACGGCCGGAGCCTGTTCAGCGATCAACCGCAAAATCGCCTTCGCCTGGCGCTTGTCGAAGTTGAAGGTGGGGTCCAGCACGAAGACCTGGCTCACCCCGCAGGCCTCGAAGTGAAGCAGCTCCGCTTTGACGCGTTCCATGGGGACGCGGCGAGTGCCCTCGGTTCCGCGGGATTCGAAGCAGAAATCGCAACGGAAGGGACAACCCCTGGATAACTCCCAGAGCATGCCTGAATAAGCGGAAGGATCCAGGCTGCCGTCCAGGTAGGGCGAAGGCAAGGTCGCAAGATCCTTCACGGGAGAGGGGCGAATGGTTCGCCGGATCTCGGCAGGGGAGGCGCCTTGAAGCAGCCCCCCCAGAACCTCGACGATAAGTTCCTCGCCCTCACCGGGAAGCACGAAATCCAGGAACCCCTCACCCAGCATGCCCACTGGATCTGCCGTGGCTTCGGATCCCCCCGCGAATAGCAAAAGGGACGGTTTCCTGATCCTCAGAATCCGTGCGATCTCCCGGCTCAACGAGCGATTCCAGACATAGATGGAAAACCCCACCCAGTCAGGATCCGAGGCCAGGATCTCTGCCGCGCAGACTTCGGCGGATTGTTGAAGAAAGAGATCCAGGATCCGAGTGTGAACGACATCCGGAAAGGCCCGCTTCACCACCGAGGCCAGCATCGCCGAGCCCAGCGGCACCGCCCGCGCGGAGGCTTCGATGTGAATGGCGACCAGTACAAGGTTCATGGGCGTTTCCCGTACGATCATACGCGTGCCCGACGCCCTCCCCGGTGGCCATGCCGAGGCTTCTGGAGGTTTATAGGTGTGTCGAGCCGCAGCACTAAGAGCTTGTCCGTCAATGATCCGCGCCCCCAGCCCGAAGGGACGGGCCCAGCCGCGGGCATGGCTAATTGACGGGCAAGCTCTTAACCAATTACGAGGATTTTCGTTGACACCTACGAAACCTGTCGTATCTTTTCAGCATTCCTCTCCCGGAGCCCGATCCCATGCCGTCCATCCCCCGCCCCACCGACGCCGAACTCGCCATCCTGCGGGTGCTTTGGGAACGGGGGCCGAGCACGGTGCGGCAGGTCTTCGAAGTGCTGTCGGCGGAACGGGAACTGGGCTATACGACCGTGCTGAAGATGCTCCAGATCATGGATGAAAAGGGCCTGGTGCAGCGCGACGCCACGGACCGCACCCACGTCTTCTCCACCACCGAGACTCAGATCCAGACCCAGCGGAACATGCTGGACGACCTGCTGGACAAGGCCTTCGGCGGTTCCTCGCTGAACCTCGTGATGCAGGCCCTGGCCACCCGCAAGGCCAGCCGCGCGGAACTGGCGGAGATCCGGAAGATGCTCGACCAGGCCGAAGGAGGGAAGCGATGACTCCACTGCTTTCGCTCGTCCGCGAGCCTTGGGCCCAGACCCTGGCCTGGACCCTGTTGCACTTCCTCTGGCAGGGCGCCGCCCTGGGCCTGCTGGCCTGGCTGCTGCTCACCCTGCTGCGGGGCGCCAGCGCCAAGGTGCGCTACGGGAGCGCCTGTGCCTTCCTCCTGCTGATGGTGGTGGTCCCGGCGGCCACCTTCCTGATCCTCCAGCGGCCGGCCGCCGTCCTGGCGGAACCATTGCACCTGACGATGGAGGCGGCGACGGCCGGACCTGCGACTCCAGATGCGCCGCTAGCCCTGCGCGCAAAGACCGCCCTGGATCCCGCCGTGCCTTGGCTCCTGGGCACCTGGGCCCTGGGCGTGTTGTTACTGTCCACCCGCTTCCTCGGCAGCTGGGTCCGCGTGCAGCGCCTTCGCCGTCACAGCGCGTCGCCCGTCCCCGCCGAATGGCACCTGGTGATGTCGCGGCTCTGTCGGGACCTGAAACTCTCACGCACGGTGCGCCTGCTCCAGTCCGCCGCCGTCGAGGTGCCCACGGCTCTGGGCTGGCTGCGGCCCATCATCCTGTTGCCCGCCTGCGCCCTCACGGGCCTGGCACCCCTCCAACTGGAGGCCGTGCTGGCCCACGAGCTGGCCCACATCCGCCGGGGCGACTTCCTGGTGAACCTCCTCCAGTCCCTGGTGGAAGTGCTGCTCTTCTACCATCCGGCCGTGTGGTGGCTCTCCGGCCGCATCCGCGCCGAGCGTGAGCTCTGCTGCGATGACGTGGCCGCGGCCCTCTGCGGCGATCCCCTCATCCTGGCCCGCGCCCTCACCGATCTCGAAGCTCTGCGCGACCCTCTGCCTTCCTCTTCCACCCACCTGGCCCTGGCCGCCAACGGAGGTTCCCTCATGCACCGCATCCGCCACCTGCTGCACCCCGCCCTGCCCATCACCAGTGGCGCCCGCGCCACGGCCCTGGCCCTGCTGGCCGCCTCCCTGCTGGGCGCGGCAGGCGTGGCCTTCCAGGACAAGGAGAAGGAACCCACCCCCAAGCCGGACAGGACCACCAGCATGAAGGTCATCGACGGCGAGCGTCAGATGGATGTGCAGGTGAAGGGGGAGGTCAAACTCGACCCTGCGGCCAAGGAACCCGTGGCCGTGCCGAGTGACGGCAGCTTCCGCGTGGAGGAGAAGAAGGGTGGGAAGGCCCGGACCTATACCGCCACCAAGGACAAGCGCACGTACACCGTGGATGGGCAGGAGAAGGCCCTGGATGCCGAAGGCGAAGCCTGGGTGCGCGAGGTCGTGAAGGATGCCGCCAAGGCCCAGACCGGACGCGACAAGGCCCGGCAAGTCATCGAGGTCCGCACCCGGGATATGGAAGCCCGCGAGCGGGAGCTGGATGCCCGTTCGCGCGATATGGAGAGCAGGACGAAGGACCTGGAACGCCGCGCCCAGAGCATGACGCCCGAAGAGCGGGCCAAACTCCAGGCCGAGGGGGATCGCCTCAAGGCGGAGGGCGAAAAGCTCAGGGCCGAAGGGGCACGCCTCCGGGCCGAGGACGAACGGTTCCGGAATGATCCCGAGGTGAAGGCCCTCATCGACAAGGCCCGTGCAGACGGTCGGAGGGTGCGTGTGGAAGTGCTCAAACAGAAGGATGGCGACCCCGACACCGTGGTGATCCGCCGCCATGAGGACGGCAAGGAGGTCGTCGAGAAGCGGGTGAAGGTCATCCGGAAGGGCGGTGATCCCGAGACAGGTGCGACCTGGGCGGTCATTGGCCCCGAGGGCGCAGATGTGATCGTCGAAGGCATGGACAAGGAGATCCGCATCCCGCCCATCCACATCCCGAGAATGCGCCTCCGGCACCTGCCCCCGATGGGCCCTGACGGCGATCCCCAGGTGGAGATGGCTGCGATCAAGGCCGAGCTGAAGGCCCTCCAATCCCGTCTCGATCAGCTCCAGAAGCAGATGGCGACCACGCCGAAGCCGCCCAAGGCACCGAAGGCTCCGCCGCCCCCCAAGGCCGCTCCTCTGCCGCCACCCCCGCCCGCGCCGAAGCAACCCGGCAGCTGACCTTCTTTCCCCCCACCTGTGAAACGGGCCCGCATGCGGGCCCGTTTCACAGCAGGCGCAGGAACGCCTCCACCCGCTCCCAGTCCCGTGTCACCGGGAAGGGCGGCAGGGCGGCCCGCACCTGAGCGGCGTAGCGCTTGCCGAGGCGGTCTTCGCTGGGCAGCATGAGGCGCGGATCCAGCACGGCCACCACGCCCCGATCGGCGCGGGTGCGGATGAGACGGCCGATGCCCTGCTTGAGCTTCAGCGTCATCTGCGGCACCTGGATGCCGATGAAGCCGAGGCCCTCCCGCTGGGCGTCCGCCTCGCGGATGCGGGCCTGGAGCACGGGGTCATCCGGGGGGGCGAAGGGAAGGGCCGAAACCACGACCAGACTGAGGGCGTCGCCTGGCAGATCCACGCCCTGCCAGAAACTCGCGAGACCCAAGAGGGCGGCGGAAGGGGTGGCGCGAAAGCGATCCAACAATTGCGTTCGGGACAGGCCATCGCCCTGCACGAAGAAGGTGATTTCCGGCAGCGCGTCTTCCAGGCGCGGGCGGAAGGCTGCCAGCATCTTGCGGCTGGTGAAGAGCAGCAGGGCCCGGCCGCGGCTGGCCCGCAGCATGCGCTCCATGGCCGCTAGCGAGGCCTCGATCCAGGCGGGGTCGCCCACGCCACCGCCACTGCCCGGGCGGCGTTCCGGCAGATCCGGCGGCACGAAGAGCAGCCCCTGGGCCTCGAAATCGAAGGGGCTTTCCACGTGCTCGGCGGCCTCTACTTCGGGCTTGGTGAAACCCAGGCGCAGACCCAGGCCGTTGAAGCCGCGGCCATCCCGCAGCGTGGCGCTCGTGAGCACCACACTCTCGAAGCCGCGCCGCACGTGCTGGTGGAAGAAGGGCCGCACATCCACGGGATTGGACTTGAAGTGCACAAGGCCCGCCCCTTCGCGGCCCCCCTCGCGATTGAGCGTGGACACCCAGCCCTCGGGCTGGGCGAAGATCTGTTCCATGCGGGAGAAGGCCGTGCCCACCCGCTCGGCAAGGCGCATCCACAGCGGGTTCTCGGGATCGGCGGCGCCGAGGCGGCGGGTTTCCAACCACAGCGGATGCCCTGCCTCCACCCAGGCGCCCACGGCGTCCGCCAGGGCCTTCATCTGGGGTCCCGGCGCCAGCAGGGGCAGCACGCCGCCTTCGAGGGGCACCCAGGAGAGGATGTCGGACCAGGCACGGTCCCAGGGTTCCAGCAGGGCCGCGAGGCCCGCGCCCGAGCCCTTGGCGGCGTCACGCAGGTCCGTGAACAGCAGGTTCATGGCGCGGCTGGACCAGGCCTCGGCGCAACTTTCCGTGAGCTGCTCCTCCAAATCATGGGCCTCGTCGAGGATGAGCACCGGCGCGTCCGGCAGCACCTGACCGAAGGCGGATTCCCGCAGCACGCGGTCCGCCAGCAACAGCGCGTGGTTCACGATGATGAGGTCGGCCTCGGCCACCTCGGCCCGCAGCTTCGTGAGGAAGCAGTCCTCGTAGCGGGGGCACTGGCGGCCCGTGCAGCGCTCGGCGCGGGCGTTGATCTTGTCCCACAGGGGCGATTCGCCCTCCCCGAAGCGGCCCAGGCCCTCACGATCGCCATCCTGGGTTTCGCGGGTCCAGCGCTGGAGGGCCAGCCAGAGCTGCTGATCCGCGCGGGTGAACTCCAGGTGCGCGTCCGTGGACACCGCCTCCCAGGCCGTGCGGCAGAGGTAGTTGGCGCGGCCCTTGGCCAGCACGGCCTTGATGGGGCGGCCCAGGATGCCCGCGGCCCGGGGGACATCCTCCTCCAGGAGCTGGCGCTGGAGCTGCTTGGTGCGGGTGGCCACCAGGATGGGGCGACGACCTGCCGCCAGGGCGGGCACCAAGTAGCCCAGGCTCTTGCCCGTGCCCGTGCCCGCCTCCACGGCCTGGATGATGGCTCCGGGCCGGTTCTCCGGTTCGCCGCCGCTGTCACGCCACTTCTGGAACCGGGCCGTGCCGTCCACCACGGCGTTATGCACCAGCTCCGCCATGCGCCGCTGGCCGGGCCGGTCCTCGGCGCCAGGGAAGCACGCGAAGATCCGGCCCTCCGGCGGGGCGAAGTAGCGGTCCATGGGATGCGCCATCCGCCTAGTGTGAAGGACGGGCGGAAAAAGAGCGAATCACTTGTGGTAGTCCTTGCCCCGAAGGATGGTGAACGCCCGATAGAGCTGCTCAAGAAGCATCACCCGGCTCAGTTCGTGGGGGAAGGTCAGGGGGGATAGGCTCAGCTGCTCGCGGACCTCGGCCTTCAAACCAGGGTCGAACCCGTGGCTGCTGCCCAGGACGAAGGCCAGGCTATCGCCCCGATCCATGCGCTCGCCCAGCCAGCGGGCCAAGGCTTCGCTATCCCGGAGTTTCCCCTCCGGCGTGAGCAGAACGGGGCATTTCACCGCCTTGAGCTTCGGCCGCAGGCGCTCGGCCTCCTCCTTGAGCTGGCGGGCCGGATCGCCTTTACCCTCGGTCAGCTCCACCACCTCCATCCGGGCGTAGGGGCGGAGCATGTCGAGGTAGTGGCGCTCCAACCCCCGGCAGGGCTCCAAACGCAGGCGCCCGAAGGCGATCAGTCCGATCGGATACATGATCACATCATGATGAATTTCCCTTGGCAGCGCACCTGGATGGCTCCACCATCCTTTCATCCTGACCTTTTCGCTCTGGAGGTTTCCCCATGCGACGTACCCTGATGCTGCCCCTCGCCAGCCTGCTGCTCGTGCCTGCCTTCGTGGGCTGCGGCGGCGACGAGATCCCCACCACGGCGCCCGCTGCAGCGAAGGAACCCGCCGACATCCTCTATCACCTGCAGTACCTGGCCGTGCGCAAGGACTACAAGCACGCGGCGCTCATCGCGCCCATCACGCCGGATGTGGTCTACCCCTCCGCCATGCACTTCCACCGGCAGGCCAAGGAACTGGGCATCACGCTCACACCTGAGGAGATCAAAGGCCTGGGCATCGAACACCTGGCCGCCAAGCTGGACGAGCTGCCGGGTGGCCCCGACCCCGTGAACTTCCCCGACTACACCGTGAAGGACGCTCGCCTGGCCTTCAATGCCGGCCTGTATCGGCTGCTCAAGGGCCTCACGGACAAGTCCTGGGGCAAGATGCGCCACATGGGCATCACCGATAACACGGCTGCCCGCCAGTTCGGCTCCCAGACCATCGTGAAGGACATGGCCCTGGGCTTCGACGGCACCAAGATCATGACCGTCAACTGCCTCAGGAAGCCAGATGGCACTTACGGCGTGTCCTACCTGCGCTACGAGGTCTCCCTCAAGGGCTTGAAGCAGTAGGAAACCCCCCGACCAACGCGGCCCCGGAATCCACGGATCCTGGGGCCGCGCTATGCTTGGGCCGGCCGGACCCTCGGCCAGACGCGAGCGGGGGTTTTCATGACCGGGCACATGAACCTCTTCGACAACGTGAATCGCCAGTTCGACGAGGCCGCCGACATCCTCGGCCTCTCCCAGGAAATCCGGGAGCTGCTCAAGACGCCCTACCGGGAGATCACCGTCGCCATGCCCATCCGCATGGAGGACGGTACCCTCAAGGTATTCAAGGGCTACCGCGTGCAGCACAACGGCGTGCGGGGCCCCCAGAAGGGTGGCATCCGCTACCATCCAGACCTGGTCCTGGACGATGTGCGGGCCCTGGCCAGCCTCAACACCTGGAAGACCGCCGTGGTGAACGTCCCCTTCGGCGGCGCCAAGGGGGGTGTCCAGTGCGATCCCTCAAAGATGTCCCAGCATGAGCTGGAAATGCTCACCCGCCGCTACATCTCCAAGATCTCCATGGTGCTGGGGCCCACCCGGGACGTACCCTCGCCGGACGTGAACACCAACGCCCAGACCATGGCCTGGGTCCTGGATGAGTACGGCCGCAAGAACGGATTCCAGCCCGCCTGCGTGACGGGCAAGCCGCTTGAGCTGGGGGGTAGCCAGGGCGGCGAGGCCGGCACGGGCAAGGGCGTGGCCATCTGCACCCGGGAGGCCTGGACGAAGGTGCTGGGCCGCGATTTGAAGGGCGCCCGGGTGGTCCTCCAGGGCTTCGGCAACGTGGGCAGCTTCGCCGCGAAGTTCCTCCATGGGATGGGAGCCCGGGTGGTGGCCGTGGCGGACGAGGCCGGGGCCGTGCGCCGGGCCGAGGGCCTCGATATCCCCGCCCTCTTCGCCTATGTCCGGCAGAACAAGGGCACTGTGGCGGGTTTCCCTGGGGGCGAGCCCTTCGATCCCGCCTCGGTGTGGGCCCAGACCTGCGACATCCTGGTGCCCGCGGCCCTCGGCGGCGTGCTGACCCAGGCCACGGCCCCCGAGGTGCAGGCCACCCTCATCGTGGAAGGCGCCAACGCCCCCACCACACCCGAGGCGGACCAGATCTTCCGGGACCGCGGCATCCTCCTGATCCCCGATATCCTCGCCAACGCCGGCGGTGTAACCGTCTCCTACTTCGAATGGGTGCAGAATCTCCAACAACTCTTCTGGAACGAGGCCGAGATCTTCGAGAAGGAAGAAAAAATCCTGCTCCAGGCTTTCCGGGACGTGGCGGAGAAGGTGAAACGCCACGCCTGCACCTGGCGAACCGGCGCCCTGGTCCTGGCGCTGGAGCGCGTCACGAAGGCCAACGAGCTGCGGGGCTGGTAGGCATCTCGTCACAAGGGATCCCCACGGGGCTTTTGCCGGTGGCTTTTCCTTCTGACGCCTGGGAAAATCCTCAGTTGGGCCGGGGGGCGTCCCGAAACACCGGCCGCGGAGGATTCATGTCCACGAAGAACGTCGTCCATGTGGTCGGCACGGGCACCATCGGCGAGCCGCTGATCGGCCTGCTGACGGAGTACAAGAAGGAACTTGGTATCGATGACGTCACCTTCCACAAGAACACCGTCAGTGAGCGCCCCAAGGTGAAGGCCCTGCTCCGCCGCGGCGCCAAGCTCGCCGTGGACGCCGACAAGGTGGAGGGCTTCAAGGCCATGGGCGTCGAGCCCGCCATGCTCCACGACCAGGCCCTCAACGAAGCCAGCGTGGTCATCGATTGCAGCCCCAAGGGCCTGGACATGAAGGAGAAGCTCTACACGAAGTACGAGCACAACACCAAGGGCTTCATCGCCCAGGGCAGCGAGTTCGGCTTCGGTACCATGTACGCCCGGGGCATCAACGACGACGTGCTGAAGAAGAGCGGCCAGTACGTGCAGGTCGTGAGCTGCAACACCCACAACCTCTCCTGCATCATCGACACTCTGGCCCTGGCCGAGGGCGATGACAACCTGATCGAAGGCAGCTTCGTCTGCATGCGCCGCGCCAACGACATCAGCCAGGTCAAGGACTTCTGCCCCGCGCCCCAGGTGGGCACCCACAAGGATGGCAAGTTCGGCACCCACCACGCCCGGGACGCCTACCACCTGTTCCAGACCCGTGGCCTGGAGCTGAACCTCTTCAGCAGCGCCATCAAGCTCTCCACCCAGTACATGCACAGCCTCTGGTTCGACCTGCGCCTCAAGCGCCCCACCACCCTGGAAAGCCTGAAGGCCCGCATCAAGGCCAACGACCGCATCGCCATCACCGAAAAAAAGGACGCCAACACCGTGTTCTCCTTCGGCCGCGACCAGGGTCACTACGGCCGCATCCTCAACCAGACCGTGATTCCCATCAGCACCATGACCATGCCCAACGAGAACCGCGTGGTGGGCTTCTGCTTCACCCCCCAGGACGGCAACAGCCTGCTCTCCAGCGTGGCCGCCGCCCTGCGCTTCATCCACCCGGGTGATTTCGAGGAGCGCATCCAGGTCCTCAAGCCGTACTTCTTCGACGAAGTGTGAGTCCTGCTCTGATCGCTGCGCGATCAGAGACAAACGGGCCCGCGCTGCGGGCCCGTTTTAATGGAATGCTTTTCCTATCTCGGGCCGCAGGCGGCCCGAGCCTTCCGGGACGACCATGCACATCACCGCGACCTACACCCTCACCGCCGACGAGGCCCTGCGGGGCGTCCGGTCCTTCAAGCGCATCTGGTACCAGGTCTCCGTGGGCGCGGGGGTGGGGCTGGCGATGCTGGGGGCCTTCAACCTCGCCTCGGGACAACGGGTGCCCGGCTTGTTCCTGGTCCTGAACGGCCTGCTCTTCGCGCTGCTGCCGGAGGCCGTCCTCCGCATGGCCCGGCGCCGGCGCGGCGCCGATGCCTACACTCCCGTGGAGGTGGTCTTCGACGACGAGGGACTCACCCTGCGCACCGAAGCCAGCGAGGGCGGCCTTCCCTGGTCCGGCTTCACGAAAATCCAGCGCCAGAGCGGCTTCTGGATCTTCCGCACCGCCCCCTCCCGGGCCGTGCTTCTGCCCGAGCGGGCCCTGGATGCGGCCGCCAGCGCCGAACTGGAGGCCTTTCTCCGAGCCCACAACCTGATGAAGTCATGAACCTAGAAGGCCCTGTGGACCAGGCCGCCCGTGCCCTGCTGGGCGCGCACCTCGTGCATGATGGCGTCGTCCTGCGCATCACGGAGGTGGAGGCCTACGGCGGGCCCGAGGACAGCGCCAGCCACGCGCGCCACGGCCGCACGGCCCGCAACGCGCGCATGTGGGGACCGCCGGGCCGGGCCTACCTCTACTTCTGCTACGGCATGCACTGGATGCTGAACGTGGTGACAGGGCCTGAAGGCAAGGCTTCCGCGGTCCTGATCCGAAGCGCCGAGGTGCTCGGTGGCATCGAGATCGTGCTTGCCCGGCGGAAGGCCGCCAAGGCCACGCCCCAGCTGTGCGCCGGGCCAGGCAAAGTGGCCCAGTCCCTGGGCCTTGACAAGACCTTCGACGGCCATGACCTCCTAGCCCCCGGCGGCCTGGAACTGCGGCCGGGGACACCACCGGCCCGGATCTTCGCGGGCCCCCGCCTGGGCATCGCCTTCGCCACGCCTGAGGACCAGGCCCGTCCCTGGCGCTTCGCCGACGGGGACAGCGGGGCCGTGGCGCAACGAAAGGCCCTCGGCCCTCTCTGAATCCCACTATGCTTCCCCCCGGGAGGACCCATGCCCTACGTGAACATCCGCATCACCCGCGAGGGCGCCACCGCCGAGCAGAAGGCCAAGCTCATCCAAGGCGCCACCCAGCTCCTGGTGGACGTGCTGGGCAAGAATCCCCAGACTACCGTCGTCGTCATCGACGAGATCGATACCGACAACTGGGGCATCGGCGGCGAGACCATCACCGCGCGGCGGAAGCAGGGGAAGTAGCCCCGGGCCTTGTGCAACCCACCTCCGGCTCGCATACTCAACCTCCGCCGTGTCCGAGCCTTCGAGGAGGCCGGAGCCACGGTGGTTCCTGACCACGGGGGTGACCGGTTTCGACAGGTCGTGATCCGGGTGTCCGGTGCAGGCGGGGGTTGGACGGCTGGCCCCCTCATCAAGCCGCCCACATCAAACTGCCAACGATAACTTCGAACTGGCTCTCGCTGCCTAGGGCAACCTAGGCTCCGAGCGAGTCCTCGGGATCTCTGGGTACCGAGCTCGTTAAACCTCCGAAAGGGTGGCTTCGGCCTGCCGGACGGAGGCACCAGATAGGCCGCCGCGACGCCCCCTGACAGCGGCCGAGATAAGGGGGCACACGTCCTGAGCGGCTCGTCCGTTCCCCGCCAGGAGGTTTCAAGAACGGACCAAGCCTGTGGATGAACCGCCAAACGGCATGTCTTGGACGTGGGTTCGACTCCCACCACCTCCACCAGTAGCACACGTAAGCCACTGATAAATCAGTGGCTTATTTTTTTATCCATATAAATTCCATACTTCCATCCATACAGAACGCGGTCATCATTTCGCCCCCCAGGATTCAAAATTTTCGCCTATTTTTCGCTGTCATCGATCCCCGCAGGAACCCGATGAACCACCTCCAAGCCACCCACCCCGGCCTCCGCCATGAGCTGCGGGGCTACCTGGTGCGCTACCGTCACCTGCAGCCACTGGTCGTGGCCACCATGGCACTGGCCGAGTTGGAAACGGCCCTAGGCCTGCTCCAACGGGTGTCGGTCCATCTTCCAGTTGTAGATGGCCTAGGCCGAGACACCGATCTGGGTCCACATGTCCCCAGCGGATGGACCTGCCACTCCTTTTCACCCCAGAGCAGAAAGATGTTGTCGCAGTCCCATCATGCTGAAGGGCTTGGACAGGACCGTTACATGTTGGTATTTCCTGGTGAGCTGCAGGGCTGATACATAAACTCGACCGGTTGCGAGGAAGACTGGCAAAAGGTTCGGAGTAACACTCGAAGGCGCGGTAGGGTCCCATCCCGCAGCCTCGACCACCTTTAAGTTCTTCTTCGGTGGCTCCTGTGAAGGTGGTGAAAGCTGGGTTTGCGTAGCCGCTGGCACCGTGGCCGGGACGATCCCAGCTCGGCGTTTTCACGCCAGCGAAAGATCCCGTCCTTGATGGTGATGACATGGCTGCGGTGCAGGAGCCGGTCGAGGATTGCCGTGGCCAGGATGGTGTCCTCGATCATCTCGCCCCAGGCGCCTACGGGCTGGTTGCTCGAGATCAACAGGCTGCCCTTTTCGTAGTGGCGGTTCACGAGATGGAACTTCAGGTGGGCGGTCCTACGCTCAAAAGGCAGGCAGCCCCCCCTATTACCTCCGCCTGGATTTACTTAATCCGGTGTCCATAGCGGCTACCGAGGAAATCGGTGCCGCAGGAATGGCCATGTCTGGCACCGGTTGTTGATTCATCGCCCAATCGACATCGCTGATGGCATAGGCAGCGGCTAGTCTTCGTCGTCGCCAGTAGTCTGCTTGCCAGGCTTCTTCGCCTCCCAATCGAGGAAGTCCACCATGCTGAACCAGCCCTGTCGTTCCGGGTGCTGACCGATAAGGTTCAACACCTCTTGGGCCCGGGATCCGAGGAGATACTTTCCGGCTGCCTCCTTGATCTTGTCGGGATCCGGAGGGCAACCGATGGCGGACAGAGGGAGGGTGACCACTGGATCCACCATCGGATGGGGAAGGTCCCAACGCCCCCAAGGCGTGGGACTGATGTTGCAAGTTCCTTCTGGGTCCTGTCCCCATTCCACACTCGTGAAGGACAGATGATCCCTGGCTTGGAGGAGGTTCCCGATCCACGGCTTCGGCAATACGAATGGCATCACTTCCGGCTCCCAGATCGCCCCTCCCACCACTGTCTGAGCGACCATCGGCTGCCCGGAAAAGGGCCGAGGCTTGCTGTTGAAATCTGGCCGGGTCGCCTGCACTGCAATCATCCGTTCGTTCCGCTCCTTCGGTGGATTGGAGTGGAAAGGGAGCGTCTCGAAGTGGATGGACAGGCTCTGACGAATGCCATCCACGATTCCCTGGGCCACCCTCGGGGTCAGCTTCGAAGCCAGTTCCTCCCACAACTGGGCCTCCAGGTGCAATGGATTCCCTTCTCCCATCACGGCTTCGGCGGCGATCAAACCTTGATTGATCATCTGCTCCAGCCCATTGGAGGTGATCAGGAACTCCAACCGCGTGCGAGTCGCTTCCTGATCGAGTGTCTTCGCAAGGTCCTTCATCACCTGTTGGGTCACGGCTCCAACTTCCGACTCGAAATCCTTCGGAATCGAGGCTTCCAAGTCCAGGGTCATGGGCACCTGTTTCCACTTCGGCACGCCATGGTACAGAAAAGTCACCACCACCCAAAGATCGTCCAAGGCGAACTGCTTCGGCTTCCCCCAGGGAAAGTCCATAGATTCGGGCTCCGGTGTCGAGGATGTCATGGAGATAGTGTGCCGACTTTCGAAGGATCAGGCCACGACGTTGAAGGGCGTATTTGACAGCCGAGGGTGCTACCCCCTTCCGGTCGCCCACCGTCGCCAGTTCGCCCAGAACCCCTACCACCTGGGCGGCGCCTGCCCCCTGTGCTTGATCATCGTGTTCACCCTGAACGCCTTCATCGAGTTCCGAGGCCAACGCCTCCCGCAGTGGATCCAGGATCTCAGCCGCTTTCTCCCCCGCAGGTCCAGGCCAGCCGAATCGGAGCCACCACTGAGCCTGGGCGCAGACCTGATCCAACCATTCAAGGGACAACCCCGGGAGGTTCGATAGTTCTTTCCGCGGCCATCGGAGCACCTTCCGCACATAGGCCATGACCGCCCACAGGGATTGCTCTGTTTCGTTCTTATCCCGCGTGATTCTTTTCGGAACAGCGGCACGAAGCAGACCCATATCCCCCACGGTTGGCAGTGACAAAGAGATCTGCCTATAAAGTTCCCGAATCGCCCGCTGCGTTCCACCGCGCTGGTGAGCCACCTGCCCTGGTTCGACTACGCTCCCATCTACGAACTGCAGCCGAGGACCGAAGGCGCATCCCACCTGGTCCCGTGCTCTCCCCCCTTCCCACACCACCTGGATGCCCTGTCGTTCCAACATCCCAGTCATCAGGTGAGTAAGCTGCTGGCGGCCACCACCCTTATGCAAAACCTGCAAGTGGCCCTTCATCCCGAAACTGTGCCAGGACTTGTCGGGGAGTAGCACCGGGGCAAAGGTAAGGATGTGGAGGTGGCTGTGTGGTTCCTGCCCCTGATTGCGTGCGTGATAGACCGCCAGGGAAAGGGTCCGGCCCTCTACATAGGTCCAACGCTGTTTGTCATTCCGTCCACCACGGCTGACCCGTGTGGCCCTGAGGCAAAGTTGGCGGTGGTTCTCCCGCAGAACCAGGTCGACATAGGTTTCCCGGTCCACAAACCCTGCTTCGATCGCATGGCTGATCTCCCCGGGTGTCGTACATAGAACTTCATCCACAGGTTTCGGGACCGCGATGCGATTCGGCAGTAGTTGTTCACCCTGCCGGTTGAGGCCCATCTGGAGATTCCGAATTAAACCCGCGGGGATGCGCCCCTCCAACAATTCCGTGACCGTCATGCCTGCCGCCAGCCAAGCCCCTGGGTCAAGAAATTGGATCTGGATATCATGCTCCCGCGAAAGGTAGCCATCCACATAGCGGATGGGTTCACTGCCCTCCGCCGTGCGCCGGAGGTGGAAATCGATATACCGCCCTACCGCATCGGCCGAC
>Ga0315270_10000884_pt1 | contig 16125 bp, 15 predicted proteins | sample C1_bottom_MG_FD_204932 | JGI IMG/M metagenome (GOLD analysis project Ga0315270, IMG submission 204932) | Sediment microbial communities from Yellowstone Lake, YNP, Wyoming, USA - C1_bottom | ecosystem: Environmental > Aquatic > Freshwater > Lake > Sediment | place: USA: Wyoming | collected...
CGGCGGGCAACGCATCGCCCAGGCACTGTTCCAGATGTTCGAGCAAGACCTCGCGGCTGGGCAGGTGCGCATTGGACTTGGCCAGCAGGTCGTCTTCCGGGTCTATATGCACCATCACGTCCAGCACCTGATGGTTGCGCAACACATTCTGGCGCGCCGACTCGGCGATGAAGTGCCCTTCCGATACGCTGATTTTCGGATCCACCACCACATGCGCATCCACCAGCGCGCTGTCCGCCATCTTGCGCGTGCGCAACTCGTGCAAGCCGCGCACGCCGGGCGTAGACAGCAAGGAATCGCGGATCGCTTCCACCTCCTCAGCTGATAGCCCGGTATCTATCAGTTCAGCCAACGCTTCCAGCGCAAACTTGGCACCCATATGCGCAATCATCACCCCCACCACGGCGGCGGCAACCAGATCGAGAAAAGTGTAGCCCAGCAGGTTACCCGCGATGCCGACCAGCACCACCAGCGAGGAAGCCGCGTCGGAGCGCGCATGCCAGGCATTGGCCACCAGCATCTGCGAACGAACGCGCGTAGCGACCGCCAGCATGTAACGGAACATGCCTTCCTTTGCAGCCAGCGCAACCAGCGCCACCCAGAAGGTAAGGGGATGCACCGCCTGCACATTTTCCGGGTGCTGCAAACGCATACCCGCCGCAATCAGCAGGCCGACGCCCAGCGCTGCCAATGCCACGCCCAGAATCAGTGTGGCGGCGGTCTCGATGCGCGCATGACCATACGGATGGTCGGCATCGGCATGGCGATTGCCGTGACGGTTGGCGAATAGCACCATAATGTCGGCCAGCAGATCGGACAGCGAATGCAGGCCGTCCGCCATCAGCGATTGCGAGCGCCCGAAATAACCGGCGACCACCTGCATGATAGTCAGCAGCAAATTGATGAAAATGCTGATCCATGTGCTTTTCCGTGCAGCAGCAAAGCGCTCCGGGTGCGCCGGCTCAAAGGCCGCAGATTTGCTGTGGGTGTGGTCGTGAGGGTGATTTTTCATTGCGGTTGGGATAGTATGCAATACACGCGGCTAGCATAACACTTGCGGCCAAAAGCTAAAACTCGGGTAAATACAAAATGAGCAACATTACTGCAATTCTCAACGCTGCACAGCAGCGCGCCAAAGATCTGGGCCTGCCTTACGAAGGCGCATTGCTGCCCGACGAGGCCTACCAGATCATGCAATCCGCCCCCGGAGCCAAGATGGTTGATGTACGCACCCGCGCCGAACTGGACTGGGTGGGGCGCATCCCCGGCGCGGTGGAAATCGAATGGATGAACTATCCCGGCATGAAACCGAATCCCAATTTCATCGCGCAACTTGAGCAGCAAGTAGATAAAGAAGCGCTGACCCTGTTCATCTGCCGCAGCGGCCAGCGCTCACACGCGGCAGCCGCGTCGGCCACGCAGGCTGGCTATGGCGATTGCTACAACGTGCTGGAAGGTTTCGAAGGCGACAAGGACAAAGACAACCAGCGCAATACCCTCAACGGCTGGCGCGCCGCCGAACTGCCGTGGGAACAGAGCTAGTATCGTAGGTCGGGCTTTAGCCCGATATGTCGGGCTAAAGCCCGACCTATCGGGTTGAAACCTGACCTACCAATCTACCACTTTTAATCAGCAGACCACTTCACCAGCCCGCCGTAATACGTCCCCAGCACTAGCAGCCCGAAGCCGATGCGGTACCAGGCAAACACCGTGAAGTCGTGCGTGCTGATGTAGCGCAGCAGCCAGCGCACACACAGAAATGCGGAAACAAATGAAGCCGCAAAGCCCACGGCCCACATCCCCAGATCGCTGGCCGAAAGCAGCGCGCGCTCTTTGTAGAGTTCGTAAAGGGTGGCGGCAATCAGTGTCGGCATCGCGAGGAAGAAGGTGAACTCCGTCGCCGCCTTGCGCGACAGCCCGAAGAACAAGCCGCCGATGATGGTCGCACCCGAACGCGAAGTGCCCGGTATCAGCGCCAGCGCCTGCGCAAAGCCCACCTTCAGTGCATCGCGCCATGTCAGGTCGTCCACCGTATCCACGCTCACCGTGTGCTTGCGTTTCTCCGCCCACAGAATGAACAGCGCGCCGATGATCGAAGTCGTCGCCACCGTGATCGGGTTGAACAGCGCCGCCTTGATATGCTTGCCGAAGATCAGGCCGATAATTGCCAGCGGCAGAAAGGCGATTGCCACATTCATCACGAACCGCTGCGCCGCTTCCTGCTTCTGCATTAGCCCGCCGACCACCGCCCCCAGCTTCGCGCGGTATTCCCACATCACCGCCAGGATTGCCGCCGACTGGATTACGATCTCGAACAACTTGCCGCGCTCATCGTTGAAGTTGAGCAAATTGCCCACCACAATCAAATGCCCGGTGCTGGAAATAGGAAGGAATTCGGTCAGACCTTCGACCACGCCAAGAATGGCGGCTTTAATGAGTAGTAGAGTATCCATAAATTTGCGACGCTCGTCATGCCGGACTTGATCCGGCATCCGCTAAACTTAAAAATCCCTTAGCCCGTCATTCCCGCGCAGGCGGGAATCCAGCCAGAACAAACATCCCGCGCAGCGGACAAAATTTGGAAGTTGACTCGCAAAGCGAGGAATTTTTAATCAACTGGATTCCCGCCTGCGCGGGAATGACAACACATTTGTATCCGTTATTTAAGAGGCGCGGATTATACCCGCCCCAGCCTTATTTTTGCTCCCACAACTCCAGCGCAATGCGCCGGTTCACCGCGCGCCGCTCCTCCTCGGTCATCTCTACCCAGCGCGTGACCTCCTCAAACGTGCGCAGACAACTGCGGCACACATCATCGCCCAGCACAGTGGAGCAATGTCCGGTACAAGGCGAAGCGGAGGTAATCTCCAGATGGGAAGCAGGGGTGTGCGGGTGATTCATGGCGCGATTATACCGCCGGCTTCGTGGCCTGCTCCAACTGACTTAACCATGCGAGCGCTTGCTCGCGCGATGCGCCGCACATCTCCACAGAAGGCTGCAAACTGCCGCAGAAAGCCGGGCGCTCCGACAGACCAAAAATCGCACAGCGGTTGTCATCCGTAAGCTGCACACAGCGCACCCCGGCAGGCTTGCCGTGCGGCATACCGGGCAAAGAGGTGTTGATGGAAGGCGCGATGCAGCAGGCGGCGCAGTTGGGGCGGCAAACCAAATTTCAGTTACTGTTGCGCAAGCACTTCGTCAATTTCTGCAAATGCACTCTTGTACTCCAGTATCCGCTGGCGCAAGGACAGGCTAACTTTGTCATCAAAGACATACTCCTTGTCCCGGTGACGAAATAAGAAGCCTTTCCCATCTTTTCTTTCTGGAACACCGTGTGCGAGACAATTTCGCGGCCAGAGAATTTCTTTTTGGTAATCCCCAACAAAATTTGTGTTTTTCAACAAAGCGTGATGTTTCTTGACCCGATTAAGATTTTGCCACCGCTTGTCACTATCACAAAGATCTATCAAGCCATCAATTGATGGCGATTCCTTAAAAGCAGTCAGTGCATCTTGAAATTCCTTGTGTTGCTCGCTTGCCTTCTCGTGGAATCTGTCAAATACAATTTTTTGCTGTTCTTGGGTTACTCCATGCATTGCGCGTTCAAATATTGAGGCCAACAATGCATCCAAGTCCCCAACTTCTGACATAACAATCCCGCGCATATTTTCAAGATCGAGCACTTTGCGCACTGATTGGCGTGCAACTCGGATAAGCTTTTGCTCTATGTTATTTTTATTCGCTACAAATATCCCTTCTAATCGCTTGGCGCTGACCGCTTGCCAGAGCTCATCAATTTCCTTCATCGAATAAAAAATAATTTCTGAAAATACATTCTGGTCTCGAACACTCTTAATAAATTGGTCGCCGTGTTCATTTTCGCCGTGTTCATTTTCACCCAGATCAAAATCGACAACGAGCATATCGTATTGGTCAAATGGTGCACGTTGCTGGAGCTCAACGGCATTATGGACAGGAAATATCTTCGGCTGGAAACCCCATGAAGCTATCTCTGACTCGATAGGCTCCATATCCCTCGATTCGAAGTACTCCTTGTTATCGTCATACCAAAGAATTGAATAATCCAAATTCATCTTGTTACCTCCACGCGGATTTCCATACCCTTTGGCTGTTGTGGTATGGCGGTAATTTTCCCGCCGAACTTCTCCACTATTTCACGAGCATGGTAAAGCCCCAGGCCGGAACCGGATGTTGTTGTCATCCCCATCTCAAACATTGACTCGGACTTGTCGAGCTTTGCAGACAGCCCATGTCCGTTATCTGTAAATGAAATCCTTAAAGTGTTACCACCTATCTTTGATATTTTCACCTTGAGGTCCTTAGCGTCTGCCTTGTCGGCATTGCTGATAACGTTATCTATCAAGATAGACATTTCTATGCGACTCACCTTGAGTTCGAATTTTTCATGAACCTTATTTTCAACATCTACATGTAGATTGGTTGCGGCAAAATTTTTCGCCACGTTTGTTATGTACTGTTCGATAAAGGCAGGGAGGTCAGTTGGCTCTTTTGCAATGCTGGCTCTAAAGTTTGCCTTGGTTGCAAACTGCGCAACGGCAGTTATGCGGTTGTTGGCAAGCGCAGCTTTTTCAAGGTAGCCAAGCACATCCTTTCCGCCAGGCAGCTTTTGCAATGCCTTAATTGACCGCCCAATATAATTGCCGATGATTGATGAGTCGTGAACAATTTGGTGGTGAAAAGCCACCAACTCTTTTGCATCTAGCGATGAAACCGACTGGAGGAAAATGGTTTGGGCTTGGTATGTGTCTTTCTCCGCCCTGAGCTTAACGGCCGTTACCCGCAGCTCTGCTGCCTCACTTTTGGCTGCTTTTGCCTCTTGCTCTTTTTCTGCGATGAGCGAACGAACCTTGGATAACCCCCGCTTGAGATTTGCGTCAACTTTCTCTGGGTCAATACCCTCGATCTCCGCCAGCAGGTTTTTAACTTCCTCCGTGCGTGTCTGGTAGGCATCTTCCAATAAAGCCGGATTGAACCAGAAACTAATCGTACTTTCCGGGGATGCGCCGACGAGGGTCATGATTGACAGTGCTATGCGTTGGTTTTTGCGTTCACGCGATTCAGCATATTGTTCGGTGGTATTTTTCCAGTCCAGCCCCTCGGATTTCTTCAAAATAGGACGAAGAGCTTCTGGAACGCTGTCCCAATTTAATCCATCAACCACAAACCGCTCAAGCCTCCTCAAAGCACCAAGAAAAAACTCTTCCTTCAATTGGACAACTGCATCGGTTTTCTTGAGGCCTTCCCTGCTGGAAATTGGCTTGAATTGTTCTTCACTTCCTCTAATTTCGATACGCCCTACAACTTCACGGCTACTTAAATATCGGGTTGTACCCTGTGTTTTCCTCATATCGAGACCCAACCAATCATCGCCACGGTCACCATATGGTGCGATGCGGAAACCGTTCAAGAAAAGGAATATGGAGCCGAAGTCTACTGACCGAACGCCCGTCTGACGTTTGAAATAGGATTTTTTGTAGGGGTTGAGGTAATAAATTACGACCCGCGCATCCTGCAATAGCGGGTATGAAACATTGTGCTCAACTAACTTGAAGACGGGTTCGCCATCATGGTGCAACTCGGTTGTTACGGTTCCTTCCTTTGGGGAAATCTTGGTGTCAATATAGGTGCTGTTGAACTCCAGTTTTTCAAATATCTGGTTCTTGATTTCGACGTTGATTTTTTCTGGGTAGTCCTTGCCTTCCTCCTCCTTCTCAAAATATGGGACATGAAAGGTAATGCAAAATTTATTCCTTTGAAAAAATTGGTTGGGGTTAATGAATCTTTCGAGGGAATCTTTTAATTCGAATAACTTGTCGCGATTCCACTCGCTCCTAGGTTCAGAAATGACAAGGACTGTGCCGCTAACCGGAAATTGGTTTAATCCAGCAAGTTGAGCCGCGTTATTTTCTTGAATATCTGTTATCTCAAGTTCAATTTCCTGTATGGTCAGATCCTTGTCACCCTCAACTTCAAATCTTGACCAATCAATCTCTAAGTGTAGGACATCGCCATTTTTGACCCGCGTCAGTAAATCTAATTTCTTTCCGAGCCGGTCACATGAAAAACGGCCTATACCTTTATTGCCCGCTAAATAAGCGCCATTTTCCTGATGGGTGAGTTTCTTTTCTGAATATGCAATATTGAGCCACTTGTCTTTTATGTCGCCCAAGTTCATACCCCGACCTTTGTCGGCAATAACTATCCGCGATCCGGCGGAAGTTACACCTTGCTGAGTAAATCCCTCAAATCGAACCAGCACATCTTCTGCACCAGCGTCATACGCATTCTTCACCAACTCAACGATGGCGATATTGTCGTCATTGATTAGGTCTTTCCCTACAAGATTTTTGAGCAGGGTATGGGTCTTGAAGTTAAGCGTTTCTTTCATGATGAGTCCGCCTTATGAAACCAAGCCCTTAAGTACCTCACCAATCGCTTCCGAAAAAAGCGGCGGCACAGCATTACCTACTTGAGTATAACGCGGGCATTCGTTTTTGCGATCTTGGCCACCCGTTGTGTATTTACCGGTGAACTGGAACCAGTCAGGGAAAGTTTGGATTCGTGCATTCTCACGCACGGTTAGGATGCGCGGCTCCGAATAGTGAACCATATCGTCTGGTAACGTGGTGATGGTTGCTGATGGCGAATCTCCATGCAGTGGAGTCAACGCATGTTTCTTGATGCCGAGCCGTTTGCGATCCTCTTTGCTTAGTGTCTTGCCTTGGGTGCAGGTGTTAATAATCTTCTGGAATTGACGGATGGTTTCCGCCTTATGTTTAGGAAGACGCAGGCTATCAGGTGATATATCTGTGCCCTTGCGCATTAGCTTGGCAAAGTTGGATTTGCCGCCCTGCGTTTTATAAACGATTTGTTTGTAACCCTTCAGGTCAAAATCTTTGCTCTCAATTAAATCTTTTCCAGTAACTTCCAAATCACCAATCGCCTGTTTGACTGTCACTGGTTTATCTTTAGGCAGTCCTTTGGCGGTAAGAAATTGCTCCCTATTGGCTACTAGCATGTCGAACGGTGTCTTGCCATTGAGCTTTTTATGAGCCGAATCATCTTTGCGGATAGCGATGATGATGAAACGTTTGCGTGCTTGTGGAACGCCATAGGCGCTCAGGTCAATCAACTCAGAAAATACTTTGTATCCAATTTTCTCTAGTCGCTCTATCACCTTGGTCGAATAGGGTATGTCTTTACTATCACCATTGCCATGTTTCTTGAACGGCAAAGTAAAACCTTTCACATTCTCGATGAGCAATATGCGAGGCTGCAATTTTTCGACAAGCTTAATGTAATCTTCGGTTAGCGAGTTTCGTGGGTCGGAGTGAGTCCTGCGCCCTGCCATGGAAAACCCCTGACAAGGCGGGCCACCCGCAAGGAGGGATATTTGTCCCTTCATTGCACCCAAATTATGGCTGTGATTTTTTAGAAAATCAGAGGTGGAAAGAGCCTTTTGGGGCAGCCACTCTGGCCAGTTGAAATCACCCTGCCGACCATCCACGAGATTTGTCTTCAGAGTTTCAAAAGCGTTGGGATTTTTTTCAATTGCGAAACGCCCTTGCCATCCTGCACTAATCAGGCCTAGTGAAATACCACCACACCCCGCAAAGACATCCGCAAAGGTAAGGTTATCTCGATTCTGGATATTTTGATCCTGTTTCATGCGCAGCCACTATCCCCTTAAGCTTACAGGATACCAAAAACCTAGCTGGTATGAAGGGGGAGTTTTCGCTGAGCATTTCAGCTTACACTAAAATTAAAATTGAAAAATCAGCAGCACAATTCTCGACTTCAGGGACGAGTCTCGCCCCCACCCCGCCTCAACTCAAGCCTTCTTTTTCTTCGGCTCGTATTTGAACGACAAGGCCACTCTCGCCCGGTAAGCGGACACCTTGCCTTCTTTGACCACCATGTCCAGTTTGACGATTTCGGCCACGCGCAAATCCCGCAAGGTCTTTAAGGCGTATTCTCCATGACCGGGACGTTACGCAAATCTTATGCGCTAACTCGATGCTGTTTGTCGTGCTTAATGGCGCGGCGCTCGGCTTGCCATAAATCATAGTTGGCTTGCATATAGAGCCAGGACTCCGCCGAGCCACCGAAAGCGCGGGCGAGCTTGATTGCCATGTCGGCGGAAATTCCGGCGCGCGAGTTGAGTATGCGGGAAAGCGCCACTCGCGTTACGCCAAGCTGTTCGGCCAAGCTGGTGACGGTTGCGCCTTCGACCATGACGCCATCCTTTAGCACTTCTCCCGGATGCGGGGGATTGAACATGCGGCTCATAATTTTCTCCTAGTGATAATCCTGGTAATCGACTACTTCGGCATCTTGCCCGTCGAACTTGAAGGTTAACCGCCAATTCCCCGATACGAAAACCGCCCAATGTCCTTTCAATGCGCCCTTGAGGGGATGTAGCTGCCACGCTGGCAAACCCATGTCTTGCGGCGATTTGGCTGAGTCCAGTTTGGCAAGTTGCACGCGAAGGCGGTTTTCGTGCGCGGCCTGAATGCCGGACTTGATTCCTTTCCTGAAGAACTTTTCGAGTCCTTTGTGGGCGAAGGATTTAATCATGGACGAAGTGTATAGCGTAAGTATACGCATTGCAAGTGCCACAAATACTGGGCATTTGTGAGAGACTAAATCTGAGGCAGTCCCCGATCAACAGTCGAGCACGCGAATTAAATTTGCCGACACCGCCCGGTGGATCGGTATCGGCAAACAGGATTATTTTTTCTTGGGAGCGTACTTGAAAGACAAGGCGACGCGCGCCCGATAAGCAGTGACTTTGCCGTCCTTGACCACCATGTCCAGTTTGACGACTTCGGCGACTCGCAAATCTCGCAGTGTCTTTGCGGCGGTGGTGACTGCATTCTCTGCGGCAGCCTCCCAGGATTTCTTGCTGGTTCCGACTATTTCGGTGATACGGTATACGCTGTCTGTTGCCATGATTTTCTCCCTCTTAAGTGATGAACCTCTATGGTTGTCTGTTTGCAGCAGTTGTTATCTTACGCCTTCCGGTAAATGCTCGCGCCCTCTTTCACAAACTCAACCGCCTTCACTTCCATGCCTTTTTCCAGCGCTTCCTGTTCGGACACGCCTTGCTTCGCCGCGAAGTCGCGCACGTCCTGGGTGATTTTCATCGAGCAGAAGTGCGGGCCGCACATGGAGCAGAAATGGGCGACCTTGGCGGATTCTTTCGGTAACGTTTCGTCGTGGAAGCTGCGCGCGCGGTCGGGGTCTAGCCCTAAGTTGAACTGGTCTTCCCAGCGGAATTCGAAGCGCGCTTTGCTCATGGCGTTGTCGCGCACTTGCACGCCGGGGTGGCCTTTCGCCAGGTCGGCGGCATGCGCGGCGATCTTGTAGGTGATGATGCCTTCCTTGACGTCGTCCTTGTTGGGCAGACCGAGGTGTTCTTTCGGCGTGACGTAGCACAGCATCGCGGTGCCGAACCAGCCTATCATTGCCGCACCGATGGCCGAGGTAATGTGGTCGTAGCCGGGGGCGATGTCCTGCGTGAGCGGGCCGAGCGTGTAGAACGGCGCTTCGTGGCACAGCTTGAGTTGCAGGTCCATGTTCTCCTTGATCATGTGCATCGGCACATGGCCGGGGCCTTCGATCATCACCTGCACATCGTGCTTCCACGCGATCTGCGTTTGTTCACCGAGTGTCTTGAGTTCGCCCAGTTGCGCTTCATCGTTGGCATCGTAGATCGAGCCGGGACGCAGGCCGTCGCCGAGGCTGAACGCCACGTCATAGGCTTTCATGATCTCGCAGATGTCCTCGAAGTGTGTGGCGAGGAAGTTTTCCTTGTGGTGCGCAAGGCACCACTTGGCCATGATGGAACCGCCGCGCGAGACGATGCCGGTAAGGCGCTTCGCGGTCATCGGCACATAGCGCAGCAGCACGCCGGAATGGATGGTGAAATAGTCCACGCCCTGCTCGGCCTGTTCAATCAGCGTATCGCGGAAAATTTCCCAGGTCAGGTCTTCGGCCTTGCCGTCCACCTTCTCCAGCGCCTGGTAGATCGGCACGGTGCCGATGGCGACGGGCGAATTGCGAATGATCCATTCGCGCGTTTCGTGGATGTGCTTGCCGGTGCTCAAGTCCATCACCGTGTCGCCGCCCCAGCGGATGGCCCAGGTCATCTTCTCCACTTCTTCCTGAATGCTCGAACCCAATGCCGAATTGCCGATGTTGGCGTTGATCTTCACCAGGAAGTTGCGGCCGATGATCATCGGCTCGGCTTCGGGGTGGTTGATGTTGGCGGGGATGATCGCGCGACCGCGGGCGATCTCGTCGCGCACGTATTCGGGCGTGATGAGCTTGGGAATGGCCGCGCCGAAGCGTTCGCCGTGATGCTGCGATTTCAGCAGCTCGGACAGGCCTTCAATTTTTTGATTCTCGCGGATGGCGACGTATTCCATCTCCGGCGTGATGATGCCCTGCCGCGCGTAGTGCATCTGCGTGACGTTAGCGCCCGCCTTCGCGCGGCGCGGCGCGCGCTGCAGGTTAAAGCGCAAGGCCGCGAGCTCGGGATCGCCCAGGCGCTGCTGGCCGTATGCCGAAGTCGGCCCGGCTAGCTGCTCGGTATCGTTGCGCTCGGTGATCCAGCCTTCGCGCAATGCGGGCAGACCGGAGCGGATGTCTATCTTGATTGCCGGGTCGGTGTAAGGGCCGGAGCAGTCATACACATGGATAGGCGGATTGACTTCGATGCCGGCATTGGTATGCGTCGGCGTCTGCGTGATTTCGCGCATCGGCACGCAGATGTCCGGGCGCGAGCCCTCGACATACACCTTGCGCGAATTCGGCAAGGGCTTGATCGCGGCCTCGTCAACGTGGGCGGTTTGATTCAGAAATTTCGGATTGGCATTCATGGTGTGCTCCAGCAAAAAAAGGAAGCACCCGAAGACGCTTCCCTACGACGGCATTATCCGTACAGGTTCAAAGGGTGTTTCTCACCTTGCCCCGTTTTACAAATAAACACAGGCAAGGACCCCCACGCAGGCAAGCAAGTTACTGGAAAGCTAAGCGCAACGCAAGCAAGTAATCTAAAAATTCATTGCGTCTATTGTTCCGGCATCAATTAACCATGATGAGCGCAGCAGCCAAGTTCCTCCCCCTTCAAGGGGGAGGTTAGGCGGGGGATGGGGTAATAACCAGAGGTTCACCCATCCCCGCCCCTCCCCTTGAAGGAGCGGGAGTCTCCGTTTAACCCGCCAGCTTCTTCTTCAGGATGTCGTTCAGTTGCGCCGGGTTGGCCTGGCCCTTGCTGGCCTTCATCGCGAGGCCAACGAAGAAACCGAACAGCTTGTCCTTGCCGCTACGGTATTCGGCGACCTTGTCGGCATTGCCAGCGATGATTTCGTCCACGATTTTCTCGATCGCACCGCTGTCGGAGACTTGTGTCAGGCCACGAGATTCGATCAGTTCATCTGCCCTATCAGGCTGGTCGCGGAGAGATTCAAAATTCACCTTGCGTGCTTCATCCCAAAACACTGAAATTAACTCTTTAACAGCTTTAGCGTTTATCTTGCCCTCTCGAAACCGCCGGAGAAGATGCCCCAAGGTTTCTTCAGTTACACCAAATTGACCAGATGGCAAGTTATCTAGGTTTTGCTTTGCCATGATTTCGTTGATTACCCAATTTGCACTGAGTTTGAAGTCGGCGTCAGAAGGGTAACTCTCACCGTTCATCAGGGAGCACATAGCTACAGTCTCAAAGTATCCGCCTATACGTTGGTCTGAAGTCAATACGGATGCATCGTATGGAGATAAGCCGAACTCGCTTGTGTAGCGATGTTTACGTTGCTGTGGCAACTCTGGTAGAGATTCACGCACCTCGTCTATCCACTGCGGCGAAATTTCCAGCGGCAGCAGATCGGGGTCGGGGAAGTAGCGGTAGTCGTGCGCGTCTTCCTTGCTGCGCATGGCGCGCGTCTCGCCTGTGTCGGGATTAAACAATATGGTGGCCTGATGTATCGCATGGCCGCTCTCGATTTGTTCGATCTGCCATTGCACTTCGTAGTCTATGGCCTGCTGCATGAATTTGAACGAGTTCAGGTTCTTGATCTCGCGGCGCGTGCCGAGCGGCGCGCCGGGCTTGCGCACCGATACGTTCACGTCGCAGCGGAATGAACCTTCCTGCATGTTGCCGTCGCAAATGCCGATCCAGCGCACCAGCGAGTGCAGGGTTTTGGCATAGGCCACCGCTTCGGCGGCGGAGCACATATCCGGTTCGGAAACGATCTCCAGCAGCGGTGTTCCGGCGCGATTCAGGTCTATGCCGGTGACGTCGCCTCTTCCATATGAGCTTGCAATGCCATAACCACCTGCTACACCATAGCCTCCTGCACCGCCAACACCGTGTACCGATTTGCCTGCGTCTTCTTCGAGATGGGCGCGCGTGATGCGCACAGTTTTTTCGTAGGGCTTGGCGCTACCCGACAGCGGCTCCACCTGGATGGTCAGCGCGCCTTGCCCCACTACCGGCAAATCAAACTGGCTGATCTGGTAACCCTTGGGCAGGTCGGGATAAAAATAATTCTTGCGCGCGAACACCGAGCGCGGCGCGATGTGCGCACCGGTGGCGAGGCCGAACTTGATCGCGCGCTCGACCGCCCCTTTATTCAGCACCGGCAGCACACCCGGCAGCGCCAGGCTTACCGCATCGGCCTGCGTGTTGGGTTCCGCACCGAACGCGGTCGAGGCGCCGGAAAAAATCTTGCTGTTGGTCGAGAGCTGCGCATGTACTTCCAGCCCGATGACGATTTCCCAAGTCATGTTGCGATTCCCTTTGTAGGGTGGATAAAGGCCGCAGGCCGTATCCACCTGATCTGTCATGGTGGATACGCGCTACGCGCTTTATCCACCCTACCCCTTATTCAAATTCCATTCCGGTTAAACTTTTCGGTTCCATCTCGCCCCAGGATGCTTCGTACCAGCCTCGCGCCATCGCTTGTCGAAACGAGCTATGAGGCCAATCTGCCGGGCGACGAACATAACCATGTTTGACCGGGTTGTAGTGTATGTAATCCATGTGCTGCCGCCAGTCTTCTTCGTTCCTGAGCAAATGCTCCCAATAACGCCGCTGCCATAATGTTTTCTCCCCGCGCGCATTAAGCTGGCTTTTCATTCCAACCGAAACAAAGCGCTTGATTTGCCGCCAGCGCTCCGGGAACTCATTGTCGCCTTCCGGCAACTGCCAGATGCAATGCAAATGGTCGGGCAGTATGACAATGGCTTCAATGGCAAACGGGCGATCCTCCATGACGCGGCGAAACGCTTGCCTCAATCGTGCTATTGCAGGCTCTTCGGTCAGCCATGGACGGCGTTCGTGCGTAACCACGGTAAAGAAATAACAACCGCCGGGCTGAAAGGCTCTCCTGTATTCGCTCATTTGCCATATGGTGGATACGCTACGCTTTATCCACCCTACCTTTAGTCGTCTTCGCCTTCTTCCGAAGAGTTGGCAGCATCAGGAACTACTTCCTGTATTGCCATCCGAACCGCTTCATACCAATCAACATAGTCGCCAACCTTGTCGCCTATCCGTTTGATCTCTTCATCCGTAAATTCTCGGAGGCTTTCTTCTTCTGCAACTTGGCGCACATCTTCCACGCTGATGGAATAAAGAATGTAATCATCCGGCCAAGGCATGGCTCAAATCCCTTGCGGCGCGCGGCTGTGCCAGTCGGTCGCCAGTTGGTATTGGTGCGCGACGTTGAGCATGCGCGCTTCGTCGAAATAGTTGCCGATAATCTGCAAACCCACCGGCATATTGTTTGCACCGAAACCGCAGGGAATGGACATGCCGGGCAGTCCGGCGAGGTTGACCGCGATGGTATAGATGTCGGACAGGTACATTTGCACGGGATCGTCGCCCTTTTCACCCAGCTTGAACGCAGTGGAAGGCGAGGTTGGCCCCATGATGACATCGCACTGTTTGTAGGCTTCGGTGAAGTCCTGCGCGATCAGGCGGCGGATCTTCTGTGCTTGCAGGTAATAGGCATCGTAGTAACCGTGGCTCAGCACGTAGGTGCCGATCATGATGCGGCGCTTCACTTCCGCACCGAAACCCTGCGCCCGGCTCTTCTCGTACATGTCGGCGAGGTCGGTGTATTCGGAAGCGCGGTAGCCGTAGCGCACGCCGTCGAAGCGCGACAAGTTGCTCGATGCTTCCGCCGGGGCCAGCACGTAATACACCGGCACGGATAGTTTGGAATTCGGCAGCGAAATATCAACGATGGTCGCGCCGAGTTTTTTGTATTCGGCGATGGCGACTTCGATTGCCTTGGCGACATCGCTACCCATGCCTGCCGCAAAGAATTCCTTCGGCAGGCCGATGCGCAGGCCGGTCAGCGGCTTGTCCCCGCCTACCTGTTTATTAATCTCACGTGCGTAGTCTTCTTGCTCACGCTGCAATGAGGTGGAATCGCGCTCGTCGAACCCCGCCATCACGTTCATCATCAGCGCGAGGTCTTCAGCGCTGCGCCCCATCGGCCCGGCTTGGTCGAGACTTGATGCGAAAGCGATCATGCCGTAGCGCGATACCACGCCGTAGGTCGGCTTCAAACCGGAGATGCCGCACAGCGCGGCGGGCTGGCGAATGGAACCACCGGTGTCGGTGCCGGTCGCCGCCGCACACAGCCGCGCGGCGACCGCCGCCGCCGTGCCGCCGGAGCTGCCGCCGGGCACGCGCGCTTGGTCCCATGGATTCTTCACCGGGCCGTAATGCGAAGTCTCGTTCGACGAGCCCATGGCGAACTCGTCCATGTTGGTCTTGCCGAGGTTGATCGCGCCCGCGTTGTTGAATTGTGAAATGACATGCGCATCGTAAGGCGAGACAAAGTTGTGCAGCATCCTCGAACCGCACGTGGTGAGCCAGCCTTGGGCGCAGAAGATGTCTTTTTGTGCGAGCGGGATACCGGTCAGCGCCTCGGCTTTGCCGGCGGCGATGCGCGCATCCGCTGCGCGCGCTTGCGCCAACCGCAATTCAGAATGTCTCGCCTCATGCTCTGCCCGCTTCTCTTTTGGGATTACGAATGCATTGAGCTGTGGATTCAGTTTCGCAATACGATCTATGTAAAGCTGCGTCAGTTCGACGCTGGAAATTTGCTTGGCGCGCAAAGCGTCACCGAGTTGGCGTAATGATTTATTGAACATGCGGTTTACTCGATGACCTGCGGAACCAGATACAGGCCGTTTTCCACTTGGGGTGCAATGGCCTGGAAAGCCTCGCGCTGATTGGTTTCGGTAACCTTGTCCTCACGCAGGCGCTGGGCCACGTCTTGCGCGTGTGACATAGGCGCTATACCTGTGGTATCAACCGCTTGCATTTCGGCGATCAGCTCGAAAATGCCGGAGAGCTGCGCGCGCGCTGCTTCGATTTCCGTTTCGCTCATTGCCAACCGGGCCAATTGGGCGACTTTTTTTACGTCTTCAGTGCTCAGGGACATGATGGTTAAAACTTTATTGAAACGAGCGTAATAGGTTATCATAAACGGGTTTTGGGGGCGCGCTCCTCTGACGATAAATCGGGGCGACATAAATTTCACGGCAAATTTCGATGAGCAGGATTACGAACATGTTTGGTTTATTTGACAGCTATTTTTCCAACGACTTGGCGATTGACCTGGGTACGGCCAACACCCTGATCTGGGCGCGCGGCCAGGGCATCGTGCTGAACGAACCTTCGGTGGTAGCAATCCGCCAGGAAGGCGGGCCCAACGGCAAGAAGGTGATTCAGCAGGTCGGTCTCGCTGCCAAACAGATGCTGGGACGCACGCCGGGCAACATCACCGCCATCCGCCCGATGAAAGACGGCGTGATCGCCGATTTCACCATCACCGAGCAGATGCTCAAGCAGTTCATCAAGAAAGTACACAAGACCAGTATCTTTACCCCAAGTCCGCGCATCGTGATTTGCGTGCCGTGCGGCTCCACCCAGGTGGAGCGCCGCGCCATCCGCGAATCCGCTTTCGGTGCCGGTGCGCGCCGCGTGGAATTGATTGAGGAGCCGATGGCGGCGGCTATCGGTGCCGACTTGCCGATAGAAGAGGCAACCGGCTCGATGGT
>Ga0315270_10000885_pt1 | contig 16123 bp, 15 predicted proteins | sample C1_bottom_MG_FD_204932 | JGI IMG/M metagenome (GOLD analysis project Ga0315270, IMG submission 204932) | Sediment microbial communities from Yellowstone Lake, YNP, Wyoming, USA - C1_bottom | ecosystem: Environmental > Aquatic > Freshwater > Lake > Sediment | place: USA: Wyoming | collected...
GAGCTGAATACCTTGAAGGGCCTTTTAATCCTAATCATTATTCAGAACTAGGTATCCTAATTAATAATTTCTCTGAAGAACCATTATTCTTCGAACCTTATAATCCGCCCTATTATCCACATCTTTTGGAAGAAGCAGGTTTTTCAGAATTAAAGAGGATCGATACAAGAATAAACAAGAATATTTCAGTTGCTCTTTTGGAGAATCTTAAGAGACCAGTTCCTGAACTTGCCCGAAAAGATATTAGAATCAGGAAGTTCAATATATGGAAACTCCACCGGGATATGGAATTAATGCGTGAGATTAATAACGACGCTTTTGAAGACAACTGGTATTTCCTCCCATTAGCAAAGAAAGAGTACAGTTTTATAGCAAAATACCTTTTTTTTCTGACTTACCCCAGCCATATTCTGTTTGCAGAATATAAAGGGAAAGCTATAGCTGTTACTCAGTTTGCACTGAATATTAACAGGTTGTTAAAACCTTATAATGGGAAAATCAGACCCTGGGATTTCCTGGTATTGTTATGGAAACGCAGAAAAATTAAAGAACTGATAATTTTTACTTCAGCGATTAAGAAATCTGCACGGCATACCTGGGTTGCAAAGGTGATGATGTATTCGATGATAGATGTTATAAAAAAGTACCCAGTCGTCGCAACATCATGGGTATCCGATGATAACAAATCAGTTATACACACTACTGACCTTTTTGGAATGAAACAGCATAAGTATTTTGTAATCTATTCAAAAACTTTAAGCACAAAGCCATGAACAATTTATTGAAAAGGTGGGATCTTGATAGTAATGACGCCGGCGAGCTTATAGTTGGAGGGTGCAATGCATTGGAATTAGGTCAGCTGTATGAAACTCCTATGCATGTTGTTAACCAGGAAAGGCTTACACAAACGGCGGAATCTTTCATTAAAGCAATTAAATATGGTTATCCGGCAAATGCATCAGCACATTTTGCATTTAAATGCAACCCTGTACCCGGAGTTATAAAGATTATTAAAAACGCCGGTCTGAATGCCGAAGTTATGAGTGAACCCGAACTTATGCTGGCTCTTAAACTTGGTTATACTGGCAATGAAATTATTGTCAATGGACCCTATAAAACCGACAAATTAATCATAGCATGTATTGAAAACAATATCAGGTTTATCAATGTGGATTCAGTTTTTGAATTAGAAAGAATAAATTATCTCTGCAACCTCCTGAACAGAGAAACAGAAATTTTATTACGAATTAACCCGGATTTTATTCCTTCAGGCATGAAAAAGGGATCTGCTACCGGTGGACGTTCAGGTTCCCCATTTGGACTGGACCTGAAAGGCGGTGAAGTGAACAAAGCAATCGATAAGCTACTGAAAATGGAAAGAATAAAATTCAAAGGATTTCATTTCCATATCGGTTCAGGAATTCAAAATACCGGCGATTTCCGCAAAGTGTTCAGCAAACTGAGAAATATTGTTAGTGACGTTGAAAAAGCAGGATTCACAGTTGATGTAATTGATGTTGGCGGAGGCCTGGGAGTTCCCAGTTCAAGAGAAATGTCCACCCGTGAAATGCTGCTATACCAGGCTTTTGATTATCTAGAATCCAATAAAATAACAGCTAATGACTTATCTTTTGGCAGCTATATTGAATCGGTTACTTCGGGAGTGTCGGATTTATTCAGAAACAGAAAGCTCCCGCAACTGCTTTTTGAACCTGGGAGATGTATTGCCAGTTCAAACCAAATTTTACTATTGAAAATACACCAGGTTAAGGAGCGTAAAGGGATTAAAAAATGGCTTATCTCTGATGCAGGTATAAGTACCTTAACCATGCCGACTTTCTATGAGCACCATGAAGTCGTCTTATGCAATGATGTTAACAGGGAACCTTCTGAAAGAGTTACTATTACAGGACCCGGTTGTTTTGCTGCTGATATAGTATACAGAAATAAAATGATGCCTGAAATTACACCAGGTGAGATAATCGCTATTATGGATAGCGGAGCATATTTCACGTCATGGGAATCCTCATTCGGATTTCCGCTTCCTCCTATTGTATCGGCATATAAAGGCCGGCACAGAATTCTAAGAGCAAGAGAAACTTTTGAAGACATGTTTTCTCTTGATACTTTTTGATTTAAAATGAATTTAAAACTTATCTATCATGAAATTTAAAATCAATTTTGCGTCAGAGTCTCCTGAACTGCTTGATCAATGCAACATTTTGATTAAAGAAATTATCAAAAATGGAAATGAACAGATTGACTCAAGCCAGGAAGCTAATTTCGTTATCAACCTCATAGATCTTGATAATCCTGTAGCTCATCGTAGAAAAAGCCATGAGGAAATGGTCGTTTCCTTGGCATTGATTCAAGAGCCGAGAACGGAAATGAAATCAATCAGTTATGGTGCACTGGTAAAAAGCTTATCCAACATGCTATTCTGCATTATAAGGCCTGTGGGTAATGAACCACCAACTGCATATAGCATTACTCCTGAAGTTGGATTTATGGAGTTTCGATATAGTGCCGAGACGATCTATAAATACATGTATCCGGTAATCAGTTCTCATTTTGCTATTAAAAATAAAATTTCAATCGATCTGCCTTTTGCGGAATCTCAGAGTTTTCCTGAAGTAACGGACCTAATTGAATATGGCAAGGAGCTTAAAAAACTAGGTGTTCTTCCTACTCCTTTCAAGCTACATAATTTTTTAAATCAGGATCAAATTGATCACTTATACAGGTTGTATCAGATTAAAGGATTGAGCTATGGAAATTTAAGCATCCGTAATACTAACCATGGGATGAATGGCTCAACTTTCTGGATGACTGCCCGTGGAGTGGACAAATCGCAACTCAAAGGGGTTGGGACAGATATTGTTTTGGTTAAGGGATATGATAAAAAACTTGGTAATATGCTTATATCCGTTCCTTTAGGGTACGATCCCAGGATCAGGGTTTCTGTTGATGCAATTGAACATTATATGATCTATAAGGAGTTTCCGAATGTTGGTGCAATTGTTCATGTTCATGCATGGATCGAAAATGTGAAGTGTACAACCCAGGTCTATCCATGTGGAACCCACGAATTAGCTAAAAATGCTGTGGCACTTCTCAAAAAAACATCATCACCTGAACGAACTGAAATCGGTTTAAAAAATCACGGATTAACGATTACAGGACCTGATATCAGAGATATCTTCGATAGAATTAGAGATAAATTGCAAACAAATGTCCCAATATTTAACTGATCATGTACGCTTTCAATATACTAACCGAGCATCGGATAAGATACATTTTTACGGCACTGGGAATTGCCCTTTGCACACTTCTCATGCTGTTTCTGATTTCCATTTACCAGGGCGTGTCATATGGATCAACCGAATATGTCAGATCGTGTAATGCTGATCTATGGATACTGCAGAAGCATGCTACAAATATTTTACGAAGTACATCAATTTTGCCTGCATCATATGAAGATGATCTCAATAAAATTAGAGGTGTTAAATCTGCAAGTCCCGTTATTTTTATTCTTGCTGCGGTTAAGCTAAACAATACAAATGCCACATTATATCTTGCAGGATTTGACCCTGTTACAGGCATAGGAGGTCCTCCTGAAATAATACAAGGACGAAATATCCGTACTGATGATGAGATTGTACTTGATAAATCATTTGCAGCAAAATACAATATCAAAATCGGAGATAAAGTCCCGATCAGGGAAGATTCCCTCAAAGTGACAGGCATAAGCACAGGTACTAATATGTTCGTCATTCAATATGCCTTTATTTCTATTGACGAAGCACATAAAATAATTGGATTCTGGAACATCGTATCTTGTTATCAGGTACATTTAATACCTGGGTTCAGGCCTGAAGAGGTTAAGTCAAATATCGATTCCTCTTTGAGGAAAATTTCTGTTTTGGATAAGGAGACGTTCCTCAAGAACAATATCCAGGAAATGGAAAATGGAATTGTTCCCTTACTTTTTATTATTACTCTTATTTCAGGAATAGTACTAACAGCAATATTAAGTCTCATTTTATCCATTAGTGTTATGGAGAAAAGAAAAGACTTTGCAATTATTAAAGCTATAGGCTCACCCCGGGGATTCATTTCAGGGATTATCATTCAGCTTTCAATATTGCTATCCTTAACCGGCCTGGCATTTGCTTTAATGCTTTTCTTCCCTATGATAGCTCTTGTTGAAAAGATTTCACCGGAAGTCTCTGCAAGGACCTCAATCATCCAGATACTTTTTGTTTCGTTGGCAGTTATCGTTATCAGTCTGATCAGTTCTATACTCCCAAACCAGAAAATCCGGAAAATATACCCATTGGAAGTGTTTAAATAATTATGGATATGAACAACAATATAGCACAGCTTGTCAATGTGACAAAGCAATATGATGGACAAGGGCCTGAAACAGTTGCATTAAAAAATGTTTCGTTCACAGCAAGTCCCGGCGAATTGATCTTATTGCTTGGACCCAGCGGCAGCGGTAAGACTACTTTTCTCACCCTTTTGGCAGGATTGCAGGGCCCAACTTCCGGCGAAGCCTACCTCTTTGGCAGGAAAACAACTGAATATTCACAAAAAGAACTTCAATCCATACGTTCAAAAAGAATGGGATTTATTTTCCAGACATTTTATCTCTTAGAATCCTTAACCGTATTAGAAAATGTAATGATAGTTATGAAGTTTGCCGGAGCTGATAAAAAAGAGGCAAGAATTACCGCGATGGAATACCTTAAGAAGTTTGGAGTCGAAAAACTATGCAATTCGTATCCTGGTAAAATTAGTCAGGGTGAAAAGCAACGAGTAGCCATAGCCCGTGCTCTGGCCAATGGAGCCGAATTTATCATTGCTGATGAACCTACAGGGAGTCTTGCATCGAAACAGGGAATGGAAATAGTTGAATTTCTGAAGGAAAGCGTTGTCGACCAAAAGCGATGTGTTGTGATAGCAAGTCATGATGAAAGGATCGTAAAGTTTGCTGACAGAGTCCTTTACTTAAGTGACGGAGAAGTCAAAAGATACAATTATTAGTAATAATAAGTGTATCGATCTGAAACAATAAGTTGTAGTAAAATGCTACAAATAAGTTTTTAGCTCTAAAGCATAAAACCATTTATATATCTGAAAATTAGGAATATACATTAGCTGGTCTGATTGTTGAAATTTTATTATTCAATTAAAAACTAAAAAATGAAAAACCTAAATCATTTCACTTGGCCGGTAAGGGGAAGTCCTATTATTCAAGGAATCCAGTTCTCATCGCACAAGTAAAGACATAAGCCTTTATTCTTTTATTGAAATAACTTAGATTTTATTGAATAACATCCGGTTTGATATTTTAAATTAACAAAGCAACTCAAAAAAAATAAAGCCATGAAAAAATCAATTTTAATTATTGCTTTGATGCTGATTTGTTTCGGAATAAAAGCAATAGCAGGCAATCCAGACGATTGTTATGTAAAAACCAGCGATAACACCTATGCTGGTAAGGATTTAAAAATGGGTCTGACCCACACAAAAATTATTTTTGCAGACGGGACATTTAAGAAATTAAGAAATCGTGACATCATTGGTTACAGGTATCACGACAAACTTTTTATGATGTTGCCGGTAGTCTGCAATAATAAAGATACACTCTGCATGGCCATGATGGAGTATATAACTTCAAAAAATGGGTGTGTTGTTTATAAATACTGTTGTTCAAAAGATGGTGACAGGCTAGCTGAAGTAAAGAGAAACTACTTCTTTGTTTATAAAGATGGTAAGTATTACTGCCGCATCGATGAGGACCAGACCGAGGCACTCTTAGCCTTTGGTATTAAAGTGATCTAGATATTTTCAAATTAATCGTAAGGTTCATCTATTTTAATACCTTAAGCTGACACGGATTTGCGGACCTTGTCACTTAATTGTTACATATCCTGTTTCTCAATATTCAGTCATTAAATATCCACCATTTCTTTCCTATCAGGCCGGCACTGATTTAGACTCAGTGTCGGTTTAATTTACTCAGCCAGAGAGCCAATGTGAATGTTTACATGTACTCAATCCTGAAAAGTATTTGCAGAAAAAAGCAGAACTACAATTCTAAGTTAAGATAAGAAGTGTAGCGATCTGAAACAATAAATTGTAGCAAAACGCTACAAATAAATTTTTAGCTATAATTCATAAAACTACTTATATACCTAATAGTCAGACATATACATAGGTTGGTCCGATTCTTGAATTTCTATTGAGCATAAACAAACCACAACTAAATAGTAATCATAAACGCAAAACACTAAAATTAAACCAACTCTTATGAAAAAGCTAGCTATTTCAGTTCTTGGTACACTTTTATTAAGCAGTTGCGCGCACTATTATTATGTGCCCAATGTTCAAAATGTACCCTTGTTCAGAGAAAAGAATGAGTATCGTATCTCTGCCTTTTATGGTGATGGTGAAGAATCTTCCAGCGGTGAAATTCAAGTTGCTTATTCCCCGACAAGTAATATTGGCTTAATGGCCAATTATATTTCGGCTAGCGGAAGCAATTCAAATGGTAAGAACTCAGCACAGGGTTATTGCCTTGAAGGAGCAGCCGGATATTTCAAACCAATCGGAAAAGCTGCAGTGTTCGAAATTTATGGTGGTTTAGGTGGAGGTAGTCAGAATCATAAATATTATAGTTCATTTAGTAAACAATCCTATGGTTCAGCTGACTTATCATTTGTAAAAGTATTTATTCAGCCTTCTTTCGGAATGACTTTCAATTCATTCGATGTGGCTTTTTCAACCCGTCTGTGCAATATGTCTTTTACCGATGTAAAAGATAATACCAATGATGACTATGAATCTCGTGTACTACATGATATTGGCGTTAAAAATCATGCATTTCTAGAACCCGCAATTACTTTACGAGGAGGGTGGAAAAATGTAAAGTTTCAATTGCAAGGGTTGATATCGACTGATTTAACAAATCCAACCCAGTATATTGGTGAGGGATACCATTTTAGTGCAGGAATGTATTTTACAATTGCAGACAGATATAAAACAAGTAAGATTATCAATAACAAATAAATTTTACTCAAAATTTTCGAAAAGCATCTCATGCTCACTATCCTTACTATATGAAACATTATGAATCACTCGAAAAGCGGCAAGAGAATCTTGCCAATAATCATAGCGTCTCTTGTTGTACCTGTTATTTTTCTAGTTCTACAAGGAATTTCTAATGAAAGCACTTCCAAAGGCTTAAACATTTACAATAAAAAGCCTAACGCTGTTCAGCGAATTGTTAATTAACTTCTTTTTATTTCCCATTCGTTACCTTTTTAACTTTTATGTTGAATCTTACCGAAATTCATTGTTTAATATGTAAAAACAAAACTTATGAAAACCCTGAAATTTTTACTCCTGTTTTTAATTATCGGCTTTGTAACTGCCTGTACAAAAGATTTCCTGGCAGATGATACTTCCCCTGCAACGGATAATAGTTACAAAGCTTTGAAAAGTAACCCATTGCAGTTAAAAATTGCTGTGATGTCGGATATTCATTATATGTCACCTTCTCTCTTGAAGAATGGGGCAGCAAATGGCGCAGCATTTCAAACTTACCTGGCTGCTGACCCAAAATTAATTGAATACAGCGATCCTATATTAAAGGAAGTGATTTCCAAACTGAAACGCGATAAACCTGATATTGTGCTAATTCCGGGCGACCTGACAAAGGATGGCGAGAAAGTGTGCCATGAGGCCGTAGCAGGTATGCTTCAACAACTTGCCGACTGTGGAATTAAAGTATTTGTAATACCCGGAAATCACGATATCAATAACCCTGAAGCCCGGATGTACAATGGAGATAAAGAAAGTCCAGCTCCCACAATCAAGGCAGGTGATTTCCCTAAAATTTATGGCAACTTCGGGTATGAAAATGCCATCTACAGAGATCCCAATTCGCTAACTTACATCAGCCAACCCTATAAAGGCTTATGGATTTTAGGTATTGACGATTGCAAATATTACGACAACACTAACCTGGCTATAGTGTCAGGCGTAATTAAACCGGAAACCATGACATGGATACTAGGGAAACTAAAGGAAGCTAAACAAAATAACATTACTGTACTGAGTATGATGCACCATGGAATTGTAGAACATTATATTGGGGAACAACAATTAGACTATGGATATGTAACGGATAATTACTTAGAGGATGGACCGAGGTTGATGTCAGCCGGACTTAGAATAATGTTCACAGGACATTATCACGCAAATGACATAACCATGCTCGGTGCTGAAGGCGGTGATAAACTATATGATATTGAAACCGGCTCGTTGGTCACACCTCCAAGCCCATACCGCATGGTTACTCTCACTAGCAATGGCATGGATATAAGCACCAGCTGGGTTACCTCTATAAATTGTCCATTACCCGGCGATATGAGCTTTACTGATTATTCCAATGCGTTCCTGAGTGGTCATCTGGATGGGTATTTTGCTTTTTATTTATACTCTGTTTATGGCTATCTGGGAGTGACCCAGGAATTAGCTGAGTTTATGGCCCCGCAATTCAGAAATGCCATGATGGCGCATTATGCAGGTGACGAAAAAATCTGGCCTGATGAACAGGCAGCTGATGATGTAATAGCAGGAATTGCCCCGCCATTAGGTGATGCTCTGAAAAGTCTCTGGTATGATCTGCCAACAGCGGATAACGTGTGCCATGTTAACCTGAAATGATAAGTAAACAAAGTTTATTGTCAAATTGATTCTTGATGAAAAGCACGTGCCACAAAATAATTAAACCAATTATAAGTCTAACATTAAAATTTTAAAAAAATGAAAACAAAACTTTTTAAATTGTTTAGTGGAGCTCTATTATGCTCTTGTTTATTAACTTCATGTTATACCTACACCACCGTTGTTGGTGAAGGGGCAAAAGGAACACAAGAGGTTAAAAAATGGAATAGTTATGTTCTTTTTGGTTTAATCCCTGTAGGTGTATCTAATCCTAAGCAATTGGCAGGTGAAACTAAAGATTATACTGTAAAAACCAGCCAGTCATTTGTAAATGGATTGGTAGCCGGTTTAACTTTTGGAATTTACACTCCAACCACGACAACAGTCAATAAATAATTATATGGATATAGAGAGAGGGAAAGGAAAATTCCCTCTCTCTGTTGTAAATGTTTCTAAAATAATGTTCCTGATCCATTTGTAGTTATGAAAAAGATTATTTTTTGGTTAATCCTATTTTTTGGATTAGCGCTGTTTTTAAAAATTGGGCGAATCTTTATAATGGATATTCACCGGCTTACCCAATATGGTAATGGATATCTAACTGGATTGATAATTCTATTTTTAATTGTAATTAGTTCTGCTGTTCTACTTGGAATTAAGATATACAGAAACAATCACTTTCAATAAAGGCTATAAAAGATGCATTTTCTTATAAGTCTCTAGCCTGCTCACATTGATAAAGATTACCTGGAAAAACAACAGATTCAGTTGTATTTCATAACCTGAACAGTCAGGTCTATTTGGCCATAAGCATTGGTTTTTGTTACCAGGTCTTTGGGATCATTCTTCAGGATTCTCAATATCTATACTAACCTTTCTTTTCTCAGGTATTACCCCGGGCAAAATTCCTGTGGGGGAAGACCAGATCATGTTTAGTATTACGAAGTCAATCAGGAATAAACTAGGGACGCGACAATGTATAGGATTTACCAGATAGTCCTTTCAATATTAGCATAGCTATCTAAAGAACATTAGAGTCATCATTAACATCCAATATATTATACAACGGGTTGGTTCTCATCATGTGCAAATTATTAATATTAAAGTGCAAAGACACAATTAATAGTAACATTAAGTGTAGCGATCTGAAACAAATAATTGTAGTGAAACGCTACAAATAATTTTTTAACTATACTGCATAACATCATTTATATATCTGAATATTAGGCATATACATAAGGTGGTCTGATTGTTGAAATTCTATTTAGCAACAACAAACCAAAATTAGAAGTAATCAAAAACACAGAACATTAAATTTAAATCAACTCTTATGAAAAAGCTATCAATTACAGTTCTTGGTGCACTTTTATTAAGCAGTTGCGCACATTATTATTATGTGCCCAATGTTCAAAATGTACCCTTATTTAAAGAAAAAAATGAGTATCGATTTTCTGCCAGTTATGGTGTTGGTGATGAATCTACAAGCGCTGAAGTTCAGGCTGCTTATTCCCCAACAAGTAATATTGGTTTAATGGCCAATTATATTTCGGCAAGTGGAGGAAATTCAACAGGTGAGAACTCAGCAAAGGGTTACTACCTCGAAGGAGCAGCCGGATATTATAAGCCAATCCGTAAGGCAGCAGTGTTCGAAATCTATGGTGGTTTAGGCGGAGGCAGTCAGAATCATAAATATTGCAATTTATTCAGTAATCAATCGTATGGTACAACTAACTTATCATCCGTAAAAGTATTTATTCAGCCTTCTTTTGGAATGACTTTTAATGCATTCGATGTAGCTTTTTCAACCCGGCTGTGCAGTGTGTTTTTCACCGATGTAATAAATAATACAAATAATGACTATGAATCTTGTGTAGTATATGATATTGGTGTTAAAAATCGTGCATTTATAGAACCCGCTATTACTTTAAGAGGTGGGTCGAAAAATGTTAAGTTTCAGGTTCAGGGATTAATATCAACAGATCTTTCAAATCCAACGCTGCAGATTGGTGAAAGGTACCATTTTAGCGCAGGTATGTATTTTACAATTGCTAACAGGTATAAAACGAGTAAGACAAACAATAACAAGTAAAATCAGAATTTGTGGAAATATCAGAAAACGGAAAGCTGGATATACAAAAAAATGAATCTTAATTTGATTACAAAGAAGTTAATAGGTGAATGTGATTTATCTCTTCAAATATTATTTTTATTAACCAAAACACTTTTAAAAAATGAAAACGACTGTAAACAAACCAAGTTTAATTTCAGCGGCCTATTCGGTCCGGGATTATTATGTATCGATAAATGATGTCTACCTCCATGTTTTTGGCAAGCATCTGATGCTCCATTATCCGTATTATATGGAAGATTTTGAATCTCTTGAAAAGCGGCAGGAGAATCTTACTGATTATTGCCTTTCGCATGTAGATGGAATGGCAGATAAAAGCGTGCTGGAAGTGGGTTGTGGAAATGGTACCCAGTCCTTATATATTGCTGGTACAAGGTTTCCCCTGAAAATAACCGGCATCGATTTGAATCCCGATAATATTTCGATAGCGCTTCAAAATAAAAACGGGCAGACAAATGTTGATTTCAATGTAGATGATGCCCAAAAGCTCGAGACCATAAGCGATAATTCCATTGATTTGCTTATTTGCATCGAAAGCGCTTTTCATTATCCGAATAAGGAGCTGTTCCTCAGGCAAGTCAGCAGGGTACTGAAACCATCAGGGAAATTTGTTATTGCCGATATCGTGAATATTTCTCCAAACCGGAAGTATCTCTCGAAAGGCTGGAAAAACAAGATGGCGTTTAATCACTGGATGGAATCAGAGTACTTGAAATCGTTCTCGGGTTCGGGCCTCAAAATCGGGTACAGGGAGAATATAACAAGCCATATAATACACGGATACCAGGGGAGTTCGAAATGGGTAAGGCGTGAGAATTTCAGATCATGGATAATTTATTTAGGATACAGGTTATACGCTATTGTTCATACGGGTTATAATACTAACATGCTGAAGAAAAGGGAAAATTATATTTTATTTGTTGGTAGCTTGTCATAAATTCAAAATTCCCTGACATGCGTTATGTATTTACTAGCTGACAACAGTTTAATTTACACTCTCATTAACTCATTATTGTAGTAAAATTGGAATAACGTTCCGCGCAACTCTCGAGTGCTCCAAAACTTCACCAGGTGAGCCGCGCACTTCATCATGTGAACCGAAGACTTCATCAAGTAAGCGAAATATTTCTTCAGGTAGCGCGCACACATCATCAAGTGAACAAAATATTTATTGCTCATAATTGTTAACGATGTGTTTGGGCCATATCAGTTCCGTATCAGCTCCGTATTAAGTCCGTATTAAGTCCGAAGATGTGCTTTACTTGCTTTGACTTAATTTAATACAGGTTTAAGAGAAAACTGGTAAGAAGTGCGAAACAGTTATGGATGAAATGTAAAAAAGACAAATTCAAATAAATAATATCTAAAACCTGAATGTGCCAAATACCTGCATGGAGTTCATCCAGTCATTGTAGGCTCCGAAATCGAATACTTTTACCTCGACGCCAAGTTGCCAATGTGTACTGAGTGGATATATATAAGAGGCAGAAAACAGGTAATTGGAGAGTGAAGTAGTGTTGGTAACTATCTTTTGATCCGCATGATTGGAGGTGTTGGTCAGAAATGCCAGCCCAAAACCGGTGCTGAAATAAATATAGTCGACGATGTGCATTCGCACCAGCAGAAATACCGGGGTAACCCGGCGGGTTATATCGCCGGTTATTGCAGAACCAGGCGGGCTTTTCACTTTAAACATCGTGTAGCTGCCTGTCTCAGCGCCGAGGCTCAGCCTGTATTCGGGTTCCCACAAAAGCCGGAAGGAAAATCCTGCAAAGTTTTTACCCAGGTTCTGGTTTCCGTAATCAAGGTTGTCGATGTAGTGGGTCACGCATGCTCCCACCGTAACGGAGAAACGGAGCGGTTTGGCTAAAGCAGAATCCTGTTGCTGTGGAAATGCGGCAAGGGCAGTGAGGAGAAATATCAAAACAAAAGCAATATTTTTTCGGCCCATAGCGCTATTTTTGAATATAATGGTAATAAGTCACTACAGACGGAAAATTGGTCAGCAGTCCGTCGAAATGCCCGTTGTTGAGGTAATCCCTGATCCACGCCGGATTGTCGATGGTCCAGCAGATTGCCGTTTTTCCTTCTGAGTGCATCTGTTCGACCAGGTCAATCTGGGTGCCCATAGTCCATCGCGGGGACCACACTATTGAATTGGCGGTTCTAACATCGTCGATTGTTAGTTCACACAGTGAAGGTATTGCCTGGTAATCCGGGTAGGTCATCAGGTCGTTAAGTACAGCGGTGGAAGGAATACCAACTACGATGGTAACTGTCCGGCCTTTGTCGTGCGCCCGATGCAGCATTTTTTGCTGGATTGGTATCACCACTGCCATGGCCTCCTTGTCCTCCTTCATATCCAGGTAAACGAAATCAAGATTTGTGCTGTCGACCACAAAGGTAAGTGCCTCCTCGAGGGTGGGAATCTTTTCTCCGTGTATCAGGCGCACGTATGAGGACAATTCCTGCCATGAATAAGCTTTGATCTCTCCCGACAAAGGTCCTTTTTTAGTCAGGCGTATGTTGATGTCGGCATCGTGGTATAGAAAGGCCACCTTGTCGCGGGTAATCCTTACATCCACTTCAATACCGGTCGAACCGAGCCTTTCTGTCCAGTTTATCATTTCAATGCTGTTTTCCGACACCGGAAGCCGGTCGGATGTACGTCCGCCTGCACGATGGGCAAGGACATTAAATTTGGTATTTTTTACCTTGTCCGAAAAAGGACGGATATAAGTCAGTGTAAAGGTTTGGTCGGTTGTGTCGTCCCCGTAGCCAAATGCCCCGCGCATAATGATTTGCTGCGGCGTGATTTCGTTCACAATTTCGTTGCCTCCTTCGGCTTTGGCAATGGTCATGGCGCACAATCCTGTCCCGTCGCTGTAGCCGTCGCGCCAGTATCCCTCGATTGAGATGTCTGAATTCAGTGAGCCTGCATCCATTACGAAGTATATCCCGTTGAAGCATGCGAAGGAGAGCTTTTCTCGTGTCCATTTCACCACAATTGTATCCCCGAAAACAGAGGAAGCGGAGTTAACCTTGTAAATGCCTTCCATCAGCGGTTTGGAGGCAACTTCCAGGGAATTGGTGCCTTTAAGGATCGAATCCTTTGCTACTGGTACAGGTACATCCTCAACCTTGTTGCAGCTCACTGCAAGAATTATAAATGCCGATATGTAGAGTATAGGGTACCTCATGTTTGTTTTTATCATCACAAGATCCAACTGAACGAAATTTCCGGAACATGGTAAAACCTGTTGAAAGTCGAAAATGTGAGCCACACTGGCCAGTAGTATTTCACATAGCTATCCTTGAAACCTATCACTAACACTTTGTTTTTGTGTAGCCGCTGTTCTAAATAGAAAGCTCCGGAATAACCGTTGAAGAAATTCCTGTCAGTAGACAATTGGTTTTCACCGGTTTTGGTTTCGACCCATGAAACAACAATGGCCTCGGCCTTCAGGGTAAAGATCATCTTGTTCCATTGGTAGCTAGCCGAAATATTCGGGTATTGAAGCCAGGCCTTGGTAGTGTTATTAAACCCAAATTGTTTGAGCTGGCCAAACACAAAAGCCGCGTCCCAGCCAAGTTTGAGTCCGAAATTATCTTTTGAAAAGTTTATTCCCGGCCCCAGGCTAATCTGGTTGGATACGATAAGGGATGTAACATCACCTTCGACAATGAATTTCCATGGAAGGGTTACAATTCCATGGAAATTGAAGAGTGGTGCCTGTATAGCGGTTTCCACCATATCCTTCGGCGGCTGAACCATCGAAAAGCCAATAGATGCCTTGTAGTGTGTAATTGTATCGTATCGAAGCAGATACAGACTGGGCATCTTCTCTTTTGCATATATCGAATTCACTTCCTGGGCAGATACAGGAATATACCCTGCCATAACCAGCAGGATCAGAAGTAAAAGCCTTGATAGATTTCTCCAATTACGCATTGGTGGCTTAACTTATTATCTGACCGGGTAGGATAAAATCAGTAAAGCATTAAAGGATTAAGCATTTCAAACCCTTCAAACTTTTACTTTCACAAAGATAATTTTATTTCAGGAACGGGCAACAACTCTTTCGAGTAACCACGGATAGTTACGTTCAGAACATTTTGCCATCTTTGGAGAACCACGTAAAAGAAGCGCGGTTTGTCCGCCTGGCTGAGCAGATCCTTATGCTTTTCCATATCGCCGGTATTCAAGGGCTGGTCGAAGCCACCACCGCCGCCTATTACCAGGAAACGCTTGCCATTGGTGCCGTCAAAGCACTCGAGGTTGTGCGAATGGCCCGTAAGGAACAGTTTAGATTTGGGTGAACTTTCGAACCTGGGAATAAACGCTTCCTGCACCTCTACCGATGAGCCGACTATTTTACTGTTGCTGAATGGTGAGCGATGGGTACAAACGATCACCACCTTCACTGAAACATCCTTATCCAGTGAATCCATTTCTGCAAGGTACCATTGCTGCTGATATTTCTTTTCCTCCTCTGTAAGCTGCCCAAAATTGGAGTTGAGCATTACGATGGCCAAGGAGTCAGTTAACACGCAATACCCGGTTAACGGTAAATCTGGAAATCTTAATCGAAAATTATTGATTCCGTGGGTGGCTCCAAATAAAAATTCGTGGTTGCCCGGAATTGCATACACTTTGGTTCCTTCATCGTGAAGTCTGTTTAAAAACGCGTCAATATGCTTCCAATTACTATCATTTGAACCTACTCCTACCAGGTCGCCAAGCATAAATACAAAGCCTTCATTCTTATTTTCAATCTCCCTGAAAAGAGTATCCCTGGCAGCAATGTCGTTGTGTATATTAAAAATGATTTGCTCACCGGGCACAGGTTGCTGGCAATCGCTGATAAAATAGAGGGATGAGGACCTCTGTAAGGATTGTCCCTGTGCAACCGGAAATCCACAAAGGACCCAGCATACGAATATGGCAAATCTTTTATGTCTGATCGACATCTAACAGCTTGTATTTTTTGGACCTGAAATATACATACTTTTTTAATCACAGGAGCTAATTCCGGAATTTTGGTTGTCATTGATCGTTTATATTTATTCCCCATCTTGTCCTATTCCCTAAAATGCCAGAATTTGCCCCGCTGGCGCTGATTTGTAACCAATACCAATAGGAACTTAATTTCTCCTTTTCATTCTATGCTCAAAATTCGCTTACGCAGTGAGCGCTAGATGGCTCCGTGTGCTTTTCCTCTCACGGTATTATCATAAAATATAAAACAAATTGAG
>Ga0315270_10000886_pt1 | contig 16118 bp, 13 predicted proteins | sample C1_bottom_MG_FD_204932 | JGI IMG/M metagenome (GOLD analysis project Ga0315270, IMG submission 204932) | Sediment microbial communities from Yellowstone Lake, YNP, Wyoming, USA - C1_bottom | ecosystem: Environmental > Aquatic > Freshwater > Lake > Sediment | place: USA: Wyoming | collected...
ATCCTCCACCACACGTCGCAGGCCACGGACGAGGAGTGCATCGCGCTCTTCCAGAAGCCCGAGAGCCGCGTGTCGTCGCACTTCCTCGTCGGGCGTGACGGGCGCCTCTACCAGTTCGTTTCGCTCGAGCACCGGTCCTGGCACGCGGGGCCCTCGACCCTCCACGGGCGCCTCGCGCTCAACCGGACGTCGGTCGGCGTCGAGATCACGGGCGACGGAAACCTGTATCCGTTCACGCCGGCGCAGATCGAGACGGTCGTCCGCCTCGTCGGCGTCCTGACCGCGATGTTCGACATCCCGGCGCCGTGGATCGCGGGCCACCAGCACATCGCACCCGACCGCAAGGACGACCCGGGCGCACTCTTCCCTTGGAACGACGTCGTCCGCCGCGGGCTCGAAATGTCCGAGTCCCTCAAGAAAAAGGGCCTTTCGAAGCGGGATTGATTTCCCAAGGGCGGTTTCTTATAGGATGCGCCCGCTCATCATGCCCAGCAGGCTCTCCCGGCTCGACGACGCCGAGACTCTGCGCGGCCTTGTCCGGGATCTCCGCGAGGGGATCTACGTCACGGACCGCGACGGCCGGGTTCTCGACGCGAACCGCGCGTTTCTCGCGATGGTCGGCGTGTCCTCGCTCGACGAGCTCCGGGCCTCGAGGGCCGCGGACCTCGTCGTCGACGTCGCGCGCCGCGAGGCCGAGCTCGCGCTCCTCCACCGCGACGGCGCGGTCCGGGACTTCGAGATGGAGATCCGCCGCGCCGGGGGCGAGATCCGCACCGTCATCGATTCGGCCACGTGCGTGACGGACCCGGAGACCGGCGAGGTCTTCTACCACGGCATCCTGATCGACATCACGGACCGCAAGCTCCTCGAGCAGCGCCTCCTCGACCAGAGCCTGCGCGACCCGCTCACGGGCTGCTTCAACCGGCGGTACCTGAACGAGTTCGAGCGGCGCCACGCGAGCGGGTCCCATCCGTCCTTCTCGGGCGCGTGGGGCTGCATCATGGTCGACCTCGACTACTTCAAGCAGTACAACGACGAGTTTGGCCACGAGGCGGGCGACGCCGTCCTGAACCGCGTCGCGCGGTTCCTCATGCGTCAGACGCGCGCCGAAGAGTCGGCCGTCCGCATGGGCGGCGACGAGTTCCTTCTCCTCCTCGACGGCGCGGACAATGCCGCGACGGAGTTCGCGGCCCGGCGGCTGCAGTCCACCGCGGACCGGGAGCTGCTCGTCCCGTTCTCCATGGGCTGGGCGGCGCGGGAGGACGGCGAGACCCTCGAAAGGACGATCGCGCGCGCCGACCAGGCCCTCCTCAAGTCGCGCGGCCGCACGCGCTCGGGCGAACGGCCGCGCCTGGTCCTGCCCGCCTAGGCCTGGACCGGCGTCACGCCGAGGCCCGGGCCTTCCGGCATCGCCCAGACGCCCTTGTCGATCTTCAGGCCGGTGAACGGATCCTTCGCGAGCAGGAGGTTGCCGTCGAGGTCCAGCCAGTCGAAGAGCGGGCCCAGCGCGAGGCCCGCGGCGATCCCGACGGAGGACTCGATCATGCAGCCGCACATCGTCTTCAGGCCCACGGCGCGCGCGACGACGACCTGCTCCCACGAGCGCGTGATGCCGCCGGCCTTCGCGAGCTTGATGACGACGCCGTCGAAGAGACCCGCCTTTCTCGCGACGTCCGCGGCCGTCAGGACCCCTTCATCCCCGAGCACGGGGTACATCGCGAGTCCCTTGAGCTTCACCATCTCGCCGTCCAGCGCCGCCGGCATCGGCTGCTCGAGGTACAGCGGTTTGACGCCGTTCAGCCAGAGGATCTTCCTGCGGGCCTCGTCCACCGTCGCCCAGCCCTCGTTCGCGTCCACCGTGAGAGCCTGGCCCGAGACGGACCGGATCGCCGCGATGTTTTCCTCGTCGCTCGGGAGGCCGATCTTGATCTTCAGCTTCGGGAACGCGGCGGCCTCCTTCGTCTTCTGCTTCATGACCTCGGCCGTGTCGATCCCGATCGAGAACGTCGTCACCGGCATGCCGGTCGACGGCACGCCGAGGAGCTGGTGCACCGGGCGGCCGAGCCGCTTACCCTTCCAGTCCCAGAGCGCGATGTCGAGCGCCGCGACGACCTCGTGGTCGTTCCCGGCGGCGGCCTCGGCCTTCTCGAGCCACGTCAGGTGGTCCCACGGCGACAGGCCTTGGACGGCCTTTTCGACCTTCGCATACGCGGCCTCGGACGTCTCCCAGCTCTGGTTCCAGCGCTTGTTCGCGGCGGACTCTCCGTAGCCCGTCACGCCTTCGGCCGTGATCGTGAGAAGGCCGTTCTTCTTCTCGTCGGACGAGCCGCGGGCGATCGTCCATGTGTGCGCGAGTTTCAGGACGAGCGGGCGGTACGCGAGGGAGACCGGGGCTGAAGCCGGGCGAGAGGGGGATTCTGCGAAGAGGGCTTCCGGGAGGGCGGAGGAGGCTGCGGCGGCGGCGGAAGAGAGAATGAGTCCGCGGCGGGAAATGGGCTGCGTCATGCCCGGATTATGGTGTGAGAATCGCGAAATGCGCCACGCCCGCGCCCTGACCGCAGCCCTTCTTCTCCTCTCATTCAAAGAAATCTCTCTTTCCGCGTCTCCAGAGGCAAAGCCCGATTCCCTGAAGACAGCCGTCGTCGTCACGGCGGTCCAGGACCTCTTCGTGAGGCCCGACGAGACGTCGAGCGTGGACGATCAGGCGATCCTCGGCGACCGCGTGGCCGTCCTCGAGGACGCCGCGGGCTTCGCGAAGGTGCGGACGGCCGCGGGCGCGGTGGCGTGGATTCCCGAGCGGGCCCTGCGCCGCGGCGCCGGCGCGGAAGCGCCGGCAGCGGAGACAAGGGTCGCGCGCGTGACGTCGAACTTAGCGCACGTATACCCGAGCCCGTCCTTCACGAAGCAGAAGCCGCTCCTCACGGCCCCGGTCGGGGCAACGATGGCTTTTTCGGATTTCTTAGAAGGTAAAGAGGGCGGGGCCGGCGATGCCTATTCCTGGGTGAAGGTGAGCTTGCCGGACGGGCGCATGGGATTCATCGCGGCGCGCGACGTCTCCCTCTTCCCTTTCAAAGAAAATCTTCCTCTTCGTTTCCCCTCCGACTGGATCGCGTTCGGCAAGCGGTTCCTCGGCGCGCCGTACACCTGGGGCGGGACGACGCCGCTCGGGTTCGACTGCTCGGGGCTGATCACGCGGATCTTCTCCGAGCACGGCGTCGTCCTTCGGCGCAACACCTTCGAGCAGGCGTTCCAGGATCCGCAGCTCGTGCCCGTCGCGTTCGAGAAGCTCCGGCCGGGCGACCTCCTCTTCTTCGGGACGCCCGACAAGATCGACCACGAGGCGATGTGGATCGGCGACGGCACCGTCCTGCAGTCCACGCGGCACAACGTGCCGGGCGTGCAGGTCACGCCCTACGACAGCCCGTTCCTGAAGCCCCTCTTCCGGTATGCGAGGAGATTGAAGACGGAAGAAGAGAAGATTTCTTTGAATGGTAAAGGGGGCGCGGTACCGGGCTTCGACGCCGCCAAACGGCACCGGCTCGAATCCACACTCGAAGAAATCTCTCGCGCCAGTGGGGCTCGCTTCGGCATCTGGTTCAAGGATCTCTCCAGCGGTCTTTCCCTTTCAAAGAATCCCTCTTTGGTCATGCACGCCGCGTCCACGATGAAGACGCCCGTCCTCCTCGAGCTCCTGCGCCGCGTCGACGAGGGGTCGCTGAAGCTCTCGGACGAACTGCCCGTGAAGAACGAGTTCAGAAGCCTCGTCGACGGTTCGCCGTTCTCGATCGGACTGGAAGACAACGACGGCCCGACGGTCGCGCGCGCCGGGAAGACGGCCACGATCGAGTTCCTCGCGCGGGAGATGATCGTCCGCTCGTCGAATCTCGCGACGAACCTCCTCCTGACGCTTCTCGACCCCGCCGAGGTCCAGAAGTTCACGGATGCGCTCGGAGCGCCGACCGTCCACGTGAGGCGGTGCGTCGAGGACACGAAGGCGTTCGACAAGGGCATGAACAACGAGACGGACGCCGCCGGGATGGGTGCCGTCATGGAGGCCGTCGTCACGACGCCGAAACTCTCGACGGCCGCGAAGGCGAAGGCCTGGGAGATCCTGATCGGCCAGACGTTCAACGAGGAGATTCCGGCCGGCCTCCACCCGCAGTCGGGCGCGGTCGTCGCGCACAAGACGGGCTCGATCTCGTCCGTCCAGCACGACGCCGCCGTCGTCCGCCTGCCGGACGGGCGGGAGTACGTCCTCGTTCTCCTCGGGAACGACTTCGGCGCGAACGAGGCGGGCCGCGAGCGCGTCAACGCGGCGGCGCGGAAGATGTCCCGCGCCGTCTGGGAGGCGATGATCGCCCCGTGAAACGTGGCGTCGTCCCCGCGCTTCTCGTCATCTACGTCGTCTGGGGCTCCACGTACCTCGCGATCCGCTGGGGGCTCGAGACGATCCCGCCCTTCACGCTGTCGTTCAGCCGGTATCTCGTCGCGGGGAGCGCCCTCCTCGCGTTCGCGAAGCTCCGCGGCGCGCCGCGCGTCGCCCTCCGCGACCTCGGTCCGGCATTCCTCACGGGCGGACTGATGCTCCTCTGCGGCAACGGCGGCGTCGTCTGGGCCGAGCAGCGGATCGCGTCCGGGCTCGTGGCGCTCCTCGTGGCCGTCGAGCCGCTCTTCATCGTCCTCCTCCAGGCGACGCTGCCGCAGGAGCGCCGCCGCCCGTCGGGCCGCGCCCTCGTCGGCGTCGCGCTCGGGATCGCGGGCGTCGTGCTCCTCGTGGGGCCGGTCGGCCTCGGGGGCGCGCGCGTGGACCTCGCAGGCGCCGCGGCCGTCCTCTTCGCGGCTTTCGCGTGGGCGCTCGGCTCGCTCCTCTCGCGCCACTTGACGCCGTCCGCCTCGCCGCTCCAGGCGACCGCGCTCCAGATGCTCGCGGGCAGCGTGCTCCTCGGCGGCGCTTCGAGCCTCGCGGGCGAGTGGTCCCGCTTTTCGCCGGGCCTGGTCTCGGGGAAGTCCGTCGCGGCCGTTGCGTACCTCGTCGTCTTCGGCTCGCTCGTCGCGTTCACGGTGTATATCTGGCTGCTGCGCGCCGCGTCACCGGCGCTCGTCTCGACGTACGCGTTCGTGAATCCGGTCGTCGCCGTGTTCCTGGGCTGGCTTCTCGCCGCAGAGCCCGTCTCGGCGCGGACGCTGGCCGCGGCCGCCGTGATCGTCGCGGCCGTCGTCCTGATCACGCTCGGCGAATCGCGACGCTGACGGACTGAGATAAGATCTCAGGAAAACCCGCGAAAAGAGGAGAATTTCTATGAAAAAGACCTTCCTGGCCTGTCTTCTCACATGCCTCGTCCTCGCCTCCGGCGCCGCGTCCGCGGCCGATCCGCCGTCCAAACACGGGCTTCAGACCGTCGACAGCGCCTGGGTCAAGGCGATGCTCGCCAACGACGCGGCCGCGTGCGCCGCGCTCTACGCCGACGACGCCGTCCTCGTGCTTCCGGGCATGGGCGCGATCAAGGGCAAGAAGGCGATCGCGGACGCATACGCGGGGTGGCTCAAGGACTTCAAGGTGACGGAGGCCGCCGTCACGGACAACAACTACCGGTCAGCCGGCAACGTCTCGGCGGGCTGGGGCGCCTTCAAGGTGACGACCGTGCCGAAGGCCGGCGGCGCGCCGACCACGGAGGTCGGGACCTGGTGCGCCGTCGCCGCCCGGCAGAAGGACGGCTCCTGGAAGTACGTCGCCGACCACGCCGCCGACGACCCCGCGCCCGCCAAGAAGTAGGCGCTGGGACCCGCTACTCGATCGACTCGCCGCTCCGCGCCTTCGCGAGGTGCGGGGCGGCGCCGTCGGGCCAGCGGAGCGAGCCGCGCGCTTGCGACGCGAGCTTGCCGTCGGCCGCGAAGAACATCGTCTCGTTCGGCCGCTTCGAGTTGAGCTTCATCGTCGCGTCGCCCGAGGGGTCGACGACGAGCGTCTCGGGGAACGGCGGCACGAGGTTCTTCTCCTTCAGCCACGCGTCCAGGGCCGGGAAGTCCTTGTCGTGCGCGATGAGGACGAACTCGACGCCCGTGTCGCCCTTGAGCGCCTCCTGCTGGAGGAAGATTCCCGCGAGCTCGTCGGAGGCGCCGGCCGCCGCAGTCGAGAAGAAGTGCAGGACGAGCGCGCGGCCCGGCTTTCCGACGAGGTTGCGGCTCTTTCCGTCGCGCGTCTCGACGACGAGGCGTCCGCCCGCGTCGAGGTTCAGGATCCCGTGGTCGTGGTCGGGGTGCGTGGCCGGCGTGAGCGACAGCCAGTAGGCGTAGCCCATGGCGACGGCGACGAACGCGCCGGCGGCGAGGAGGACGGTGCGGCGGCGGGAAGGGGTCATGGTTTGCTCCCGGCGTCCGCCTCCGGGCGGACGTCCGTTTCAGTTTCGACGTTGAAACGCCTCAGGTTCGTGAACGTCGCCCGGAACGACGTGTCGAGACGGAAGAAGACCGCGGTCTTCCCGGTCACGCGGAAGTCCACGGCGCACGGGAACCAGAGGCCGCCCCCGGCGGGCTGGCCCGTGTACGACACCTCCGCGTCCTTCACGTTCGCGGCGAGGCCTCCCGCGACCTTCAGGGGCCGGGTCAGGCGGGCCTCGACCGACCGGACCTGGAACGTGGAGGCGTCGATCACGGCGCGGCCCTCGAGGGCGTTCAGCGCGCGGTCACCGAGCCCCTTCGGAGCCGGGGCCGCGGGGCTCGGGGAAAAGTCGAGGACGTAGGCGAGCCGCCCCTCGATGACCTCTTCGCCCACGAGCCGGATCGTATACCGGCCGATGAGCTCCGAAAGGCGGCGCGAGCCGACGAGCGGGTCGTCCTCGTCGCCGGAGACGCGCGGCGGGGCCTTCGCTGCGGTCTCGGCCTTCTCCTCGACGCGGCGCTTTCGGCCCTTTTCGTCCCGCTCGGCCGCCTTCCTCCTTTCGTCCTCCGTCGCCGGGCGGCCGTCGACCTCGACGAGCTCGCGGGAGCCCTCGGCGCCGTTCTCGCCGGCGAAGACGTAGAAGAGGCGCGATTCGACCTTTTCCGGGCGGCCCTTCGCCCCCCACGTGATCTGGACCTCGTGCTGGTCGAAGGTTGCGCCCTCGAAGACGGCCTCGACCCGCCGCTGGCTCTTCACGACCCGCCGGATCAGCTCGACCGGATCCACGTCGGAAGCGCCCGCGGGCCCTCTGGCCAGCGCGAGGGCAAATCCGGCGGCGGCGGCCTGGCAGACGACTCTCACCCCCGGAAGGATACGGCCCTCCCGGCCCGTCCGATTTCGGTACGATCGGGGGACAAGGAGAGCGAATGCGCGTCATCGTCACCGGCGGAACCGGCTTCATCGGGCCGAAGCTGTGCGAGCGGCTCGTCGCGAAGGGTCACGACGTGATCGCCCTCACGCGCGACGCGTCGCGCTCGCGCGACCACGTGCATCCGAAGGTGCGCGTCGTCTCGTGGGCGGAAGGCGCGGCCTGGGAAGGGTTCGTCGACGGCGCCGGCGCTCTCGTGAACCTCGCCGGCGAGACCATCGCCCAGCGCTGGACGGCCGCCGCCAAGGAGCGCATCGCGCAGAGCCGCCTGAACGCCGCCGCGCGCCTCCAGGCCGCCGCCGAGAAGGCCGCGCAGAAGCCCGCGGTTCTCGTGAACGCGTCGGCGGTCGGCTATTACGGCCCGCGCGGCGACGAGATGCTCGACGAGAGCGCGCCGGCCGGCGACGACTTCCTCGCGCGGCTGTGCGTCGAATGGGAGGCCGCCGCGCGCGCCTTCGAGCCCTTCGGCACGAGGGTCGCGATGCTGCGGACGGGCGTCGTCCTCGGCGCGGGCGGCGGCGCCCTCGCGAAGATGCTCCCGCCGTTCAAGGCGTTCGTGGGCGGGCCGCTCGGCAGCGGCAGGCAGTGGATGTCGTGGATCCACCAGGCCGACCTCGTCGAGATGTACGTCTGGGCCGCCGAGAATCCCGCCGTCGCCGGGCCCGTCAACGCGACGGCGCCGAACCCCGTCACGATGCGCGACTTCGCGACCGCTCTCGGCCGCGCGCTCCACCGCCCGAGCTTCGCGAAGGCCCCGGCCGCCGCGATCCGGCTCGCGCTCGGAGAGATGGCGACGGTCGTCCTCGACGGCCAGCGCGTCGTCCCGAAGAAGGCTCTCGACCTCGGGTTTACGTTCCGCTTCCCGGACGTCCTCGCCGCTCTTCGGGACGTCGTCGAAGGCTGATGGCGCTCATCGGCCGCAGCGTCCCGCGCCCGGACGGCCCCGCGAAGGTCACGGGGCGGGCGCGTTACGTCGACGACGTCACGCGCCACGGCACGCTCGTCGGCGCCACGCTGCGCTCGACCGTCGCGCGCGGCCGGCTGCGCGGCATCGTGAAGGACCCCTCCTTCGACTGGACGGGACTCACGGTCGTCACGGCCGAGAACGTCCCGGCGAACGTCGTCGCCCTCATCGAGGAGGACCAGCCCGTCCTCGCGGCGGACGACGTCCGGCACGCGGGCGAGCCGCTGGCCCTCGTCGCGGGCGAGGACGCGCTGAAGGTTCAGCGCGCTCTCCAGCACCTCAGGGCCGACATCGAGCCGCTCCCTCCGGTCCTCACCGTGGCCGACGCGCTCTCCCGCAGCGCACAGATCTACGGGGCCGACAACGTCTTCCGGACGGTCCACATCGCGAAGGGCGACGCGGCCGCCGCGATCGCGGCCTGCCCCGTCCAGCTCTCGGGGACGTACACGACGCCCCACCAGGAGCACATCTACCTCGAGCCGCAGGGCGTTCTCGCGTTCTGGGACGAGGAGGGCGGCGCCCACGTCCTGTCCTCGTGCCAGTGCCCGTACTACATCCACAAGGGGATCAAGCGCACCTTCGGCCTCACGGACGAGCGGGTCGACGTGACGCAGGCCGTCACGGGCGGCGGCTTCGGCGGCAAGGAGGAGTACCCGACGATCCTCGCGCTTCACGCACTTCTCCTCGCGAAGGCGAGCGGCCAGCCCGTGAAGATGATCTACGACCGCAAGGAGGACATCGAGGCGACGACGAAGCGCCACCCATCCTCCGTGTCGATCACGTCGGGCTGCGACCGCGACGGGACGCTCCGCGCCGTCTCGATCCGCATCGTCTTCGACGGCGGCGCGTACGTGACGCTCTCGCCCGTCGTCCTCTCGCGCGGCGCCCTCCACGCCGCGGGCGCGTACCGGTGGGAGCACGTCGCGATCGAGGCGCAGGCCGTCGCCACGAACACGCCGCCGAACGGCGCCTTCCGCGGGTTCGGCGCGCCCCAGACGATCTGGGCCATGGAGCGGCACATGGACCGGATCGCGCGCACGCTGCGCCTCGACCCGCTTCTCCTGCGCGAGAAAAACCTCCTGCGCGTCGGGGACACGACGCCGACCGGCCAGTTCCTGAAGGAGTCCGTCGGCGTCGCCCGCTGCGTCGAGGAAGCGAAGAAGGCGAGCCGATGGGAGCAGAAGCGCACATCGCCGGCCCCTGCGGCCTCCGGCATGTTCCGCCTCCCGCCGCCCGGCGCCGTGGCGGCGCGCAAGGCCCGCGGCATCGGCGCGAGCGTCTATCTGCACGGCGCCGGCTTCACCGGCTCGGGCGAGCTCGCGCACCGCGCGCGCATCGCGGTCGACCTCCTGGCGGACCCGAAAACGGGCCGGCCCTGCTTCCGCGTGCGCGGCGGCTCGACCGACATCGGACAGGGCACGGAGACGGTCTTCCGGCAGATCGCGGCCGAAGCTCTCTGGGTCTCGATGGACCGCGTCGAGTTCGCAACGCCGTCGACGGCGGCCGTGCCCGACTCCGGGCCGACGGTCGCGTCGCGCACCGTGATGATCGTGGGCGGCGTCCTCGAGGCGGCCGCCCGGTCGCTCTTCGCCCGGATCGAGGGGGACCGCCAGCAGAAGGGCGGCTCGTTCGAGGACGCGGCCCGCCGCCTTCTCGCGGCCCGCGGGACGGTCACCGTCGAACGGGAGTACGAGCCGCCGCCCGGCCTCGCGTGGGACGACGCCACGTATCGCGGCGACGCGTACCCCGTGTACGGATGGGGCTGCGCGATCGCGGAGGTCGAGGTCGACCTCGACACGTTCGAGACGAGCGTGCTCGGCCTCTGGAGCGCGCACGACGTCGGCAAGGCGATCCACCCGACCAACTGCAAGGGCCAGATCGAGGGCGGCCTCCTGCAGGCGATCGGCTGGGCGCTCCAGGAGAACCTCGTGATGCGCGAGGGCCGCGTCGTGAACGCCCGCCTGACGGACTACGTGATCCCGACGATCCTCGACGCCCCGCGCTTCACGACGCTTCTCGTCGAGGATCCGTTCTCGAGAGGTCCCGGCGGGGGCGCGAAAGGCCTCGGCGAGATCCCGATGGACGGCGGCGCGCCCGCGGTCGCCGCGGCCGTCGAACACGCGACGGGAATCGTCTGCGACGACCTCCCGCTCCTGCCCGAGACGCTCTTTGCGCTCTCGAAGGAGATCCGGCGGTGAACGTGCGCTTCGTCCTCAACGGGAAACCCGCCGCCCCCGACGCGCCGCCCGCCGCGCGCCTTCTCGACGTCCTGCGCGGAGCGCTCGGCCTGACGGGCACGAAGGAAGGCTGCGGCGAGGGCGAGTGCGGATCGTGCACCGTCCTCCTCGACGGCGCCCCCGTCAATGCGTGCCTCGTACTCTTCGGACAGGTCGAGGGCCGCGCCGTGACGACCGTCGAGGGCCTCGGCGATCCCGCGCACCTCTCGCCCCTCCAGGAGGCGTTCGTGAAGGAGGGCGGCGTGCAGTGCGGGATCTGCACGCCCGGCTTCCTCGTCTCGGCCGAGGCGCTCCTCGCGGCGATCCCGCAGCCCGGCGAGACGGACATCCGCGAGGCGCTCGCGGGCAACCTCTGCCGCTGCACCGGCTACCAGCGCATCGTCGAGGCCGTTCGAGCCGCCGCGAAGGAGAGGACGTCGCGTGAGCCTGGCTGAGCTGCCTCTCCACGCCTTCGAGCGGCCCGCGTCCCTCTCCGACGCCTGCGCGACGCTTTCGCGCCGCGCAGGCAAGGGGGAAGAGACGGTCCTCGTTGCGGGCGGCACCGACTGGGTCGTCTCCCAGCGGCTCGCGCCGCTCTCGCTCGGCGGCGAGTTGCCGCTCGTCCTCGACGTCTCGCGCATCCCCGAGCTCCTCGGCGTGAAGATCGCGGGCGAGCGCGCCGCGATCGGCGCCGCGGCGACCTACTTCGAGATTCGCCACCATTCGGCCCTCTCGCGCCGCGTGCCCATGCTCACGGCGATGGCGCGCGACGTGGGCGCCCTGCAGATCCAGGCGCGCGGGACGCTCGGCGGCAATCTCGCGACCGCCTCGCCCGCCGCCGACGGCAGCGCGGTCCTCATGGCGCTCGACGCGGACGTCGTCGTCGCAAGCGTCCACGGCGAGCGGCGGATCCCGATCGGGCAGTGGTTCACGGGCTACCGGCGCACGGCGCGCGCCGCCGACGAGATCATCGCGAGGATCGAGTTCACGCTTCCGAAGACGGGCGCGCACCAGCTGTGGCGCAAGGTCGGGACGCGCGCGGCGCAGTCCATCTCGAAGGTCGCCCTCGCGGCCGTCGGCGAGTACGAGCGCGGCCGCTGCGTCCGCGTCGGGCTCGGGATGGGCTCCGTTGGGCCCGTGACGGCCGCGCTCCCCACGGTGCGCGCGCTCGCCGTATCGCCCGGCCCTCTCGCCGTGCCCGACGACCAGCTCGACGCCGCCGTGCGGCGCGACATCTCCCCGATCGACGACGTCCGGTCCACCGCCGCCTACCGGGCGCACGTCGCGTCCGCGCTCGTCCGCGGCTTCTTCCGGACGCTGCGCCCAGTCTCGTCCGCCGGCTGAGCGCCCTCTCTAGAGGTAGGTCGTCCAGACCGCGCGGCTTCGGCTCTTGAAGTCTCCGTACCGCACGCACGGAACGTAGAGCGCGAGAACGACGCCGATCCAGAGCGCGTACACGCCCGGGAGCGAGAGGCCGAAGCCCGGAGGCGGCGGGACGATGAACGCGGGCGACTGGAACGCGGCCCAGTGGACGAGGGGTCCCGAGAGGCTGCCCGCCTGCAGGGCCGCGACGGCGACGGCGAGGACGTGAATGAGGGGCAGGTGCGCGACGTAGAAGAACATCGGGACCTTCCCGTACGCGGAGAGAAATCGCCCGGCCGCGCCGGGTGGGCGGTCGACGAGCGCGAACGTGATCAGGAGCGGCCCGAGCGTCATGAGAAGAAAGCACAGGGACGGCGGGTACTTCTCGCAGTTCAGGAACGCCGCGAACGTCATCACGGCCGTCTTCTGCGGGGCCCAGGCGCGCGGATCGCCATAGGCGTTCGCGAGGCGGAGGATGACGAACGCCGTCGTCAGCGCGAAGCCGAGGGCGAACGTGAGGCGCCGGCGCTCCGCCCGCGGCCGCGCGAGAAGCGCGCCGAACCCGTACCCGAGCGCCATGACGCCCGGCCACGGGATCGCCGGATACCCCACCTCGAGGTTGAAGAGACCGGGCAGCGGAAAGCCCGCCGGCGGCGTCCCGAACGGAATCATCCCGCCCGCATGGAGGATCTTCCACGCGGCGACCGTGACTCCCGTGAGCGGGAGCTTGTCGACGAAGTCGAACGCGTTGTGCCCCGCGACGAGGACGGCGCCGAAAACCGCAATGGCCCCCGTGGGGAGGCGCAGTTTCAGGAGCAGCGCGAGGACGAGCATCGCGACTCCGAGCGACCAGAGCGTGGCGATGAAGCCGACGGGCCAGAGGTTGAAGAGCCAGACGAAGCGCAGGACGAAAAACTCGAGCGCGATCAGGAAGAGGCCGCGCGAGGCGAGGAACCGCGCGAGGCTCTCCGGCGTCTTGCCGCGCGAGAGGGACAGGAACGCGGCGGTCCCCGCGAAGAAGCTGAAGCCGGGCGCGCAGAAGTGCGTGAACCAGCGCGTGAAGAAGAGCGCCGGGAACGTCTGCGACATGTCGACCGGGTCGAACGGCACGTTCGTGACGTAGTCCCGCACGTGGTCGAGCGCCATCACGACGATGATCGCGCCGCGCAGCACGTCGAGGGCGTCGACGCGGGAGGCTCCGCCGCGGGCCGCAGCATCCGTTTCGATGGCCGACATTTGTCCGCCATCCTACCGCGACGTTGAGACGACGTCGCGGCGTGGGCGGACTATCTCGCCGGTTCCTTCCGCAGTCTCTTGCCCTGTACGACGTTGTAACCGACCGTGAAGCAATACAGCGCCGCCGGGACGAACGAGAGGCGCGTTCCTTGATCGACCTTGCCGGACCAGGTTCGGGTCGTGACGACCGCCGAACGGAGACCGTGCTCCCGGCAAAACGCCCGCAGTCCTTCTACCTCTTCTGGTCTCTCCCGCGCGCGGTCGGACCACTTCACTTCTGCCGCCCAGGCCACTTTCTGCGCCGGCCCCAAGCTCACGAGATCGACTTCACCCGCGGGCCATCGGGCGTAATAGAGAACGGTTTCGGAGTGGAACCACTGTGCGAATGCCGCCGTTTCAACCAGGCTTCCGGTGACTGGGTCGTCCGCGGCAGCGATCGAGAAGAGCGCCGCTCTGAGAGACGGATTGGTCAGGTACACCTTGAAAGCGTGAGCGCGCTGAAACCTGCGCGCGCTTCGGTCGACTCTGTGTACGATCTTGAGGAGAAATGCAGCTTCGAGGTATGTGATGTACCTCTTGATCGTGTTCTTGACGACGCCTGATCTCTTGGCGAGTTCATCCAGCGAGACCTCCTGCGCCGTGTTGAAGGCAAGCGTCGTGAAAAGTGAGTTCAGCTCCTGGATGTCCGAAATCCCGTAGAGGCTGGGAAGGTCACGCAGGAGTACCTTGTCAATGATGTCGGCCTTCACGAAACGGGCCGGGTCGGCCTGAATCTCAGGCGAGAGAACGACCTCCGGGTAGCCGCCGAAATTCAGGTAGTGCACGAAACGCTCGTTGAGCGCCGTGATGTCCGGCGTGGACCCGAAGTCTTCCTCGTCATCTGGATCGCCGGGATTCACGAGGTCGACCTCCCCCTTGAGAGCCAGGTACTCATGGAAGCTCAAGGGCGGCAGTAGAAAGTCCGTGAATCGGCCCGCACCCGATTCCGTGCTCTTGAGGCGGAGTGCGGCGGCGGCGGACCCGCTGACGACGCACTTGAGCAGCGGGTAATCCTCGACGAGCTTCTTGAGGTGAACTTCCCATTCGCGCAGGTACTGGATCTCATCGAGGAAGAGCGTGACTTCGTCCGACCGGAGCGCCGAGCCGGATGCCTCGGCGCACAGGTGGGCGAGGCTCTCGAGAGACTGGCCGTTGTAAAGCGGGTGGTCGACCGATACGTACCAGACCTTTGCGGGATGAACGCCTCGGCGGAGCAGTTGCTGGATCGTGTGGTGGATGAGAACGGTCTTCCCGACTCGGCGCGGGCCCAGCAGTACCACCGCTCGTCGCACGGCCCGGCTCTCTACGAGCGGCAGGAAGAGGGCTTGGTAGGGCCTCGGCGTCCACTTCGTGTACGCGCTGCGATCCATCGCGGCTGGATTGGCCCACCAAGGGTTCTCGGTCCTGATTCGTGCCAGGAGCTGCTCGCGAGGTACTTCCTGCACTCAGGAATGGTACCACAATAGAGTCAGTCGACTGATCGTATCTCTACTAGATATGTAAAGCCCCTGAAAACAACATCTTGCCTCTTGAAATAGCGCGTCAGCCGATCTTGCGGTATTTGATCCGGTGCGGGCGGTCGGCCTCGGCGCCGAGGCGCTTGTGGCGGTCGGCCTCGTAGTCCTGGTAGTTGCCCTCGTACCAGACGGTCTTGCTGTCGCCCTCGAACGCGAGCATGTGCGTCGCGACACGGTCGAGGAACCAGCGGTCGTGGCTGATCACGACGGCGCACCCGCCGAACGAGAGGAGCGCCTCCTCGAGCGCGCGCAGCGTGTCGACGTCGAGATCGTTCGTGGGCTCGTCGAGGAGGAGGAGGTTGCCGCCCCTCTTGAGCGTCCGCGCGAGGTGGAGCCGGTTCATCTCGCCGCCCGACAGGTTCGCGACGAGCTTCTGCTGGTCGGCGCCCTTGAAGTTGTACATCGCGCAGAAGGCGCGGCTCGGCATCTCGCGCTTGCCGAGCATGACGAGGTCCTGGCCGCCGGACAGCTCGTCGTGGACCGTCTTCTTCGCGTCGGGTTTCTCGCGGTTCTGGTCCACGTAGCTCGGGACGACGGTGTCCCCCACCTGGAGTTTCCCGCCGTCCGCTTTCTCGGCGCCCATGATCATCTTGAAGAGCGTCGTCTTGCCCGCGCCGTTCGGCCCGATGACGCCGACGATGCCGCCCTTCGGCAGGTCGAAGCTGAGGTCGTCGAAGAGGAGCGTATCGCCGAAGGACTTCTTCACGCCCTCGGCGCGCACGACGACGTCGCCGAGGCGCGGGCCCGGCGGGATGTAGATCTCGTTCGTCTCGCCGCGCGCCTCGACGCCGCTCTCGGAGACGAGCTGCTCGTAGGCCTGCAGGCGCGCCTTGCTCTTGGCCTGGCGCGCGCGCGGGGCCATGCGCACCCACTCGAGCTCGCGCTTGAGGGAGCGCTGGCGGGCGCTTTCGGTCTTCTCCTCGATCTCGAGCCGCGCTTCCTTCTGCTCGAGCCACGAGGAGTAGTTGCCCTTCCACGGGATGCCCGCGCCGCGGTCCAGCTCCAGGATCCAGCCGGCCACGTTGTCGAGGAAGTAGCGGTCGTGCGTGACGGCGACGACCGTGCCCGGGAACTCCTTCAGGAACTGCTCGAGCCACGCGACGGACTCGGCGTCGAGGTGGTTCGTGGGCTCGTCGAGGAGGAGCATGTCGTTCTTCTGGAGGAGGAGGCGGCAGAGCGCCACGCGGCGCCTCTCGCCGCCCGAGATCTTCGTGACGTCCGCGTCGGGGGGCGGGCAGCGGAGCGCGTCCATCGCGGTCTCGAGCGTGCGGTCGAGGTCCCAGCCGTTCGCGGCCTCGATGGCGTCCTGCACTTTCCCGTACTCGGCCATGACCTTTTCCATCTCGGCGTCGGGCAGGCTCTCGCCCATCTTCTCGCCCAGCTCGTCGAACCGCGCGAGCAGCTTCTTGACCGGCGCGACGCCTTCCTCGACGTTCTCGAGAACGGTCTTCTTCGGGTCGAGCTGCGGGTCCTGCGA
>Ga0315270_10000887_pt1 | contig 16105 bp, 23 predicted proteins | sample C1_bottom_MG_FD_204932 | JGI IMG/M metagenome (GOLD analysis project Ga0315270, IMG submission 204932) | Sediment microbial communities from Yellowstone Lake, YNP, Wyoming, USA - C1_bottom | ecosystem: Environmental > Aquatic > Freshwater > Lake > Sediment | place: USA: Wyoming | collected...
TGTTTGGCGGCCGCCGGTGTCTGGTCCGCCTGCGCCAGACCCGCCACCGCGAGCCATCCGACGGCAACTATTGCAGTCAGACTTCGGCGCACGCGTGAATTGACGAACATCGGGCCTCCTGGAATTGCTGCCGTGGGGGAGCCTAGCGCCTCGAGGCAGGACTAAGCTCTCATTTCGAAAGCAATAACAGAGCCAGTACACCGCAGGTGCGTGAACGTCATGGCTAAACAATTGACCACAAACAACTTAATTGGTATCTTCGTCTGACAAACGATACAAACTCTGTCGGCGTTTATGGTGAGTATTTCAACGTCACTGGCCACAGAATCACCGGTAACTCTTTGTTTCCAATGAATTACGAGGTGTATAAAGAATCGATACGTTGTTGAATACTTCATCGGACGTTGAATCGCGCGACGCGCCTAACGAGGCTGGTCCCGAGCAGGGTGTAGCGCAGGCGTTTTCTCGGGACTGGACTTCAGGCGGTCGTGAAACGCAGTGGTGTTGACACTGTTTCAATATTTTGATATTTATACAATTATGAACATAGCGGAACCGTCGGTCGACGTCACCCGGCTCGCGGGTATGATGGCCGCCATGGGCACCGAGCCCCGCCTGCGCATCATGCGGCTCCTGCTCTCTGCCCATCCCGACGGCCTGGTGGTCGGCGAAATCCAGGACGGCCTCGGCATCACCGGCCCCACGCTCTCGCATCACCTCGAGAAGCTCCGACACGAAGGCCTCGTCTACACCCGGCGCGAAGGCACGTTTCTCCGCCACCTCGTCAACACCGACGCCCTGCAGACGCTGCTCGGGTTTCTCTTTGCCGAGTGCTGCGGCCGAAACAAGGCCCTCGCTCCCGACGTCATCCTCAAACGCTGTGCGTGCTGACCAGACACACGGCCCATCAGACCAGGAGTCCACGATGTCCGACGTCATCCAAGTTGTGAAAGACCGATACGGCAAGGCCGCGCAGCGCGTGCTCGACGGCCAGACGACTGGCGGCTGCTGCTCCAGCACCTGTTGCAGTCCGGCCGACCTGCTGGTCACTGGGGCCGTCGACCCCATTACGGCCAACCTCTACGACGCGAATCAGACGGCCGGCCTGCCGCAGGACGCGGTCACGGCATCGCTCGGCTGCGGCAACCCCACCGCGCTCGCCACGTTGCACCCGGGAGAGGTCGTGCTCGATCTCGGATCGGGCGGCGGCATCGACGTGCTGCTCTCGGCCCGGCGCGTCGGCCCCACGGGCAAGGCCTACGGGCTCGACATGACCGACGAGATGCTGGCGCTGGCGCGTGAGAATCAGCGGAAGTCCGGCCTGGAGAACGTCGAATTCCTGAAGGGAGAAATCGAGCAGATTCCGCTACCGGACAACTCGGTCGACGTCATCATCTCGAATTGCGTGATCAACCTGTCGGCCGACAAGGACCGGGTGATGGCCGAGGCGTTCCGGGTGCTCAAGCCCGGCGGGCGCATCGCTGTCTCGGACGTCGTCGTGCGGGGCGAGATTCCGCCGGCGATCCGCCGCAGCGTGGAACTCTGGGTCGGCTGCATCTCGGGGGCGCTCGATGAGACGGTGTACGTCGAGACACTGACCCGGGCAGGGTTCGGCGACGTCTCGATCGAGCCCACGCGCGTCTACAGAGCCGAGGACGCCCGGGCGTTTCTGAACACCCAGGGCATCGATGTCGACGCGATCGCGACGCTGGTCGACAACAAGTTCTACAGCGGATTCATCCGGGCGACGAAGCCGGCTCTGTAGCGACGAGTCGACCGGTCGTCCCTGCGGTCAAGGCGCGCTCACGTCTTCGGGACTGAGGGCTTCGACGCTTTCGTGTAGGCGGGAGCGAGACCATCAATCATCGGGTAGTGCTTGACGTTCAGCGTCTTGAGCTCCGCACGCTCTTCGACGCTTGAAGCGGCGAGGATGGCATCGGCCAAGCCGACGGCGTGGGACTTGTGGTAGTCGCGCTTGTAGATCCCTCCCAGCCTTGCCACTGACTGGGTGACGGGGACCACTCGAAAGAGCGACACGAACGCGTCGAGCGTCGCCAGCTCCTTGTCCCCTTTCACCCCAGCATACAGCTCTGCGACAACGATGGCAGACAGCACGATGCGTTCCTGGAGCGCATGGACTATCGCGACGGCCTGATCCACGCCACGGAGGAAGTCCACGAGTACGTCGGTGTCGAGGAGGACGGGTCGACGTGGCATGGCGTCAGCGCCGGTCCCATCCCGTGCGCATGTCCTCGAAATCGGGCAGGTCTGCACGGTCCTTCCATATGCCGGCGGCGTCGCAGAGCACCCCCTCGCGTCGGCCGCGACTGAAGTGGTGAACGAGCGCATCGATCGCGTCGCGAATCAACTCGCTCTGCTTCCTGCCGCTGGACCTGGCCAGAACCTTCAATGCGTCCCGCTCCTCTTTCGTGAGGTAAATCTGCGTACGAACCATGGCCGCCTGAGACATATACATCAGCCTAATACATTGTTGTGTCCGGTCGCAAGTGACGACCTTCAACGCGGACGCCTTCGTCAGACGGCCGGTCTGATCTTCGCGTGCAGCGCGGGCAGCGCCGTGCCGTAGGCCGCCGTGACGCTCTCTTCGATGGCCTGAAGCGGACGGACGGGAATTAGGTCCATCACGCCCGCCGGCGGCAGGCCGCTCTGTAGGAGCGTCGCCAATGCCCCGTCCAACATGTGTCGAAGGGCCTCGTCGGCGCGTTCGGGCGACAGGCCGAATTGGCCGGCGGCCTCGCGCAGGGCCTGCCACTGATACCAGTAGTACGTCGGGCCCATGCCCGTGAGAATGGCGTAGGCCTCGAGATCACGCTCGGGGACCTCCGGCCAGGCGCCCCAGGGCTCGAACAGCGCCGCCAGACTCGCGCGCGCCGCGGCATCGAGGCCGTCGCCGAACGCGACCGGATTGTAGCCGCGCCCGATGATCGAGGGCGCGTTCGGGATCATCCGGGCCACCCGCGCCGTGCCGAGGCCTGCGGCCAGCGCGCTCAGCGGGATCTTGGGCGCCAATGACACGACGACGGCCTGCGCGCCGAGGCACGGGCGCAGCGCCGGCAGCAACGGCCCCATGACCGGCGGATGAAGCGCCACGAAGACGATGTCGGTCGCCGCGGCGTCTTCCATGGATGCGCGGCGCACCTCGGGGCACAATCCCGCGAGTTGCGCAAAGGCGGCGTCGTCTGGCTCGCTCACCAGGATCTCGCGTGGCATCGCGTCGGCGTGACGCCACCCACCCACCAGGACGCGCGCCACGCGCCCGCCGCCGATAAACCCGACCCGCTGCTGCATGCGATTCATTGGGCTCTCGTTTCCTTGGGGGTCTCGGTTGCCGCTGGGGGGCGTGACGATGTTGTCGTTGTTCAGGTGCGATCGCCGCCTGGCGTCTGGCGTGCGAAGACGACCGCCAGTCGTCGTCTCAGTTCGTCGCGTGTCTTCCGGAAGGCGTCGGCTCTGTCGGCCTCAGACCCGCCGGCGCCGGCCGGGTCCGGCAGCCCCCAGTGAAGGCGCCGCGCCTTGCCGAGGAACACCGGACACTCCTCCTCGCCGCAGAGCGTGATCACGGTGTCGACCTCGCTCGCGGGGACCTCCGCAACGGACTTGGATCGGTGCCCGGAGATGTCAATGCCGATCTCGGCGAGGGCGGCGATGGCTTCCGGACGGACGCGTGTCGGCTGGGAGCCTGCGGACCAGACCGTGACGCCGGGCGGCGCAAGCGCGCGTGCGATCCCTTCGGCAAGCTGGCTACGCGCCGAGTTCGCCACGCACAGAAACAGCATACCTCTCGGGGCCATCGCCTGCAGCACGGCCGCTTCGACGAGCCATTCCGGCGGTATGCCGGCTCCGTCGTCGTACATGCGGCACGCGAGCGTCCCGACTCCCATCTTGCCCTCCACATCCGTGCCGTTCACGCGGATGGAAGGCGATCCCAGAAACCCGACGCGTGCGGCCTGCTCGGCCGTGTTGACGTCAATCCGCTCGACGTCGATGCCGGCGCCTAACTGCTTCGCCACCGTGCGTGCCAACTGGATCGCCGCCTCCGCGTGCGGACAGCCGTCGAACACCAGCACCTCGATGCGCACTGTTGCAGGTTTCTCCACCACCATCCTCCATCGGTCTCACGCCGTGTAGATCAGGTACACCCCGCCTGCCAGCACGAGCAGGCCCGACGCGTACCGCAAGTACGCCGCGCCGCGCGAGGCGCTGGTCCACCGCAGGTAGCGGCCAACCCAGCTAGTCGATGCGCCCGCGAACACGATAATCGAACAGTGGCCGATGCCGTAGGCCGCGATGAGCAGCACGCCATAGAAGGCATCCGTGCCGGAGACGCTGAAAGCGACGCCCAGCATCGGCGCCATATAGGCGAAGGTGCACGGGCCCAGGGCCACCCCGAAGATCAGCCCGAGCGCCAGCGCCGCCAGCAGACCGCGCCCGCGAAACCGCGCGGAATCCGGCACGCTCCACCCCATCGGCAGCACGTCCAGCAGCGAGAGCCCGACGACGAAGAATACCCCGGCGACGGCATAGTTGGCCCAGGCCCCGACCTGCCCCATGAGGCGTCCCGCCGCGGCGGTGACGGCGCCAATCACCCCGATCGTCGTAAACAGGCCGAGTGAGAACAGGCCGGCGATCGCCGCGCCGCGCGCAGGAGTTGGCTGTCCCTGGCCATTCACGAAGCCGACGACGAGTGGAATCGACGCCAGGTGGCACGGACTGAGCAGCAGGCTGGCCAGCCCCCACGCGAACGCGGCTGCGAGGGCGACGGCCGGTTGCCCCTCGACGGCGTGTGACAAGGTCGTGAACAGGGTGTCCATCGGGCGGCTCAGCTCTTGGGCGCCGAGGGCCCCGGCGACGTGAAGTCGTAGCCGAACCGCTTCCAGGTCGCGAGGATGTCGGCCTTCGAGTTGAACCCTTCGTGGCGCGTCAGTTCCTTCCCGTCCGCGCCAAAGAAGATCTGCGTGGGGATGGCATAGATGTTGTACGGATCGCCGGCGCTTGGATCCTTCCAGACATCGATGAAGTCCACCTGCATGCGGCCGGCGTATTCCGCGCGCAGTTCGACCAGAATCGGGGCCATCGCCTTGCACGGGATGCACTTGTCCGCGCCAAGATCAACCAGGCGCGGGATGCCGCCGGCCACAGCGGTTGATCCGTGACTGACCACCGGCGCAGGCGCCGGCGCCAGGGAAACCGGCTCGCGGCTCGGCCTCACCGCGAAGACGGCGATGACCGCTGCCGCAAGCAGCACCAGCACGGTCGTTCGCCAGATGCGTCGGGCCAGAGGCTTCGACGGCGCGTCGGGTTCTCGAGATGGTGACGCGCCTGCACGCGCCGAGGACTTCTTGGTTGTCGACATGGGTGACGCTTTCTCCGGTGTTCGGCCCTCAGGGGCAGAGCACAATGCCCTGGGCCCACAGACACTCACTGCACGCCGGGAACGGCGTGCCGAAACAGTCGCCGTCGTTCGTGTCCGAGATGCCACATCCTCCGCAGCTCAGACAGGGCGACATGTCGAATTCGCGGATGCGCGCGCGGAAGGCGCGAAACTCCGGCGTCCGCCAGATCTCGCTCAGCGGCGCGTGCTCGATGTGCCCGACATCGAACGACCGCACGGTCTTGTCGCGTCCGCCCAGATGCTCGTTGTGGGTATAGAGCAGCGACAGACACGGCGTGACCCGTCCGTCCCAGGATACGGCAACGACGCCGTCGCGGGCGAAGCGGCACCGGTTGTGCCACTCGCCCCGGTCCAGGGCCGGCGGAGGCACGATCGGCAACTGGCCAAGCAGCGCTTCCAGCAGCGGTCGCGTCGCATCGTTGAGGTCGAAGCGGCCGACAGCGATCCGGGGCCGCCAGGTATCCGGGCCCATGTTCGACACCTGGCCCGCATACGTAAACAGCGACTCGTCGGCCATTTCGCGCGTGTGCGGCACGACATTGCTGATGGAGACGAAGTCGAGCGAGAGCCGCTGGGCCGTCGCAACCAGCGCGGGCAGCGACGCGACCGTCGTTCGCGTGGCCACGCACGCGACCCCGACCGACATGCGATGCGGGCCGCGCCGGGCCTGCTCGCGCAGCCGGGCGACGGCGTCCAGGGCGGCGTTCCTGTCGATCCCCCGCATCGACGAGTACGCCGCGTCGCTGCCGCCGTCGATCGATACGGTCACCTGCGCCACGCCCAGCGACGCCAGATCCTGCGCCAACTCCGCGGTGACCGTCGTGCCGTTGGTAATGAGCTCGACCCGGCGCCTCGCCTGACGCGCCCGTTCGACCATGTCCAGGAATGCCGGGTGGAGCGTGGGCTCGCCGTATCCGCCGAAAGCCAGCGTGCACCGATCGGGCGCGGCGTCGGGCAATCCGGCCAGCAACTGCGCATAGCAGGCGGCCGTCATGTGGCCCGAGTCGGCGGCCCAGGCCGCGCGCGGGCACATGGCGCACTGCAGGTTGCAGTGGCCCGTTGCCTCGACGTAGACCTTGCGCAGGGAATCGGACCGCACGATAACGCCGTCGCGGGTCGACTCAGCCCACAGCTCGTCGCCCGGGCGAAGGTCCCCCTTCGCGGCAATCGTCTCCGGGATGTCCCAGGGCAGGCCCACAGTCTCACTCCGCAGGGCACGACCCTAGACGGCCGGCACCCGCGCAGCGGCGCTGCGCCGCGGCGGCGTCCGTGGAGGGCAGCACGCCCGGCCGCGCCCGGTGGCGGCGGCGAGGTCGAATCCGCCGCCACTGAGCGTCTCGACGGGGACGCGCCTGACGCGGCGCACGGCCGCCGCGTCGGTATCAGCCTGGTGATCAATCGTGAGCAGCGCCAGCACGTCCTGCGTGACGGCCGCGATCTGGGGATCGTCTGCCAGGCGGTAGTGCACCCACTTGCCCTCTTTCCGTTCGGTCACGAGCCCGGCCGCCCGCAGGTCGGCCAGGTGGCCGGACACGGTCGAGGCCGCCAGTTCGAGCACCGCCGTGATTTGACAGACACACAGTTCGCCGGTGGTCAGCATCGCCAGCATGCGCAGACGGGCGGGATGGGCCATCGCCTTCAGCGCCCGCACGACGTGCGGCAGGCGGTGAACTGTCGCGGTGTTCGAGCGTGTCATGGCATTCACTCCCGGTTCGAACGTCGGTCAGGCTGACGCCAGCATCTCTTTCAACGCGTCGACAGTCGGCACGCGTCCGGCCACCTTGACGGTGCCGTCCACGGCCAGCGCGGGCGTCGTCATGACGCCGAACGCGATGATGGCCGCGATGTCGGTGACCTTTTCGAGCGTGTACTCCATGCCGATGGCCTTCGCGGCCTGTTCGGCATGGTCGGTCAGCAGACGGCATTTCGGACATCCGGTGCCCAGAATCTGAATCCTCTTCATCATGACTCCCAAGACGCGTGAATGTGTCTGTCAGTATCTCAGTCAGCCGAACTGGCTAGAACCATGTGCCGAACGCCAAGCCGGCCAGCGTGGACATCACGACGACCAGGCCAATGTAGACGATCTTCCAGCGCATCCAGTACCTCGGCACGCACGCGACGGACCTCGCAGCCGTGCGATTCGTCAATTCGCGTTATTCCGAAGTGTATACGCCGTGGGTCCGTCGGTCAAGGCGTGATCGGGTCGCGCGGGTCCGCTTGACAGCGTCGCAGTCGTCAAGATATCGTCAATCGTCGATTGACTATGACAACAAGGAAACGCCCCATCCGCCTGGACGCCTCCGACCCCCTCTGCTGTCCGTCAGACGAGCTGGCCGCCCCCGAGCCGTCGGTCGTGGAGTTGCCGCTTGATGACGCCGTGGCCAACGAGGAGCTCGCCATGTTCGCCAAGGCCCTGGGCCACCCGACGCGCGTGCGCATCCTGCGGATGCTCGCGAAGAAGGAAGCCCGCACGTGCAGTCTCATCGTCGACGAACTGCCGCTGGCCCAGTCGAGCGTGTCGGAACACCTGAGGATCCTGAAGGCAGCCGGTCTGATCCGAGGCCGCGAGGATGGTCCGAGGGTCGCGTACTGCATCGAGCCCGCCATGCTCAGGCGCATGAAAGCCCTGCTGGGGGCGTTGTAACGAAAGGACTCCATCCGTGCCGCCCATTCGCCAGATACACGTCTTCGACCCGCCCATGTGCTGCGCCTCCGGCGTATGCGGGCCCGTTGTCGATCCCGATCTCTCGCGCTTCGCCGCCGACCTCGACTGGCTGGCTGCGCAAGGCGTTCCGGTCGACCGATTCAACCTCGCTCAACAGCCGCAGGCGTTCGTGAACCACGCGCTGGTCCGCGCGGCGCTCGAGCAGGACGGCGAGGCCTGTCTCCCCATCGTGCTGGCCGACGGCCAGGTCGTCAGCCGCGGTGTCTACCCTTCCCGGGAAGCACTCGTGCGGGCGGCTGGTATTCCCGCTGCGGTCGCAACGCCGTCGCTCTACACGGAAGCCGTCGCGGAACTGGTCGCGATCGGCGCCTCGATTGCCGCCAACTGCGAGCCGTGCTTCAAGGCGCACTACGACCGCGCGCGTAAACTCGGGGTATCGGCGGCCGACATGACGCGCGCCGTCGAGACCGCGCAGACGGTCAAGGACGCGCCGGCCCGCGCGGTGCTGGCCCTGGCCGATCGTTACCTGCGCCAACCGGATGCCCCGGAGCCCGTCGCGGTCGCCAAGGCCAGCAAGGGTGCGCTCCTGCCGATGGCGGCGCCCGGCGATAGCTGCTGCACGCCAGGATCGGGGTGCTGCTGATGCGCCTGAACTTCGAGCCGACCCGCGTCCTCTTCTTCACCGGCAAGGGGGGCGTCGGCAAGACGTCGCTGGCGTGCGCCACGGCCATCAACCTGACGGATGCCGGTCGCCGTGTCCTGCTGGTCTCAACCGACCCGGCCTCGAACCTCGACGAGGTGCTGAACGTCCCGCTCGCGTCGAGCCCGACGCCGGTGCCGGAAGCAGCCGGTCTCTTCGCGCTGAACATCGACCCCGAGGCCGCCGCGCGCGCGTATCGTGATCGCGTCGTCGGCCCGGTGCGCGGCGTGCTGCCGGCGGCGGTGGTGGCACGCATGGAGGAGGAACTGTCGGGGGCGTGCACGACCGAGATTGCGGCCTTCGACGAGTTCACGCGCCTGCTGGCGGACCCATCGACGACGGAAGGCTTTGATCACGTCATCTTCGACACGGCGCCCACCGGGCACACGCTCCGCCTGCTCAGCCTGCCCTCCGCGTGGGAGGGCTTCCTCGCCACCAACACGTCCGGGACCTCGTGCCTGGGACCACTCGCAGGATTGCAGGAACAGCGCGGGCTATATCAGGCCAGCCTGTCGACGCTGGCAGACCCGGGACAGACGACCGTGGTGCTTGTGGCGCGGCCTGACGCCGCGGCGCTGACCGAGGCCGATCGCACGCGCGGCGAACTGGCTGAGTTGGGCATCCGCAACCTACACCTCGTGGTCAATGGGGTGTTTGTGGCGCACGCGGCTGGGGATCGGATTGCCACGGCGCTCGAAGCGCGGGGACGCGAGGCGCTGGCGTCGATCCCGGCAGGGCTAGGGGCCCTTTCGACTAGTGAAGTACCGCTTCGGCCCTGGGCCCCGCTTGGCGTGGCGAACGTCCGCGCGCTCCTCAATGGCCACGACGCCCCGATGCGCATGCCCGTGGTTACCCAGGGTTCAGCCACCAACGGCGCCTTATCGCTGGCGGGTCTTGTGGATGAACTGGCGCGCGCCGGCCATGGGGTCATCCTGACGATGGGCAAAGGCGGCGTCGGGAAGACGACGATTGCCGCGGCCGTGGCGGCGGAACTGGCCCGGCGGGGCTTCCCGGTGCACCTCACCACAACCGACCCCGCGGCACACGTCGCCGCCGCCATGGGTGATGTGACGCCGGGCGTCCAGGTCAGCCGCATCGACGCCGTGCGCGAGACGGCCGCGTATGCTGACGAAGTCCTGGCTGCGGCGGCGGGTCTCGACGCGCGCGGGCGCGCGCTGCTGGAAGAGGACCTGCGATCGCCGTGCACGGAGGAAGTGGCGGTCTTCCGCGCGTTCGCGCGCGTGGTCGCCGAAGGTGAGCACGGGTTCGTCGTCGTGGACACCGCCCCGACCGGACACACGCTGCTGCTGCTCGATGCGGCACAGGCGTATCACAAGCAGGTTGAGCGCACACAGGGAACCCTGCCGGAGAGCGTGCGCCTGCTGTTGCCCCGGCTGCGCGATCCGGCGTACGCGCGGGTCGTGCTCGTGACGTTGCCCGAGGCGACGCCCGTACACGAGGCCATGGCCTTGCAGGACGATCTCAGTCGCGCGGGTATCGCCCCCTATGCCTGGGTGATCAACCAGAGCTTCGCGGTGGTGGACACGGACGACCTCGTACTGCGCGGGCGCGGTGACCGCGAACAACGGTACCTGGCAGAGGTCCGGCAGGCCTCGGCACGTGTCGTGGTCACACCGTGGGTGCCCGTTCGTCCGGTCGGCCAGTCCGGTCTCCACGCTTTCATTGATGCGTCGGTGTCAGCGGCGCCAGGCGCCGGTGTTTCTTCTAACTGAGGCAGAACCATGGCTCACGTCGTGTCCACATCCGAGTCCCCCTCCGGCGCCGCGGGCGGCCCTGCGCCGGAGCCGAAGCGTCTCAATCCCTTTGAACGGTACCTGAGCCTCTGGGTGGTCCTCTGCATGGTGGTCGGCCTGATTCTAGGGCGCGCCGTGCCGTCCGCGATCGACGCCCTGCGCCGGATGGAGTTCGGGGCCGGCAGCCAGATCAACGTGCCGATCGCCGTGCTCATCTGGCTGATGATCATTCCGATGATGATGAAGGTGGACTTCGGCGCGATTCGCGAGGTCGGCCGACGGCCGAGGGGCCTGTTCGTGACGCTGTTCGTGAACTGGCTCGTCAAGCCATTCTCGATGGCGCTGTTCGGCTGGATCTTCTTCCGTTACGTGTTTGCCGCCTGGATTCCCACCGCCGACGCTGATCAGTACATCGCGGGCACGATTATTCTCGCGGCCGCCCCGTGCACGGCCATGGTGTTCGTGTGGAGCTACCTGTCGGACGGTGACCCCGCGTACACGCTCGTGCAGGTGTCGGTCAACGATCTCCTCATGCTCGTGCTCTTCGCGCCGATTGTCCGGTTCCTGGTGAGCGGGGCGTCGTCGCTCGAGGTGCCGTTCAACGTCCTGCTGTATTCGGTCGGCGTCTTCATCGTGATTCCCCTGGTGGTCGGCGTGGTGCTGCGCCACTGGTTCATCGCACGGCGCGGTGCCGTGTGGTTCGAGCAGGAACTGCTGCCGCGGTTCGCGCCGATTAGCATGGGCGCGCTCCTACTGACGCTGGTCTTCATCTTCGCGTTCCAGGCCGACAACATCACCGGCAAGACGCTGCACGTCGTGCTAATCGCCGTGCCGATCCTGATCCAGGTCTACTTCAACTCGTCGCTGACCTACGGCCTGATGCGGCTGTTCCGCGTGGAGTATGCGGTGGCGGCACCCGGGGCCCTCATCGGCGCGAGCAACTTCTTCGAGCTTGCGGTGGCCACCGCGATTGCGCTCTTCGGGCCCGAGTCCGGCGCGGCCCTGGCCACCGTCGTTGGCGTGCTGATCGAAGTGCCCGTCATGCTCTCGGTGTGCGAAGCGTGCAAACGAACGCGCCACTGGTTCCCGGCGCCGTCGCGGGTAGCCTAGGAACAGCGGCGACCGCGCCGACACGCCCCGTCCGCCCTCGGATTGGGCATGAAGAAAGGAACGACTGATGGGAAGGGTTGCGGCAACCAATGCGGGGCTCATCGGGATCTGTGAGTCATTCGCGCAGGGCCTGGTCAATACGCCCGAGTACGAGGAATGGCAGGCGGCGCGCACCGCCCGGGAAGGCGACGCCGAGGTGGCGGCCCTGGCCGCTGACCTGAAACGCCTCGGGGCCGATGTCGCCCTGGCGCAAGGACGGCGCGACCCGACGGCGGGTTCGCTGAAACAACGCTACGCGGCCCTGCAGTCAGGATTGCAGACGCACCCGGCATCGGTTCGTCAGCAGGCTGCGGCTCAGACGCTCATCGAGATGCTGCGGGAGGCGAACACCCTGCTGAGCGGGTCCCTGGGCATTGACTTTGCGGCGACCGCCGCGCCTCCCCGGCAGGGTGGCTGTTGCGGATAGGACCCACGATGACACCAGTTCGCCCGGTCACCATTGAGATTTTCGATCCCCCGATGTGCTGTCCCACGGGCCTGTGCGGGCCGAGCGTCGATCCGGCGCTGCTGGACATCAGCGAGGCCATCCTGAAGATCAAGGCGGAATTCGACGGCCGGGCGACGGTCGAACGGTACGTGCTGTCCCAGCAGCCTGCCAAGTACACCGAACAGCCTGAGATCCTCGACCGTCTGAAGGCCCACGGCGTCTCAGTCCTCCCCATCACCATGGTCAACAGCGCAGTGCGGAAGGAACGCCGTTATCCGTCGTACGCCGACATGCGCACGTGGATTGAAGGAAGCCCGGTGACGGCGGCCGGTTCAAACGTCCTGGAGGAAGAGGTCTATCGCCCGTGACTTACGAATACAGGTGTGACAGCTGCGGCACGGAGTTCGAGATCAAGGCAACCATCGCGGAGAAGACGCGGGGGTTGCGGCTCGAGTGTCCGAACTGCGGAAGCGTCAAGGCAACCCAGATCTACACCTCGATGGCCGTGTTTCCCCGGTCGGGCAGCGGTGGCGGCACACCCCCGAACTGCGGTCCTGGATCCGGGGCCGGGTGCTGCTGATGGCCACTCACGCGGTGACCGTGCGCGTCTTCGCCGCACCGGACGCGTCGTGCGGTCACGGGCCCACGTGGAGCTCGGCAACGGCATTCATGGCAACCCGCCTGCGGCGACGGTTCAGCGATCAGGTTGTGGTCGAGCACGTGGAAATGTTCACCGCCCGTAGCTTCGAGTTCCCGGACGTCCTGACGGCGATCCAGGGCGGCTCGCCCCTCCCCATCGTTGTCGTCGACGGCCGCATCGTCAGCGAGGGCGGCAAACTGCCCGAGCCGATCATCGGACGCGCCGTGGCTGAGGCCCTCAACGGCGGCGTCGCCAGGGAGGATAAACCGCGCGTCGAACGGTGAGCAGGGTGTTGGCCGTTGAAGGCTTGATCAGCGTCTCCCAGCTGCTGTTGGCGAAGCGGCGCAGCCCGCGGCGCCGCCTGACCCGCGACGACGTCTACTGCGACGAAGCCTCGCCCGGATGCCCGCCCCGTCCGGTCGGCAGGCAGACACTTGGCGCGTGAGCCCGGGCACCCTCGGGCGACAGAGGGTCATCTCAACACGGGAGAACAGCATGGCTGAGCAGGTCCGCTATCCCTTGTGGCGAAAAGAGAACATCCCGGCGTACGTGACGATCATGGCCGTCTGGATCGTGTTCTCGCTCGTGTCGGCCGCCGTGCTCTCGCTGATGCTGGCGCCGGCGATCTCGTGGCCCGTCGCGCTGGGGTGGGCGCTGCTGACCGCCATGGGCGGCATGGCGATTATGTTCGGCGCCAGCGCGCTGAATCTGCTTAAGCTGCGCCCGGGATTCGAGCGCCTGTCGAAGGGCGACCCGGACCCGGCCATCCCCGGCGTGTGGTGCCCGGTGTTGACCATGGCCACGAAGGCGGCCGTCGAGCTGCAGCAGTCGTTGCACGGTCAGCACGCCGCGCGGGACACCGCGCCGCGGTGAACTCCGAACCGGCGCGCCGCGTCGAAGAATCACCAGGGGCTGACTCACGTCACGTCGTTGACAGGAGGGGTCTCATGACGACCGTCACCGTCTTCCGGCACGTTCCGCCGCCGATCATCGGCAGCTGCGGCATCTACCACGACCGCGCGTTCGAGGTCCTGGAGGAGGAGCTCGACTGGCTCGAGGCCTGCGGGACCGTCGTGGAGCGCTTCGATCCGGCCACCGAAACGGCCGAGGTGGAGCGTCGAGAGGCAGTCAGGCAGATGCTGGCCGCCGAGGGCGACCGCTGCCTGCCGCTCATCCTCGGGGACGGAGCGATCGTCTCACACGGCACCTACCCCAGCCGCACCCAATTGGCCCACCTCGTGAGCGTGTGCGCACGGGAGCATCAGACGGCCGCCCCGGCGCACCGCTGACGCGCCTCGCGCAGGACGCAGGTCGGCATCGCGACGGGGCCGCGCCCGTTCAGATCATGCGTCCGCTTGTCGAATCTCGGCCTTCGCGTGCTCGGAGCAGTCCGGACCGTCGCAGCAGATCGCGCACACGCGCGTGAGCGACTCGAGTCCGAGAAGCTGGACCTCAGGCGACAGGTAGCCCGGCTTCACGGGCTCCGACCGCATCAGGTCCGTGCTCAGGTACTTCTTGTTGCTGTCACTCAGAGTCGTCGCGACCAGCGGCGTGTTGCCGATCAGGTGCGACAGGCCCCTGAAGCGGGCGGCGATGCCGGGATCGAGGGCGCGCACAGCAGCGGTGGTCATGAGACGCTCCACAAAACCTACTTCTTCTGCTGTTGCTGCTGAGCGCGCTCAGTGGATGGCGGCACGTAGCCCCTGATCCGCTTGGAGGTGACCCATGCACGTCTCATGAGCACACCTTGGAGGGCGACGAGGCCCGCATCCGGGACGAGGTGGCGTGAGATGACTCCAGATCGTCGCGGATGTTACCTTGCTCCCGACGCTTGGCGGCGCCAAACGGCATCACGCGGCACGACGAGGTTGCTGCGTAATGTCCGCTCGCCGCGCCTCGACGCGTGGGGCTACAGAGCGGCCTGAATCCAGGCCTTGGCGTCGTCCACCGTCGGGATCTTGCCCTGCGACACGAGGCGGCCGTCGATGGCGACGGCGGGTGTGGTCAGGACGCCGCGGAGCGCGCCGACCCGCATGTCTTCGATCTTCTGCACGAAATCGTCCCCGCCGGACGGCCGGCCGAGCCCTTCCAGGGCCAGTTGCATAACTTTCACGGTCTGCTTGCACCGGGCGCATCCCGGCCCGAACACCTCGATCAACATCTGACACCTCCCGGTCGGCGGCCACGCCGTGTGACCTCGTTTACTTCGTCATATCGCGAAGTGTAGTCATGCCGCGCCCGCCTGGCAACCCCATGGCGGCGGCAGCGGCGTCGGGAAGGAGGTCCCGGGCCTCCCGCCGCCAGACGCACCGGTTGACGTTCCCGACACGCGACACCCCTGTCTCCGGCGGCGAGGTACAATCGAGCGCGATGACCACGCTGACCGCGAGCCGGCCTGGCCGGCGCCGCGTCCTGCAACGCCTACTAGCCATGGCAATCGCGATCCCGCTCGTCGGCTCGCTCGTGTCGCTGCTGCGCCGCGAGGAGGGGCGGCAGACTCCCGAGGTCGTGCCCATTCCCGCGGAGACCGCCGTCGGCCTCTCAGTGGTTGGCTCCGTGATCGTGGTCCGCACCCCGGCGGGAGTAGTGCGTGCGTATTCGGCGCGATGCACGCACCTTGGCTGCCGCATCGATCGCGTAATCGGCGACGAGGCGGTGTGTCCGTGCCACGGCTCGAGGTTCCGGGTTGACGGCACCGTGGCCGCCGGGCCTGCCACGCGCCCGCTTCGCCCGATGCGCCTCGAGCTGGACCAGGCCACGGGCGGATGGACGGCCCATGCGTCCTGAACCGACCGTCCCCGCGTCAATTGTCGCGACGCGCGTCGGCACGTTCGGTGACTTGGCCAGCGCGGCCTTTCTCGTCGCGGCCGCGTCCGGCGTCGCCGTCGCGGTCCCCTATCAACCCGGCGACGCGTACGGCTCCATCGCCGCGATGCTGCTGGCGAATCCGGCGGCAGCGTTCTTCCGGAACCTGCACTACTGGAGCGGCCAGGTGTGCCTGCTGGCGACGCTGCTCCACGTCTGGGATCATCTGCGCGCGCGCACCGAAGGCCGGGTCGCCCGCGGCGTCTGGTTCCGGCTGACGCTCACGCTGCCGCTGGTCGCGTTCCTGATGCTGTCCGGCTTCATGCTGCGGGGCGACGCCGAGGGCCGTCAGGCGCTGCGCATCGTGGCAGAGGCCACCGCCCAGGTCCCGCTGGTCGGCTGGATGGTCTCAGCGTTGCTGCTGGGAATCGGCGATCGCCTAGACCTGCTCTACGTCCAGCACGCCGCTACCGCCACCATCATCGTCTGGCTGTTCATCATCGAGCATGCCCGCCGCGTGTGGTCGCG
>Ga0315270_10000888_pt1 | contig 16097 bp, 19 predicted proteins | sample C1_bottom_MG_FD_204932 | JGI IMG/M metagenome (GOLD analysis project Ga0315270, IMG submission 204932) | Sediment microbial communities from Yellowstone Lake, YNP, Wyoming, USA - C1_bottom | ecosystem: Environmental > Aquatic > Freshwater > Lake > Sediment | place: USA: Wyoming | collected...
ATGGCAGATTGACCCGCCGAGCGAATTTGGTTCGGTATCGTCAACGCATTGGGATCGATACTGGCGTGTTGCTTGGCGATTTCCAGTTCTTTGGCGACGAGGCGCTTAATTTCTTCCGCACGCTGCAACTCGCTTTCCAGATCCACCTTGACGGAGCTGATAAAGCGCCGAACCTTAGATATGCTCTCCATGACATTACGAATCATGACCGGAAATTCTTCCGGTCCAAATACGATGAGTGCCACGACAGCAACAACAACCAATTCGCCAAAGCCGATGTCAAACATGGAAGTTAGTGACCAGCCGTATCCTTCTCACGAACGCTCTCTTTACTCGCACCGGGCTGCTGTGTCGCATTCTGTGCATTCTGCGCTAGTTGCTTCGAGTCGTCAGGCTTTTCTTCTTTGTCGCCGCCACCGAGCGAATCGCGAAAACCTTTGATCGCCCCGCCCAAATCGCCACCAATGCTGCGCAATTTTTTGGTGCCGAACAACAACAACACAATCACCAGGACGATGAGCAAATGACCGATGCTAATTCCCATAATTAATCTCCACGGAATACTTCACCATGCTGCCCGACGCGGACAGAGGGAAATCGAGTATAGCATGGAAGTTTTATCCCTCGCGGCTGGCTTTTTCGGCGTGACCCGAGGTGCCAAATCGGCGCGCCAACTCCTGCAACACGTCATCCGGCGACAATCCTTGCTGAGCTAGCAGCACAAGGGTGTGAAACCAGAGGTCGGCAACTTCGTGAATCAACGCCTTGTGATCACCACCCTTCGCAGCAATCACCGTTTCGGTGGCTTCTTCGCCGATTTTTTTAAGAATGCTATCCAAGCCCTTGGCATAGAGACTGGCAACATAGGAGCTGTTGGCATCCGCGTTTTTACGGGCCTCCAACTCTTTCGCCAACTCGGTCAAAATATCACTCATATTGCGCTCGCTACTTTTTGCCGTAGATATCCGTTGCGCTTTTGAGCACGGGATCGACGGTACGCCACTGGCTATCTTCAAGCTTCTGGAAGAAGCAATGGTGGCGACCGGTGTGGCAAGCGACTCCACCCACCTGCTCCACTTCCAACAACACGGCGTCATTATCACAATCAAGGCGGATGGAGCGGACTTTCTGCACGTGGCCGGATTCTTCGCCCTTACGCCATAATTTCTTGCGCGAGCGGGACCAATATACCGCTTGGTTTGATTCCGCGGTGAGACGCAAAGATTCGCGATTCATCCACGCTAACATCAGCACTTTGCCCGTCGCTACATCTTGCGCAATGGCCGGCACTAATCCGTCGCTCGACCATTTCACGCTATCCAGCCATTCGGTTGTCATTTAATAAATGCTCATTGGGTTTGCTATCACATTGCGCGCTGCGAAGACTGGATCCCGGCGTTCGCCGGGATGACGGACATGGCGATTGAGACATAGCGCGTTCAACGACAAAAACATCCTCATCCCGGCGAAAGCCGGGATCCCGCTTCTAATAGGCACGCGGCATTGCCTCATCACAATTCACGCACGACGATGCCGGCGTCACGCATCGCGCGCTTCGCTTCGCCAACGGTGTGTTCGCAAAAATGAAAAATGCTCGCCGCCAAAACAGCATCGGCATGCCCACGGGTGACGCCTTCCACCAAGTGCTGCAAGTTTCCAACGCCGCCGGATGCGATCACAGGCACCGACACGGCAGCGGCAACGGCCGAGACCAAAGCCACATCGAAACCATCCCGCGTGCCATCGCGATCCATGCTTGTTAATAAAATTTCGCCAGCACCATATTGCACCATGCGTGCAGCCCATTCGATGACATCAATGCCCGTCGCCCGACGTCCGCCATGGGTAAAAACTTCCCAGCGTGGCGGTTGTTCACTGACGCGTTTCGCGTCGATCGCCACCACGATACATTGCGCGCCAAATTTTTCTGCCGCCTCGCGCACAAATTCAGGCCGCGCAACCGCCGCCGTGTTGATCGCAACTTTGTCGGCGCCCGCATTCAACATGCGGCGAATGTCTTCAATTGCACGAATGCCGCCACCAACTGTGAGCGGAATAAAAACCTGGCCCGCGACTTCTTCCACGACATGCACCATTGTCGCGCGATCTTCGTGGCTTGCGGTGATATCGAGAAACACCAACTCATCGGCACCTTGTTCGTCGTAACGACGCGCGATTTCAACCGGATCGCCGGCATCACGGATACCAACAAACTTCACGCCTTTGACCACGCGACCTTTGTCGACATCGAGACAGGGAATGATGCGTTTAGCGAGTGACATATGGCTTACTGTGCGATCTTTTGTGCTTCAGCAAAATCCAGCGTGCCCTCATACAACGCACGACCAATTACTGCGCCCACCACGCCTTCATCTTGCACGGCGCGCAAGGCACGAATGTCATTGATGTTGGTGATGCCGCCTGAAGCAATCACAGGAATAGTGAGATTACGTGCCAAAGCAACTGTTGACTCAACATTCACGCCCTGCATCATGCCGTCGCGCGAAATATCGGTGTAAATGATCGCTTCCACGCCATCTTTTTCAAAATGCTTCGCCAAATCCAACACATCGTGGTGAGACAACTTAGACCAACCGTCGATCGCGACTTTGCCATCTTTGGCATCTAAACCAACAATAATGTGGCCGGGAAACTCGGCGCAAACATCAGCAACAAAATGCGGCGTGTTAACCGCCTTTGTACCAATAATCACATAGCGCACGCCCATGCCTACGTACATTTCAATGGTTTCATCATCACGAATGCCACCGCCAACCTGTATATCCACATCGGGAAATGCGGCCGTGATTTTTTGAATCACCTCGCCGTTCACCGGACGCCCAGCGAAAGCACCATTGAGATCGACCAGATGGAGTCGCTTAGCGCCCTCATCAACCCAACGCTGGGCAACCGCCAACGGATCATCCGAAAACACGGTATCGTCTTCCATGCGTCCTTGGCGCAAGCGCACGCATTTACCATCCTTCAAGTCGATGGCAGGAATCAGTAACATGTCGGCATTTCCTCTTGTTTTGGCCCGAAGAAAATACGAGCCTCGCTCCACATCACTCGGTCTATCTCACGGTCGCCAAGCTAAAAAATTCTGCAATAACTGCAATCCGAAGCGCTGGCTTTTCTCGGGATGAAATTGCACCGCAAACAAATTGTCACGCGCGATGGCGCAAGTAAATGATCCACCATAGTCGGTCACGGCCGCCGTCACCTTCGCTTCGGCCGGATCCACATAGTAACTGTGTACGAAATAAAAACGAGTGGCGGATGGGATGTCGCGCCACAAGGGATGCGCCGTTACCGGGTTAACTTCGTTCCAACCCATGTGAGGAATTTTAAGACCCTGCCGCAACAAATCGGGCGCAAAGCGTCGTACTCGACCCGGCACGATTCCCAAGCCCGGCGTACCGTCGTTCTCTTCGCTGAAATCAAACAGCGCCTGCATACCCAAACAGATGCCCAAGAAAGGTTTCTGTAACGCACATTGCTTGACGGTATCGACAAGATTGCGCTCTTGCAACGCGGCCATGCAATCGCGCAAGGCGCCAACGCCAGGAAATACCACACGATCGGCAGCAAGGATGGTGGCAGCATCATGTCCGATCGTCACCTTGGCGCTGGCGTCAACGCGACCCAAAGCTTTAGCGACGGAATGTAAATTCCCCATGCCATAGTCAATCACTGCAACGGTGGTCATATTGGTTGGGTTTAAAGCTTACCTTTGGTGGACGGCAACACATTCTGTTGCCGCGAATCGGCTTCGACCGCCGCGCGGAGCGCGCGACCGAAGGCTTTGAAAATCGTTTCCGCCACATGATGGGCATTGGTGCCGCGCAAATTGTCGATGTGCAACGTCGCCTGCGCGTGATTGACGAAGCCGCGGAAAAATTCCAGCAACAAATCGACGTCGAAATCGCCGATGCGTGCGCGAGGAAAGTTGACGTGATATTCAATTCCGGGACGGCCGGACAAATCGATCACCACGCGCGACAAGGCTTCATCAAGTGGCACATAAGCGTGACCGTAACGGCGAATGCCTTTTTTGTCGACTAACGCTTGCGCAACCGCCTGACCAAAGGTGATGCCAACGTCTTCCACCGTGTGATGCGCGTCGATATGCAAATCGCCTTTCGCTTGCACGTCGATATCGATCACGCCATGACGCGCAACTTGATCAAACATATGGTCAAGAAATGGCACGCCGGTTTGAAAACGACCCACACCCGTACCATCTAAATTAATAGCGATGGTGATCTGCGTTTCCAACGTGTTGCGCGTCACCGTGGCTTTGCGTTCGGCCATTGTCGTCATCCTTTAATTTACCGCTCTAAATTACGGACAAGAGCGCATCTAAAAATGCGCGATTCTCTTCCGGAGTGCCCACGGTTACCCGCAAACAGTCGGACAGTTGCGCGTGCGAACCATTGAGATTCTTGATGAGCACATTGCGTTCTTTTAAGCGCGCAAAAATCCCGTCAGCACGTCCCGCCGGCGTGCGGAACAAAATAAAATTGGCATCGCTCGGATACACCGTCATACCACGGACATGAGCCAATTGCTGCTGCAACCAGGTTCGGTCGCGGCAAATATCTTGCGCTTGTGCCATCAGCAAATCGTAATGACGCAAGGCAAATTCAGCGCTCGATTGACTGAGCACGTTGATATTGTAGGGCAAACGCAGCTTGTTCAGCTCGTTTAACCATGCCGGCGCGCCCAAAGCAAAGCCCACGCGCAAACCAGCCAAACCCATTTTCGACAATGTGCGCAGGACCACGAGATTCTCGTGCTCTGGCACCGCCGATAAAAAGCTTTTTCCGGCCGCAAACGCGTGATATGCCTCGTCGACCACCACCAAACCTGGCGCGGTTTTAATTAATTCGAGCACGTCCGCGTCAGCGAACAAATTGCCGGTGGGATTATTGGGGTAGGCAAGAAAAATTACCGCCGGTTGATACGCGTCGATGGCCAAACGCAGCGCCGTCATATCGAGCGTAAAATCACTGCCATTCAACGGCACCGCCACACACTCTAGCCCGACGAACTTCGCGATCATGTGATACATCGAAAAGGTGGGCGCGGGCACGAGGATTTTTCGACCAGGTCCAGCAACGGCCATCATCATCAACTGCAAAATTTCATCTGAGCCGTTACCGAGCAACAAATCAACGCCCGCTGGCACGGCCATCGTCGCGCGCAAGCGTGCTTGCAACTCCGTTGCGGCGGGATCGGGATAGCGATTGAGCGACACATGACGCAGGAGGGCCGCCCATTCTTCCACCAGCGGCGCCGGCCAGCTGTATGGGTTTTCCATCGCGTCCAATTTTACAAAACCCGCGGCGCTTGGCACGTGATAAGCCGACAACGCACGTATTTCCGGACGAATCCACTGGGCGACGAGTTTTTCTTGGCGTTGTTTGTTGAGTTTCACAATGCGTGACGCTATTTGTTCGTTAATCGGTATTCGGCGGAACGAGCGTGTGCGGTCAACCCCTCCCCACGCGCCAAGGTGGACGCAACCTTACCCAAGGTAACAGCGCCCTGCGCCGAGCACATGATCAAACTCGAACGTTTTTGGAAATCGTAAACGCCCAAGGGCGATGAAAAGCGCGCCGTGCGCGATGTTGGCAGCACGTGATTGGGGCCGGCAACATAATCGCCAATCGCCTCCGCCGTGTAACGGCCAAGAAAGATCGCGCCGGCATGACGAATTTTGTCGGCCAACATCAGCGGCTCAGCAACAGACAATTCCAAATGTTCAGGTGCGATGTAGTTCACGACTTCGGCCGCTTGTTCTAAATCGCGCACATGCACGAGCGCGCCACGACGAGCGAGCGATTTTTCGATTACCGTACGCCGTTCCATGGTGGGCAACAATTTCTCAATGCTCTTGGCAACGGCCGCGAGAAAATCTCGCTCGGGCGAAATCAAAATCGACTGCGCGTCTTCGTCGTGCTCCGCTTGCGAAAACAAATCCATCGCGATCCAATCGGGATCTGTTTGGCCGTCGCAAACAACAACGATTTCCGACGGGCCCGCGATCATGTCGATGCCCACCGTGCCAAACACCATACTTTTCGCCGTTGCAACGTAGATGTTGCCAGGCCCAACGATTTTGTCGACGCGCGGAATAGTCCGTGTGCCGTAAGCAAGTGCTGCGATGGCTTGAGCGCCACCGACGCTGAATACACGCGTTACTTGCGCTAAAGCCGCCGCCGCCAATACCAACTCATTTAATTCGCCGCCGGGCGTTGGCACCACCATGATCAATTCTTTTACGCCAGCCACTTTGGCTGGCACGGCGTTCATCAACACTGACGATGGATAAGCCGCTTTACCACCCGGCACATACAAACCGGCGCGATCGAGCGGCGTCACTTTTTGCCCCAGCACAGTCCCGTCGGCTTCGGTGTACGTCCAAGTTTCGCTTTTTTGGCGCTGGTGGTAGTCCTGCAAACGCTTCGTCGCAAACTCGAGCGCTTGCCGTTGCGTGACGGGAATGCGCTCAAGCGCTTGCTGCAAGCGCGCTTGCGGTATTTCTAACTGGCTAGCATCCTGCACGGCGAGACGATCGAAGCGCTGCGTATACTCCACCACCGCCGAATCACCGCGCGTGCGCACATCGCGTAGTATTTCTTTTACCGTAGACGCGACTTTGTCATCGGAGACGCTATCCCAACGCAATAAGTCTTCGAGCGCGCCCCAGAAATTCGTATCATTTGTGCTGAAGTGTTTGATCATATTAATAACAACCTTCACCCATGAATGATTACGATGCTTTTTCCGCGACCGCCGCGCCGATGCGATCCACCAGCGTTTTGATATCACGATGCTTAATTTTCATCGACGCTTTGTTGACGATAAGACGCGAACTGATTTCGGCAATGGTCTCCAGCGGTTCAAGACCATTGGCGCGCAGCGTATTGCCCGTATCAACCAAATCGACAATGACGTCCGCCAAACCCACTAAAGGCGCGAGCTCCATTGAGCCGTACAGCTTAATAATTTCAACTTGTTTGCTTTGCGCCGCATAGTAGCGACGCGTGGTCGTTACGTATTTGGTCGCCACGCGCAAGCGGCTACCAACTTGGCGATAATCTGGAAAGCCCGCGACCATCAGCTTACAGCGCGCAATATTGAGATCCAAGGGTTCGTACAGACCATCGCCCTCGTACTCCATCAATACGTCTTTGCCAGCAATGCCCAAATCAGCGGCGCCGTATTCAACAAAAGTCGGCACGTCGGTCGCGCGGATAATTACCAGCCTAACATTCGGCAAATTCGTTTCTAAAATCAACTTGCGGGTCGAATCGAGATCGGCTTCCAGCGGCTCGATTCCAGCGTACTTCAGTAATGGCAACGCATCTTTTAAGATTCGCCCCTTTGAAACAGCAATGGTCAGCGGCGCGTTCATCGGCTGGCCGTGCGCTCGTCGCGCTGATTGCGTAGCGAAGGAATGCGACGGATGCGCGCACCCAGCGCCTCTAACTTTTCTTCAATACATTCGTAACCGCGATCGATGTGGTAAATACGATCCACCACGGTATCACCTTCCGCCACCAAACCCGCCAAGACCAAACTTGCCGATGCGCGCAAATCCGTCGCCATCACTGGCGCGCCAGTTAGACGCGGTACGCCAGTGCAAAAGGCCGTATTACCTTCGACGCGCACGTCAGCGCCCATGCGCTGCAACTCTTGCACATGCATAAAGCGATTTTCGAAAACGGTCTCAGTGATGGTACCGAAACCCTCAGCGACAGAATTGAGCGCTGTGAACTGCGCTTGCATATCGGTCGGAAAAGCAGGATACGGCGCCGTGCGCAGATCCACCGATTGAGGGCGACGCCCCCGCATGTTGAGCTCGATCCAATCTTCACCAATGGCGATATCGGCACCCGCTTCGCGCAATTTCGCGATGACGGCATCCACCAAATTTGGCCGCGTGAATTTCAATTTCACTTTGCCACCGGTAATCGCTGCGCCAACGAGGTAAGTCCCGGTTTCGATACGATCAGGCAAAATGCGGTACTGCGTACCGTGCAAACGCGGCACGCCATTGATCGTAATCGTATCCGTGCCAGCGCCAGTAATTTGCGCGCCCATGCTGATTAAGCAATTCGCCAAATCCACCACTTCGGGTTCACGCGCCGCGTTTTCAATGACCGTTGTGCCATCGGCCAAGGTCGCCGCCATCATGAGGTTTTCGGTGCCGGTCACGGTCACCAAATCCATGACCAACTTCGCGCCCCGCAAACGATTGGCCGTCGCTTTGATATAGCCATTCTCGACTTTGATCTCAGCGCCCATCGCTTCGAGGCCACTGATATGCAAATTGACGGGGCGCGAACCGATGGCGCAACCACCCGGCAAAGACACTTCTGCGCGCCCGTAACGAGCCAGCAACGGACCCAGCACGAGAATGGACGCCCGCATCGTCTTGACCAATTCATACGGCGCGCGAAAATCGCGAATCGTTCGCGAATCAACTTCGACATTCATTTTTTCATCGATCGTTAGCTGGACGCCCATTTGGCCGAGCAAACTCATCGTGGTGGTAATGTCCTGCAGATGCGGCACATTGCTCATCAAGACAGGCCCATCGGCTAATAAGGTTGCCGCCAAAATAGGCAATGCGGCATTTTTTGCACCGGAAATACGAATCTCCCCTTCGAGGGGGACGCCGCCAGTAATGATCAATTTATCCACGAGGTATCCGCAATTTAGCTTAATGAGTGAGAAGTTTTGTTGGCTTGTTCGTCATTCGATTATTTTCGTTGTTGCGCTTGCTGCCATTGCTCGGGCGTATACGTGCGCATTGAAAAAGCGTGGATAGCAGACTCCATGCTGTTGCCTAATGCGGCGTAAACCATTTTGTGTTGCTCCAACATAGAGCGCCCGACAAACAATGGCGAAATGATGACCGCGGTGTAGTGTCGCCCATCATCGCCTTCAACGCGCGCGTCGCAGTCGGCGATGCCCGCTTCAATCATCCGTTTAATCTCTTCCGGCCTCATTACTTGGTCCGCCCTTGGGAAACAATATTATAAATGGGAACGTAACTGTTCAGATCGCCCTTGATTTGCCCCATTACGGCGTCGAAAGTGCTCATTTACCCAAGTAAACTCCGCGCTTTCTCCTTGTACTGGAACAAATCAAGGGCGATCTGAACAGTTACAAGACGATTTTTCCACTGTGCTGAAAGTTACATGGGAACACATTATAAACGCGCTTGCGGGATGGACCAACCTAAGAATGAAAAAGCCGCGCCGCGGAATTCCAACCCTCGCCACAAGATTTAGGCGGCGGCGGGCGACTCGAACTCTGCCAGAATGGCATCAACGCCCGTCACTCGCGCGATGGCGACGAGATTAGCCGGAATATTTTTGAAGTAAATGGACTTGCTTTCTTGTTTTGCGCGCCGAATCCAGCCAATGAGCAGGGCGAGACCGGCGCTGTCAGCGCGGGTCACACCACTTAAATCGATGGTGAAGGCGCTGTTACCGCCGAACAGATCCGCGCTTTTTCGCCAGTGATCCGGAACGGTTTGGAAAGTCAGCTCGCCAGTCACGGAATGTAGTGTCATTTCTGCGCCACTTCGGCTTTTTTGTTGAGCTTTTCAATGAGCGAGTCTAAGCCGCTACGATCGATCTCGTTGGCGTAACTGCTACGGTAGTTGGTTACCAAACTCACGCCCTCGATCGCCACGTCAAAAACTTTCCAGGTTTGGCCGTTGAGAATAAGACGATAGTCGACAGCCACCGGCGTCCGTCCCGGCTGGTCTATTTCCGAGCGCACAGTGGCTTTGTCCGGCTCGGGATCCGGACGCGAGGGTAAATAGTTAATCTTATATTCCGTGTACTCGGTCAGTCGATTGGCGTACGTGCGCACCAAAACCCCGCGAAAGGCGCCAATAAACTCGGCGCGCTGCTTGTCTGTCGCCGTCCGCCAATATTTTCCGAGCACTCGCTTCGCCATCAATTCAAAATCGAAATTGGGCAGCACAATCTCATTAACCAAGTCGTAGACTTTATCTGGCTGCTGTTTAATGACCTCTTTTTCTTCTTTGAGCTTCGCCATCATTTTGTCGGCGGTCTGCGCGACCAGCTCCCGCGGTTGCGGCTCGGCGCGCCCGGCACCGACCCCAAAAATCAAACAAACGCCCAACACAAGCGGCACACTTTTGGAGATAAAACGCGTTGTCATTTTTTTACCATTCGCCAAATTACACTAGCCAAGCCGCCAAACACGAAATTATATGCTAAAGCGGATGCACTTTCACGGCGCGACTGTATCGCCACCCTTGCTACCGCCGTCCTTGGTCGCACCACTACTGTCTTTGGTCGCCGCCTTATCAAATAAAAATTTGCCAACGAGATTTTCCAGCACCATAGCCGACTGGGTCATGGTTATCTGACTACCGTTGGCCAGCACTTTATCCTCTGCGCCCGCTTCCAAGCCCACATAGTTCTCTCCGAGTACGCCGGAAGTATAGATCGACGCTGAGGTATCTTCAGGCAGCTTGTCGTACTCGGCATTGATCCGCATATGAACGATCGCGGCAAAGTTTTTTTGATCGAAGTCTATCGCCGCTACGCGACCAATGCGAACACCCGCCATGCTGACGGGCGCTTTTACCTTTAGTCCACCAATATTCTGAAAGCGCGCGGTGATTTCATAACCGTTCTTGTCCGCAAACGCGCTGATGTTACTCACCTTCATTGCCAACATCGCCAACGCCGCGACACCCAGCGCGATGAAAATGCCAACAATAATTTCCAAGAGTCGTTGATTGGCCATCATTTATCTCCAAACACCGTTATTTATCTCCGAACATAAGCGCAGTAAGAACGAAGTCGAGTCCGAGCACAGCAAAAGCCGTGTAGACAACGGTATTAGTCGTCGCGCGACTGACCCCTTCGGTCGTCGGCGACGCGTCGTAGCCTTCAAAGACGGCGATCCATGTTGCTACCGCACCGAATACAACACTTTTAATAATCCCATTGACGATGTCTTCGTGAAAATCCACCTTGGCCTGCATTTGTGACCAAAACGCGCCGGAATCGACACCTAACAAACCCACACCTACAAAGGCGGCGCCCAAAATCCCAATGGCACTGAAAATCGCCGCGAGTAAGGGCATCGAAATAAAGCCCGCAAGAAAGCGCGGACCAATCACGCGCTTGAGCGGATCAACCGCCATCATTTCCATGCCGGCAAGTTGCTCGGTGGCCTTCATCAAACCAATCTCCGCCGTCAACGCCGAACCGGCGCGACCGGAATACAACAACGCCGCCAGCACCGGACCCAACTCGCGCACCAACGACAGCGCCACCACCGGCCCGAGTGATTCGGCTGCGCCGAAATCGACCAAGGTGTTGTACATCTGCAGACTCAGTACCATGCCTACCGTCAGGCCGGACACAGCAATAATCCAAAATGACAGCGCGCCAACAAAGTAGAGCTGCTGCACCAACAACCGCGGATGCAGCGCCAACGTCGGCAGACCGGCGAGTACGCGCAACAAAAAAACATTCGCGCGGCCGAGCCGCTCGAAGAAGCTCAGGCCTTTTTTGCCGAAAAATTGCAGCCAAGTTAACATCCGCGTTGCTCGCTTTCTGATGCCGTTATCGGTTGCCGCATGCGCGACGAAGCCTCGCTCATTGAGGCAGGTCCAACAAATCATCCAAATATTCGCGCGCCGGATACTGAAACGGCACCGGACCATCCGCTTCCGCGTTAAGAAACTGCTGCGCCCACGCCGAATCGGATTGCCGCAAATCTTGCGGCGCGCCGGATGCGATAACCTTGCCATTCGACAATAGGTATATGCGATCGGAAATGGCCGACACTTCCGCGACATCGTGCGACACAACGATACTGGTTAGCCCCAAGTTATCGTTGAGACGGCGGATGAGATCCATGATCACGCCCACCGTAATCGGATCTTGCCCCGTAAATGGCTCATCGTACATGACCATCATAGGGTCGAGCGCGATGGCACGCGCCAATGCCACGCGCCGCGCCATACCGCCCGACAATTCGCTCGGCATCAAATGACGCGCGCCCCGCAAACCGACGGCGTGCAATTTCATGATGACTAAGTCGCGAATGAGTTCTTCGGGAAGATCCGTGTGCTCACGTAACGGGTATGCAACGTTCTCGAAAATCGTCAAATCGGAAAACAGCGCGCCCGATTGAAACATCATACCCATGCGACGGCGCAAGAAAAATAATTCGCGCCGCGACAAATCGGGCACATTTTGCCCATCTACCAATAGCGTGCCGGCGCTGGGACGTAACTGGCCGCCGATTAGGCGCAACAATGTTGTCTTACCCGTACCACTCGGGCCCATGATAGTCGTGACCGAACCGCGCGGAATGTCGATATCGACGCCATCGAGAATGGCGCGGTCGCCGTGGGAAAAATGTAGGCCGCGCGCCTTGACCAAGCTATCGGTATCGCCGGCCATCATTGCTTTATTTTCGCCGTCCAAGACGGAGTTCACGCGCCAGCCACCATCATTTGTTCCAATAAAACGGATCCGATACGGACGTTACGCTGCGGCTCAAAGTCGTTACCCACTTCAATAATGGACGCAAACATATCGCGCAAATTACCCGCGATGGTGATTTCCTCAACCGGATATTGAATCTGGCCGTTTTCAACCCAAAAGCCCGCCGCACCGCGCGAATAGTCGCCCGTTACTTTGTTCACACCTTGACCCATTAATTCGGTGACGTACAAACCTTTGTCCATCGTGCGCAGCAACGCGGCAAGATCTTTGTCGCCGGAAGCGACCAACAAGTTGTGGGTGCCACCGGCGTTGCCCGTGCTCGTCATATTGAGTTTGCGCGCTGAATAAGTATCTAAGACGTAGGAACAGAGCACGCCGTTTTCGACGATGGCATGACCGCGCGTAGCAAAACCTTCGGCATCAAACGGGGCGCTGCCCAACGCTCGCTTAAGATGCGGTTGCTCGTGAATATGAAACGACGCTGGGAAAATTTTCTTACCCAGACTGTCCAACAAAAATGTCGATTTTCGATACAAACTATCGCCGCGTATCGCCGCCAGCAAATGCCCAATCAAACTACCCGACACTTCTGCAGCCAACAACACAGGCACTTTTCCCGTCGCCATCCGCCGCCCGTTTAATCGTCGCAAAGCCCGTTCCGCAGCGCGTTTACCAATGAAATCGACGGCGAGCAATTCGGAACTGGCGCGCGCGCTGCTGTACCAATAGTCGCGCTGCATCGTGTCGCCATCTTGCGCAATAACCGCGCAGCTCACGCCATGACGCGTCGTCGGATATGAACCCACGAAACCATGGCTGTTGCCGTAGACGCGGAAACCTTCGTGCGTCGAAACGCTGCCACCTTCAGAGTTGGTAATGCGCTTATCGGCAGAACGCGCGGCATCTTCGCAAGCGGTGGCGATATCGATGGCTTTTTCTGCCGAAAGATCCCAAGGATGATTTAAATCTAAATCGGGATAACCATAAGCCATGCGCTCAGGATCGGCCAAGCCACTGCATTCATCTTCCGCTGTGTAACGCGCAATGCCGCAAGCCGCCGCCACGGTTTCTTTCACCGCTTGCGCGGAAAAATCAGACGTACTCGCCGAGCCTTTGCGTTTGCCAACATAAACCGTGATGCCCAAACCGCGATCTTGATTGAATTCGACGGTCTCCACTTCGCCCAAACGCACAGTGACCGACAAACCTTTCACAATGCTCACGTCTGCATCAGCTTGTGTCGCGCCTTGCGCTTTGGCTTCGCGCAACAAATCATGCACTAATGATTCTAAGGCCGCCTTATCAAACATGCTGTGTCCTTCGCAAGTAACTGTTCAGCTCACCCTTGATTTGTTCCATTACGGCGTCAAAAGTGCTCATTTACTCAAGTAAACTCCAGGCTTTTGCCTTGTACTGGAACAAATCAAGGGCGATCTGAACAGTTACAAGCCCATTTTTCTGCTGTGCTGACTCGTTACAATTCTGGAAAGAAAGCATGGAAAGATTACTCGCTCTGCGTTCCGCCGACGGTCAGGCCGTCGACCAATAACGTCGGCTGACCCACCCCGACTGGCACGCTTTGACCTTCCTTGCCGCACGTGCCGACACCTTGATCCAAGGCCAAGTCATTGCCAACCATGCTAACGCGCGTGAGTACGTCCGGTCCGTTGCCGATAAGCGTGGCGCCTTTCACAGGCGTTGTAATTTTTCCGTTTTCGATCAGATAGGCTTCTGACGCCGAAAATACGAATTTGCCGGACGTGATGTCCACTTGGCCGCCGCCAAAATTAACGGCGTACAAACCTTTTTCAACGCTGGCGATAATTTCTTTTGGATCGTACTTGCCAGCCAACATATACGTGTTCGTCATGCGTGGCATCGGCAAACTGGAATAGGATTCGCGTCGACCATTGCCCGTGGGCTTAACACCCATTAAGCGCGCATTGAGCTTGTCTTGCAGATAGCCTTTTAAAATGCCGTTTTCGATTAACACCGTTTGTTGCGTCGGCACGCCTTCATCATCGACCGTCAGCGAACCGCGCCGACCCAACATCGTGCCATCATCCACCACCGTGCATTGATCAGATGCAACACGCTCGCCAATGCGGCCACTAAAAGCCGAGGTGCCTTTGCGATTAAAATCCCCTTCGAGGCCGTGCCCCACCGCCTCGTGCAACAAGACGCCGGGCCAACCCGGGCCTAAGACCACTTTCATCGTCCCGGCTGGGGCGTCGCGTGCTTCTAGATTAACCAAAGCCAAGCGCACGGCTTCGCGCGCGAAATCGCCAGCGCAATCCTTTTCGAAAAACATTTGATAGCCTTGGCGACCACCGCCACCGGTGTAGCCCACTTCACGGCGACCGTTATGCTCAACGACCACACTGACGTTCAAGCGCACCAGCGGTCGCACATCGGCAGCTAAGGTGCCGTCACTCGCGGCGACCAACATCACATCGTGCACGCCCGCGAGGCTCACCATGACTTGCGTCACGCGCGGATCGTGCTTGCGCGCTTGCGCATCGATATCGCGCAACAGCGCGACCTTTTCGTTCTCCGAGAGCGTGCCAATGGGATCAATGCTGGTGTAAAGCGGCTGCACGACCGTACCCCGCAATTGTGCGACGGTGCCGTGCTGACCCACGCGTGCAATCGCGCGCGCTGCTGAGGCCGCTTGCTGCAACGCTGTTAAACTAATTTCATCGGAATAGGCGAAACCGGTTTTTTCACCGCTGATAGCCCGCACGCCGACACCACGATCCAAACTGTGGCTGCCTTCTTTGACAATGCCATCTTCCAAAGACCAAGACTCGTGACGGGAAAATTGAAAATACAAATCCGCGCTGTCGATCGCATGACCGTGCAGATGCTGCAAGACCTCATTCAAATGGGAATCGGTTAACCCGCCCGGGGCAAGCAACGTATTTCGGGCAATAGCGAGCGCGTCAGTCATGCGTATCCTTGCAGTCATTCCTTGCGGTATTGGCGGGCAACTCTTTGTGCCCGGGCAAATTGTACCCTAAACCGCGGCGCGGTGAATGATCCTCAACGCGGCTCCGCCGCCGGGAATGGCGCGTCGGCGTTTCCACCCCCGCCGCCTTAGTGCAGCATGATCCTAGATTCTGCGGTGGAACCTCTGTCTGTCGCCCGGCGTGCGCAGGAGCGGGCCTGGCTTGCTGACGTCAAGCCTTACAATATCTCTACGTGCCGCGCCATGCCTTCCCGAATAACATTGAGCTAACGATGTGCATTGTAACAATAGACTCCATAATCCCAAAATCCGCGACAGATGTTCAGCGTCAATTATCTTGTCCGGTCGGCGACAACCGACGAGGCATTGATGCCGAGGAGCGTGAGGGTAGCGTGGGGTGAGCGGGCGCAACAGCGCATCCAGCCGGGCGCATCCAGCCGGGACACCCACGATCCGAATTTCGCGCATCCAGCCGGGACACTCACACACCCAGCCGGGACACTCACAATCACTTCCATCCAGCCGCACTCACTCACTCAGCCGGGACACCCACGATCCCACCGCCGCGATCTCAAATTTCAAATTGCGTCGCGCTCGAGCGCTAT
>Ga0315270_10000889_pt1 | contig 16093 bp, 12 predicted proteins | sample C1_bottom_MG_FD_204932 | JGI IMG/M metagenome (GOLD analysis project Ga0315270, IMG submission 204932) | Sediment microbial communities from Yellowstone Lake, YNP, Wyoming, USA - C1_bottom | ecosystem: Environmental > Aquatic > Freshwater > Lake > Sediment | place: USA: Wyoming | collected...
ACAGCGTCGCCGAAGAAGCGGTCGCGCTGTTTCGACCCGACCTGGTGGTCGCGCCCTACCTGAAGCGTGCCATTCCCGAATCGATCTGGTCGCGCCATGTCTGCCTGATCGTGCACCCGGGCATCGTTGGCGACCGCGGACCCTCGGCACTCGACTGGGCGATTCACGAGGGCGCCGCCGAGTGGGGCGTCACGGTGCTGCAGGCCGAAGCCGAAATGGACGCCGGTCCGGTCTGGGCGAACCAGAATTTTCGAATGCGCGACGCCAAGAAATCGAGCCTCTATCGCAACGAAGTGACGCAGGCGGCGAGCACGGCGGTACTGCAGGCGGTGCAGCGCTTCGCGAGCGGCAACTTTGTACCAAGGGCGCAATCGACCTTTCTGGTGCGCAGCGGTCGGCGACCGTCGATGAGCCAGGCCGACCGCCGGCTCGATTGGCAGCGCGACGACAGCGCCAGCGTGCTGCGCAAGATGCACGCTGCCGATGGTTTTCCGGGTCTGGCCGACACGCTGTTTGGCGAGCCCTGTCATCTGTTCGATGCCTGGCCCGAGGCGAGTCTGCGCGGCACTCCCGGCGCCGTGATTGCGCGCCGCGAAACCGCGCTGCTGCGGGCCACGGCCGACGGCGCCGTCTGGATCGGCCACGTCAAACGCAAAGGCAGCATCAAACTGCCGGCGACACTGGCTTTTGAGCGCGAAGCGGCCAAGCTGCCAGACGCTGCCCTGAAGAGTTGGTGGCGCAGCGACACCGCCACCTGGCAGGACATCACTTATGAAGAGCACGGTCCGGTCGGCCTGCTCGATTTCGAGTTCTACAACGGTGCCATGTCCACGCAGCAATGCGGGCGGTTGCGTGCCGCCGTGCAGTGGGCGAAGCAGCGGCCGACAAAAATTCTGCTGCTGACGGGCGGCAGCGACTTCTGGTCCAACGGCATCAACCTCAATGTGATCGAAGCGGCCAGCCTGGCTCAGGGTTCGGCCGCTGACGAATCCTGGCGCAACATCCATGCGATGAACGACCTGGCGCTGGAACTGATCAACACCGGGCAACAAATCACGATCGCCGCGCTGGGCGGCAACTGCGGCGCCGGCGGCTGCTTTCTGGCGCGCGCCTGCGATCTGGTCTGGGCGCGCGAGGCGGTGCTGCTCAATCCGCACTACAAGAACATGGGCAATCTGTACGGCTCCGAATACTGGACCTACCTGCTGCCGCGACGTGTCGGCATCGAAGCGGCGCAGGCCATCATGCGCGACCGACAACCGATGACGGCACGGCGCGCACTCGAGATCGGGCTGACGGACGCATGCGTGGCAGGTGACAGCGCGGCGTTTCGCGGCGAGGCGCTGCAAGGTGCCGCAGCACTGGCGGCGGCGCCCGACCTTGAAGATAAACTTGCAGCCAAACGCGAGACACGGCTGCACGACGAGGCCGCCAAACCGCTCGCGGCGTACCGTGAGGAAGAGTTGACCCAGATGCGACGCAATTTCTACGGTTTCGATCCGAGCTACCACATTGCGCGCCATCATTTCGTGCGCAAGTCGCCGGCCTCCTGGACGCCGCGCCACCTGGCCCGCCATCGTGACTTGGGCTGGAGGATTCCATGAGCGCCGCGCCGAGCCGCCTCAAGCAAGCGGGCGCCCCCTCGGGGGGCAGCGAGGACACGCAGTGCCGAGCGTGGGGGCTCGCATGACCCCGCGCCCACCCCTTTCTGTTTTGGTGGTCGATGACGAGCAGCGTTCGCTGGAGACGCTGCGCCGCACGCTCGAAGACCACTTCACGATCTTCACCGCCGTCTCGGCGGAAGAAGGCTTCGCCGTGATGGAGGGCGAGTACATCCAGATCGTGCTGTCGGACCAGCGCATGCCGGGCACGTCCGGGGTCGAGTTCCTGCGCAGCGTGCGCTCGCGCTGGCCGAACACGGTGCGCCTGATTCTGTCGGGCCATACCGATGCCGAAGACATCATCGCCGGCATCAACGAGGCCGGCATCTGGCAGTACCTGCTCAAGCCCTGGCATCCGGACCAATTGCAGCTCACCCTGCAAAGCGCCGCCGAATTGTGGCGCCTGCAGCAGGAAAATCAGCGCCTGACGCTGGAACTGCGCTCCAGCCCGGAGCACCTTTCGCAGAGGGTTGCGAACCTGCGCCTGAAGGCCAGGAGTCAGGCCGGCTTCGACCGCCTGACGCGCGCGGCCGACAGCCCGCTCAACGAGGTCTGCGCGCTGGCCGAAAAGATTTCCGGCCATGATTTGTCGGTGTTGATCACGGGCGAGTCGGGCACCGGCAAGGAACTGCTGGCGCGCGCCATCCACTATGCGAGCACGCGCGCTGACCAGCCCTTCGTCGTGGAAAACTGCGGCGCCATGCCCGATACCTTGTTGGAGAGCGAACTCTTCGGCCACAAACGCGGCGCCTTCACCGGAGCCACCGAGTCGCGCATCGGCCTGTTCCAGCAGGCCGACGGCGGCACCCTGTTCCTCGACGAAATCGGTGAAACCTCTCCCGCCCTCCAGGTCAAGCTGTTGCGCGCCTTGCAGGAGGGCGAGGTGCGCCCGGTCGGCAGCCCGCGGCCGGTGGCGGTGGACGTGCGGCTGATCGCCGCCACCAATCGCGATCTGGATGCCGACGTCGCCAGCGGGCGCTTTCGTGAAGACCTGTATTACCGCGTCGCCGGCGTCACCCTGGATTTGCCGGCGCTGCGCGAACGGCCGCAGGACATTGCGCCCATCGTTGCAGAAATGCTCAAGAGGTCGGCACCGACTGCCACGCAAATGTCGGAGCAGGCGATGAAGTGCCTGCTGGCCCATGCCTGGCCCGGCAATGTGCGCGAGTTGCAGAACGAGTTGCGTCGTGCGCTGGCCCTGGGCGACGGCCCGGTGCTCGGCGCTGATCTGCTGTCGCCCCGATTGCGTCAGCCGGTGAAAGCGGCAGTGCCCGTAGCCACCGGCCCGGATGATGCTTCAAGCCTGCTCAAACACCAGTTGGAACGCGTCGAAGCCCAGGTCATCCGCGATGCCATGCGACGGCACAAGGGCAACAAGACCCACGTCGCCGACGAGTTGGGGTTGACGCGCGTCGGACTGCGCATGAAGCTGATACGCCTCGGACTGGAGCGGGACGGCAGCCTGTTCTGAATGCAATTTGCGGTAAGCCGCAGGCCAGGAGACGATTTGCAGTTGCGTGCCGGCTAGACCTTCTCTGCAGCGCGGTTGACGGGGTTCTCCTAGAATGAAACCCATGACAGTTGATCGAGCCAACACGTTGCAGCGGCGCCTGGCCGCCATCATGAGCGCAGACGCGGCTGGCTTCAGCCGCCTGATGGGCGACAACGAAGTCGAAACGGTGCGCCTGCTGACCACCTGCCGCGGCCTGGTGACGGAGATCATCGCCGCGCACAACGGTCGCGTTGTCGATGCGCCGGGCGACAATATGCTGGCCGAGTTCGGCAGCGCCGTCGACGCGGTGCAGGCCGCCGTCGCCACGCAGCAGCAGTTGGGACATTGCAACGCCGGGTTCCCGGAACACCGGCGCATGGCCTTTCGCATCGGGGTGAATCTGGGCGACGTCATCGTCGAGGACGGCCGGCTCTACGGCGACGGCGTGAATATCGCCGCGCGCCTGGAGGCACTGGCCGAGGTGGGCGGCATCTGCGTCTCCGGCAAGGTCTACGACGAGGTCCACCGCAAGCTCGATCTGGCATTCGAATTCGCCGGCGAGCAGGAGTTGCACAACATTGCCGGGTCGGTGCGCATGTACCGGGTTCGCGGCGCCGGCCAGAGCGCCAAAGCTCCAGCGCCGGAGCCGGTCGCCCAGGTCAAGCCGTCGATCATCGTGCTGCCATTCACCAACATGAGTGGTGTGGCGGAGCAGGATTTCTTCGCCGATGGTCTGACCGAAGACATCCTGACCGACTTGTCGCGCTTTCACGACCTGTTCGTGATCTCGCGCAACACATCCTTCAAATTCAAGGGCCAGGCGGTCGACGTGAAGAAGGTCGCTAAGGACCTTGGCGTGCAGTACATCGTCGAAGGCAGCGTGCGGAGGGCTGGCAACCGCGTGCGCGTCACGGTGCAGTTGATCGACGCAGAGGCCGACCGGCATGTGTGGGCCGAGCGTTACGATCGCGATCTGGAAGACATCTTCGCAATCCAGGACGAGGTGACTTCGGCTATCGTTGCGATATTGCCCGGGCGCGTCGAGGCCGCCGCGCGCAAGCGCTCCGAGCGCAAGCCGACCGACAGCCTTGCCGCCTACGAATGCGTGCTGGAGGCCAAGCTGCTGCACCATCGCTCGAACCGCCAGGACAATGACAGGGCGCTGGAACTGATCCGACGCGCCATCCAGCTGGACCCAAAGTACGCCCATGCGCACGCCTGGACGGCATGCATCCTTGGGCAGACCTACGTCTATGGCTGGTGCGATGATGTAGCGGCCACGCTGGTAGAAATCGAGCGCGAGCTGGCGCTGGCGCGGTCGCTGGACGACAACGACAGCGACGTCCACCGCATCCTGGCGGCTGTGTACCTGACGCGCAACGAGTTCGACAAGATGCTGTACCACCAGCAGCGGGCGCTCGATCTCAACCCCAATGACGACCTGATCGTGGTCCAGAACGGCGAAGTCCTGACATGGATCGGGCAGCCGGAAGAAGGCATACCGTGGATATTGAAGGCGATGCAGCTCAACCCGTTTCATCCGCCGCGCTTCTGGAGCCACCTGGCGCGCGCGCATTTCGTCGCTCGCCAGTACGTGCAGGCCTTGAAGGCGCTGCAGCACATCACCGCGCCAGACCAGTTCACCCATGCTTTCATGGCAGCCTGCCACGCGCGCCTGGGAGACGCGGTTGCGGCCAGCGCGCACAGGGCTGAGGTGCTCAGGCGCGACCCCGACTTCACTATCAGCCGCAGCGTTGTCCCGACGCTGCACTACAGTCGCGACAGCGACCTGGCCCACCACCGCGAAAGCCTGCAACTGGCCGGACTGAAAGCCTAGCCGCGCTCGGGTTCGTCGTCGGTCAGGAAATTGACGTACACGCCGCATCACGAAATTCAGTCGTGTACTTCCTATCAGTTTCTGTTTTCATAAACCCTCCAAAAAGTCAAATTTACAGACTTCGTGGCGTCCATTTTTTCGTGACCAGTTCAAGGTGTACCAAGTTCAAGCGGTCATGGGAAGGACGGGGTCAATAGAGCGCTTACACTGGAAGCTTATGGAAATCAGTTCCCACTTTGTTGGCACCCTTTTGAAGCCGCTGGAGGCGCAAATCACTTGGCGCCAGACGACGAATTACGCTGCCGCCCTGGGCGACGCCAACCCCCGCTACCTTGACGATGAACGACCACAGGGCCTGGTCGCTCCCCCAATGTTCTGCGTGGCCGTGACCTGGCCGATCTCAGAGCGCATCCGGGAATACATCGAGGCTCCTGATTTCCCCTTCGAGATTGTCAGCACCCAAGTCCACTATACCGAGCACCTGGAGGTCCGCCGCCTCGTTCGGCCAGGTGACCGTCTTACCCTGCGAGGTCGGCTGGCTGCAATCATCCCGCACAAGGCCGGCACGCTGATGGTTCTGCGCTATGACGCCTTCGACCCGGCTGGCGACCTGGTCTTCACCGAGCATATTGGTGGCATGATGCGCGGGGTCCGATGCACCGACTCAGGCGCCGGCGCGGAGCAACTTCCCAGCGTACCCTCGCTTGCCACGCAGGGCCCCATCCTTTGGGGGGTGCCCCTCCCGATCGACCGGACGGCGCCCTTTGTCTACGACGGCTGCACAAACATCCACTTTCCAATCCACACCTCTGTCAAATTTGCCCATCAGGTCGGGTTGCCCAACATCATCTACCAGGGCACGGCGACACTGGCGCTGGGGGTGCGAGAGATGATTGACCGGGAGGCGTTCGGCGATCCAGGACGCGTGAAATCCATCGCTTGTCGTTTTACGGGAATGGTCATGCCGGGCAGTAGCATCAAGGTGCAGCTTTTGGGTAGGCGCTGCGATGCTGACCGGACCCATCTGTTTTTCAACATTCTCAACTCCAGCGGAGAAGCGGCTGTCAGCAACGGCCTTGTCACCTTGTCGGAATAATCATCGGTCGAAAGGAAATATGTCATGCCCTGGAATGATTTGAATTTGACCTGGCACTATGTAGAGAAATGGGCGCAGGCGAAACCATCTGCGGAGGCGCTCGTCTTTGGCGAAGAGCGGCTGACCTGGGCGGACTTTAAGGATCGCATGGACCGGATCGCCCGGGCCTATCTGGAGATCGGGGTTGAAAAAGGTGACCGGATCGCGCTTCTGTCCGCGGCGCGCAATGAATTCCTTCTGAGCTATATGGCGGCCGGCAAGGTTGGAGCGATGTGGCTGGGGTTGAACCCGAAGTTCACCCTGGATGAGCTGCGCTATCAAATTGGAGATGCGCAACCGACCGTCCTGATCGCAGTGCGCAATTTTCTCGGCAACGACTTGGTGGAAACGATCACAGCCCTCAAACGGGAATTTGCGTTTCTGAAGAAGGTCCTCATCATCGGTGAACCGTTGGAAGACACCGAGAATTTTTGGAATTTTGTCGATAGAGCCCGCCCGGAAGTTGACACAAAGCTGACTCAACGTGCCGCGAAGATACATCCCCATGACGATGCCCTCCTGATGTACACCTCTGGCTCAACCGGCAAGCCCAAGGGGGTCGTCCACACGCATGCAAGTATTGTTGAAAACATCAAGGTTGAAGTCGCCAAATTCTTTGTTGACGGTGAGTCGCGTTTTCTCCTGCACTTTCCGATCAATCACGTTGCTGCCGACGTGGAGATCGGCTTTGCCGCGGTCATGGCTGGCGGCGCCCTCATTTTCATGGAGCAGTTCGATCCCGTGGGTGCTCTCAAGACCATCGAGAAGGAAAGAATCACGATGTTCGGCCAGGTCCCGGTGATGTTTCTTCTCCAGATGAAGCAGCCCGAATTTTTCAAGACCAATTTCAGCCATGTGCAGCTCATGGTCTGGGCCGGTGCCGCCGCCCCCAATGTCATGGTCGACGTATTGTCAGGCATCTGTGCCAAGACCGGGGCCACGCTGATGACCGGGTACGGCAGCACGGAGGTCTGCGGTTTCATCACCTATTCCGACAAAGGTGACGATACTGACACGCTGCTCAAAACAGCCGGCAAGATCGCGTCGCCCTTCGAGCTAAAGATCGTTGATGACAATCGCAGGGAACTTCCCGATGGGGAGATCGGGGAAATCGCCGTTCGGGGGCCGTTCATGTTCAAGGGCTACCTGAACAAGCCCGAAGCCACGGCTGCGGTGCTGGACAGGGATGGCTGGTATCACACCTCGGATCTAGCCTTTAAAGACCCGCGTGGCTATATTACGATCGTTGGACGCAAGTCGGAGATGTTCAAGACGGGGGGCGAGAACGTCTATCCGCGAGAGATAGAGGAAGTTCTGGAAACGCATGCCAGCGTGCTGTTCTCTGCCGTGATAGGGGTCCCTGACGAGATCTACCAGGAAGTCGGTTGGGCTTTCGTCATGCCGGTGCCGGGCAAGGAGGTGACGCCAGAAGTACTTCAAGAACTGTGTCGCTCCAAGATTGTGAATTTCAAGATACCAAAGAAATTCATCATTCGACCGAGCCTGCCTCTATTGGCCAGCGGTAAGGTGAACAAACTCGCCTTGAAGGAAGATATGAAAGGCATGATGAAGACCTGACATGACAAACCCAATATTCAATTCCCGTCGGTCCCCAGTCTATGGACGTGGCGGCATGGTGGCAACGTCGCAGCCGCTGGCAACGTCCGTTGGGCTGGAAGTTCTGTCAAAGGGAGGAAATGCCGCAGATGCTGCTGTTGCTTGTGTTGCGGCGCTCAATGTGACCGAACCTACTGCCACCGGGATAGGCGGTGACATGTTTGCCCTGTATTTCGACGCGCAAACAAGACAAGTCACTGCGTTGAACGGATCGGGCCGCGCTCCGGCCGCATTGACACTGGATCGGTTAAGGAAGGAGGGCATCACATCGGATGAATTGCCCACGTTCCACGCACACACTGTGACTGTTCCCGGAGCGTGCGCGGGCTGGTGCGATCTGATAGAGCGGCACGGCTCTCGTTCAATGTCAGAAATTCTGACACCCGCCATTCGGTTGGCAGATGAAGGATTCCCCGTGGCGCCGTTAACCTCGTATTTTTGGGCTCGCGGCGTAGACCGGCAACTGAAGTCCGCGTTGAACGGATGCGAATTGACCATTGACGGTCGAGCGCCGGCAGCAGGGGAAATCTTTCGCAACCCTGGGTTGGCCAGGACCCTGTCCATCATTGCTCATGACAATAAGCAAGGCTTCTATCGCGGTCAAATCGCCGAGTCGATTGTCGGCGTCGTAAAGGAGGCGGGTGGCTGTCTTTCTTTAGAAGATCTCGCCGCGCACGCTTCCACCTGGGAAACTCCGCTGTCGGTCACCTATCGTAGCTTGCGCGTGAATGAATGTCCGCCAAGCGGACAGGGCATCGCGGCTTTGATGGCATTGAATATCCTGGAAGGTTTTGATCTGGCATCGCTGCCATCTCTTTCCACTGAACGCATGCATTTGATGATCGAAGCCATGCGGCTTGCATTTGCGGATGCGCGCTGGTATGTGGCGGACCCGACCTTTTCAAGGGTCCCGGTCGAAGAATTGCTATCAAAGGAATATGCGCAGGAACGCCGCAAGCTGATTGACAGGAGGCGTGCGACGATTGATCCGAAACGCGGCACACCGGTCGCTTCATCAAGCACCGTCTATCTGAGTGTGGTCGACAAATTCGACAATGCGTGCTCGTTTATCAATAGCAACTATTGGGGTTTTGGTTCTGGGATCGTTCCCAAGGGCTGGGGCTTCACTTTACAAAATCGCGGACATAACTTTAGCCTCAACCCTCATCATCCCAACGCGCTGGCCCCCTGCAAACGGCCGTATCACACCATCATCCCAGCCATGGTGACCCGTGAGTCGGATGATTCCCTGTACGCATCTTATGGAGTCATGGGTGGATTCATGCAGCCGCAGGGCCATGTGCAGGTGCTTTCGGCATTGACCGACGATAAGCTTGACCCGCAATCGGCTCTGGATTTGCCTCGCTTTTGTATCAACGTGGAAGAAGCAGGCGGAAGGGTTGCCATTGAAGAAGGCACGCCGCAACAGACCGTCGATGGTCTGAAGGAAATGGGACATCCGGTCTATGAGGTCACTGGACATGAGCGCGCTTTGTTTGGCCGTGGACAGATCATCCTGCGTGACGCGCAAACAGAGGTGATGTGCGCTGGCAGCGACCCGCGGGCGGATGGGTGTGCGATGACTTTATAAAACAGGCCAGAGACAACTGCCGCTAGATTGGATGCGTGACCCGGCGCAAGAAATCTTGCGTGCGTTCGTGCTGCGGCGCACCCAAGACCTCGCGAGCTGGCCCCTGTTCGATGATATGGCCTTGGTCAATGAAGATGACGCGATCAGCAACCTCGCGTGCGAAGGCCATTTCATGGGTGACGACCATCATCGTCATTCCCTGATCGGCCAATGTTCGCATCACTGCCAACACTTCTCCGACGAGCTCAGGATCAAGTGCCGAGGTCGGCTCATCAAAAAGAATCGCGTGCGGCTGCATCGCCAGCGCTCGGGCGATGGCGACACGCTGTTGTTGACCTCCAGACAGGTTCTCCGGGTATGCATTCTCCTTGCCGGCCAATCCAACTTGGACAAGCACCGCGCGCGCGTTGCGCTCAGCAACGGCCCTTGGCTCGCGTTTGACGTAGATCGGGCCCTCCATCACATTTTCCAACGCGGTGCGATGCGGAAACAGATTGAAACGCTGAAAGACCATGGCAACCTTCTCGCGGATCGCCACCATGTGCTTGCCGGTCTGATCCACTCGCTCGCCTTCAACGGTGATGTCACCTGAGTCATAGGTCTCAAGGCCGTTGACACAACGCAGCAGCGTGGATTTGCCCGATCCAGAGGCCCCGATGATGCAGACCACTTCCCCTTGCCCGACCTCAAGCGATATGCCGTCGAGCACCAGGTTGCTGCCGAAAGACTTGCAGATGTTGCGTATCGAGATCATCGCCGTCCGAACCTCTTTTCAAGCCGGCCGACAATCAAAATCAGCGGCACGCACAAGACCAGGTAGAACACCGCCACCAGGGTAAAAACCTCGGCGTTCTTGAACGTTGACGCTGCGATGATCTTGCTCTGGAAAGACAACTCCGCTACTGTGATGATCGATGCTTGCGACGTATCCTTCATCAGCATGATGCAGGTGTTGCCATAAGGAGGTAAGGCGACTTTGAATGCCTGTGGCAATACCACCCGCCACATCGTCATCGCCCGGCCCATGCCCAAGGATTTTGCAGCCTCAATCTGTCCCGGATCGATGGCCTCGATTCCGCCGCGAAAGACCTCGGCCATATAGCATGAATAGGCGAATCCGAGTCCGATGAATCCGGCCTGGAAGGCGGTCAATTGGACGCCAAGGTCGGGCAGTACAAAGTAAATGAAGAACAGTTGCACCAGAATCGGGATACCCCGTATGGTGTTGATCAAGCCCTTGGAAAATCCGGCGAGGACTGGTACGCCAGAGACGCGCATCAGCGCCCAGATCAAACCGAGCAAAGTGGCCACGATCAGGCCACAGGCGAAAACCTCGACGGTGATCACTGCTCCCTGCGCCAGCAGTGGCGCAAACTCGACCAGATCTTTCACCGCGAAAGCCGCCATGAGTATCTTTCGTGGTCAGCTCACTTCAGATTCCAGCGTGCGAGGATCCGATCGATAGTGCCGTCGGTCTTGAACTTGCGCAGCGCAGCGTTGACTTTGTCGAGCGTCGCCTTGTCGCCCTTGCGAACGGCTATGCCCACGCTGCCGACCACCGCCGCCTTATAGTTCTTTGCCAAACGCGACTCGGGGAAGCCACCTTGACTCAGGTTATAGGCGACGATCGGGTAGTCGGCGAACCCGGCCTTGATGCGACCCAGATTGACGTCACGCATGATGTCCGGGATCGAGTCATAGACCTTGACCTCTTTGAACATGCCTGAATCTTGCATCGGCTTCACATACGCTGTGCCTATTTGGGCGCCTACGACCTCGCCTTTCAGGTCCTCATAGCCCTTGTAGTCCTTGGTGTCTTTCGCAGCCACAAAGAGGCCGTCACCGTAGGTGTAGATTGGATCGCTGAAATCGACCACTTCAAGCCTGGGCGGCGTGATGTACATGGCGGCCGCGATGACATCGATCTTGTTGGCCTGCAGCGCCGTGATCAGTGTGCTGAAGGACATCGGAGTGATCTCCACCGTGAAGCCCTGGTCCTTCCCGATCTCCTTGATCAGGTCAACCATCACGCCAGAGATTTGGTTGGTCTTGGTATCCAGGAAGGTAAACGGTATTCCGGTCGGTGTCGAACCAACACGCAGCGTGGTTTGAGCGGTGGCGATCAGGCCAACGAAAGCGAGGGACAGGGCTAGCAGGCGCGAAAGTCTGAACATAATATTGCCTTTCAGGGTCAAAGCGGGTTGGAACAGGGAAAACTGTGGGTGTCGCCCTCAGGCGGCTTCCATTTGGTCGCGTGCACGATAGTAGCCTGTCAGCACGCGAGCAGCTAGACGAGTGAAAGGATAGCCGAAGATGGGGCGCATCGAAGTGACCGGAAACGAAATGTCTTTGGGCGGCACACCTGAAGCCAGTTCAGCCAGTAAGCGCCCCATGAGAGTAGCCATGCCGACCCCGCGCCCGTTGTACCCAAGCGCGGTCCAAAGCCCGTCATCGAGTCGGTGCAAGTGTGGAAGGTGATCCTTTGTCATGGCAACTCGTCCAAACCAGTGAAATTCAAACGGCGTTTCGCGGAGCTGAGGATACAAGCGATTCACCGCATTTCTGACGTAGCCTGCATCCTGCGGGCCGAGGTCCTCACGATATGGCGCACGTCCGCCCATGATCAGTCGACCGTGTGCGTCGCGCCGAAAGTACCACAGCAACCGTCGTGTGTCTGATGCAGCATGGCCTTCGGGCAGGATGCTCTTGCCTAAAGCGTCTGAAATTGGAACAGTGGCGGCTTGGTAGCTCATCATCGGGACAACGGTTCTGGCGAGTCCTGGCCATAGTCCGTCGGTGTAGCCGTTGGTGGCGATCAGCACCTGGCCTGCGTCAATAGACCCTTTGGGGGTCGACACCCGCCACTTTGCTCCCTGCTTGGTCAACGAAAGAGCAGGTGATTCGATATTGATCACAGCACCGAAGCGTTGCGCGGCCAATGCAAGCCCGCGCACATAGGACAGCGGTTGCACATGCCCGGCACGGCGGTCTTCCCATCCGCCAAGGTAATGCTCTGTTCCAAGCAACTGTGCCATCCTCGATCGGTCAACCGGGGTCACATTGGCGCCGCGCCGCTTCCAACTGTCGCAACGTCGCAAGGCCAGGTCGAGGGACTTTGTGGAGTAGGCGGGCTGAAGCCATCCCTTGCGCTGTGCATCGCACGAAATGGCGTGGCGCTCGATCAGGCCGAACACCTCGTCGCCAACACCACCGGCAGCAGCGACTATGCGCGGACCGAGATCCGACCCAAACATGGCTTCGAGTTCGTCCGGGTCATATTTCAGGCCCGGGATGACCTGGCCCCCGGTTCGGCCTGAGGCGCCCCATCCCACTGTCTTTGCTTCGAGAACTGTGACCCGTACACCGAGTTGTGCCAATACCAGTGCCGCAGCGCAGCCGGTGAATCCCGCACCGACAATCGCCACATCGGCCGACACTGCTCCCTGCAGCGCTGTTGCCTGCACGTCTGGTGCGGCGGTATTCGCCCAAAGGGATGAACTTGTTGACTCGGCCATATCGACTCCAATTTCAATTTGGTACTAACAAATTCAATTAGATTGAAAATTTCTTTTATTTATTTCATAATAAACACGGAAAGAGGTAGTGTCAATAAGGATTCACCCAAGTTGCACCAGAGCAAGAAACCAAGGCTTGAATCAAATGAAGAAGCACATGGAGGCGCCGGCCGATGCTCAGAAATCAGGGCTTGGCCACCAGATACGGCAACGCAGGCGTATCAAGGACTTCACCTTGACTCAACTGTCCGAGAAGTCCGGGCTGTCGGTCGGCCTTCTGAGTCAGATCGAACGCGGCATCTCGTCGCCTTCGCTGAAATCGATGACGCAAATCTGCTCGGCCCTGGGTATCCCGGTAAGTTGGCTCTTTGACAGTGGTTCGACGGAGAACCCGGCCGAGAAGGGGCTTGTGGTTCGGCGCAGTTCACGCAAGCGCCTTGATCTCGGGACATACGGCGTGACGAAAGAACTTCTATCGCCCGATCTTGGCGGTGAAATGCAAATCTACCTCGTGACGATCCGCCCAGGCGGGCACTCTGGCCCCGAGACTTACACACACCGCGGTGAAGAAGGCGGGCTGGTGCTCGCCGGTGCTTTGGAACTCACCGTCGATGACCGTATCGTCGTTTTGTACGAAGGCGACTCGTTCCGTTTCAGCAGCTTACTGCCGCACCGTTTCGCGAATCCTGGAGATACCCAGACCAGCGTCGTGTGGGCAAATTCGCTGGCGTATTACTGAGCTCAAGGCTTGGGGTGGTGTCTCTTTGACCTGCCCCCAACCTTCCTTCTTGCCGAAAAATTACATTTCGGGGGCACCATTGCCGCCGTTCGATCGGTGGCGATTGACAAGCGCTGCCGCGCATTGGCCCTCGGCTTGCGCTGCCATCAACCGCTCCGTGCCTCAGCCGGCGGTGCCGTCCCAGAAGTGGCTGTGCTCACGGCGCAGCAAATGCTTCTGTATCTTGCCCGTGGCTGTTGATGGCAGTGCGTCCACGAAGCGAACCGCCTTGGGCACCTCGAAGCCGCCCAGGCGGCTGCGGCAGTGCTCCAGGATGGCTGCCTCGTCACAGCTGGCACCGGGCTTGAGCACGACGAAGGCGCAGACTGCTTCGCTCCAGCGCGGGTGCGGCAGCCCGAGCACGGCCACGGCCGCGACGGCCGGGTGCGCGAGGATGGCGGCTTCGACCTTGACGCTGGCGACGTTTTCGCCGCCGGTCTTGATCATGTCCTTCTTGCGGTCGAGAAACAACATCTGCCCGCCGCTGTCGAACATGCCCAGATCGCCGGTGTGGTGCCAGCCGAATTTCTGCGCCGCGGCCGTCGCCTGCGGGTCCTTGAAATAGCCCAGCATCACATTCGGGCCACGGTGCACGATCTCGCCGACCTCGCCGGCACCGAGCAGGCGGCCCTCCTCGTCCATGATGGCGGTCTCGCAGGCCAGGCCGGAAAGGCCCCAGTAATTGGCGTCGCGCCCGGGATTGGCCATGGGGTCGAAACTCATGGTGATCGGGTAGATCTCGGTCTGCCCGGTGGCCAGCAGAATGTGCGGTGCCATCTTGCCGGCGATGGCCTGGATCAGGGGTTGCGGCATCGGCGCCATCGCATAGACGCACAGGCGCATGGCGGCGTAGTCAGGCGTGGCATAGGTCTTGTCAGCCAACAGCGCGGCGTACATCATGGGCAGGCCGACAAATACTGTGACCTTCTCTTCGGTCACCATGCGCGCCACCTCGCCCGGGATGAAGGCGCGGCCCAGCACCATGCTGGCGCCGATGGCGCAGGCGCTGGCGGCCAGCACATGCTGCGCGCAATGGAACAGCGGCAGCAAGCCGGTGATGGCGTCCTCGTGCGTCAGGCCAAAATTGGCGATATTGCCCATGATCGCGCTGTAGACCGACAGGTGCGAATGCACCACGCCCTTGGGGTGGCCCGTGGTGCCGCTGGTGTACATCAGCAGCGCCGCTTGTCGATCGTCGATCTCGACCTCGGGCAACTCCGCCGCTCGCCCTTGCTGCGCCTGCGCCAGCGTACTGGCAGCGGGGTCGGCCGAGTCGCCCAGGGTCACGATCAGCGGTACGGCCAGAGCGGCCAGCAGCGCCGCCATGCCAGGCTGGGTGCGGATGGCCTCGTCGACGACCACACAACTGACCTCGGCGTGGCGCAGGATGTAGTCGATGGTGTCGGGCTCGAGTTTGAAGTTGACCGGCACCCAGATATTGCCCGACTTGTGAATGCCGTTGACCGCCACCAGCATGTCCGCCGAATTGGCGCACAGCATGCCGATTTGCCGGCCTTGGCCGACAGCCTGCATCAGGTAGTGCGCGAATTGGGAACTGCGCGCGTCCAGATCGGCGTAGCTCAGGCGCAACGCGCCATCGACGACGGCGTTGCGCTCGCCATAGACCTTTGCACTGCGGTACACCAGGTCACCGAGCGCGATGCGGCGCATGCGGCGGGCTGGCGCGGACAGGGGCATATCGATCATCTATTTCTCCTTGCGTTGGGGGGTGTTTCAGCTCGGGACTTCCAATTTCTAGCGGCGCAGTTCCTGCGCCAGCGCGCTCGCGTTCTGGGCGCTGAGCGCGTAGATAGAGAGCTGCGGATTGGCGCCGATGCTGGTCGGAAAGACCGAGCCATCCATGACCGAAAGATTGGCGATCTGGTGGTGCGTGCCGCGGCTGTTGACGACGCCGCGCGTGGCGTTCTCGCTCATGCCGCAACCACCCATCAGGTGCGCTGTGAACAGCGAGGCGCGAAACTTCTTCATCGGCAGCTCTTTGATCGCTTGCCGCGCTTCATTCCAGCTCGCGTAGTACGGTGCATCGAGGTGCCCCGGACGCACCTGCTTGGCGCCGGCCGCGAACTGCGCCTCGACCATGCTCAGATAGGCGCGACGCGCACCGTCCCAGACGTAGTCCGTCAGGTCGTAGTCGAGAATCGGGCTGCCGTCCGCGGCCAGGCGCACGCTGCCGCCCTCGCTCTGCGCAACAAAACCGTCCCGCAGCAGGGCGAGCAGCGAATTGGTGTAAGGCAAGGCGGCGATTTCCTTGCGCAGCGCCTCGCCAAAAACGTTGAGCACGGCTGAGCCAAGTCCGGCGAAGATCGGCGGCACTTCGATCTTGTAGCCCATCGCACCGGTGGCGCCATCCTTCCACTGGAAATGATCGGAGGCGATCGACTGCGGCGTGCCGTAGAAGGGGTCGATGCGCTCAGGCATGGTGGCCAGCGTGAGCACCACCGGGTGG
>Ga0315270_10000890_pt1 | contig 16093 bp, 13 predicted proteins | sample C1_bottom_MG_FD_204932 | JGI IMG/M metagenome (GOLD analysis project Ga0315270, IMG submission 204932) | Sediment microbial communities from Yellowstone Lake, YNP, Wyoming, USA - C1_bottom | ecosystem: Environmental > Aquatic > Freshwater > Lake > Sediment | place: USA: Wyoming | collected...
GATAGAAAAGCACGCGGAGTGGTTCTCATCTTCGGCAGAACGTGCGGATCTGCGATTGCTGTTTCTCTGCCTGATACTCGGTGTGACCAGCTGGACGAGCTTGTGCCGGTTGTTGCGAGGGGAGGCATTGAAATTGCGTGAGCTTGAATACATTCAGGCTGCACAGGCATTCGGCGTGTCATCGTTGCGCATACTCTCGCGGCATATTCTGCCCAATGTCATGCATATCGTATTAATTACCGTGGTGATGGATTTTAGCGCGCTTGTGCTGGCCGAGGCTGTGCTTTCCTATGTGGGAGTGGGTGTTGATCCCTCCACCAACAGCTTCGGAACTTTAATTAACAATGCACGTCTGGAAATGGGGCGAGAACCGATGGTGTGGTGGACTCTGGCTGCAGCCTTCAGTTTTATGCTGGTGTTGGTGTTGGCAGCAAACTTGTTTGCCGATGCGGTACGCGACGCGTTTGACCCTCGCCTGAGTCACATGGAAAGCACCTGATGTCTCTTCTCAAAGTTGAAGGACTTATTGCTAGTTTGAGTAATGGCGTGCACATTGTGGATGATGTGTCATTTTCGATTCAGGCCGGTGAAACGTTTGCTTTATTGGGTGAATCGGGTTGTGGCAAGTCGATGACAGCACTGTCTTTGATGCGGTTGTTACCGGATGGAGTGGGTGTTAAAAATGGCAAGGCACATCTGGCTGATGTGGATATTTTTGCCTTGACTGAACGCGAGATGCAAGCAGTACGCGGAGGTCAGGTCGCTATGATATTTCAGGAGCCTGGACTAAGCCTGAACCCTGTGATGACCCTTGGAGAGCAGATCAGGGAAGTGCTCGCCCTACACCAGAATATTAACAATGCGGAAGCTGATGATCGAGCCATATCTTTGCTGCAACAGGTAGGTATTCCAGATGCACCTCAACGTCTTCGAGCATATCCTTTCCAGTTATCAGGCGGTATGAAACAGCGGGTTATGATTGCAATGGCGCTGGCGGGCGAACCCAATTTATTGATTGCCGATGAGCCAACCACAGCGCTAGATGTCACAATACAAGCTCAGGTATTGCAACTACTACGCGATACTCAGGCGCAACATCGCATGGCGATACTACTGATTACGCATGATCTAGGTGTTGTTTCGCAGATGGCGCACCATGTGGCAGTGATGTATGCGGGTCAGATTGTGGAACAGGCACCTCGTGAACAATTGTTTGCACAACCACTACACCCCTATACGCAAAAACTATTTGCAGCATTGCCGGATGTTCAGCGTAAAGGTCAGTTGCTCGCGGCCATACCTGGCAATGTACCCGCACTGGATTCGGCAATACAGGGTTGCCGCTTTGCGCCACGTTGCGATCAAGCCTGGTCGCTATGCCATGAACAGACCCCCAAATGGATTTCAAAAAGTACAACGCAAGCAGTTCGTTGCCACCTTTATCGGCTTGATGGAACTGCAAATAAGGTGCCAGAAACGGACAAAAACATTTCAAGCACTGCGATCAATGAGGTTGCCCAAACAAAACCAATCACTCCTTCGCTGCTAAAGGTAACGGATATCAAGGTCCACTTTCCTGTTCGCAAGGGTATTTTGCAGCGTACCGTGGGGCATGTTAAGGCAGTTGATGGTGTTTCCCTGGAAATAGGGTCAGGACGTACATTGGCACTGGTGGGTGAATCGGGTTGCGGCAAAACGACCGTGGGTAAAGCGCTGTTACAACTACTTCATCCCACAGCAGGCAGTGTGATTTTTGCCGGTTCAGAAATGACCGGCCTCAATTTGAACCAATTGCGTATTTTGCGCGGCGGTATGCAGATGGTATTTCAGGATCCATACGCTTCACTAAACCCGAAAATGCGTGTTGCAGAAATCCTGCAAGAAGGCATGGATGCCTTGTCTATTGGCTTAAATGACAAGGAGAGGCAGCAGCGCATTGATGTGTTGCTCGACCAGGTAGGTCTTTCACAGTCTGCCAAATGGCGTTATCCGCATGAGTTTTCAGGAGGTCAGCGTCAACGCATCGCCATAGCGCGCGCACTTGCCGTCAACCCCAAATTACTGATCTGCGACGAACCAACCAGCGCGCTTGATGTGTCAGTGCAGGCACAAATTCTAAACTTGCTTAAGGCATTGCAACAGGAGCTTGGTTTGAGCTATTTATTTATCACGCATAATCTTGCGGTTGTTGAATATATAGCACATGAAGTTTGCGTGATGTATCTGGGCAGGATAGTGGAGCAGGGTTTGGTAGAAGAAGTAATGCGCAATCCTCAACATCCTTACACCAGGGCATTGTTGTCGGCCGTGCCGCGCATTGATGGAGATAGGGGAGAGGTAATCAAGCTTTCGGGGGAGATGCCATCACCTTCTCATCCACCACGGGGCTGCCACTTTCATCCGCGCTGCATTAGTGCAATTGAGGTATGTCGTACTACCTATCCTGTTGCTAGTCAAATAAGCAACAACCATGTAGTGCAATGCCATTTATGTATAAACAGAAATTGAATATAAAAGTCACACTATTCAACGGGATCGTCTAATATTTTAACGTGATAGGTGTAGTTTTTATTCTCTTGGTAGAGGCTTTGATTGCACGAATTCTAGTTGTGCGTTGCACGGTAGGTGATGCACGATCTCGTTGTGCTACTAGTATGTGTTGTCCGGGTCTCAAAACTTTCACGCCCTTATTCCAACTCTTCAGGCTGGACAAGCGAACATGATAGCGTTTCGCAATGCCACTCAATGTGTCGCCTCTGCGGACAGTATGCCTCACCGCATTCAGCAAGTTCTGATCTGTTGCAGCTAATTGTGTATTAAAGGCGGCAAATTCGGTTTCAGCTTGCTCACCGTTTAGAGGTACAAGAAGTGCTTGTCCATTGCTTACATTAATGTGTCTTGATAGACCATTGATCGTTTTAAGCTTTTCTGATGAGATACCGAATCGGGATGCCAGTTCATCGAGGTTTTCCCCTTTCTTTGCAGCATATGCCTGCCATGAAACCAAGGGTTGGCTCGCTCGCTCCAGATTGGCGCGGAAGACATCTACGCTTTCCACGGGTAGTAAGAGTACATCATCATCTTTTTGCAGAATAACGGGGCGGTTATGAGCGGGATTAAGAGCGATAAATTCTTCAGTAGTAATGCCTGCCATTTCGGCGGCGAGTTCTACATCCATGTGATGAGATGTTTTGACTTCGGCAAAGTAGGGTTTGTTGGGGATATCAGTTAGCGCCAATCCAAAATTACTCGGAGCGGCAATAATGTGTTTAATAGCCATGAGTTTTGGAACATAACCCCGAGTTTCTTTGGGGAGTCTCAGGTTGGTATAATTTGTTGGTTTATGAAGCCTGCGATTGCGAGCTTGAGCACGGATGACTGAGTTTTCACCACAGTTATAAGCCGCCAATGCTAAATCCCACGAACCGAATTGTTGATGCAATTGTTGGAGATAATCCAGCGCACCATTGGTAGCGTTGATAACATCACGCCTTCCGTCATACCACCAGTTTTGTTTCATGCCGAAATTTTTTCCGGTAGACGGAATGAATTGCCAAATCCCAGAAGCGCGAGCAGTGGAATAGGCGCCGGGATTAAATGCACTTTCGATCATCGGCAAAAGTGCAATTTCCATTGGCATTCCTCGTTTTTCCACTTCTTCAACGATGAAGTACAAATAACGTTTTGCGCGATCAGTCATTCGTGATACATAATCGGGCTGCCTGGCGTACCATTGTTCGTATCGAGTGGTTAATTTGTTCTCTTGCTCGGGTATGGCGTAACCGCTGCGTATACGTTGCCATATATCAATTTGATTAAGATTATTATTAATTTTGTTAGAAAGTAGGTATGGGGTGGTCGTGATGTCCTGCGCTGTATCAGTTGAAACTGTTTGTGCAATTGTAGGTGTGGGAACTACTTTCTGGGTAAGCTCTACTAGCGGTTTTACACTTGCATTTTGAGAAATGACGGGTGCAGGTTGCTCTGGTTGAATGGCTTGTATTTCTACAACCAGTACATTAGTTTTCTGATGAATAGGAACGATGGCCTGTAGTATAGGTGTAGTCTTGCAACCAGAAAGAAAAAGTATTGAAATTGCGATTAATAGATTACGTAGCAAAGTGCAAGCCCATTTGTAGTTAAAACTGCCGTGATAATAGACGAGGTCGCAGCATAGCGTCAAGTTAATGATTCTCTTTCAGTCTATTGGCTAACCAACGATTTTTAGAAGAAAATTGTATAAAACAGATTTGTCGAATAATGATTAGTTGTTCACTCGTCAGGTATGGTGTTGGGAAATTAATATTGACATGAGTTTTGATACACGAATTATGATCAATGAAAAAATTAACAGTTGCGATATTTTTTGTGTTGTTATCGACAACTATGGTGATATCGGAGTGTGCTGGCGGTTGTCCAAGCTATTGGCAAACGAGATGGGTTTATCAGTTCGATTGTGGGTGGACGATCTACACAGTTTTCAGAGAATTTGTTCCGAAGTTGAGACTGATCAGGAAATACAACTTCGACGTGGGGTTGAGATCAGGCAGTGGGCGGGTGTGTTTCCAGAAGTCATGCCGGCAGAGTTGGTAATAGAGGCTTTTGCTTGCGATTTGCCTGAGCGTTACGTGATGTCTATGGTGAGCAAAAAAAACAAGCCAGTGTGGTTGAACCTTGAATACTTGAGCGCGGAAAGTTGGGTCTCGGGATGCCACTGCCTCCCATCCCCTCATCCCTACTTGAAATTGGTAAAATATTTTTTTTTCCCGGGGTTTACGGCAAACTTGGGGGGACTAATAATCGAGCATGACCTATTGGCACGTCGAGATGAGTTTCAGGCAGACGTCGCATTGCAAAATATATATTGGGACAAACTGGCAGTACCACCTAGAAAACCGGGTGAAGTACGAGTCTCTATTTTTAGTTATGAATCTCCATGGTTAAGTGCTTTACTTACAAGCTGGAGTAGAGGTCCGCTTCCACTAACTTGTCTTGTTCCAGAAGGGAGAATATTGCCACAAATTGCCCATTTTTTAGGGCGGCAACATATTTCAGTTGGAGAGGTGGTTGAGGTGGGTAGTTTGCGTGTATATGTTTTACCCTTTATAGAACAGGACGAGTACGACAAATTGTTGTGGGCTTGTGACGTTAACTTTGTACGTGGCGAGGACTCTTGTGTTCGGGCCCAGTGGGCGGGGAAGCCCTTTGTTTGGCATATATACCCTCAACATGACGGGGTACATATGAAAAAGTTACATGCCTTGCTTGAACTTTATTGTATTGGTCTAGAGAAAGAATGCGTGCGTGCATTGATTACGTTATGGAATGTCTGGAATTCGGATGAAAAATATGAAAAAAAAACTGCCGATTCAATTGACGATATATGGCGTAATTTGATTGTTAATCAAGAGATTATTGAGGCTCACGCAATAAAATGGGCGGAGAATTTATCCAGGAATAATCTTGCATTGAATTTGCTGGATTTTTCGCTCAAAGTTGGTAAAATCGCCCCTCTCGAAAATTAGCTTTAGGCAGAATACAAATGAAAATTGCTCAGGAACTCCGTGCTGGTAATGTTGTGATGGTTGGTGATGCGCCGTTGGTAATACAGAAGGCTGAGTATAGTCGATCCGGACGTAGTGGTTCGGTTGTTAAAATGAAATTTAAAAACCTGCTTACAGATGCGCCCAGTGAAAATATATTCAAGGCGGATGATAAATTTGAGCAAGTTATGCTAGAACGCAAGGATTGCACCTATTCTTACTTCGCTGATCCGATGTACGTGTTTATGGATGCTGAGTTTAACCAATACGAAGTCGAGAAAGACAATCTCGGTGATGCGATCAACTACATCGAAGATGGTATGACATGCGAAGTTGTGTTTTATAACGAGAAAGCGATTTCTGTAGAATTGGAAAACACAATTGTTCGCGAAGTGATTTACACAGAACCTGCTGTTCGCGGTGATACTTCTGGAAAAGTCATGAAGCCTGCCAAAATTAATACTGGCTTCGAATTGCCCGTTGCTGCATTTATAGAAATTGGCGATAAAATCGAAATCGATACACGTACCAATGAGTTTAAAAAGCGCGTACTCTAAAAAATTTCAAACTGTAGAAGCATGAAATTGCCGCGTAAGTGGTTTTTTTACTCAAAATCAGGCCATAAATTTTTTATATAATGCTATTTCAAGGCTTCAACACTGTAAGTGACAGTCATTCTATGAGTCTCACCCGGTGATACTTTTACGACATTTTCAGCGGCATTCGCACTTTCTACACATACCATACCGCGATGCCCATCTTTGCCGAAATCGCCCATTTTGTCTGCCTTTTCAGTCCATGGATTCCATACGACGGTGGATCGGCTATTCTCTTTAGTGATTCGGATTGCACGTTTTAAACCGCGGTCTTGAATTACACAATCTGAAGATGTATTGATATATATACGATCTACTTCACTATCAATTACGATTCCATTTTTCTGTGTTTTTCGGGCAGGCTCACTTACCTTATCCAGGTAGTCGCAACCATCCAAGCCAATAAGTGTCATTTGGGCAACATCACTGATTTGGAAGTAAGTATGTAACGCTTCGCCCAGGGTAAATGGTTGGTTATCTTTATTGTGCGTGACGAGTGAAATGCGCAGCGTTTTACCAATAGTCATTTCTATTTGGACGCTAGACGGGTGCGGCCATTGAGCGCGAGTTGCATCAGTTTCTATTAATCCAAAGCTGATGAATGTCGAGCCGTCTGTTAAGGCGTCGACTTTTAAAACATCCCACAACACTGTTCTCGCATAACCGTGACCAGGCAGTTTGGCGTCGGTAGCATGAGGGCCAAACCAAGGCCAACAGATGGGTACCCCACCACGAATAGATTTGCCAGGTGCAAATTTTGCGTATTTAGATAGCCATATAACAGGCTCGTGACCTTTCGGCTGAAAGGTCATCAAATGTGCTCCCTGTAATGCAATGCTGGCACTGGCGTGTGGATTGTTAATCTCTGCCGCTATCAATCCTCCTGAGATTTCAGTAAATTTTAGGTGATTGGTAGTTCCAAATTGCTGGTTCAGTTTTGCAAGCGTCATGTGATGATATCCTGTAGGTTAAGGAGAGTTTCTAGCCAGTAGATCAAGTGTGTGTGGAATTAAAAAGATAATTATACAATGCAATTCATCTTGAAATATGGCGAGTCGCCCCCAAAATTGTCCCGGCTGGATATATTTAGTATTGATTGGCAAGAAAAGTTAAATGGAGAGTAAGAAATGAAAAGAGTTGTACTGTTTGTTTTAACCAATTTAGCGGTGTTACTTGTAATAAATATAACGCTGCGGCTATTGGGTGTAGACCGGATACTTAATCAAAGTGGTGGAATTAACTTCAACGCACTGCTTGTCATGTCGATGGTAATTGGTTTTTCCGGATCGATTATTTCATTGTTGATGTCAAAATGGTCCGCTAAGCGCATGGTTGACGCACAGGTGATAACCACGCCTATTGATCCTACACAACGCTGGCTGATGGATACTGTTACACGTCAGGCTCAGGCTGCCGGCATTGGTATGCCAGAAGTAGCCATATACGATGCACCGGATGTGAATGCCTTTGCCACCGGATGGAATCGAAATAATGCGTTAGTTGCTGTCAGTACTGGCTTATTGCAAAGTATGAGTCGAGACGAGGTTGAAGCTGTGCTGGCTCATGAGATTACCCATGTCTCTAACGGTGATATGGTGACGCTTGCCCTCATTCAGGGCGTAGTGAATACGTTTGTTATTTTCTTTTCCAAGCTGTTTGGTATTTTGGTAGATCGTATTCTACTGAAAAATGACGGGCGTAACGGCCCTGGAATGGGTGCTTTTGCTGCTGAGATTGTCGCACAACTGGTACTGGGAATATTGGCCAGCATAATTGTTATGTGGTTTTCGCGCCAGCGTGAATTCCGTGCTGATGCGGGAGGGGCAAGCCTTGCAGGCCGCAATAAAATGATAGGTGCGCTTGAGCGTTTAAAAATGAATCATGAGCAAGCCACATTGCCAGAAAAGATGGCCGCCTTCGGTATATCTGGGGGCACTGGTTTTGCTCGTTTATTTATGACGCACCCGCCATTAGATGAACGTATTGCATTGTTAAGATCGGGAAATTAAGTGCAATATACAATACTGTTCGGTTAGCAAAAATTGTTCATTAGGTCAAAATAGCGTCATTCCCGCGAAGGTGGGAATCCAGTTTTTCAAATAAACCCCGAGTAGCGGGACAACACAGCAGTTTTGTCCGCTTCACGGAGCTTTTTCTCGCTGGACTCCCACTTTCGTGGGAATGACGAGATGATGGGTTTGTGTTTAACCGAACAGTATTGGTGCAATATATGCGTTTACGTTTGTACGTGATATGGAATTTTAATGTTAGTAGATTGATAACGGAAAGATTGTTCACAGACAAGGATTCTGAATAGACTTAATTATCGTCATCATATTTTTCTCGGGGTGGTGAGCCGTCGTACACCAGACTTTGACGACGTGCTAAATAAGCATCCCTGATGAAACTGTAACGATCCATTACGGTGCCTTCTATCACTTTTTCTGCGTCAAGTAATCGGACACGCTGATCGAACAGCCCAGTCGCGAAAAGTGTATTGCTTACACCCCGATTTTCCAAATTTTCAATCAGACCATAATAACTATCTACCGCTAATCCTGTTCCATCACGGACTGAGCTAGGCCCAAACAAGGGAAGGACAACGTATGGTCCACTTCCTACTCCCCAATGGCCCAATGTTTGACCGAAATCTTCGTTGTGCTTTTCGAGTTTATGGGCGACATCAAACAGGCCAAACACACCGAATATCGAGTTGACCCATACACGGGTAAAGTCAGAAGCTGCTTGGGAAAATTTAAGCTGCAATAGGTCGTTGGCAGTCACAAAAATATCATCAATATTAGAAAAGAAGTTGTGAACGATTTTTTGTGCCTGGTTAGGTACATTATTTTTGTAGCCTTCGGCAAGCGGCTTGATCACGGCGCTGTCAACCGTATCGTTAAACTTATACATGCTACGGTTGTAGCCTTCAAAAGGATCCTTGGGATTCTTATAGGCTGAGGTCGATGAGCAGCCACTTAACATTAACAAGCCCAACAATAAAGCAGGTCGAATAACAGACATTGATATTAAACGTGATTTGCAATAATGGGCAATTGTAAATCAAAATGGCATCGATAAACCTCCAACTTATTTTGCCAAATTGTAAACTTAGCCAAGAAATTCAACTTCAAACACCAATGTTGCATTGGGCGGTATCACCCCTCCAGCCCCACGAGCGCCATATCCCAATTCAGGAGGTATGGTTAATTTCCGAACACCACCAATTTTCATGCCTTGTACACCTTCATCCCAGCCTTTAATGACTTGTCCCGCACCGAGATTGAAATCAAAAGGGTCATTTCTATCTTTGCTGGAATCGAATTTTTTTCCATCAGTTAACCAACCAGTGTAATGTACTGATACTCTATTCCCTGCAGTAGCAGTTGCCCCTTCTCCAATAGTGATTTCCTCATATTGCAATCCAGAATCCGTTGTAATGATACTCATCATATTTCCTTTTATTGTGTTGGTAAAATTATAACAACATGTTATTTGATGCCTCTTTCTGCAGCCATCACGGTGCTGGCTAGTAGCATCGTGATAGTCATGGGTCCAACTCCACCTGGTACAGGCGTGATCCAGCCTGCAACTTCTTTTGCACTTTCGAAATCAACATCCCCTACCAGTTTTCCATTGGGCAGACGGTTAATTCCAACGTCAATCACAGCAGCGCCGCGTTTTATCATGTCTCCGTTAATCATCTGCGGTTTTCCTGTTGCTACCACCAGGATGTCTGCATCACGGGTATATTTTGCTAGATCTACTGTTTTGGAAGTGCAGATTGTTACTGTTGCATTTTTTTGCAACAGCATAAGTGCCATGGGTTTGCCGACGATATTGCTTCGGCCAACAATTACCGCATGCTTACCCTCAATGGTTACCCGGCTTTTTTCGAGCAGCTGCATCACACCATAAGGTGTGCAGGGTTGGAATTTAGCATTACCAGTGACCAGTTCTCCAACATTCATGGGATGAAATCCATCTACATCCTTTTCAGGAGAAATAGCGAGCAGTACTTTGTTGCTATCGATGTGCTCGGGAATTGGAAGTTGCACAAGAAACCCATGAATCTTCGGGTCATTGTTGAGTTTTGATATCTGATCCAGCAATATGTTTTCAGTCGTGTCGCCGGGTAGTTCAATGTGCCTTGAAAAGATACCCAACTCAGAGCAAGCTTTGATTTTGTTGCCAACATATACTTTGGAAGCGGCGTCATCTCCCACAATGATTACGGCCAACCCTGGGGTTACTCCTCGAGCTATTAGTTTTTCAGTGCGTAGCTTCCATTCTGAACGCAATTGCTGCGAGATGGCTTTACCGTCAATTATTTTGGCACTCATTTTTATCTCGTTCAGTTAGAACGCAGGCTTGATTGACGCATTCTGATAGTTTGCAACAGAGGACATAATTTCAGCACGTGCATCTTCAACTCCAAACCAACCTTCAATTTTTACCCACTTGTTTGGCTCAAGGTCCTTGTAATGCTCAAAGAAATGGGATATTTGCCTTATCGTTAGCTCGGGCAAATCTTTGTAGGTTTTGATGTCGCGGTAAAGAGTGCATAGTTTATCGACGGGAACAGCAAGAAGCTTGGCGTCTTCACCTCCCTCATCTGTCATCTTAAGTACTCCCAACGGCCTACACCGCACGACTACGCCAGTTAACAAAGCAACAGGTGTAATTACGAGTACATCGGCCGGATCTCCATCGCCACATAAAGTATGGGGAATATAACCGTAATTACATGGGTAATGCATTGCTGTATTCATAAAACGGTCAACAAAAATTGCGCCGGAATCCTTGTCTACTTCATATTTAACCGGGTCTCCATGCATTGGAATCTCTATCACTACGTTAAAATCGTCAGGGAGGTTTTTGCCCGATGGAACGTTATTCAAACTCATGTTGTAAAGTCTCTTTGTGGCTATTGAAAATGCGATTATAACATTGCTAATGTTGAAAAAATATTGACGAAAAAAAAGGAGCCGTCAGGCTCCCTAAATACTAAATAATAATTTATTACAATAGTGGTACGATCATCAACGCAACAATATTGATAATCTTAATTAATGGATTCACAGCTGGTCCAGCAGTATCTTTGTAGGGGTCACCAACGGTGTCGCCGGTAACTGCTGCTTTGTGTGCATCAGAACCCTTGCCACCATAATTACCCTGCTCGATATATTTCTTCGCGTTGTCCCACGCACCGCCACCGGTGGTCATGGAAATTGCGACGAACAGGCCGGTAACAATCGTACCGATCAGCACACCACCCAGTGCCTGCGCACCCAGGGTCAGGCCTACTACAACCGGCACGATCACCGGCAATAGGGATGGAACGATCATTTCCTTGATCGCGGCTTTGGTCAGCATATCGACACAGGTGTCATATTCAGGCTTGCCGCTGCCATCCATGATGCCCTTGATTTCCTTGAACTGACGGCGCACTTCCACCACGATTGAACCCGCGGCTCGACCAACAGCTTCCATACTCATGGCAGCGAACAGATAAGGCACCATACCGCCGATAAACAGACCGATGATCACCATATGGTTCGACAAGTCGAAGGTCAGGTTGGGGTGGCTGCCAGACAGCGCGTGAGTGTAGTCGGCGAACAGTACCAAAGCAGCCAGACCGGCAGAACCGATGGCATAGCCTTTGGTCACAGCTTTGGTGGTGTTGCCCACCGCATCCAGGGGATCGGTAATGTTGCGGATATTTTCGGGCAAGCCGGCCATTTCAGCGATACCGCCGGCGTTGTCGGTGATAGGGCCGTAGGCATCAATGGCAACAATAATACCGGTCATAGAAAGCATCGATGTTGCAGCAATCGCAATACCATACAGGCCAGCCAGTTCATACGAGCCCCAGATCGACAGACACACGGTCAGCACGGGTGCAGCGGTCGCTTTCATGGATACACCAAGACCTGCGATCACGTTGGTGCCTGAACCGGTAGTGGATGCCTGTGCTATGTGCTTTACCGGACCGTATTCTGTTGCGGTGTAGTACTCGGTAATCAGCACCATTGCAGCGGTCAGACCCAGACCGATCAGCGAAGCATAGTACAATTTCATCGACGTAATCATCACGCCGCCTATCAGCACGCCATCGCCCATCATTTTGGTGGTGATGAAGTAAAAGCCAATACCTGCCAATACGGCAGCAACAATCAAACCGCGATACAGTGCGTTCATGATCTTGCCACCCTCATAGGACTTGACGAAGAAACTGCCAATGATGGAAGCAATGATCGAGAAGCCGCCCAGTACCAATGGATACAGTACGGCATTATTAGAGCCAGTAATCAGCAATCCACCCAGCAACATGGTAGCGACAAGCGTTACTGCATAGGTTTCAAACAGATCGGCTGCCATACCTGCGCAGTCGCCCACGTTGTCACCCACGTTATCTGCAATCACAGCTGGATTACGCGGATCATCTTCGGGAATATCGTTTTCAACTTTGCCTACCAGATCGGCGCCAACGTCTGCACCCTTGGTGAAAATTCCGCCACCAAGACGCGCGAAGATGGAAATCAGCGAGCCGCCGAAAGCCAGTCCAACCAGTGCATGAATCGCATCATTGCTGGCGAAGTTCATGTTGATGGTAAGGAAGGCGTAGTAACCAGCAACCCCAAGCAGGGCCAGGCCAACTACCAGCATGCCGGTTATCGCACCACCCTTGAAGGCGACGTTCAGCGCGTTGTTGAGTCCTCCATTCGCAGCTTCTGCGGTGCGGATATTGGCGCGTACCGACACGTTCATGCCAATATAGCCAGTTAGTCCAGAGAGGATCGCCCCAATGGCAAAACCAACAGCCGTAGGCCATTTCAGAAAAATCAGGATGGCAACAAAAAGAATTACACCTACGATGCCGATAGTGGTGTATTGCCGATTCAAATAAGCGCCAGCGCCCTCCTGTATCGCCGCAGCAATTTCCCGCATGCGGTCATTTCCGGTAGATTTACTGACGAGCCATTTTGTTGTTATTGCCCCGTACAAAAGTGCCAAAACTGCGCACGACAGGGTGAACCATAGACCAGCTGACATAATTTTTTCTCCCAATTTTTTAAGCTGCCCGATTTGGACCGGGCAAAACGTCCCCCTACACAACTACAGTGCTGCAATTGAATAAAAAAAAGGCACTTATATAAAGTGCCTTTAATCTAGTTTCAAATTTTGAAATTCCCCAGTTTTTTTGCTATAGAAATATTCTTGAGCCGAATATATTGAGGTAGCCCATCCTTGTATGGAGGATAGTCTTCTCCTTTGATCAGCGGAGTGAGATACTTGCGGCATTTTTCTGTGATGCCATAGCCGTCTTTAGTAATAAAGTCACGAGGCATCATTTTTTCAACGTTAGCAACATCTTTAAGTTTAGCGACGCCAATTTTCCATTTGTAAGGTTTATCAGATACGCGAACAATTGTCGGCATGACTGAGTTGTCTCCCTTAATTGCATGTTCTACAGCGGCTTTACCCAGTGCATAAGCCTGGTCTACGTCAGTCTTGGAAGCGATATGGCGTGCGGCGCGTTGCAGGTAATCAGCTACCGCCCAGTGAAATTTATGACCAAGAGCCGCCTTGATCATATTGGCTACAACCGGTGCGGCGCCGCCCAGCTGGGAGTGACCAAATGCATCTTTCAATCCTTGGTCAGCGAGGAATTTGCCATCTTCTCCCTGTACCCCTTCAGATACCACAACGGTGCAGTAGCCGTGTTTTTTGACCATGCCGTCAACTTTGGCGAGGAAGGTTTTCTGGTTGAACGGAATTTCCGGGAACAGGATGACGATAGGGATCTCGCATTTTTCGTCTGAAGCCAGTCCGCCTGCGGCTGCAATCCAGCCTGCATGGCGTCCCATCACTTCCAGTACAAATACTTTGGTTGATGTTTTGCACATCGAGGCCACGTCAAAACTCGCTTCGCGTGTTGATACCGCAATATATTTGGCAACAGATCCAAAGCCAGGACAGCAGTCGGTAATAGGTAAATCGTTATCGACTGTTTTAGGTACGTGTATTGCCTGAATGGGGTATCCCATCTTGTCAGCCAGTTGCGAGACTTTTAAGCAGGTGTCAGCAGAATCTCCACCGCCATTGTAGAAAAAATAGCCAATGTTGTGTGCTTTGAAAACAGCGATCAGACGTTCATATTGCGCCAGGTTATCTGTTAAGCTTTTTAGCTTGAAGCGGCATGAACCAAATGCGCCGGAAGGTGTGTGGCGCAAGCCGGCAATAGCGGTTGTAGACTCTTTGCCAGTGTCGATCAGGTCTTCGGTGAGCGCACCGATTATGCCGTTTCGGCCTGCGTAGATCTTGCCAATTTTATTTTTGTGCTTGCGTGCGGTTTCGATTACGCCACAGGCAGATGCGTTAATGACGGCAGTGACGCCACCAGACTGTGCATAAAAAGCGTTTTTAATTGCCATACTCCTACACTCCCAGAATTAATTAATTGTCACCACAAAACCGTGGTTGTTCGATTTATGTAAGACGTAATACCACTTTAATATTGAGCACTGTTTTGGTAGCTTTACTTTCGTGCCCTTCAGGTTCAAAGTTGGAAATACGCTTATGTTGCAGGCAGCATATTACGCCATTTCTCCGAATTAATAAAACCCGTAATCTGCGCATGTATTAAATCTTGTCTGGGCAATTATAAAATCAGGGTGATTCAGTTACACTGTAGTCATGAACTTAGTCCATCCTTGGATTCCGGCAGCCTTAGGTCTTTCTCCTCTATTTAGCCCATTGCAAACCATGATTGGTCGCCTAAATAAACAACGTTTTCCAATCCTGTCTGAAATTAATACTCTGCTAGCGATACACCAACCTGAAATTATTGTTCAACTTGGTCATAGGTTGAAATTCGTTAAGCAAGAGTCGGAACGAATGAGTTTTGAACAACAATATGAGCCACGATGTTTTTTGAGTGGTGAAGTACAAACACGTATAAATAATTGGCACGATTTATTCAATGCATTGGTGTGGCTTACTTTTCCCAAGTCTAAAGCTGCGATCAATGCAAGGCATTTTCAAGCGCTAAAGACCAGAGAAGCCGCAAATGAAACCCAGCGGGGTCGGATACGGGATATGGTAACTCTGTTTGATGAGTCTGGAGTGATTGTAGCGAGTGCAAATACTGAGCTATCAAACCTGTTGCAGAGCTTTCAATGGAAAGAATTGTTCTGGCAACGGCGTGAACAAGTAAAAAAGGAAATGGGATTTTATATTTTTGGCCACGGACTCTACGAGAAGGCTTTGCAACCATATATTGGTTTGACAGGACAAGCGATGATTTTTCAGGTACCAATTGAGTTTTTTAATGCCAGTTTACCGTCGCAAATATTGAAACTTGACCAATTATTGGCAGAGTATTTGTTTGATTCAGAGAACTGTTTGAATTCTGGTGAACTTAATCCCTTACCCTTATTGGGTGTGCCAGGGTGGAGTAAAGAAAACGTAGAATCAGCTTATTATGACAATACTTCCTACTTTCGTAATGGTAGACGAAAGAGTAAATAAAATTACTTGCTGTTTTTTTTATAGGTAGATCGCACTATCAAGTCGATAACTTTTCGGACCGAATAATTGTCCATTCAAAGGTTTTAGGAAGAAATTATCGATACTCAATTGTCTCTAAATTTGGGCATCCCATACCTAGACCTTGAGTTTACTTCTAAAATATTCGAATCAAACTCGATTAATGATAACTTGGCTGGTATAGTTCTGATACTTGAGTCGGAGAAAAACAATGCGTATTAGTGAGTTAACTTTCTATATTAAACAAGTCTTCATACTGCTGGCGATTGCATTTTTCTTTTATGCAGCATATGAGGGCGTGGTGGGAGATGGAGGGTCTACGAGTGTATTTACTGGGGTGGGCGCGTTGGTTCTTGTGCTGGTAGGTAGTTATTTGATAGACAAATTTGTCCAGGATTATTA
>Ga0315270_10000892_pt1 | contig 16090 bp, 13 predicted proteins | sample C1_bottom_MG_FD_204932 | JGI IMG/M metagenome (GOLD analysis project Ga0315270, IMG submission 204932) | Sediment microbial communities from Yellowstone Lake, YNP, Wyoming, USA - C1_bottom | ecosystem: Environmental > Aquatic > Freshwater > Lake > Sediment | place: USA: Wyoming | collected...
CGGCAAGACCATGGAAGAAATCGTTACCGCGGTCAAGCGCGTCACCGACATCATGTCTGAAATCTCTGCGGCATCGCTGGAGCAAAGCTCGGGTATCGAGCAAGTGAACCAAGCCATCACGCAGATGGACGAAGTCACGCAGCAAAATGCTGCGTTGGTGGAAGAAGCAGCCGCAGCTGCAGAATCGCTGGAAGAGCAAGCGCAAAACCTGTTGGAATCTGTCAGCATATTCAAGCTGGTTGGTACTAGCGGTGGCGCAGTGCAAACGAAACGTATAGCGGCGAAACCGGTGGCATCCGTGCCCGCCGTATCGGCACCGCACGCAAAGCTTGCTAAAAGATCGGGAGCAAAACCTAGATCCAGCGGCTCTGGGGATGAGTCTTGGGAAGAGTTTTAACGGCTGATTCGCTTTAGCTCAACCGCTCATATTATTTTCGCCGCTGCAACCAAGCCGCATACAGCGCTGGAATCAGAAACAAGGATATGAGCGGTGCGCTGATCATGCCGCCCACCAGCGGTGCGGCAATGCGCTTCATCACATCGGCGCCATCGCCCTGGCTCCACATGATGGGTAGCAGACCGGCGACGATCACGGCGACGGTCATCATCTTGGGGCGAATGCGCGTAAGCGCACCTTCGATGATGGCGTCGCGGATGGTGGCTGGGGTAATAGGCATATCCTTGCGTGCATCCAAGGCCTGATCGATATAGAGCAACATCACTACGCCGAATTCGGCGGCCACGCCCGCTAGGGCGATAAAACCGACCGCCACCGCGACCGAGAGTTGATAGCCCAGCAAGTAAGTCAGCCACAGCCCGCCAATCAGCGCAAAGGGCACACAGGCCAGCGTCAGCAAAGGCTTGCGCCAGTCACGGAAATACATGAGCAGCAGACCCCAGACCAGCAGCAAGGTGGCGGGAATGACCCAGCTCAGACGCTCCTTGGCACGTTGCAGGTCGGCATATTGCCCCGACCAGCTAAAGGCATGACCGGGGGCAAACTGAATCTTTTGCAGCACTTGATTAGCGCGCGCCACATAACCGCCAATATCACGCGTGTCCAAATCGATGAACACATAGCCGACCAGCCGCCCATTCTCGCTCTTGATCTCCGCCGGGCCGTCCGTGACGCTGATCTTGGCTAGAGTGCTTAACGGCACATGCACACCATTCATCGCCACCACCCGACTGGCGCGCAGCGCCGTGAGCGAATCGCGGAAAGCACGCGGGTAGCGCAGGTTCACCGAATAACGTTCGCGACCGTCGATGACGGTGGTGATAGTCTCGCCGCCGATCGCACCTTCCACCAAGCGCTTCACATCCAGCGCACTCACGCCATAGCGCGCGGCCTGGAAACGATCGACATCGATATCGATATAACGCCCGCTGGCGGCGCGTTCGGCGAATACGGCGCGGGTACCGGGCACGTCACGTAGCGCGGCCTCGATTTGATTCGCTGCCGTGCTGATACCGGCCAGATCAGAACCGCTGACTTTCACGCCGAGCACGGTGCGAATGCCGGTGGAGAGCATGTCGATGCGGGTGCGGATGGGGTAGCCCCAGGCGTTGGTCAGTCCCGGCAAGTGCACGGTTGAGTCGAGCTTGCGGATCACGTCGTCGATGCTCGTGCCGGGCGCCCAAGTGCTGCGCGGCTTGAGCAGAATGGTGGTTTCCAGCATGGACAAAGGCGCCGGATCGGTCGCGCTGTCGGCGCGACCGGCCTTGCCATAGACGCGCTCGACTTCGGGAATGCTCTTGATCAGGCGGTCGGTGATTTGCAATAGGTTGGCCGCCTCGTCGATGGATATGCCCGGCACCGTGGTCGGCATGTATAGCAGGTCGCCTTCATTCAGCGGCGGCATGAATTCGCTGCCCATGCGTGTGAGCGGGATCGCCGTCGTGGCGAGCAAGACCAGCGCGACGCTAGCCGTCAGCTTGCGGTGCTCCAGAACCCACAGCAGCAGTGGCCGGTAGGCGGCTTGCAGCCAGCGGTTGAGCGGGTTATCCAGCTCGCGGCGGGTCTTGCCGCGGATCAAATAACCCATCAGCACCGGTATGAGCGTGACCGAAAGTCCGGCCGCGGCTGCCATGGCGTAGCTCTTGGTGAAAGCCAAAGGTGCGAATAACTTACCCTCTTGCCCGACCAGGGCGAACACCGGAAAGAACGAGACCGTAATAACAAGCAAGGAGAAGAACAAGGCCGGGCCGACTTCTACTGACGCATTGCGCGTGACCTGCCAATAATCCGGATTTGGCCCGGCGTGTTCCAAGTGCTTATGCAGATTTTCCACCATCACGATGGCGGCATCGACCATGGCACCGATGGCGATAGCGATACCGCCCAGCGACATGAGGTTGAGCGTGATGCCTTGCAGCTGTATCAAGATGAACGCGCTGAGAATACCCAAGGGCAAGGCCACCAAGGCTACCAGCGCTGAGCGCCAATGCAGCAGGAACAGCAAGCACACCAGCGCGACCGCCAGCGATTCTTCCAGCAGTTTCTCGCGCAGGTGGTCGATGGCGCGGTGGATCAAATTCGAGCGATCATAAGTCGTGACGATTTCCACGCCGGGCGGCAGACCCGCTTGCAACTCTTTTAGGCGCGCCTTGGCGGCGGAGACGGTGTCGAGCGCATTTTGTCCGTAGCGCATGACGACGATGCCGCCCACGGCATCGCCTTCACCGTCGAGATCGGCCACGCCACGTCGCGCTTCCGGGCCCAGGTGCAGTTGTGCGACTTGCACCAGTCGCACCGGCAGGCCGTTGGCGTCCTGTCCCACCACCACTTGGCGCAGGTCGTCGATGTTTTTTAGGTAGGCCTTGGCGCGGACCATGTATTCGGCGCGCGCCATTTCGATTACTGAGCCGCCGCCGCTTTGGTTGGCTGCGCGCACGGCTTCTGCCACGCGCTCGAAACTCAGGTTATAGGCGGCCAGCCGATTCGGGTCGAGTTCAATCTGGAATTGCTTGAGCGCGCCGCCAATGCTGGCTACTTCGGCAACGCCGGGCACGCTTTGCAATTCATACTTGAGGAAGAAGTCCTGGAGTGCGCGCAGCTCGAAGGTATCGTGCTTACCGCTGTGGTCCACCAGTGCGTATTGAAACACCCAGCCCACACTGGAGGCATCTGCTCCGAGTGTGGGTGTCACCCCGGCGGGCAGACGTGCGGCGGATTGTGAGAGGTATTCCAGTACGCGTGTGCGCGCCCAATACGGGTCGGTGCCGTCACGGAATACGACATAGATGAACGATTCGCCGAACATGGAGAAGCCGCGTACCGCGCGCGTGCCGGGCACGGAGAGCAGGGTTGCGGTGAGCGGATAGGTGACTTGGTCTTCCACGATCTGCGGCGGTTGGCCGGGGTAGGGGGTCTTGATGATGACTTGCACGTCGGCCAGATCGGGGATAGCGTCGAGCGCAGTATGGCGCATGGCAAAAGTGCCCCAGAGCGCGAGTGCAGCGCTAGCAATCAGTACCATCAGGCGATGGCGGATGGACCAGTCGATGAGGCGCGCGATCATGGTTTAAAGGAAAGAGGCTTGCACCACTCCGTGGTGAGAATGGTTTTTAGGGATTCACAGGCAAGCTCAATCATTCGCCGCTCGACCCTTTCAAGCGCTGCGCGGCGTCGGCGATCGATGCGGCGGCGTCGAGTAGAAATTGGCCGTTGACGACGACTTGATCGCCGGCCTCGAGTCCGTCGCGGATGGCGATGCGTTCGTCGGTCTCGATGCCGGTGCTGACTTGAACCGGCTTGAAGTGCCCCTTGTCCAGTGCGCGCAGGACGAAGTTGCCATGACCGGTGCGGATCAGTGCGCTCTTGGGTACTGAGAGTACTTCGCGTGGGGTGGTGTGCACGGTCACACTGACGTAGTCGCCCAGATAGCCGATTCGGTCCGGTGGAATTGCCACACGCGCACGTGCGGTCCTCGTGGCTGGATCGAGAATGGTGCTCAACCCACTCAGGCGCAGCGTCATCGGCTCGCCGTCTTCGGGTTCGACGGTCACGCTGTCGCCGTCACGCACCCAGGCAAGCTGGTCTGGGTAAAGTGCAATTTCCAACCAGGCGTGATGGCTGCCGACACAGACGAAGATATCCGACGAAGCAGTGACACTCATGCCAGGCCGCGCCATCACTTCTTTCACGACACAATCATCGTGAGCCCGTACTGGAATGATTGGCATGGTGTCAGCTGCATGGATAAGATGTTTGATCATCTCTTCCGAAAAACCGATTTGCTTGAGGCGTAACGCTCCCCGTGTCAGGTCACGCTGCTGCGGTTGCATAATTGCGCGCAACTGCTCTTCGCTATTGTGAGCGTTCAGTTCCGCTTGCGTGCGCGCTGCGGGATCGGGTGCATCGGCGATCGCACGGCGATTAGTCGCGCGCCGCTCTTCCACCATTTTCATCGTAGGTTCAGCGCGTCGAACCGTATCGAGATATTCGTACTGCACATTCAAGGCTTCCGTCGAGGACAACTCATACATCAACTCGCCTCTGGCAAGATGCTGTCCCACGCGATGCACATAGAGCTTGGCAAGCACGCCATCGATATTCGGCGTGACACGGTAAACTGCCGTTTCATCAGGTACGACAGTGCCGTAGGTGCGAATATCTCGTGTCAGGGTCGCTGGCTCCGCTTTGGCCAGGCGCACGCCTAGTTTTTGTTGGGTGGCATTATCGACATGAATTTGTGACGCGCCGCTATCTTCTTGTTGCTCTGTCGGCACTAGGTCCATGCCGCAGATTGGGCAGGGGCCTGGATGGTCGCGCACGATATGCGAATGCATCGGGCAGACGTAGGCCGTTTTGGCCTTGGCTAGAGTGGATGCTTGCGGCGCCGGGGAGGGGGCGTAGCGGATGCCGATGAAATAGCCGGCGACAGCAGTAAGTACGATCAAGATGAATGCAAAGAAGCGTTTCACAATGGGTGTTCAATTTTCGAAGAGGCGCGCTAATGTTGCACCAAAACAAAGAGGGAGCCAAGCTCCCTCTTGCCGGATTGTTAATCCACGCCCTTAGGTGACGTTGATCTTAGTTTTGGCTGTGCCCAATACCTTGCCGCTGACCCAGTGGTAAAAGGTAACAGTCACGGTCCAACTGCCGGTGGTGGTGGGTTTGAAAATACAGTCATAGCGCTCGGCTGAATGGGCTTCGATCGAAGTCATGTTAACCGCCGCCGGGAAAGGCCGACCGTCAGACGCAACCACGCTCGCAGTCAAGCCGCCAAAATCGATCTTCTGCGGATGGAATCCGGCGCAGATATATCGCACCAGCAAGGTCTGGCCCAGTGTGATATTGGCCGCAACTTTGGTCAGCGCTGAGTTTGCGCCGTCCACGCCGCTGATCACGAAGTACTTGGGATTCAAGTTGTTTAAGCCGACATCGCCACCGCAGGTACCGGCGGCCCAACTCAGGTTGTGCCATGCCGGATCGATTTCGTCAGCCGCCCAGATGACCTCTGCGTTATAGATCGGGCCATTGTAGAAAGCGCGCTTGGTCCCGGCAGGGTCGCCTGGAGTCGGGATTGGATCCACGATGAGGCCGCCATAGAGTCCCATTTCAGCATGCAACGGGGTATTGGTGTGGCAGTGGTAGAAATAGGTGCCCGCATGAGCCGGGCGCCACTGGTAGGTGTATGTGCCGTTATACACGTCCCACGAAATGTGACCCACGCCATCATTCTGCCAACTGGGTTCGATACCGTGGTGATGAATGGTATGCATCCACATTTGGCCGATTTGTAGACTTGTATGCACGATCTGACCTTCAGTGACGCGAATCGCGGGAGAAGGAAACGCAAAGGCTCCCCCGCCCATCCCGCCCGCCGCCAAGTCAGTAAAGCCCCACATCGGTATTTGCACGCCATCATCCATGATGATTGCGCCCATCATATTGACGCCACGCGAAAAGGAGATGTTCGCTGTTACGAGTCCCGGCGTTGCCGGTGCTGCGGGGTATACATAACAAGCATTATTCATGTTAGCCATAATTAGTTTCCCCTCGTTTATTGGAAGATGATTTCGGTCATCGCGCCGAACATATAAAGACCACCGCCCGCCGTCTGCGACATTTCATCATGCAAATGCATTGGGTAGTGTCCGGTTGTCACGGCTGGATAGGCATCGGGCGGCGCTTCAAACGGATAAATCGCGTCGATTTTCCCGCCATTGTTGCGCAGGTACAGAATGTCTTTTTTCCAGACGGCTGGCCGAATGCTGCCGCGGTCGGTCAACCATTCCATATGATTGCCGTGGCAATGCACCGAGTGCGCGCACATACCGGCATTGAGTATGCGTACCAGTGTGCGTGAACCGATACTGCCGACGAGCGCCGTGTTGGTGGCAGCCATTGCATCTTTGGTTGGATCGCCGGCACCGGTTGCGCCCGGCGGCAAGGAGGTCAAACCATTAATCGTAAAGTAGCGCGGTGTGAAGCTGGTCGGAACCACCGCATTGGCCTTGACCGCCGCATTCAGGTTGGGATCGATATCATTGAAGACCCACATATATTGCTGCTTAAAGGTGGGGCTATTTGGGTAAAGCGTAGTGGTCGAACCGGCGGGCATGATGGCCAAGCCACCATGCAGACCCAGGAATCGGTTATAGCTGGTCTTGTTATCGACAAACAGATAAGAACCCGCCGCGCCGGTCGGAACGGTATAAGTAATCGTTTTGGTCCCGCCACTAACGATATCGCCGCTGGAGGCCAAAGGAGCATCGCCCGGCTTTAGACCCAGAATCACAAAGTTGTGCGTCGCGGCGAGCTTATTTACCACCGTAATGCTGAGCGTGTCGCCTTCCTGGCACATGATGGGCGAGGCCGGAATCTTGAGCGTCCCGGCCGCATCGGCGAAGCTCTGAAAATACACCACGATGCCATCGGGCATAGTGAGGTTTCCGTCGGTAATGTAATAGGTCTTGCTGATGGTTGCGGCTTCTGAACGGGGCACCCAACTTAATAGGCCCGATCCCAGCACCGCGCTGGCAACGCTGGCGCCACCCATCTTTATAAAGTTCCTTCTCTCCATTTTTTAAATCCCTTCCGCTTTGCAATTGAAGCACTACGAAGATCACGGGATTTACTTATCCCATACCCTTTGGAATTTGACCTATTTCAGCAACCGCTTATTTACATAAGAGATTCTTGGAAAAGCTACGCCATTAAATAGTCTTTTACAACTAGTAATATTTGGTTATTAAGGATGGGTTTTTGAATATACCCATAACGCATAAAATGGTTTTAATAATTCTGTAATAAAAACATTGGTATATCTTTGAATGGGGTGCAAAAGTTGAGCTTTGATCCTATTTGTAACTATTTGTATCAAGCGTTTTGCGATTAGAAAATATTGCCTTGGTATTTTCTATATTTTAAAAATGGGGTCACCAGTAAAAATGCGGCCAGAGCCAATTTATTTTAGAAATCCAGGTTGTTCCTGAAAAGCATTCTGGGTGGATCAGCTTTTCATGTCTTGTAAAGTATAAAAATCAAAGGCCCTCTGATTTTTCTGGGGATTTTGCGTGGTTGACCATTGCGGAAAGCGTCATGCATACTCGTTCGTGAGCCGTGTATGTTTTTTAGCCACAACCATTTTCATCCATCGCCTTGCTTGTTTACTTTGGGGCGATTTTCCAAAGTATTGAGACATGACGATAAAACTCTGCAAGTTATGGCGCTGCGCCTTCCACGTGATGTTTTTGGTGCTGGCGCCAGTCTCATTGGGTTGGGCGTTAACGCCGGATAAAATCGCTGAGCAGGCCATTCCCTCAATCGTCTTGATTAAGACAGCGACCGGTCTGGGTACGGGCTTTGTGGTGTCCAGCGATGGATTGATCGCGACCAATCTGCATGTGATCGGCAATGCTCGGCAGGCGACGGTGGTGCTGGGCGATGGCCGCGAATTCAAAGTAATCGATGTCATCAATTACGATGATGCGCATGATCTTATATTGTTGCGCGTGCCGACTAAGAATCTTGCGGCGCTGACGCTAGGCGATAGCGCAAAAGTAAAAGTGGGCGAGCGTGTGGTTGCCATCGGCCATCCACTGGGTCTCGGCAATACTGTTTCCGATGGGCTGGTGAGTGCAGTACGCAAGATCAACGAGAAGCTCACGGTGCTGCAAGTCTCTGCGCCGATCTCACAGGGCTCTTCAGGCGGCCCCTTGTTCAACGAAGCGGGCGAGGTCATTGGCATCTCGACCTTGATCGTTACGCAAGGGCAAAATCTAAACTTCGGCATTCCGGTTAATCAATTAAAAGCGCTGTTGCGCAGTGGTAAAGGTACGCCGCTGGCTTCTTGGAAAGCACCTGAAAACAAAACGCGGCGCAAGACGCCGGTATATGACGTGAGCTTGCTCGATGGCTGTGACACGGAACGGCTGAATGAACTCCGAGCCGCAATTGATGATGCGATTAAGGTCGGCGCACCACTCTACAACGACGGTAACCATGAAGCGTGTTATCGCGTTTACGCCGCTGCCGCGCTCGATGTAAACCGCAAGCTGGCAAATTGCCCAGGCCCCAAACGTGTTTTGTTGGAAGGTGTGGAGCGCGCCGATGGCATCAACAAATGGGTCGAAAAGGCTTGGGCCATGCGCGATACCTTCGATGGTTTGATCGATGTGATTAACCGATCGAGTTCCAGTGGGGGTAAGGCCGCTAGCGGATCGGGCAGTGGCGTAATTCCGCCGCGCAATGTGCCGCAACATACGTTAGCGCTACTCGACGGCTGTAGTAACGATCACTTGAAATACGTTGCGAATTCCATCATCGGTGCCATCAACGTTGGCGCGCCGCTATACAACCAGGGAAATATCGAAGCTTGTTATCGAGTCTATGAAGGCGCGATTCTCGACGTCATGCGCAATGTGCCCGCTTGCGTCGGCCCCGGTAAGGCCCTCAATGCCGGCCTGAAGGAAGCATCTGGACGTACCACCTACATCGACAAGGCTTGGGCGCTGCGCGATGCCTTCGATGGCGTGCTGGATGTGATTTCACGTCGCAGCAAATAATGCTGGTAGGCCTGTGCCATCGTGAATAATTTCACGCAAGCGTTACGCTATCGTGGTCGTTTTGCACCATCCCCCTCTGGGCCTTTGCATTTCGGCTCGTTATTGACGGCGCTTGGCAGCTATCTTGATGCCAAGGCGCAAGACGGCGAGTGGTGGGTGCGTATCGACGATCTCGACCCGCCACGTGTTGCACCGGGTGCAACAGATTCGATCCTGCGTGCGTTGGAGGTATATGGTCTGACCTGGGATGGTGCCGTGCAATATCAAAGTCAGCGTGGCGCAGCGTATGCGGCTGCGCTGCATACGCTGCAAGAGATGGGCAAGGTATATGCCTGCGGCTGCACCCGGCGCGAGATTGCCGACTCGAATGTTGGACGTTCAAACACGGCAATCTATCCGGGTACTTGTCGCAATGGGTTGGACGAAGGCAAGGTGCCGCGTGCTTGGCGCTTGGATACGCGCGGTGCACAAGTGCGCATTGAAGATCGCCTGCAAAATCTGATTGAGCAAAATCTGGAAATTATCAGTGGCGATTTTGTCGTGCAGCGCGCCGATGGTTTGTTTGCCTATCAACTCGCGGCAGTCGTGGACGATGCGGCGCTGGGCATCACCGATATTGTACGTGGTGCGGATTTGCTTGACTCCAGCCTGCGCCAAGTCTATTTGCGGCAATTGCTGGGGTTGGCGGTGCCGCGCCACCTGCATCTGCCGGTAGTGATCAACGCCGCAGGCGAGAAACTTTCCAAACAAACCCTGGCGCCTGCCTTGGATTTGCGCCAGCCGCACACGGCTTTGGCGCAAGCCTTGCGCTTGTTAGGGCATGCCCCGCCGCCGGATTTGGCGGGCGCCGGCGTGGCGGAACTGCTGCAATGGGCGATTGCGCACTGGAATCTGGCACATTTACCCTCGAATCGTAGCTTGGAACTGCCGGTTTAAGGCTTTTTCATGAACCAAGCGTAACTGGTGTTCCCGAGGAATCGGCCTAAGCTTAGGTCGTAAACAAACTGGGGCAGCATCATGATTAACGCATTCAACTTTTTACTGATTTCCATCGTACTAGTGTCGCTGGCATTTGCCTAAGGCGATAACAAGTTCATGGCGCGCGATTTCGCATCGCGCTATCTCGTGCTACATTTCAGTCTATGGAACCCTCTAGGCTGATAGCGTCTGATCGCGACTCACTCACCCGTTTTTTATTCGAGAATGCCGAGGTGCGCGGCGAAGTAGTGCGTCTCGATGCCACTTGGCGTGCGGTGCTCGCCAATCACCATTACCCTGAACCCATTCGCAACTTGCTGGGCGAGATGATGGCCGCTGCCACCTTGCTTGCCGCAACGCTCAAGTTCGAGGGATCGCTGATCATGCAAATGCAAGGCAGCGGCCCAGTCACGCTGGCGGTGGTGGAATGCAGCAGCGAGTTTCATCTGCGCGCCACTGCCAAATGGCGCGACGATTTGGTGTCGGGCGATATCGCCGCATTGCTTGGTCAGGGCAAATTCGTCATCACCATCGACCCGAAAACCAGTACGCAAATTTATCAAGGCATCGTCGCCCTGGAGGGCACGACCGTCGCTGAAGTGTTGGAACACTACATGCTGCAATCCGAGCAATTGGAAACGCGGCTATGGTTGGCCGCGGACGGCGAACAGGCATGCGGGTTGTTGTTGCAACGTCTGCCGGAAAATGCCTCGGAAGATACCGACGCCTGGAACCGCGCGCTGAACCTGGGTAATACCCTGAGCAACGATGAATTATTGAAGCTGCCTGCGCGAGAAATTTTGCATCGCTTGTTTCACGAGGAGGACTTGCGTCTGTTTGAACCACGACCGGTGTCCTTTCGCTGCACCTGCTCACGTGAACGTGTTAACAATATGCTGCGTTTACTGGGACTGGATGAAGTGCATTCGATACTCGAAGAGCAAGGCAAGATCGAAGTGGATTGCGAGTTCTGCAATCGGCATTACAGCTTCGACGCAGTGGACGCCGAACAACTGTTCGCGGCAGAAGTGCTAACGCAGCCGGGCAGTACGCGGCATTAAGCCCGACGCATCGCCGCTTTTTTTTGCACCAAGGTATTGTCCCGATAATCGCGCATTGCCTGTTCGATCTCCTCGCGCGAATTCATCACGAACGGCCCGTATTGCACAATCGGTTCCTGCACCGGTTTACCAGATACCAGAATAAAGCGCGCGCCATCAACATCAGCCGTCACGTCCAAGGTATCGCCGGGGGTCAGTACCGCTAAGCTGTGTTGCGGCAACGCGGTATCACCGAGCGTAGCGCTGCCTTCAAACACGTAAATAAATGCACTGTCGCCCGCGGGTAGTTGATGGCTGAACACGTGCCCGGCATTGAGCGCGACATCCAGATATTGCACCGCTGTGATTGGATCCTCGATCACACCGCGTTGCCCGGCATATTCGCCCAACAAAATGCGCACCCGTTCGCCAGCATTGTGCACTTCGGGAATCGCCCCCGGCGAAAATTCCTGGTAGGCCGGGTCGGACATTTTTTCACTGGCGGGCAGATTGATCCAGAGCTGAAAGCCGCGCATCAGGCCGTCGGTTTGCTGCGGCATTTCGGAGTGGATCACACCGCTCGCCGCTTTCATCCACTGCGCGCCGCCGGCACGCAGATCGCCGCGATTACCCATGCTGTCCTGGTGCAGCATGTGGCCGTCGAGCATATAAGTGAAGGTAATGAAGCCGCGATGTGGATGGTCGGGAAATCCGGCGATGTATTCATCCGGATCGTCGCTGCCGAAATGATCCAGCATTAAGAACGGATCGAGATTGCGCAAGGCCGGCATACCGATGGTGCGATGCACAGTGACGCCCGCCCCCTCGGTTACGGCGTGGGCGCGGATCAGTTGTCGAACGCTTCTGGAAGACATGAAAAACTCCTTCACTCTGTACGGGGTTTACTTAAGGCGAATGCGCCAGGGCCGAGTAGTGCTTGCACTACCAAGGTAACTGCGAGAAACGCTGGATATTCCCAACCGCCATTCGGTGCACTGAATACCCAGCCATTATGCCAATGCACGCTGAGTGCGCCCAGCATGATGGGAATTAAAGCCAGTGACACCCAGCGCGTCATGATGCCGCCGAGCATCAGTGCACCGCCGCCGATTTCTGCCGCGATCACCATGTAAGCCATCCAACCAGGGAATCCTACTGAGGCAAAAAAATGCACAGTACCGGGTACCGTGAAAACGAAGATTTTCAACAGACCATGTGCGACCAGCATGGTGCCTAGGGACAAACGGAGAATTAGTGCGGCGGAATTTATATTTTGTGCGTTGTTCATGTTTATTGCTCCTGTGGTTAAAAAGTAAATTAAGCAGCCTGTTTTGTAGATGGGTATACCAGTTGGGCGATCTGCGTGATCGCTATTTCGCGCGCCGTGTCGCCTTGAACCATGAGGCGCTCGGCCGCAATGGTTTCAACTTGAGTGATGCCAATGAAGGCTAGGGCATGACGTAAATACGTGCTAGCAAAGTCGATATCGCTGCCAAGGGGTGTGCCGCCGGAGGCCATGATGAGAAAAGCTTGTTTGCCGGTGACTAGACCAATGGGGCCATTTTCACCGTAGCGGAAGGTGAGGCGTGCACGGGCGATCATATCGATCCAAGCCTTTAATGCTGCGGGAATCCCGAAGTTATAAATCGGTGCGCCGATCACCAGCACGTCTGCATTCTTGATTTCTTGCACTAGGTCATCCGAATAAGCGAGCGCTGCATGTTGCTGTTCGCTACGCTGCGCGGGATCAGTGAAGTTTGCGTTGATCCATTCTTCATTCACGAATGGAATGCCTTGTGCAACGTCGCGGCTGGTAACTTGAAGTGCATGTCCCTGGTTCTGGAGCTGTGCAATCAATAAGTCTGAGAGTTGGCGCGTGACGGAGTTTTGAGTGCGCCCGCTGGAATCGATGCGTAGCAGCTTGAGCGGGTGAGAGTGCTTGTTATTGGGTTGTGTGTTAGTCAACATGGCGCGGCTCCTTGATTAGTTGAGGTGTCAGCACGTGATTCGTTACTGACTGGAGGCTATTTTGATGGTTGATTAAATCGGGATAAAGATAGAATATAAGAAATAATTGTTCACAAAAGGAGAACAAATGGATCGCTTCGCGGATATGCAGATGTTTGTGAAAATCGTAGAGGTCGCCAGTATTAGCGGCGCAGCGGAGCGGCTCGACATCGCCAAATCCGCCGTCAGCAGGCGGCTGGCGGAGTTGGAGTCACGGCTCGGCGTACAGTTGATGCAGCGCACCACGCGGCGCTTGAATCTCACCGACACCGGGCGCAGCTTTTACGAGCGCTGTTTGCGCATCCTGGCGGATCTGGATGAAGCCGAACAGTCTGTGTCGCAAGCACATGGCGCTTTAAGTGGAAAGTTGCGGGTGGCTTTGCCGCTTTCCTTCGGCTTGCTGCACCTTGTGCCCTTGATCAATGCCTTTGCGGCGATGCATCCGGGGCTCGAATTTGACCTCGATTTCAATGATCGGCAGATCGATTTGATGCAAGAGGGGTTTGACCTGGCGGTGCGCATTGCGCGGCTCGCAGACTCCAGCCTGATAGCGCGTCGCTTAGCGCCGGTGCGCCACATGGTGTGCGCAAGTCCCGGTTATATCGCGCAGCACGGCGCGCCCAAAACGCCGCAGGAGCTCATGGGCCACGCTTGCCTCGGCTACAGCAATCTCGCGGCGCCAGATATCTGGACTTACACCGACGCAAAAAATAGTCCTGGGCGCGTGAAGGTGCAGATCAAGCTCTGGGCCAACAATGGCGACTTTTTATGTCGTGCCGCGATAGCCGGGCAGGGCATCATCATGCAGCCCACCTTTTACATGGCAGAGGCCATCTGCCGTGGTGATCTGGTGCCGATCCTGCGTAACACCCAATGGCCCGAATTGAATGCCTATGCCGTCTACCCGCCGACGCGCCACCTCTCCACGCGGGTGCGTGCTTTTGTGGATTATTTGGTGGAGCAGTTGAGCGGTGAACCGTATTGGGATCGTGAGATTGCAACGGTGTTGCGTAAACCGCAGAATCGAAAGTCAAGCCGGGCAAAATGATTTAGATTTATCTCGAACCTTTTTGCAGATAGTTTTGCAGTACTAAATCAGCATGCTTTTGGATTTTTGACTCTTTCGCACTAGCAGCGACTTCCTCAATCAGGGGTTTGTACTTTTCTAGGCGTGGCTCACCCAGGGCCTTCACCATCCAGGCCACCGCGTCGGCTGTTCTATGATCAGCTTTGGGATAACTGGCGCGCAATTCTTTGGCTAATAATTCCAGGACTTCCGGCTCCTGGTTTTTGAAAAACACGCGCTTGGCCCCAACGCGCTTCAACATCAGATCATCTGCATGCAGCATGTTCAGCACACGATTGGTGTCATCGCTAAACTTTGGATCAAAGCTGGAGCGATCGGCGATGATGGGATTCCAGCGCTGGTAGTCCGGCAAGTCTTCCAAGGCTGCCTTGGCATAGCGCTCATAGACATCATCCTTTAAAAACTGATTGATGGTGGGGATGTACTTGGTTTGACCAGAAAAACCCAAGGCGCGAATGTACCGCGCAACACGGTTCTTTTCATGTTTGTTGTTGCGCGCTGCCTGGGCGTCTGCCAGCAAGCGCTTTTCGACCAGATCGAAAACGCGGCTGTCGGATATACCCTTCCAAGAAAAAGTGTCTGCTGCATCGGCGTGCTGGAAGTCATCACCGTTGAAGATGCGCACATAGGCAGAAACGTCTTCCTCAACCGTGGCGCTGAGGGCACTGCTGGCAAACAGCAACGAGGCCAACATACTGAAGAACATTTTCATGATTGATTTCCAAATAGATGATGGTTGATATAGGGATAGTACAAAAAGACAGAGGGGCATGTCACTAAATGAAAATCGGTGCAGCTGATGCGCTATAGTAAAAGCACAATAAACACTTGCTTCATTTCAATTCATGCACTCCATATCAAACATCCAGGAATGCGGTGGCAGGCGCATCGGCTATTGCGAGTTCGGCGATCCGCAAGGTTTTCCGGTGCTGTATTGCCATGGCACGCCCGGCAGCAGTGTGGAATGTGCCCTCGTGGAGCAATCCGCGTGCCGCCATGGGCTGCGCTTCATCGCACCGGATCGCCCCGGTTACGGCGATACCGAAGCCGCGCATGAAATGGGCTACGCCGCATGGGCGCAAGCCGTCATGCAACTGCTGCGACAATTGGGTATCGAACGCTATGCCGTGCTCGGCATCTCCGGTGGTGGGCCGAATGCCTTGGCGCTGGCGGCAGCCGATGTGGAGCGCATCGTTGCGCTGTCGCTGGTTTGCCCGCTTGGCCCAACGGCATTACCCGAGTTGGTTCGCGCGACGCATCCTTTTGTGCAATGGCTGTTGCGGCGCATGCAGCACACGCCACGCTGGCTTGATTGGTTCATGTTGAAACCGGTAGCGGCCATTGGACGCATGATGCCGCGTCTCTCGGTAGCCTGTATGCGGCTGTATAACGGTCGAGCCGATCGACAGTGCTTGTCTCGCCCAGCGGTAGTGGATTTGTTGTCGAAAAATATGCGGCGCGCCTTCCAGCAAGGGAGCGCCGGCGGGGCGCGTGATCTGCGGCTTATGATCACGCCGTGGGATTTTTCGTTGGAGCGCATCGCGCTGCCAGTGCGGTTGTGGCATGGCACGGCTGATGAATTGCTATCGCCAGAACATAGCCGTTGGATTGACGATCATCTGACGCATGCCGAACTGCAACTCGTACCAGGGGCAGGGCATTTCTCGCTGCCCTTTGACCATATCGAGGAGATTATGGAGGATCTGGCGGGGCGTTGCGAAAAGGCAACGTTGCTGGGTGAATGAGCGGTCGCGATCAGGACTGAGCAGAAGGCTCTTTGAATTTCCGCTTTGCAACGGAAGTTTAGGCGGTATGCTGCGAATGTCTCAAGTTCGGCCCTATGCACAGTTTGCAACTATGTACAGTTGGTGCGAGGCTAATCCCAGCGCCGCTGTCGTGGACGTGGATTTGGTGCAGTAGGGCAATGTAGATCTGAACATAGTTTTCGCCAGAGGATGCAGTG
>Ga0315270_10000894_pt1 | contig 16086 bp, 19 predicted proteins | sample C1_bottom_MG_FD_204932 | JGI IMG/M metagenome (GOLD analysis project Ga0315270, IMG submission 204932) | Sediment microbial communities from Yellowstone Lake, YNP, Wyoming, USA - C1_bottom | ecosystem: Environmental > Aquatic > Freshwater > Lake > Sediment | place: USA: Wyoming | collected...
CGTTGCCGATCGTCACGCTCTGCGCGCCGGCGGGGATCGTGATGCCGGGCTGCAGCGGGTAGCCGTTGTTGGTCACGAGCACGCCCTGCGCGTCGACCTGGAACGAGCCGTCGCGCGTGTAGCCGGTCGTGCCATCGGGCATCGTGACCTGGAAAAATCCATGCCCCTGGATCGCCACGTCCAGCGAGTTCGTCGTCTGCTGCAAAGCACCCTGGCTGAAATTGCGCGAGGTGGCGACCGAGCGCACGCCCAGGCCCACTTGCAAGCCGGTGGGCACTTGCGTCTGTTCGGTGTCGTTCGCACCCGCCTGACGCAGGTTCTGGTACATCAAGTCCTCGAAGACGACATGGCTACGCTTGTAGCCGTTCGTGCCGACGTTGGCGAGGTTGTTGGAGATCGTGTCCAGCTGGGTTTGCTGGGCCTCCATGCCGGTCTTGGCAATCCAGAGTGAGCGGATCATGGTGTGTCCTTCCTAATTGACTGGAGGCAGAGTGCTATGCAAGGCGTCAATTGTTTGACAACAGCTTGGTCGCAGCCTGTTCATCGCTCTGTGCGGTTTGCAGCAATTTCATCTGTTGTTCGAACTGACGCGACGCGGAAATCATGGCGACCATGGTTTCCACCGGACTCACATTCGAGCCCTCGAGTACACCGTCTTGAACGCGCGCGTTGGCGTCGGCAGGCAGATCTCCCGCAGCGGCGCGGAACAAACCGTCGGTGCCGCGCGTCAGCGCCACCTCGGGCGTGACCAGCTTCAAGCGACCGATGGTGGTGCTGCGTCCGTTGCCGGTCTTGGCGCTGATCGTGCCGTCGCTGCCGATCGCCACTTCGCTATTTGGTGGCACGTCGATAGGACCGCCGTCACCCAGTACCGTGAGGCCGGTCTTGGTGCTCAGCAGGCCTTCCGCATTCACGTCCAAGGCACCGGCCCGGGTGTAGGCCTCGGTGCCGTCGAGCGCTTGCACGGCCAGCCACGCATTGCCTTTCATGGCCACATCGAGATTGTTGCCGGTGGCTTGCACGGGGCCTGGTGTGGCGTTGTATCCGGTGGTTGTTTCGAGCGCGTAGACCCGCGTGCTGGCGCCGTCTCCGCGCACCGGCACGGCGCGAAACGCGGCCATCTCGGCGCGAAAGCCAGCGGTGGAGACATTCGCCAGGTTGTTGGCCAGCACATCCTGGCGTTGCAGGCTGGCCTTGGCGCCGGCCATCGACAAGTAAATCATCCGGTCCATGTCGTGCTCCTGCCAGGCTGATCAGAAATCAAGGCGATCACTTCAGATTCACTAGCGTCTGCATGACCTGGTCCATCGTCTTGATGGTCTGCGCATTCGCCTGGTACGAGCGCTGCGCGGTCACCATATTGACCAGTTCGGCGGTGAGATCGACGTTCGACTCCTCGAGCGCACCCGCTTGCAGCGCGCCCAGATTGCCGGTGCCCGCCACACCCGTGATGGGCTCACCCGATGCAGGCGTGCGGCTCCACGAATTGCCGCCATCGGGCGAGAGGCCTTGCGGGTTGCGGAAGTTGGCCAGTTCGATCTGTCCGGCGGCCTTGGACTGGCCGTTCGAGTATTTCGCCGTGATGATGCCGCTGATGGAGATCGAAACGCCCGACAGCTGGCCGGGCGCATAGCCGTCCTGGAAGGCATTCGTCACGCTAAAACTGGCGCCGTATTGAGTTGATGTGCTCAGATCGATCATGACGCCGGGAATGGCCAGCGTCGCCGCACCTTGGGCGTTGGCAGCGGGCGGAATGTTGATGGCCGCCGCCGCCGCCGGGCTCACGCCGTTGATCGAGGTGGGCGCACTGCCGTTGGGCGGAAACACCATCACGAACGAGGGGGGGAAGGTGGGCAGCGGAGGAGTCGCCCCGTCGTTCGGAAAGGGTACGCCGTTGGCGGTCGTGAAGACGTTCCACGTCGTGTTGTTGGCCGCGTCGGTGGCGCCTTTCTGGAAATAGTAGTTGATCGCCACGTCTACCCCTTTGGCGTCGAACGCGGTCATCGAGGTGGCGTTGTTGTAAGTGGTCGGGTCGGTGAAGTTGATCGGCGCACCCGCGAGCGGCACCGTCGATTTGGCACGTGCGTCGAGATTGAACTCGAGATTCGCCTTGGTCGTGAAGGCGGGATTGATGCCGGCCGTGGGCAACTGCAGTGGCGAGGCTGAGCCGGGTTGGATCACACCGAGGGAATTGGCCGGGTAGCCGATCAACTTGAGGCCCTGGTTGCTGACGATAAAACCAGCGTTATTGATCTTGAACTGTCCGTTGCGCGAGTACTTGGTGGGGCTGTTGTCGTCGGTCACTTGAAAGAATCCCGAGCCGTTGATGGCCAGATCCATCGGGTTGTCGGACACGGTGACACTGCCTTGCGTGAATTGCTGGGCGATAGTGGATACAGCGACACCGATGCCGACGTTGTTGCTGCCGGTCCCGTTCAGCGCATTGGCGAATACGTCAGCAAACTCGGCGCGCGAGTACTTGGCGCCGAAGGTGTTGGCATTGGCAATATTGTTGCCAATCACCTCGAGGTTTTTGCTCGAGGCGTTCAAGCCCGAAAGACCTTGCTGAAAGCTCATGATGAATCCTTATCGATGGGGCCAGGTGTTGGCGGTGACGTGATCAGTTGAATGCCGTGACGTTCGTGTAGTCGACGATGCCCAGGTTCTGAAGTTCGAGTTGCAGGTTGCCGCTCTGGCTGCTGACGGCGACCACCTTGTCCTGCGCGAATGTGGTGCTGGCCACGCTGGCGGTGCCGTTGCTGGCGGTGATACGAAAGCTCAGATTGGGGTCGGTAAATTGGTCGGCGGCTAGGCTGAAATTGTGACGGCCGGCGCTCTGGCCACCGAGTTCGACGGTGTCCACCACCGCACCTGCCGAGTTCAGCACCTCAAGCTTCACGGCGCCCGCTGTGGCGTCGAGCGCGTAGCTGCCGATACCGGTGCCGCTGGCGATGTTCAGGCGGTTGCCGGGTACCAGCACGTTGTGGCCGACCATCGAGACGCCCTGCAATGCCTGCATTTGCGTGAATTGTCCGGTCAGCGATTTGACCGTGGCATTCAGCGCTTCAATGCCGCTGACGGTCTGGATCTGCGCCATCTGGCTCGTCACCTGGGCATTGTCCATCGGGCTGAGCGGGTCCTGGTTCTTCATCTGCGACACGAGCAGTTTCAGGAACCGGTCTTGCGAATCTGCCGGAGTCGGCGCCGTCTTGGCGCTCGGCGGGGTACTGGTGCCGTAGGTGGCGGCGAAAGCTGCATCAATGGCCATGGTTTTCTCGATTCGTTATGGGCTTACTGGCCCATCTGCAAGGTCTTGAGCAACAGGCTCTTCGCCGTGTTCATGACTTCGATATTGTTTTGATACGAGCGCGACGCCGAGATCATGTTGACCATCTCTTCCACCGCGTTCACGTTGCTATAGGTCACATAGCCCTCGGCGTCGGCCTGCGGGTTCATCGGGTCGTGGGTACGCCGCCCCGGCGTCTGGTCTTCGGTGATCGTGCTCACCCGCACCCCGGCCGAGCCTGCGTCATTCGGTGCGCCTGAGGCCCCCATCATCTGAGTCTGGAACACCACCTGACGCGCCTTGTAGGCTTGACCATCGGTGCCTGCGACGGTGTCCACATTGGCCAGGTTGCTCGCGACCACGTTGAGGCGCTGGCTTTGCGCGCTGACCGCGCTACCCGATACGTCGAAGATGCGAAACATGGACATGTGGATGCTCCCGAATCAGTTGAGGTCAGGTCGTGCTCAGGAGGCGGTGTGCGACTTGATCGAGTCCAGCGTGATGCGCACGTTGGAATTGATGAAGCGCAGCGTGGCCTCGTATTTGAGCGAGTTTTCCGCAAAGCTGGCGCGCTCGCGATCCATGTCGACCGAGTTGTTGTCCAGGTTGGTTTGCGATGGCGCGCCGTACAGCAGTTGCGCGTCACTGCGCGCACCCGCTGGCACCGTGAGGTGGCCGGACTGGGTGGTGGTCATCGCGCTGGCCAGGCCCATATTGCCGGTGGCTTCCTTGAGGGCGCGCACGAAATCCATGTCGCGGGCTTTGTAGCCAGGCGTGTCGGCGTTGGCAATATTACTGGCGAGCACGCGCTGACGCTCGGAGCGCAGCACCAGCGCCTGGGCCTGGAAGTTCAGCGTGTCTGTCAGTTGCTTGATCATGCTCGGTCCCCTTCACTCGATTCGCACGAGTTACACAACCCAGATTGGGTGATGTGAAGCGATTGTGGCCAGCGTTGGCTTAAACATTAGCGGGAATAACAAGGCCTTTGTCCGTCATTTCAAGCCCTTGGGCGACGGCGCGCACCGATAAAGTGGCGCCATGTCCTGTGCCATCCTGCATGCTCCTGTGAACGCGCTGCGCCTGCTTTGCCTGCTTGGGCTGGGCTTGCTGTCCGGCGCTTGGACGCATGCCCAGACGCCTTCGGCGCTGCTGCTGGACAAGGCATTGACGCACCAACTGAAGCAACTGGCTGCGCAAGGCGCGCGTGCCGGAGCGCCGCCCGACGCCAGAGTGGAGATAGAACTCGGCGAGTTGAACCCGCGCTTGCACTTGGCGCCATGCAAGAAGGTCGAACCCTATTTTGCGAACGGCCACCGCATGTGGGGCCGTACCCGTATCGGCATGCGTTGCGAGCAGGGTCCGACGCGCTGGAACGTCACGCTGCCTCTGACGGTGCAGGTGTTCGCCAACGCACTGGTCGTCAAATCGGCCTTGCCTGCGGGGGCGGTCTTGTCTCAAGCCGATCTGCGCGAGGCCGAAGTAGATATAGCGGCCGAAGGCGGCGCCGTATTCACGCAGGTCGAGTCAGCGGTGGGGCGCACGCTGTTGCGCGCCCTCTCGGCAGGTGAGGCGGTTCACAGCAATGTCTTGAAGCAGCGCCAATGGTTCGCCGCGGGCGAAACCGTCAGAGTGCTGGCTATTGGCGCGGGCTATACGGTTGAAAGCGAAGGCATGGCGCAAGGCCCGGGCAGGGAAGGCGAGGACGTTCGCGTTCGTTTTGCCAGCGGCCGTGTCGTGACGGGTCGGGCAACCGGTGAGCGACGTGTGGAATTCGACCTATGAATCCACCTAAGCCCTTGATATTGAGTGTGTTGACAGACTCCTTCGACAGAAAAATCTCGAAAAGTCCTAAAGTTCTGGTCATGCGGGTCGAAATACCGTCCATACGGATTGGTCGGATCCCGTGTTCCGCCTTTGGAGAGCAGCATGAAAATTAATGGCATCCCAGAAAAAGTCGCCCCGAGCAGCGCTGAGCGCGCCGCGTCGTCGAAGTCAAATAGCGACGTAAAGGGAAGTGGGGCGCCAGCCGCCCAGCCCAGTACCCAAGTCGAATTGTCCAGTTCTGCCGCCAGTCTGCAAGGCCGCGTGCCTGCCACGGGTGATGGTGACTTCGATGCTCAAAAGGTTGATCGCATCTCGCAAGCGATCGCAAAAGGCCAATTCACTGTCAACGCCGAAGTGATCGCCGACAAGCTCATTTCCAATGCCAAGGATGTCTTGGGTAAAGCTTCACGTTGAGCCCCAGCCTTGCCTAACCGGGTTAACCGCATGTCTCTCCAGTCGTCGTCAATTATTGTGAACCAACCCGCTGTGGCGCTGCGCATCGAGCTTGAAGCGCCGCTACTGGAGATTGAACACTGCTTGGCCGAACTGGGCGAGGCACTGCGCCAGCGTGATGGCGAGGCCATCGAGTTGCATGCCGGCGGTTTGCAGTCCGCATTGGCCAGCGCCATCGAGCGTTTTTCCGCAGCCGCCCGCAGCGGCTCGGTGCCTCCCGTGCTGCGCCAGCGTCTGGCCTCGGCAGGCGGACAGGTGGCGGCCCAACGTGAATCGCTGGCGCGCGCCACCGCTGCACTGGACCGTGCCATCGACGTGTTGATGCCGCATGACAAGGGTGACGTCTATTCGGCCCGTGGCACCACCGAGCGCAATCTGCGCGGGGGCATGATCAGCGCCTGAGACGCTGGGTCAGCCTCTGCCAGAAAAGCCACGCTTCGGCGTGGCTTTTGCATTGTGGCCTCAGCCATCAGCGTGTCGCGCGGGAGCGAAGGCGATCGAGATAGGCGTGCCCGTCGGGCGGCAGGCCGCTGCGCTGCGAAGCCCAGATCATTTCGCCCAGCGCCTCCATGGCTTCGTGATGCGCGCTGTGCAGGGAATTGCGTCTGGCCGCCAGCAGTTCCAGCGCCTGACGCACGCCATGCGGCTGGTCAATCGAGACTTGCTCGCTGATGCTCAGGTGCATGGACAAGTGCAGGAAGGGGTTGCTGCGGCCCTCTTCAACCGAGTACGCAGCGGCGAGTGCCGCGTCCTTGTCGGCCAGTTCGGCGTGGTATTCGGGGTGCTCGTCTATCCATTGCGCGGCCAGCGCCTCCATGGGCGTGAGGGGCAGACGGTCGACCTGCTTGCGGTAGGTGTCGCAAAAAAATGTGCGGACATCGATCTGTGAGGGGGCATACATTCGACAATTGTCGCCTCTCTATCGCCGCACCTCGCCGCCATCTATGCAAACCAGCACGGAAGCCCTGTTCACCCAGGCACGCACCCAGACCGGCTATCTTGACCAAGCCGTCGACGCGGCGACGCTGCGCGCGCTCTACGATTTGCTGAAATGGGGGCCGACCTCGGCCAACTGCTCGCCAGCGCGCTTTCTGTTTGTGCAGTCAGACCAGGCCAAGCAGCGTTTGATGGCCTGCATGGACGAAGGCAATGTCGAGAAGGTGCGTGAGGCGCCGGTGACCGCGGTGATCGGCATGGACCTGGCGTTCTACGAACACCTGCCAACGCTGTTTCCCCATACCGACGCGCGCAGTTGGTTCGAAGGCAGCGCGACGAAAATTGCCGAGACGGCGTTTCGCAACAGCAGCCTGCAAGGCGCCTATCTGATCATGGCGGCGCGCACGCTGGGCCTGGACTGTGGGCCGATGAGCGGCTTCGACAAGGAGCGGGTCGATGCCGAGTTCTGGGCCGGTACCGCAGTGCGCAGCAATTTCGTCTGCTGCCTCGGACGTGGCGATCCGGCGCGGCTGCATCCGCGCAATCCGCGGCTGAGCTTTGAGCAGGCGTGCGCGATCCTTTGACTTGCGGCCGGTTGGCTGTCCGGCTTTGGCAGCTAACATAGCGTGGCCGAACAAGCCCGTTACCCAGTCAATCAGGAGAGACCTATGCCCGTGATTGTTGTCGCAAACCCCAAAGGTGGAGTGGGCAAGTCGAGCCTGGCGACGAATATCGCCGGCTATCTGGCGAGCCAGGGGCATGCCGTGATGCTGGGTGACGTTGACCGGCAGCAAAGCTCGCGCCGCTGGTTGGCGTTGCGCCCGCCCGCCTTGCCGCGGATCCAGGGTTGGGACATCAAGCACAACCGCATCGTGCGTCCGCCCAAGGGCGTCAGCCATATCGTGATCGATACACCTGCGGGTCTGCATGGTCAAAAGCTCGATGAATTGCTGGGTATTGCGGACAAGTTGCTGGTGCCCTTGCAACCCAGCCTGTTCGACATCGACGCAACCTACGCTTTTGTGCAGGACTTGCTGGAGCGCCCGGTGGCGCAGCGCCCGCAGGTGGCGCTGGTGGTCATGCGTGCCAAGGAGGGCACTTTGTCGGTCGAGCATTTGCAGCACTTTCTGCAAACGCTCAAGGTGACCGTGCTGGGACAGTTGCGCGATACGCAAAACTACGTGCAACTGGCTGCACGCGGCCTGACCCTGTGGGACGTGGCGCCCAGCCGGGTCGAGCGCGACCTTCATCAATGGCAGGGCTTGCTGCCCTGGTTGAACCGCTGAGTCGCACGTTGGTATGAACACCCCCAGGCCGCGGTTTGGCTGGTGCCAGGCGTCTGTCCGGGCGCATCCCTAATAACTCAGTACCCCAAGTGGCGCAATGGAGGTCGTCCTCCCGTAACATTGCCCAAAGAACACGCCAAGAATCCAGGGAGGCGCCGCCATGAAAGTGTTATTGATCGACGATCACCCGCTGATCTTGTCGGCCCTGCAAACCGTTATCGAGGGCTTGGGCGACAAGGTGCAGGTATTGGGCGTGGACAGCGCAGCCGACGCACGCGCCGCATTGAAGGCCCATCAGGATTTTGACCTCGTGCTGCTCGACTTGCAGTTGGGCGATGCCGACGGATTCGACTTGCTCGGCGAGTTTCGTGCGGCCTACCCGTCGCTGCCAGTGGTGGTGGTGTCGGCCTCTGACCGCGCCAGCGACGTGATTCGCGCCATCGATCTGGGTGCTATGGGGTTCGTGCCGAAGCGTTCCGGAAACGGCACCTTGGCCCAAGCTCTGAGCCTGGTCATGGCCGGGGGCATTTTCGTGCCATCGATGGCACTGGGTTCGGGCATGAGTAACCAGCCTGCACCCGGCCCGGACCACCCAGGCGCTGCGCTGATGCGCAGCATCAGCGAGCACGCCGATGCGACGGCGTTTCAAAAGACCGGCTCGCTGGAGGGTTTGTCGCTCACGCCGCGCCAGACGGATGCGCTGGCGCTGCTCTTGCAGGGCAAGCCCAACAAGGTGATCGCACGCGAACTGGGCGTGTCGGTCGAGACCGTCAAAGATCATGTGACGGCGGTACTCAAGGCGCTGGGAGTGAGCTCGCGCACCCAGGCCGTGCTGGCCGTCGCGCAGATGACTCAGCGCCAGCCAGACAGCGGCTTTTCGGCCTTTCGCGGCAAGACACCGTGAGCGACGCGGCGAGTCGGTCCGGGCAGGCGACGCAGTCATTGCCTGCATCGCCTGTCTTGGACGACCAGGTCCTGGCGACCGACCAATACCGCAGTCTGTTTGCGCAGATGCCGATCTCACTGCTGGGCAACAGCCTGGGACTGATGATTTTTGTGCTCGTTTACTGGGCCCATGTGCCGCATCCGGTGCTGCTGGCATGGGCCGCCGTCATTTTGATGCTGTCGGTGCTGCGCTTGCTGCATTACCTGCGTTATCGCCGACAAGCGCTGCCCAGCGACGCTCAGGTGCTGCGCTGGAGCCGCAGCTGGCGCGTTCTGCTGCACGGCCAGGGCCTGGCATGGACGGCTGGCATCTGGTTGCTCTATGGCCATGGCGGCCACCTGCAACTGCTCACGATGATCGTGGTGACTTTTTCCTATTGCCTCGCCGTCATCCATCTGCTGGCACCGGTCCCCAGGGATTTGGCGGCGTTTCTCAGCCTGGTGCTGCTGTCTCTGGTGGCCAATATCGGTTTCGACAGCAGCCTGCCGTACCGCGGCGAGCTCGCCAGCACACTGGGGGTCTTGTACCTGGTGACGCTGGTGCTGGGTCGCACTTACCACCGCACCTTGCGCGACGCCATGGTGCTGAAGGTACGTACCGAACGGCTGTCCCAGCAGTTGCGGACCGAGAAGCAGTTGGCCGAAGCAAGCCGGCACGCCGCGGTCGCTGCCAGTCTTGCCAAGACGCAGTTCTTTGCGGCGGCCAGCCACGACCTGCGCCAGCCGCTGCACGCGCTGGGTCTGTTTGCCGAGGCATTACGCCAGCGCACGCACGACCCCGAAGCGGCCCGACTGATCAACAGCATCAACGAGTCGGTCGACGCCCTCGAAGGTTTGTTCGGAGAACTGCTCGACATCACCCGCATCGACTCGGGCGCGGTCGATGTCAATCGCAAACCGGTGCCAGTGCGCGAGTTGTTTGCGCGCGTGCGTTTGCAGTTCGAACCGGTGGCGTTCGAAAAGGGGCTGATGCTGAGCTTTCGCGGCGAGCAGTCTGTGCTGCAGACCGACCCGGTCATCATCGAGCGCATTCTTCGCAATCTGGTATCGAACGCCTTGCGTTATACCGAAAACGGCGGTGTGCTGGTGGCCTGCCGGTCACGTGGGGGTCAGGTCTTGCTGCAAGTCTGGGACAGCGGCATGGGTATCTCGCCCGACGCGCTGCCGCACATCTTCGACGACTTTTTCCAGGTGCAAGGCCAACGGGCTCTCGAGGGCCATCACCGCAAGGGGCTGGGCCTGGGGCTGGCGATCGTCAAGCGTCTGAGCGAGTTGCTGCAAACCGAGGTCACGGTGCGTTCGCGCGTCGGCCATGGCAGCGTGTTCGAGCTGACGCTTCCCGCGGGCCGGCTTGACTTGACGGGCGCGCCGGACCTTGACAAAGCGCCGCTGGGGCTCACCTTGGACGGCCGTTTGATCGTGGTCGTGGAAGACGATCCCGCCGTCACCGAGGGCATGGTCGTGCTGCTGCAAGCCTGGGGTGCCGAGGTGCAGGCTTTCGAGTCGACACAAACCGTCACTGACTGGGCGCGTTCATCCGCAGCGGCCCGTCCCGACTTGCTGCTGCTGGACTACCGTCTGAACGATGGCACCAATGGGGTTGACGCGTTGAGGGCGGTGCGTGCCGCCTTCAAGGCGTCGGATCAGCCGCTACCGGCCATCATGGTGACGGGCAGCACGACGCGTCATGAGTTGGAGGCGCAGGCGAACGACTTCCACTTGCTCATCAAGCCCGTGGTGCCCAACAAGCTGCGCGCGATGATTGCCTTCAAGCTGGGTGTGCGGCAGGCGGCCTAAGGCCCGTTAACAGGCCCTAACTGGGCGAGTACGCCAAGCGTACATAGATCGGTGCAAAGGCCTCGGCCTGGGTGATTTCGAGCAGGCTCTCTCTGGCCAGTTCCAGCGTGGCGATAAAGGTCACCACCAGCACTTGCGAGCCACGCTCGACGTCAAACAATTCGTGGAATTCGACAAAGCGTCGGCCTTGCAAGCGACGCAGCACAATGCTCATGTGTTCGCGCACCGACAGCTGTTCGCGCGTGATGCGATGGTGCTGCACGAGGTTGGCGCGACGCAAGATGTCGAGCCAGGCGTCGCGCAGATCGACGGCGTCCACGTCGGGTAGGCGTGGCTGCATCGATTGCTCGATGGTGACCTGGGCGCGCAGGAAGTCGCGACCCAGCAGCGGCAGCCGGTCTATGCCCGCAGCGGCCAGCTTCATCTGTTCGTATTCGAGCAGGCGTCGCACCAGCTCGGCGCGCGGATCCTCGGGCTCGCTGCCGTCGTCGGTCTTCTTCGGCGGCAACAACATGCGCGACTTGATCTCGATCAGCATGGCCGCCATCAACAGGTATTCGCTCGCCAGTTCGAGATTGTGCGTGCGGATCTGATCGACGTAGCTGAGGTACTGGCGCGTCACGTCGGCCAGCGGGATGTCGAGGATGTTGAAGTTCTGGCGCCGTATCAGGTAGAGCAGCAAGTCCAACGGACCCTGGAACGCCTCCAAGAACACTTCCAGCGCATCGGGCGGAATGTAAAGGTCGTGAGGCAGCGCAAACAGTGGCTCGCCATACAGCCTGGCTACCGCCACGTGATCCACCGTCAGCGGTGTCACGGGCATGGCCCCAGACACCTCGGACTCGGGCGGCAATTCGGTCAGCGCGGCGGGGCCTGGGCGCTCAATCTCCGGCGTAAAGCTGTCCACAGCGAGGACTCAATGCGCCTTCGTTTGATAGACGTAGGCTTGCTGAGGGACTTGGGCTTCGCGGTATTCGGCCTGGGCGCGCGCATCATTTGACTGGTTCCACAGCAGTGCCATTCCCTCCTCCTGCGTGGCCTCCAGACTGGGCTTCTTGGTCCTGAGTTCTTCGATCAGGGTGGTCACATCGGACGTGTAGGGTTTCCAGAACAGGGGCATGGTGGTGGCTCTAAGGAGTTTGCCGGTGATTTTAGCGCGTCCCGTTGGTCCAGGCCGCTTGGAACCGAACCGAATCAGCCGCAAAGCCATTTCCGATGGGATGATCAATCACTCTGCCTTCTTCTGCACTGACCACCCAAGCCATGTCCGACCCCATCGATTCGACCGATCACGTGAAACCCTATGTTCAGGAGAGCCTGGGTTACAAGGCCTTGCATTTCTCGTTCGCCGAAATCCAGAGCCGCATGCTGTTGGCCGATCCTTACGCGCTGGATCTGGAGTACACGCAGACCATGATGGGTTTTTTGTTGTTCCAGCCTGAGCCCGAACGCATCGCGATGCTGGGTCTGGGCGGTGGCTCCTTGGCCAAGTTTTGCTACCGCTATTTGCCGCGCGCACAGATAGTGGTGGCCGAGATCAATCCGCATGTGATTGCGCTGCGCGACGAGTTCCATGTGCCGCCGGACGATCAGCGCTTCGAAGTGCTGCGCGTTGACGGCGCCTGCTTTGTGCGCGACTGCGCCAGGCCTTTCGATGTGCTGATGGTTGATGGCTTTGACGATCAGGGGCAGCCGGAGGGCCTCGCGTCGCAAGGCTTCTACTTTGATTGCAGGGACGCACTGCGTCACGGCGGCGTGATGGTCGTGAACCTGCATCGCGGACATCGCGACTTCGACGTGCATGTCGAGCGCATCCGGCGCAGCTTTGATGGCGAAATGCTGCTTGTCGATGGCTCAGACCGCAGCAACAGCGTCGTGTTCGCATGCAAGGGACGGCCCTTGCATTTGCAGCGCATCGACCGGATGACCGCTTCGACAGGTTCGAAAGGCATTGCGACCCAGGCAACCCGTCCGCTGTCTGCGGCTTTCTCTCGCGTCATGTCGGCGCTGCGAACGCAGCCGGATTGAGCACTTTGCGAAGTGAATTCGAGTCCATTGAATTCGTGTACTATGTGTTATACAAAACATTTGATTAACATATGATTGGGATGTCATGGAAATCAAGTCCGCACGCTTGACCCTGCTCATCGATCCGAACAAGAAGGCCGCTTTCGAGCGCTTGTGCGCGCAGCAGGACCGCACGCCCTCGCAAGTGGTACGGCAATTGATCCGCGACTATCTGAACCAACACGGGGCCGCTTTCGTGGCCAGTGGCGCCGAGTCCGAGGCAGACCAGGCCGAACCGCTCAAAACCAAAGCGGGGCGCGCGCATGCGCCGTCCAAGCGCGCCAACTACAAGCGGGTCTGACCGGTCATGAGCGCGCCGGGCCGCCCCAAGCGCGAATGCTCCCGCTCGGCGGGACCGCGCGCAGCGCGTAGGGTGCCCCAGTGAGCAACTGGCCGACACCAACGTCGTGGCTCCACATTGACGGGGTGCTGGCGTTGGTCGCGGCTTGGCTGATCGTGGGCGCGACAGGCGTGTTTGCCCTGCATCGCTTCAGATTCGTCTCGCGGGTGCTGTTTCCGGCGGGTGGCCTGCTCGGTCTGGCCTTGTTCGGTCTTGCGCTCGACGCGGCGCTCGGTACGCCCGAGGTCGCGGTGCTGCCCATTGGTCTGCCGGGGTTGCCGTTTCATTTCAGACTCGACAGCCTGTCGGCCTACTTCCTGATGGTGATCGGCGCCACATCGGCGGGCATCTCGGCTTTTGCCGCAGGCTATTTTCGCAAAGGCGAGGGCACGCCGCCCGGCTTGCTGTGCCTGGAGTACCACGTGTTTCTGGCCAGCATGGCACTCGTCGTGCTGGCCGACGATGCCTATGCCTTCATGGTGATGTGGGAGACGATGGCCTTGTCTTCGTACTTCCTGGTCACCGCCAACCACCGCATCGCCGAGGTGCGCAAAGCCGGTTATCTCTACATCACGATGGCGCACATCGGCGCCATCGCGATCCTGCTGTGCTTCGGTGTGCTGCAGGCCAATACCGGCGACTACACCTTCGCCAATATGCGCGCTCAGAGCTTGAGCCCGTTCTGGGCTTCGGCCGGATTTCTGCTCGCGGTGCTGGGCTTCGGCGCCAAGGCCGGCATCTTGCCGCTGCATGTGTGGTTGCCCGAAGCGCACCCGGCGGCACCGTCGCCGGTGTCGGCCTTGATGAGCGGCGTGATGCTCAACACCGCCATCTACGGATTGATGCGCGTCTCGTTCGACCTGCTGCACCTGCGTTTGTGGTGGTGGGGCGGGCTGCTGCTGGCGATCGGACTGGCCACTGCCTTGTTCGGCGTGGTGTTCGCCTCGGTGCAGACCGATATGAAACGGCTGCTTGCCTATTCGTCGATAGAAAACATGGGGCTGATCCTGGTCGGCATGGGTCTGGCCTTGATCTTCTCGGCTTTCCATATGTTGCCGGTTGCGGCACTCGCGCTGACCGCCACGCTCTACCATGTGGCCAGCCATGCCTGCTTCAAGAGCCTGTTGTTCCTGGGCACCGGCAGCGTGCTGCATGCCACCGCCGAGCGAAGTCTCGGCAAGCTCGGTGGCCTGATACGCAGCATGCCCTGGGTTGGCTGGCTGATGTTGCTGGGTGTGCTGACCAGCGCGGGCCTGCCTCCGCTGGGCGGCTTTGTTTCGGAGTGGTTGCTGCTGCAGAGCTTCTTGTTCACGCCGGGCCTGCCCTTGCCTTTGCTCACGATGTTGATACCGGTGGTGGCGGCGCTGATTGCGCTGGTGGCCGCGCTCGCCGGTTACACCATGGTCAAGTTCTTCGGCGTGATTTTTCTGGGCCAGCCTCGCGAAGAAAAACTGGTCCACGCTCACGATGCCGGTGCGTGGGAACGTGCTGGCATGTTGTGGTTGGCCATGGGCTGTGTGGCGCTTGGTTTGCTGCCCACGCAGTTCATCCAATTGATAGACCCGGTGACGCGCCAGCTTGTCGGCGCCGGCATGGGTGCAAGGGCGGTCGGCAGCGGCTGGCTGCTGGTGCCCAACAGCCTGGAGCAGGCGAGCTATGGACCGGTCGTGTTCCTTCTCGGCATTCTGGGCAGCTCTGCGCTGAGCTATTTGGCGGTGCGCAAGTTCTATCACGGACGCCTGCGCCGCGGTTTGCCATGGGCTTGCGGCTTTCCTTGGGGCACGGCGCGCATGCAGGACACCGCCGAAGGTTTCGGCCAACCGATCCGTCAGATTTTTGAGCCCTTCTTCCTGATGCGACGCGAACTGCCGACCCCGTTTGACGCGCAGCCCCGCTACCGCGTCACGGTGGAAGATCGTTTCTGGCGCTGGATCTACGTGCCGGTCATCGATCTGGCGAACTATCTGGCGCGCCTGGTGAGCCTGATGCAGCAGGGCCGCATTTCGGTCTACCTGCTCTACAGCTTTCTGACCTTGGTCACCACGCTGCTGGTGGTGATGCGATGAGCTATCTGTCGCAATTGCTCGAGATCGTCATCGCCATCGCGCTGGCGCCGCTGCTGAGCGGCTGGGTCAACCAGTGGCGGGCCTGGCTGCAGAACCGGTCCGCGCCCAGCCTGTGGCAGCCCTATCGCATGCTGCACAAGCTGTTCAACAAGGATTCGGTGGTCGCCGACAACGCCTCGCAGCTGTTTCGTGCGGTTCCTTATCTGGTGTTCGGATGCATGGTGCTGGCTACCGCCATCATTCCCACGCTGTCGACCGACCTGCCCTTGGCGACTGCCGCCGACGCGATTGCACTGGTCGGTCTGTTCGCTCTGGCGCGCGTGTTCATCTCGCTGGCCGCGATGGACATCGGCACCGCGTTTGGCAGCATGGGCGCGCGGCGCGAAATGCTGATCGGCTTTCTGGCCGAGCCCGCCTTGCTGATGGTGATGTTCTCGGCCTCGCTGATTTCAGGCTCGACTTCGCTCACCACCATCGTCGAGACGCTGGCGCATCGCGATCTGGCCATTTACCCCAGCTTGGCTTTCGCAGGGGTCGCGTTCACGCTCGTGTCGCTGGCCGAGAACGCGCGCGTGCCGGTCGACAATCCGGCAACGCATCTTGAGCTGACGATGATTCACGAGGCGCTGATTCTTGAGTATTCGGGCCGCCATCTGGCGCTGCTCGAATGGGCAGCGAGCCTGAAGATGTTCGCCTACTCGTGCATCGGTCTGGCCTTGTTCTTCCCCTGGGGGGTGGCCGAGGCCCGGGCGCCGGCGGTGATGTTGCTGGCCCTGCCGGTGCTGGTGCTGAAACTCGCCGTAGGCGGTGTGCTGCTCGCCGTGCTGGAGACGCTCAGCGCCAAGATGCGCATCTTCCGTGTCCCCGAGTTCCTGGCCACCGCCTTCTTGCTGGCGGTGATCGGTCTGCTCGTGCGTCTGTTGCTGGGGAATTGAAATGAATTTCCCGCGCCTGCTTCGATTCATGCCATGAGCCTGCTGCTGACCCAGTTCATCAATCTGCTCGGCGCGGTGCTGCTGATGCTGGCGTTCGCGATGATCTCGCAGCGGCGCATTCTGTCGCTCATCCACTTGTTCACGATGCAGG
>Ga0315270_10000895_pt1 | contig 16069 bp, 15 predicted proteins | sample C1_bottom_MG_FD_204932 | JGI IMG/M metagenome (GOLD analysis project Ga0315270, IMG submission 204932) | Sediment microbial communities from Yellowstone Lake, YNP, Wyoming, USA - C1_bottom | ecosystem: Environmental > Aquatic > Freshwater > Lake > Sediment | place: USA: Wyoming | collected...
ATGCGCGCACGATGGAAATCCATCACACAAAGCACCATAATGCTTATATCACTAACGTAAACGCTGCTATTGCAGGAACAGATTTAGAAGGAAAAAGCATTGAAGATATTTTGACAAATCTTGATATAAAAAATATGGCTGTTCGTAATAACGGCGGTGGACATTTCAATCACAGTTTGTTTTGGACCGTGATGTCTCCGAACGGTGGCGGATTGCCAACAGGAGAATTATTAGCTGCAATTGAAAGTGCTTTTGGATCTTTTGATGTGTTTAAAGCGGCTTTTGCCAAAGCTGGAGCGACACAATTTGGTTCTGGATGGGCTTGGCTATGTGTAAAAGACGGAAAATTGGAAGTTTGCGGAACACCAAATCAAGACAATACTTTGATGCCGGGTGTAGGTTGTGGCGGAAGACCAATCCTGGGAATGGATGTATGGGAGCACGCTTATTATTTAAATTATCAAAACAGAAGACCTGATTATATTGAAGCTTTCTTCAATGTGATTAATTGGGCTGAAGTGGCTAGAAGATATGCTTTAGAAAAATAGACTTTTAGAGATAAGAAGCTTTTAAATAATAGACGAATAGACTGAAAAGTTTGTTCGTCTATTTTTTTGTTTAAAAATCCTTCACATAATTAAACGAAAAAGGTGAAATTGCTTTCACCTCTTTGCCCCAAATCTACCATTAACTTAATCTACTAAATTACGGTAATGCAAAGTTAATAACCTTGTGGTTTTATCTGATTGTTTATTTAAAATATATTGGGATGGGTGTCAAATCTGAGTGTAAATACCTATTTTAAGATTCCTTGAGTTTATTCCAATAAAAAAGGTGAAATTTCTTTCACCCTTTTTGCCCCAAATCTACCATAAACTTAACCTACTAATATTATGGTGAGTCAAAGATAGAAACGCAATACGCTATCAACAAATAAATTAGACGAAATACTCAAATAGTCGTTGAAATGCTTAATTGTTACTTTTTTTTAGTACGCTCTTGCATTTTTACCTTCATAAAAATTCATAAATGCCTTATTTACAACACGATTGCCTCCAGGAGTTGGATAATCTCCGGTGAAATACCAATCGCCTAAATTCTTTGGACAAGCGATATGTAAATTCTCAACCGTTTGGAAAATAATCTTTACTTCGGCATTGATTTCTGGTGAACTCAAAAGCTGCGCAATTTTATCTGAAATTTCCTGAGGTTTGAATGGCGCATAGATTTCGGTGACAAAATTCACCACTTCGGTGTCGTGAAAATCTTCCTGTTCCTTACATTTAATATAAACTTGATCAACAATATGGTACAAGTTTCTTTCTTTCAACAATTCTAATGTAGCCTGAAATGCCACCAATCCCTCGAGCTTTGCCATATCGATTCCATAACAATCCGGATAACGAATTTGTGGTGCCGATGATACTACAACAATACTTTTGGGTTTCAAACGATCCATCATTTTGATAATACTCATTTTGAGTGTCGTTCCACGAACGATACTGTCATCAATAATAACCAAATTATCTGTTGGTTTTATCACGCCATACGTCACGTCATAAACGTGGGCAACCAAATCATCACGACTGCTGTCTTCAGTGATGAAAGTTCTCAATTTTGCGTCTTTGATGGCTACTTTTTCGGTTCTGATTTTTACCGAAAGTATTTCTTCTAGTTTTTCTCTTGTTAGTTTTTTTCTGTTCACGAGAATGTAATTGTTTTTCCTTTGATTCAGGAAATCCTGAGCCGCTTCAATCATTCCGTAGAAAGAAGTTTCGGCAGTATTTGGAATATAGGAGAAAACGGTGTTGTCTGTGTCGTTATCAATAGCGTCTAAAACTGCTGGAAGAATTAGTTTTCCCAAGTTTTTTCTTTCTTGATATATTTCGGCATCACTTCCACGAGAGAAATAAATTCTTTCGAAAGAACAGGCTTTTTTAACGGTTGGCGGAAGAATTTCTTGCTCGGTTACAGTGCCATTTTTCTTAATGATTAAAGCATTTCCGGGTTGAAGTTCTTTTACTTTTTCGAAATCTACGTTGAAAACCGTTTGAATCACCGGGCGTTCAGATGCCACTACCACAATTTCGTCATCCTCATAAAAATAGGCTGGGCGAATTCCTGCTGGATCTCTAAAAACAAAGGCGTCTCCGTGACCCAAAAGGCCTGCCATTGCATAACCTCCGTCTAGATTTTTGGAAGCTCTAGTTAAAATTTTTGCTATGTCTAATTTTTCTGCAATTACTGGTGACGCTTCTCTTTTTGTCAAACCATTATTTTTGCATTCTTGGTACAAATCAGTTACTGCATCGTCTAGGAAATGTCCAATTTTTTCCATTACGGTAACCGTATCTGTCATTTCTTTTGGATGCTGACCCAAATCAACCAGACTTTGAAAAAGTTCTTTTACATTGGTCATATTGAAATTTCCGGCCAAAATCAGATTTCTATGCATCCAGTTATTCTGACGTAAAAAAGGGTGAACACTTTCAATACTATTTTTTCCAAAGGTTCCGTAACGAACGTGTCCTAGAAACAATTCGCCTAAATAAGGAATTTTCCTTTTTTGCAATTCCACATCGTCCGAATATTCCGGATGTGATGCCATTTCCTCATTTATTCTGTCATTTATTTGGGCGAAAACATCTTGAATAGGCTGCGCATCATTCGATCGAACTCTGCTGATATATCTTTCTCCCGGTTCCACGTCGAGTTTGATGCTTGCAAAACCTGCTCCATCTTGTCCCCGATTGTGCTGCTTTTCCATCAGGAGATACATCTTTTTTATCCCGTAGAAAGCGCTACCGTATTTTTCTTTGTAGAATTCTAACGGTTTTTTTAATCTTAAAAGGGCAATGCCACATTCGTGTTTAATTGCGTCGCTCATCGTGTTGTTGTAATTTGTAGTTAGTTGTTTTTTAACGCAGTTTGCAAATTAAAATCTAAAAAACTGCGCTTATTCTTAATAAAAAAAGCCTCGAAATCTCGAGGCAAACTTTTTATATTTCTATATCAAATTGTGTTAGAGATTTGAATTGTTTCAAACGCTGAACCACTTCGTGTTTCTCTAAATTGACCATTCTTTCAGTTCCAAATTTTTCTACACAAAAAGAAGCTAAATTTGACCCATAAATTATGGCACTTTTCATATTTTCGAAAGATACATTTTCACTTTGTGTGATGAATCCAGCAAATCCGCCGGCAAAAGTATCTCCTGCACCTGTTGGATCAAAAACTTCTTCTAATGGCAAAGCTGGAGCAAAGAAAATTTGATGGTTATGAAACAGCAAAGCACCGTGTTCTCCTTTTTTGATCACCACATATTCTGGTCCCATTGTATGGATTTTTGCTGCTGCTTTTACCAAAGAATATTCTCCTGATAATTGTCTTGCTTCTTCATCATTAATTGTAATAACATCCACACGTCTAATTACAGCTAATAATTCTGGTAATGCACAATCCATCCAAAAATTCATTGTGTCGAGAACCACTAATTTTGGTTTGACGTCCATTTGATCTAAAACACTGCTTTGCACTAATGGATGAAGATTTCCTAGCATCACAACATCGGCAGTTTTGAAATTCTGAGGAACTTTTGGTTGAAAATCTGCCAATACATTTAATTGCGTATCCAATGTATCTCTTGAATTCAAATCGTTGTGGTAACGACCGCTCCAAAAGAAAGTTTTTCCACCTTTGACCACTTCAATACCTGAAATGTCAATGTTTTTTGAGGCTAATAAATCTAAATATTCTTGTGGAAAATCATCACCAACAACTGAAACAATAGCTGATTGAAGTTTAAAATTAGAAGCTGAAAGTCCTATGTAAGTTCCTGCTCCGCCTAAAATTTTGTCTGTTTTGCCAAAAGGCGTTTCAATAGCGTCGAAAGCAACTGTTCCAACAATCAATAATTTATTCATTTTTCAAGTTTCAAATTAAGCGGCAAAGATAGTTTATAAGTTTGAAGTATAAAAACGGATTATTTTATAAATCGGCTTTCGTTTTACATAAAAAAAGGCCTAACAAATAATGTCAGACCTTTTAAAAATTGTGTTTAAATAAATTCAGAATTGAAGGGCAAAAATTATTTATTCTTTGTATTTGGCATCAACATCGGCAGTTAATGTTTTCAAAAATGCTTCAATATCAGCAATATCAACATCTGAAATGTCTTTATTAACTTGTAATTTTCCCATTATTTTTATGGCTTCTTTAAGCGAAGCTACGGAACCATCGTGAAAATAAGGATATGTTTTTTCGACATTTCTTAAACTTGGAGTTTTAAACATAAACTGGTCGCCTTCTTTTTTGGTTAAATCATAAAGACCTTTGTCAATTTTTTTGCTATGTGTCAATTTTGCATAATCACCATACAATCCGAATTTTTGCATCAATTGACCACCTACCGCAACGCCACTATGACAAGTAATACAACCATTGTCGATAAAAGCGGTTAAGCCCTTTTTCTCTTGATCGTTTAGCGCTTGCTCATTGCCATCTAAATAGTTGTCAAATTTACTTTCTGGCGCTAACTGACGTTCAAATGCTCCAATTGCATTGGTAAGATTCGCGAAAGTTATTGGTTCTTTGTCATTTGGGAATACAGCCTTAAAAGCGGTTTGATATTCAGGAATGGCTCTTAATTTTTTTTCCAAAAATTCCTTGTTTGGAATTCCGTGTTCTACAGGATTCAAAAGTGGTCCTCCAGCTTGTTCTTCGACATCTTTGGCACGACCATCCCAAAATTGCATCCCGTGTAAAAAGGCATAAATTGACGATGGAGAGTTTCTTGCTCCCAGTTGACCCGTGTCGCCTGTAGAAAACGATTTGTTATCCACACCAAAAGTGGCTAGATTGTGACAAGAATTACAACTGATAGTTCCATTTTTTGACAAGGCTTTGTCAAAATACAATTTTTTACCCAAGTCAATTTTATTCTGCGGTATCGTGGTGACTTCGACAGTGGAAATGGATTTAAAGAAATTATCGGCTTTCTTTTGAAGTTCAGATTTCTCGGAAATGGGTTTTACAGAGAAATCATCTTTAGCTTCTTCTTTTTTGCAACCAAAAAAAGCTAATCCTACGAGAACAAAAACTACTTTTTTCATTTTTTTAAAATTTTATGAAGCAAAGTTAAGCGGGATTAGAACAAAATACAAGATGTAATTACTTGAAATAGATATATTTAAGAGAATCTTAAGGTTGTGTATAAAGTGTCAAAAACAAGAGTTTCAACAATCAATATATTAGGAGTTAAGAGAAGTGGCGCTTTATAAGTCTGAAAATGTAGCGATTAGAAGTTGCTATAAAAGTTTAGCCTCTTCCTTCTCATAAAAAACATCAACGGAAAGTTTTTCCTGCATTGAAGCCATTACGGCAAGTTCATCGCAGCGCTCGTTTTGAGGATGATTGTTATGCCCTTTTATCCATTTGAAATCGACTTGATGTTTTCGGTAAACAACCAGAAAGCGTTTCCATAAATCAGGGTTTTTCTTGCCTGCGAAACCTTTTTTCTCCCAACCAAAAACCCATTTCTTTAGAACGGAATCCACCACGTATTTAGAATCCGAAACTATTAAAACTTTCATATTCGGGTTTTTCAGCTTTTCGAGACCTACAATTACAGCTAATAATTCCATTCTATTATTTGTAGTATGACGAAAACCTTCGTAGAATTCCTTTTTATGCGGAGTTCCCACGAGTTCCATAACAACGCCGTAACCACCGCGACCAGGATTTCCCTTGGCAGCGCCATCAGTAAAAATATGTACGTCGTGTTCCAAAGTGTGAGGTTAGAAGTTAGAAGTTAGCAATTTTTCAATAACTGTTGGGAAATTTTCTTGCTCTAATTCGTGTATTTTTTCGGCAACATCATCTGGGGTTTCTTCTCCTTTTAATTCAAAACTTTTTTGAAAAATAATATTCCCTTCGTCATAATTTTCGTTGACAAAATGAATGGTAATTCCGGTTTCTTTTTCTTGATTTTCGACAACCGCTTTGTGAACGTTCATGGCATACATTCCTTTTCCGCCATATTTTGGCAATAATGCTGGATGTATATTTATAATAGAATTAGGATAGGATTCGATGATGTTTTTGGGCAATTTTAATAAAAATCCAGCGAGAACTATCAAATCTGGAGCAAAATCAATTATTTTTTGTAAGACTTTACCTTGTGTTAATTCTTCTTTAGAGAAGATTTCTGTTGGAACTTGAAAGTTTTTGGCTCTTTCAATTACTTTGGCGTTTGGATTATTGGTGAAAACGGCAACGACGGTTGCTATGGCTTTATTTTCAAAATATTTTATGATGTTTTCGGCATTAGTCCCCGAACCAGAAGCGAAAATTACTATTTTCTTCATAACCAAAGTGATTTCATTTATGCAAAAAAAAGAATAAAAAGTGATAATAAATAACATTATGAAGTCTTTGTTAAATTTATTTTATAAATTAGCTGTCACATTTATTAACTAAATAGTTGTTTTAAAATAAAGTTTTTTATTTTTGCCAACAAATTAAATTTTAAAATTAAAGATTATGTCAGACATTGCATCAAGAGTAAAAGCGATTATCGTAGACAAATTAGGCGTTGACGAAAACGAAGTTGTAACAGAAGCAAGCTTCACTAATGATTTAGGAGCTGATTCATTAGACACAGTAGAACTTATTATGGAATTCGAAAAAGAATTTGACATTCAAATTCCAGACGACCAAGCTGAAAACATTGCTACTGTAGGTCAAGCGATTTCTTATATCGAAGAAGCTAAGAAATAATAAAAAAAACACCCGTTTGCTTCATTGTAAACGGGTGTTATTATTTTTAAAACTAAATTCCGGATTGAATTTCAATCACAATAATATTTAAAATAGAATTACCCATGGCTCTTTTGTAGTACTATTACAGAAAAGAAAGCGTGGGTTTTATTTGTTGAAATATATAAAAAACACCCTAGATTATGGTATTAAAAAGAGTTGTAGTTACTGGTTTGGGTGCGCTTACTCCAATAGGAAATAATATTCAAGAGTATTGGAACGGCCTTATTAACGGTGTTAGTGGAGCCGCAAACATAACTCATTATGATGCTTCAAAGCATAAAACACAGTTTGCTTGTGAAGTGAAAAACTTCAATGCTGAAGACTTCATAGACCGAAAAGAAGCCCGAAAAATGGATCGATATGCACAATATGCAATAGTTACTGCTGAAGAAGCTGTAAATGATGCTGGTTTCGATTTAGAAAAATTAGATAAAGACAGAGTTGGAGTTATCTGGGGTTCAGGAATTGGCGGGTTGGAAACATTTCAAAATGAAATGCTTGATTTTGCCAAAGGAGATGGAACACCTCGATTCAATCCTTTCTTTATACCAAAAATGATTGCCGATATTGCTGGTGGTCATATTTCTATAAAATACGGCTTTAGAGGTCCAAACTTTACAACCGTTTCAGCTTGTGCTTCCTCTACAAACGCTATTATTGATGCTTTCAATTATATTCGATTAGGTCACGCTGATGCCATGGTAACTGGTGGTTCCGAAGCTGCGGTCACTATAGCAGGAATGGGCGGCTTTAACGCCATGCACGCTTTATCAACCAGAAATGATGACCCAAAAACAGCTTCCAGACCTATGGATAAAGATCGTGATGGATTTATTTTAGGAGAAGGAGCCGGAGCATTAATTCTCGAGGAATACGAACATGCTGTAGCTCGTGGAGCAAAAATATATTGTGAGATTGGTGGAGGAGGAATGTCTGCCGATGCTTATCATATCACAGCACCACATCCAGAAGGATTGGGCGCAAAAAATGTAATGCTAAACTGCTTGAGAGATGCTGGTTTGAATCCCACCGACGTGGATGGAGTAAATATGCACGGAACCTCGACACCACTAGGAGATTTAGCAGAATCAAAAGCAATTTTACATGTTTTTGGCGAACACGCTTATACAATGAATTTGAACTCAACAAAATCAATGACAGGTCATCTACTTGGTGCAGCTGGTGCTATAGAAACGATTTCGTCAATTCTTTCCATAAAACATGGAATCATCCCTCCTACAATAAATCATTTTACTGATGATGAAAACATTGATCCTAAACTAAACTTTACTTTTAATGTTGCCCAAAAAAGAGATGTGAATGTTCTAATGAGCAACACTTTTGGTTTTGGCGGACATAATGCTTGTGTATTAGTTAAAAGATTAGACATCTAAATTAAATGAGCTTAATTAGAAAAATATTTTCGAAATCCCGTTCTCTAGAAGACGGGATTTTTTTTGATTCTATGAGCGAAATACTAGGTTTTGTTCCAATTAATCTGGATTACTTTAAGAAAGCGTTCACGCATCGTTCTTCTAATAAACAAGATGGAAACGGAAATGCAATTAATTATGAACGATTAGAATTTCTTGGAGATGCCATGTTAAGCTCCGTGATTGCTGCGCATTTATTCAACAAAGCTCCAGCGGGTGATGAAGGTTATTTGACAAAAATGCGTTCCAAAATTGTAAGTAGGGAACATTTAAACGAATTGGGAAAGGATTTAAATCTTGTTGGATTCGTAGAAAGCAAAGTTCCTGTACAACATTTTGGAGATAACATCCACGGCAATCTTTTTGAATCTTTAATTGGAGCAATTTATCTTGACCGAGGCTATGACTACTGCGAAAAATTTATTCAAAAAAGAGTCATTATCCCTTATGTGGATATCGCCAGACTTGAGGGAAAAGTAATCAGTTACAAAAGTTTGCTGATTGAATGGTGTCAAAAAGAAAAGAAACAATTTCATTATGATATTTTTGAAGATAACGGAATCGATGGACAACGATTTTTTGGAGTAAAACTAAGTATCGACGAAAAGGTAATTGCAAAAGCCAGAGCAACCTCTAAAAAGAAAGCTGAAGAAAAAGCATCTCAACGTGCCTATTTTGCGTTTCAAAAAAAAATTGATAATAAATAGGTGAAATTTCTCTAAACTATAACGTTTTCGTTTTTAAAATAGAAAAAACATCCATTTTGGGAGTCTAATGCTTCAATAGAAATACTATATTTACACCTTATTTTTCTCTTGAAATGGCTATTCATAAATTAGATTTTGGCGAGTTTGACGAAATAGATTATCAACTTATTGCTATTCATACTTCATTAGAAGACTATAGATTAGCCTATTTTATCAATCAAAAACTTCCAATAAATTTAAGCAAAAATGAGAATGAGATTCAAATTAATATAAAAGAAGGAGAGACAAAATTCTCTAGATTTTATTTTTACGATACCGAAAAAGCAATTTCTTGGAATTTGATTCAAAATAAAAACGAGATTATTCAACAAAAAAATGAAAATAGCCAAAATCTATTTTCGAACATAAACTTGGAAGTTTCAACAAAAGTATATTTACTTCCGGAGTTTAAAAAAGTCGATTATTTTTTAAAAATAGAAAACATAGAAGAAGGAATGAATGTAACAGAAATTCAGTTACTATTAAATACAATCGACAGCATATCGACCGTCTATAAAGTCGAAACATATAAAATAAAATCAAAAAATAATTTAATTTTTTAATATCAATGTCAACAAACAAAAAAACAAAAATTGTAGCCACACTTGGACCTGCATGTAGTACGCGTGAAATCATAAAAGACATGATTGACGCAGGTGTAAACGTGTTTAGAATCAATTTTTCGCATGCTGATTATGATGATGTAAAAACAAAAATTGCACTTATCAGAGGACTCAATGATGAGTTTGGTTATACCACAGCAATTCTTGGCGATTTACAAGGTCCAAAACTTCGTGTTGGAGTTATGGAAGATGGTGTGACCGTTAATGATGGCGATTTAATTACGTTTACAACTGCCGAAAACATCATTGGGACTGCCCAAAAAGTTTTTATGAAATACAAAAATTTCCCAAACGATGTAAACCCAGGAGAACGTATTTTGCTTGACGACGGTAAACTTATTTTTGAAATTGTAGAAACCGACAAAGAAACTGAAGTAATTGCTCGAGTAATTCAAGGTGGTGAATTGAAATCTAAAAAAGGGGTTAATCTCCCAAATACAAAAATATCTCTTCCTGCTATGACAGAGAAAGATATTGCTGATGCTATTTTTGCTATTGGACAAAATGTAGATTGGATTGCGCTTTCATTTGTAAAAACGCCAAGAGATCTTCAGGACTTACAAGAATTAATTGCAAAACATTCAGAACACAAAATTCCTATTATTGCTAAAATAGAAATGCCAGAAGCACTGGAGAATATCGATAAAATTGTCGCGTATTGTGATGCTTTAATGGTTGCTCGTGGAGATTTAGGTGTTGAACTTCCAGCCCAAGAAGTGCCGCTTGTTCAAAAACAATTAATTCTTAGAGCAAAAACAGCCCGAATTCCGGTAATTGTTGCTACACAAATGATGGAAACCATGATTACCAGCCTGACACCAACTCGTGCCGAAGTAAATGATGTTGCCAACTCTGTCATGGATGGCGCAGATGCCGTTATGCTTTCCGGAGAAACAGCTACTGGTCTTTATCCTGTTCAGGTTATTGAAAAAATGACTCAAATCATTGAAGCTGTTGAAGATTCTCCACTTATTAAAGTACCACAAAACACTCCTCAAGTAAGAACAAACCGTTTTATCACAAAAACGACTTGCCATCATGCAGCACTTATGGCAAATGTTATTGAAGCAAAAGCCATTTGTACTTTGACAAATAGTGGTTATACGGCTTTCCAAATTTCTGCTTGGAGACCATCCGCTCATATTCTTGTTTTTACATCTAATAAAAGAATCCTAACTCAACTCAATTTATTGTGGGGCGTAAATTCTTATTTTTATGACAAAATGAAGAGCACTGATGATACTATTGCCGATGTAAATGAAATAGCAAGAGAAAAAGGATATGTAACCAAAGGTGAGTTTCTGATTAATCTGGCTGCAATGCCATTAAAAGATAAAGGAATGGTCAACACCTTGAGAGTTTCTGAAATTTCATAGTAATAAATCTATACCCAAAACAATCCGTCTGTTTAGAAATTAAACAGGGCGGATTTTTTTTGACTTAATTTGTTTTTTAATATATCTTTGATAAAAAAATCTAAAACAGTATGGCTTTCAAATCGAACAACCCGTTTTTAAACAATAAATCTTTTTCAGCGACAACAGCTCCAAAAAATGATGAAGTGCATCACGCTACACTTATTGATTACAACCAAGATATGACTTTGTCTGGGACAATCAATAAAACTTTAATCTTGTTTCTGCTACTTTCAGCCTCAGCCATTGTTATTTGGTGGATGACTTTTAACGGAATGAACCCTATTATTCCTGCTTTTGGAGGTGCCATTGTGGGATTAATTTTAGTTGTAATTGCGGCTTTTAAACCTCAGTATTCGCCAGTTTTAGCTCCTGGTTATGCCTTGTTTGAAGGTTTGTTTATAGGAGGTGTCTCTGCCATTTTCGAAAACATGTATCCTGGAATAGTTATTCAGGCTGTTGGCGCTACTTTTGTAACATTCGCTGTCTGTTTAGGATTGTATAAATTTAAAATTGTAAAAGTTACAGAGCAGTTTAAATCAATTGTTATTGCGGCAACGCTTGCCATCGCCACTTATTACCTGATTTCTTGGCTGTTTTCAATGTTTACCAGTTTTGTTCCTGTTCATTATGGCAATTCGATGATGAGCATTGGTATTAGTGTTTTTGTAATTGTAATTGCAGCATTGAATCTTTTCTTGGATTTTGATCGAATCGAAAAAGGAGTGGAACAAAAAATGCCTAAATATATGGAATGGTTTGGAGCTATGGGCTTAATGATAACCTTGGTTTGGTTGTATATTGAGTTTTTAAGATTGCTATCAAAGCTGAACCGAAAATAAATCAAATACTTTTTTTTAAAGTTTCAAAACCACGCTTTTCGGCGTGGTTTTTAATTAAAAAGCAAACTTCAATTGCACAACAACCGTCTTTTTCTCTTCCGTATTTAAATTACTTAAAGAAATTCCCAGCAACCGAACGGAATCTTTCATTCGTTCCTGATACAAAAGTTCTTTCACCGTTTCTAAAATTAATCCTTTGTCAGAAATGAAATAAGGCAAGGTCTTGCTTCGTGTTTGTTGAGTAAAATCGCTATATTTTATTTTTAACGTTACCGTTTTCCCCGCAATACTGTATTTTTTTAATCTTTTTTCTAGTGAGTTGGCAATAATTTCTAATTGCTCCATCATAAAAATTTCGGACGAAAGATTGACATCAAAAGTATGCTCAGCAGCGACTGATTTTGTGATTCGGTCTGATTTTACCTCACTGTTGTGAATACCTCGCACCACGTTATAATAGAAATTACCTGATTTTCCGAAATGTTTCTCTAGAAATTCCAAGGATTTACTTTTTAATTCCAATCCAGTAAAAATCCCCAATTGGTACATTTTTTCGGTGGTCACTTTCCCAACACCATAAAATTTTCGGATGGGCAAGACTTCCAAAAAAGGAATAACCTCATCAGGATTTACCGTTTTTTGACCGTTGGGTTTATTGTAATCACTTGCTATTTTTGCCACAAATTTATTAACCGAAATCCCTGCCGAAGCTGTTAAACCCAATTCATTGAGGATTCGCAATCTGATTTCTTGTGCCAATAAAGTGGCGCTTGGATTCCCTTTTTTGTTTATAGTAACATCTAGATACGCTTCATCAAGCGAAAGTGGTTCAACCAAATCCGTGTATTCATAGAAAATTTTCCTTATTTTATTTGAAATTTCTTTGTAACGTTCAAATCGAGGTCGCACAAAAATTAAATCTGGACAATTCTTCTTGGCCAAAACACCACTAATAGCACTTCGGACTCCAAATTTTCTGGCTTCATAACTTGCTGCAGCCACCACGCCACGATTTTCGGAACCACCAACAGCAACAGGTTTCCCGCGCAAATCAGGATTATCCATTTGCTCCACCGAAGCAAAGAAAGCGTCCATGTCAATATGGATAATTTTTCTATTTGGATTCATTTCTGACATCTATTTGTCATTTCGACGAAGGAGAAATCTCATTTGTTGCTCACGTTATGTGATTTTTCCTTCGTCGAAATGACAAAATCACACTAACTTAAAATGATATTACAAATCTATATAAAAATTATTACTCAAAGATACCCAGAGATTTTTTATACATTTGAAGAAGAAAATTTATAAATTTAAAAATGTCGAAAATCTTTAAAAGATTACTTCGTTCCTCGCTATGACAAAATGATAGAAATAGAAAGAAAATTTTTGGTCACATCTGAAGATTATAAAAATGAGCCTTTTACCCAAAACCGAATTACTCAGGGTTATTTGAGCTCGAATCCAGAACGGACGGTTCGTGTTCGAATAAAAGGAAATAAGGGATTCCTGACCATAAAAGGAGCTTCAAACGAGTCGGGTATTTCTCGTTTTGAATGGGAAAAGGAAATTCCTGTTGATGAAGCTCAAAAATTATTGCTTTTGTGCGAAAAAGGTGTGATTGACAAAACTCGCTTTGAAGTAAAATTTGGAAATCACATTTTTGAAATTGACGAATTTTATGGCGAAAATGAAGGCTTGATTGTAGCTGAAATCGAACTTAATTCAGAAACCGAAACTTTCGAAAAACCAATATGGTTGGGCATAGAAGTGACCAATGATAAAAGATATTATAATTCTTTTCTGAGCCAGAATCCTTTTACGAATTGGAAATAATTATTTTTGAAGAACCTCAATAGTTACCATTATTGCCCCAGATGATTTGTTGCTTGCAATTTCCATAAAAGCCCGTTTTGAGAGGTCAATTTCTCTTGATCTAACAAAAGGCCCTCTGTCTGTAACTTCAACAATTACTGATTTTCCGTTGGCTTCGTTCGTGATTTTTAGTTTAGTTCCAAAAGGAAGTTTCTTGTGGGCAGCAGTAAGTTTTTTTCTGTCATATCTTATTCCGCTTGCCATCTTTTGTCCTTGAAATTTATCAGCATAATAAGAGGCGTGAGCATCTTTTTTGTAAGGTTTAAATTTTCCGGTTTCAACCACTAAAGTATCAGAAACTATCTCTTGCGTTTCTACAAGGACTTTGTTTTTTTTAATGGTGTCTTTTGGGATGGAAGATTTATGTTTATCGGAAACCACAGTTTGACTGATCGCTATACCAGCAATAGCTATTGAAAGAAAAAGTGTTATTACTTTTTTACTCACAGTTTTAAAATTACTTTTTTGGTGTTCGTGTATGTTCAATTCCATTTTTTACTTTTAGTTAAACTCCATTTAGCAAAAACTATACCTAGGTAAAAAAAAAGTCCTTTTCAGGACTTTTTAAAGTTTATTTAAACCACAATCCCCAAGGAACTCTGCTCAGGATAAGCAACAATCCTAAACCATAATAAATGGCAACGGTTTTAAATTTAGACTCGCTTGAAGTTAGTTTTTTATGCTTCACCCACCCGATAGTCATTAAAACTATTCCTATGATATTAATCAATGGATGCTCCATAGAAGTTAATCTCAAGGCACTATCGCTCATCGAAAAACCTGAAAAGCCTATAGGTGAAACAAAATACAGTATTAACCCTATAACTGCTTGGGTATGAATTGCGCCTAAAGCAAAAAGGCCGATTTTTTTGTCTGTGTCTTTATATTCTTTTTTGGATACTAATCCAATGATTGAATTGACAACCGCAATTACTAATAAAAGAGATGCTACATAAGCCCAACCTGAGTGCAATTTTTGAATGATTTCGTACATAAAATGTTTTTTATTTTTAACAAATATAAATAAAAAAAGCATAAAAAAAAACGGCATCCACTTTTGAAGCGATGCCGTTTTTAAAATTATAAAGATTTTTTCTTAGAAATTGTAACGTAAACTAAAGTTCCAAGTTCTTCCAAAACCGAAGAATACTTGATTAGCTGTTGCAACACCATTGTAAACCTTTCCAGTTGATTCATAAGTCCCTAACGCAGGGTTAGTAGAACTTATATTATCAGATGTAAAAATGTTAGTTTTTGATTCTGCAATATATACTTTATCCAAAACATTGTTCACATTCAATCTGAAGTTAAAAGAATCACCTCTCTTTTTATCTACAAATATTTTATAAGAGAAACCAGCATCCATCAAGCCATAAGAAGGCAATTGCAATGAACCTTTATTTGTTGCGGAAGCAAAATTTGTTGGGTTAATAGCGGCATATACGTTATTATTGTAGTTATAGTTAGCGTCAACCGTAACTCGTGTAAGAACCTCATAAGATGCTCCCAAAGAAGCTGTAGTTTGAGCAGCATCACCCACTTTTACATTGTCTAGGTACAATAATGTGGAAGTACCACCACCAACTGGATTGTTTGAAACATCATATCGGTTACTAACTGCTTGACCTTTATATTTCCAATCCCCTATTGAGAACATTGCTAATACTTTGAATTTATCGGTAACTCTTGCATTTCCTTCAAATTCAACACCTGAGTGTATTTCTGTAATTCCAGAAAAATTATAATACCCTTGTGGATTTAAAGGATCTACATCAGTCTGAGTTACAAACCTGTCTTTCCACTGCGTGTTGTATAAATTTATGTTTGCAGTAAAAATTTTTGAATGAAACCCATAACCTACTTCAATTCCTTGTATTTTTTCATTAACCACATTATTATTAACTACTGATTTATTATTTGGATAAACCGCACTAAAGAAAGGCTGTTTTGAATAATATCCAGCGTTAATAAATACATTGTGTTGCTCATTGATGTTATAATTAGCACCTGCTTTTACATTTCCTCCTAAAAGGTTTTTATAATCTGTACTAGAAAGTGGATCTGAATTTAAATAGGTAAAACGATCTACTTTTTTAAATCCTTGTTGAGAAACAGCCCCTTGTATAAATGCTGTTAAATTTCCTTTTGAATATTCTAATTGACTAAAAGCACCCAACCAATTCACAAGACCATCATTATCATATCCAACTTTTTGAGCTATATCTGCACTGGCAAATGGATTTTTAGATGGGTTTGAAGGATACGTTTCTGTTATAATTCTGTTAGGAATATTTACATTTGAATTATCTAAAAAAA
>Ga0315270_10000896_pt1 | contig 16068 bp, 14 predicted proteins | sample C1_bottom_MG_FD_204932 | JGI IMG/M metagenome (GOLD analysis project Ga0315270, IMG submission 204932) | Sediment microbial communities from Yellowstone Lake, YNP, Wyoming, USA - C1_bottom | ecosystem: Environmental > Aquatic > Freshwater > Lake > Sediment | place: USA: Wyoming | collected...
TGGACAAACCCACCAGCTATCAAGACGTCACCAGCTACAACAATTACTACGAGTTCGGCACCAGCAAGGACGACCCCGCGCGCACCGCAGGGTCGCTCAAGCCGCGTCCCTGGACCGTCAGTGTGGAAGGCGAGGTGGCCAAGCCTGGCATCTTTGACCTGGACGGCCTGCTCAAGCTCAGTGCGATGGAGGAGCGCATCTACCGGCTGCGCTGTGTGGAAGGCTGGTCGATGGTCGTCCCTTGGCTGGGCTACTCGCTGGCCGAGTTGATCAAGAAAGTCGAGCCCAACAGCCGGGCCAAATATGTCGAGTTCGTGACCCTGGCCGACAAGGCACAGATGCCTGGCCTGCGCTCGGGCGTGCTGGACTGGCCGTATGTGGAGGGTCTGCGCATCGACGAGGCCATGAATCCGCTCACGCTGCTGACATTCGGCCTGTACGGCGAGGTGCTGCCAAACCAGAACGGCGCGCCTGTGCGTCTGATCGTGCCCTGGAAGTACGGCTTCAAATCGGCCAAGTCGATTGTCAAGATTCGTTTCGTCGAGAAGCAGCCGGTCTCGAGTTGGATGAGCGCCAATCCGCAGGAATACGGATTCTTCTCCAACGTGAATCCGCAGGTTGATCACCCGCGCTGGAGTCAAGCCAGCGAGCGCCGCATAGGCGAGGGCGGCGTGTTCGCCAAGAAGCGTCCCACGCTCATGTTCAACGGCTATGAAGCGCAGGTGGCGCAGCTTTATGCCGGCATGGACCTGAGGAAGTTTTTCTGAAGGGCGGCTTGTTTGTCATGCAGAAACTCTTGCTGCACGCTGCGGCCAAGCCGGTGCTGTTCGCGCTTGCTCTGCTGCCTCTGGCCTCGCTTGTCTATGGCGTCTGGTTCGACACGCTGGGCGCGAACCCGGCCGAGGCCCTGATTCGCAGCTTGGGCGACTGGACTTTGCGCATGCTGTGTCTGACCTTGGCGATTACGCCGCTGCGCCAATGGAGCGGCCAGCACGCATTGGCGCGCTTTCGCCGCATGCTGGGGCTGTTCAGTTTCTTCTACGGTTTCATGCACTTGCTGAGCTACGCCTGGCTGGACATGAGTCTCGAGTTTGGCGACATTGCGCACGACATTGCGAAACGGCCTTTCATCCTGGTGGGCTTCAGCGCCTTGGTATTGATGTTGCCGTTGGCATTGACCTCGTTCAACCGCGCCATCAAGTGGCTGGGCGCCAAGCGCTGGCAATGGCTGCATCGGCTTGTCTATGGCGTCGCCTTGCTCGGCTTGCTGCACTTCTTCTGGATGCGCGCCGCCAAGAACAATTTTGCCGAAGTCGCTGTGTATGCGGGCGTCCTGGCAGTGTTGCTGGGATGGCGCGCTCTGAAGGCGTGGCGGAGTTGGCGCTCGTCAAACGGCCATGCCTATGCAAGGGCGGCGCTGAGGTCCTGAATTGGCGTCCAATACAAGCATGGAAAACTCGAATAACGTTGATCGGCGCTTGACCGATCTGGAGATCAAGGCCAGCTTCACCGAGGATCTGCTCGATCAACTGAATCAGGTGATCGTTGACCAGCAGCGCCAGATTGACCTCTTGATGCGCGAAATCGCGCGCCTCGGACAGCAGAGCCCGTCAGCGGATACCGGTGCAGTGCGCAATCTGCGTGACGAACTGCCGCCGCACTACTGACGACTGGCGGAGCTGCGGAGCATCCGTTCGGTCGTCACTGGCGGTCGAGCGTCTGCATCATGTTGTCAACGGTGCGCTGGACCAGAGGGCGGTCTTCCAGCGCCGTCAGCAGTCCGGCAGCGCGCAACTGCAGCAGGGCGCCGCGCGTGAGTGACAGCGGCTGTGCGCCTTGCTCGCCCGAGAAGACGAAGTAGTTGCGGCTGTCGCTGATCCAGGTGAGTTGGGAAGTGGTCCACTCATCCTGTACGAACAAATGGCACCAACTGCCCAGTCGCAGACCCACCAGCCAGGCATCCAGACTGCTGGGCTGGTCAGCCTCGTCTTGCGAGCCCAAGGGGACTGGAACCGTAGGCAGAGTCCCCCGATCAACCTGACTTTCATTCCAGAACTTGCTGTCCGTTTGGCCTAAGGTGTCCATCGATCCGTGCACGCTGGGCGTGGTGTCTTCTTCGGGCAACGCTGCCGTCTCGTCGAGCGGAGCTTGGGGCGCGGGCTTTGATCGCAGCAAGCGTGTATGCCTGTCCATCAACTCGTCGAGCAGTGCGGTGCGACGCGCCTCGGGCCACTGGATCAGATCAAAACCGAACTGAAGGCGCGCGGCCAGGGTGGGTAGCATCTGGCGCAGTTGCTCGTACTCTTCGGGGCGACGCAAGGGTTGCACGCTCCAAAGCAGATCGTCGACCAGATCGATCATGGGTGCCACCTCAGCCGCCTCCGGGCCAAAGCGCACCATGGTCTCCGCCATGGCTTTCACCCAAGCGTCTTCCAGGAATGCGCGCACGGTGGTGCTGACCACGGCCTGGGACAGTTGTTCACGCACCTGCTGACGCAAGATGTTTTGCCACTTTTCCCGGTGTTGCCCGCGCTCCAGGGCCTCAATGGTGATTTGGGTCTTGGCCACGGCCTGCCGTGCGGCGATGTCGATGTACTGCTGCGCTTCGTACAGTGCTTCCCAGTACAGGGTGGCAGTGGGATTCGGTGTCACGATGATGCGAGCTACCAGGGAATCCACAAAAGTCAGAAAGGCGCGCAGGCGCCCGTTGTCAGCCTGGCTGAAACCCGTGCTGTGCGACGCAACGCAGTTGATGAATTGCCAGAACGGGTGCTCCTGGTTGCTGAGCAGTTCCCCGTCTTGCTCAGCAACGCGCAACACCGACAACTTCAGTCGACTCAGCAACTCTCGCACTTCGGGCAAAAGGCCCGGGTCATCCAGGACCTTGCCATAAACGCGCGAAAGCAACTCGACCGCGTTCGCGGTGGATGCAGGATCGTTGCTCGCCGAAGCGTCGGAACCCAGGCTTGGAAGAGGTGTCGGCCCTGTCGAGGAGCGAACATTCTGCGCTTCGCCAGCGTCACCGGGCATCCCCAGAGAGGCAATCAAGCTTTCGAGGCTGGGGAGTTGGTCAGGCGCCGATGGTGTGGCTTCGATGCCTTGCTGCGCTTCGTGCTCTTGCATCCGGCGCATCAGCTTGTCCAGCGTATGTGATGCTGCGGGCGGCTCGTCACCCAGTGTGCCGGCCTTGGACGTGGGTCCATACACTGGGGGTGGCTGGTTTTCGGATTGGCTCAGTGCCAACAGCGGTTGCAGATCGGTGTCATGCACATGCTTGCATAGCCGGACGTAGACAGGCGCAAGCGCTTCTGCCATCGCCAGGCCGGCCACACGCAGCAGCGCTGCACGTGCCGCGGGCGCGAGGGTCAGTTCATGCAGGGAATGACACAGCAGGCGCGCGAACACGCCGGGGCGCAATGGGTTGATATCGCGTTTCCTGTGCACATTGCCCCGCAACGCGTCAAACATGCGGCTCAACTGCCCCAACTCGACCGCCGAGTTTTCCTGGATCGCGTTGATGACGCTGGCGATCGCGACATCTTCAAGCGCCTGCCGTTCATCGATCAGGCCCAGACTGTCCATCATGTCGAAGGGCGACAGTTTGGTCAGTTGAAGTGCATCTGGCGCCTCGTTCAGGGCTGCTGGCAGCTCAGCATTCAGGTGGCGCTGCAAGGCATTGATAAAGGCGTCGCGCTGGCGCCGCAGCGATTCGGCCAGGGTGAAGAAAAGACCCAGCTCGGCGTCGCTCAGCTTCGTCTTGTGGCGACCTGCCAGACGCGCGAGTGTGTTTTCGAAGACTTGAATTGCCAGCAATGGAGCTTGGCTCAAGGTCTCGTCAATCAGGGCTTGGGGCGTAACAGTCGGCATGCTGAGTCTGGATAACCACTGCCGCGATTATGGCTGTTGCGGAGTGGAAATGAAAAAGGCTGCATTGCTGCAGCCTTTTCAGGGAGAAAGTCAAAGGGGGACGGTACTTTCGACCACGCTCGGCGTGGGACGCAAGGACTGCCCCGCAATGACTTACATGTCCATACCGCCCATACCGCCCATGCCACCCATGCCGCCAGGCATGCCGCCGCCAGCAGCTTCATCCTTGGGCGACTCGGCCACCATGGCTTCAGTCGTGAGCATCAGCGATGCGACCGAAGCAGCGTTCTGCAAAGCAGTGCGCGTCACCTTGGTCGGATCCAGAATACCCATTTCGATCATGTCGCCATAGGTGTCATTGGCCGCGTTGAAGCCATAGTTGCCCTTGCCGGCCATCACCGCATTCACCACCACCGAGGCTTCGCCGCCGGCGTTGTAGACGATCTCGCGCAATGGGGCTTCGATGGCCTTGAGCACCAGCTTGATGCCGGCTTCCTGGTCAGCATTGTCACCCTTGATGACGCCAGCCGCTTGCTTGGCGCGCAGCAGAGCCACGCCACCACCGGCCACGATGCCTTCTTCAACGGCTGCGCGCGTGGCGTGCAGCGCGTCTTCGACGCGGGCCTTCTTTTCCTTCATTTCCACTTCAGTGGCGGCACCGACCTTGATCAGTGCAACACCGCCGGCCAGCTTGGCCACGCGCTCTTGCAGCTTTTCGCGGTCGTAGTCGCTCGAGGCTTCTTCGATTTGGGTGCGGATTTGCTTGACGCGGGCTTCAATGTCCGCAGCAGCACCGCTGCCGTCGATGATGATGGTGTTTTCCTTGCCCACTTCGACGCGCTTGGCTTGGCCCAGATCGGCCAGCGTGACCTTCTCCAGCGTCAGGCCGACTTCCTCGGCGATGACCTTGCCGCCGGTCAGGATGGCGATGTCTTCCAGCATGGCCTTGCGGCGATCGCCGAAGCCAGGCGCCTTGACGGCGACAACCTTCAGGATGCCGCGGATCGTGTTGACGACCAGGGTCGCCAGCGCTTCGCCTTCAACATCTTCAGCGATGATCAGCAGCGGACGGCCCGATTTGGCCACTTGCTCCAGCGTGGGCAGCAGGTCGCGAATGTTGCTGATCTTCTTGTCGAACAGCAGCACGAACGGATTGTCCAGCAGCGCGACTTGCTTCTCAGGGTTGTTGATGAAGTAAGGCGACAGATAGCCGCGGTCGAACTGCATGCCTTCGACGACTTCGAGTTCGCTCTCCAGGCTCTTGCCGTCTTCGACGGTAATCACGCCTTCTTTACCGACCTTGTCCATCGCGTCAGCGATGATCTTGCCAATGGTTTCGTCGCTGTTGGCCGAGATCGAACCGACTTGAGCGATTTCCTTGGAGGTGGTCGTGGCCTTGGAGGCCTTCTTCAGTTCAGCAACCAAGGCGAGGACAGCCTTGTCGATGCCGCGCTTCAGGTCCATCGGGTTCATGCCTGCGGCGACATACTTCATGCCTTCGTGCACGATGGCTTGAGCCAACACGGTAGCCGTGGTGGTGCCGTCACCGGCGATGTCGCTGGTCTTGGAAGCGACTTCCTTGACCATTTGCGCGCCCATGTTCTGGAGCTTGTCCTTCAGCTCGATTTCCTTGGCCACGGACACACCGTCCTTGGTCACGGTGGGGGCGCCGTATGAGCGCTCGAGCACCACGTTGCGGCCCTTGGGGCCCAGGGTCACCTTGACCGCATTGGCCAGGATGTTCACGCCTTCGACCATGCGGGCACGTGCCTCGCCGCCGAACACTACGTCTTTAGCTGCCATGTGTAATTCTCCGATTCAGTATTGGGGATCCCACGCTTTCAAACACCGCTCAGTGGTCGGGAAAGAAAGCGTAGCGAACGGCGAGAGGGCTAGGCGGACGGAGCGCAGGAACCGGAACGTACTTCCTGTACGTGAGGATTCCGAGCACCGCCCAACGACGCCGTCTCGTCGCGCAGTAGCTTTATTTCTCGACCACAGCGAAGAGGTCTTCTTCGCGCATTACCAGAAGTTCGTCGCCATCGACCTTGACGGTCTGGCCGCTGTACTTGCCGAACAGAACGCGATCGCCGACCTTGACGCTCAGGGCGATCAGGTCGCCCTTGTCATTGCGCTTGCCGTTACCGACGGCCAGCACTTCGCCTTGGTCAGGCTTTTCTGCTGCGGCGTCGGGAATCACGATGCCGGACGCGGTCTTGGTTTCTTGTTCCAGACGCTTGACGATCACGCGATCGTGCAAAGGACGAAGTTTCATTGCATCTCCAAATTTGTTCAGTGGGCATTAATGAAGAGCGCCAAAGAAGTTGGCACTCATTTACATACCTGAAACCAGCGACAGAAAATCTGCCAAAGGTCGTTAGCACTCAGTCTTCACGAGTGCTAGCAACTAGCATTATAGGGGCGTAAATGGGTGTTTCAAGAGAGGCCGGCTTGAGTCTGGGGTTGCTTCTCGGGCTGGACTGATCCGAGGAATTCTTGACCAGCATCAGTTTGGCCAGCAATCAGACTGGCGCTGATATCGCCAAAATGAGAGACAATCTCATTCGCAATAGAAGAACGCGAATCCTATGCTGTTGAACGAATTGGCCGATGGCGCGCATGCCGTCGTTGATTTTTTGAGGTCGGCCTCGCCCGAGTTGGACGAGTCTGGCTTGCGTCGTCTGAGCGAACTGGGTTTCATTCCCGGCGAGCCGGTGCAACTGCTGCGACGCGGGCCCGGTGGACGCGAACCCTTGGCCGTGCTGGTCGGCGACACGATGTTTGCGCTGCGATTGCTGGAAGCCCAGTGCGTGCATGTGCAGCAGGGCTTGGCCAGCGCCTGACAGATCCAAGCCATGACAGCCTTCGAACACACATTGAGTCCACGCGCGCACCTGTGGAGCGTGGCCCTGGTGGGCAACCCGAACTGCGGCAAGACGGCGCTGTTCAACCTGCTGACCGGCGCGCGCCAGAAGGTCGCCAATTACGCCGGCGTTACCGTCGAGCGCAAGACCGGTCTGGCGCGTCTGCGCAATGGCCAGATGGTGTCGGTCATCGACCTGCCGGGTGCCTACAGCCTGACGCCAGCCACGCCTGACGAACAAGTGACGCTGGAAGTGATCGAGGGGCGCCGCGGCGATGAGGCAGCACCAGACGCCATTGTTGCCGTCGTCGATGCCACCAATCTGCGCATGAACCTGCGGCTGGTGCTTGAGCTCAAGCGCCTCGGGCGTCCCATGCTGGTTGCCTTGAACATGACCGATATGGCGCGCGCCAAGGGGTTGAGCATCGATGTGCTGCGTCTTGCGCAAGAGCTGGGATGCGCGGTGGTCGAGACCGTTGCGGTCAAGCACGATGGCCACGCGATGCTGCTGGCTCAGTTGGAAACCCAGCTGGCCATGGCGTCGAACACACCCGCCAGTGCAGCGCATGCGGTGACTGCATCGCCAGCCGAGTTGCAGCAAGAGGTGCGCCGCATCCTGGCGGCGGCAGTCGTCCAGCCGGCGCGATTCCAGCGCTTTCACCATCGCATCGACGCATGGGTCATGCATCCTGTCTGGGGTTTGGTAATTCTCGCCGCGGTGCTGTTTCTGATCTTCCAGGCGGTTTTCTCCTGGGCGAATCCGCCGATGGAAGCGATCAAGACTGGCATCGCAGTGGTCGGCAGTGCTGTAAATGCTCACATGGACGCAGGCCCGCTGCGCAGCTTGCTGGTCGACGGCATGCTGGCCGGCGCAGGTGGCGTGCTGGTGTTCTTGCCGCAAATTCTGATCCTGTTCTTCTTCATTCTGGTGCTGGAGGACTCGGGCTATCTGCCGCGCGCCGCCTTCTTGCTGGACAAGCTGATGGGCAAGGTCGGCTTGTCTGGGCGCGCCTTCATTCCCTTGCTGTCGAGCTTTGCCTGCGCCATACCGGGCATCATGGCCACGCGCACGATCGTCAATTGGCGCGACAGATTGGCCACCATCATGGTGGCGCCCTTGATGACTTGCTCGGCACGTCTGCCTGTCTACGCCTTGCTGATCGGCGCCTTCGTGCCGGAGCGCAGCGTGGGCCTGTTCAATCTGCGTGGATTGAGCTTGTTCGGCTTGTACGTGGCCGGTGTGGTGTCGGCCATGGCGGTGGCGTGGCTGTTCAAGCGCGTGTGGATGAAGAGCCGCTACCAGCCGCTGATGCTGGAGCTGCCGCCCTACCGGCTGCCGAGCGTGCGCAACCTGGCCTTGGGTCTGATGGAGCGCGCCCGCATCTTCTTGCGTCGCGTGGGCGGCATCATTTTTTCGCTGATGGTGGTGCTGTGGTTCTTGTCCAGCTACCCGGCGCCGCCCGCGGACGCGACCGGCCCGGCAATCCAATACAGCGCCGCAGGCTGGCTGGGGCAAGCGCTGCAACCGATCTTTGCACCCTTGGGTTTCAACTGGCAGATTTCGATTGCGCTGGTGCCAGGCCTTGCCGCGCGTGAAGTGGCGGTCGGCGCCTTGGGCACCGTGTATTCCTTGTCATCGGCAGGAGGCAAGGATGTGGCCGAAACGCTGACGCCGATGCTGACGCAGAGCTGGTCGCTCGCGACCGCCTATGCGCTGCTGGCCTGGTTTGTGTTTGCGCCTCAATGCATCTCGACCCTGGCCGTGGTCAGGCGCGAAACCAATTCCTGGCGATATCCGCTGCTGATGGCCGCTTATTTGTTCCTGCTGGCTTACGTGGCGGCCTTTGTCACCTACCGCGTGACCTTATGGCTTGGAGGCTAGGATGACGTTGCAAGCGCTGATCGTGATCATGCTGGTGCCGATGTGCAGCGGCTATGCGGTTTGGACGCTGATGCCATCGAGCGGGCGTCGCGCTGTGGCAGGCTGGCTGCTGCGCTTCAAGTTGCCGCGCCGCCTTGCCGCGCCGCTGGCCAAAGCAGCGGCGGCACCAGCAGCATCTTGCGGTTGCAGCGGTTGCGATCGCGCAGCACCCGCGGCGCCGGCCGGCTCTGCACAAGCGCTGCGTTTTCATCCGCGCAGCAAGCCTTGACAAGCGAAGGGCCGACGCAGGTGGCTGCGTGAGAATGCAGCCCATGCACCGCTACAAACGCTTGTTGGTCGTCGTCCTGTTCCTGCTTCTGTTGCTGGCCCTGTTCGAATTCTCAGGGCTGAGGGCCCAGATCAATCTTCAATTCGTGCGCCAGAGCTTCGATCAGAACAAGGTCGGCGGCTTGCTGATTTTTGTGCTGCTGTTTTCTCTGGGCAATCTGATACAGATTCCTGGCACGATATTTCTGGCCGCAGCGGTGCTGACCTTGGGTCAGTGGTGGGGCGGCTTGGCGACCTATGTGGCGGCCTGCACGTCCTGCGCGATCACGTTTGGGCTGATTCGGCTGCTCGGACGCGACGCGCTACGTCAACTCGACGGCCGGCTTGCGGCGCGCATCTTTGCGCGGCTCGATGCGCACCCGGTGCAAAGCGTGGTCTTGCTGCGAATCCTGTTCCAGACCGTGCCGGTGCTCAATTACACATTGGCCATGTCAGGCGTCGGCTTCGGCAGCTACTTGCTGGGCACGCTCGCGGGCCTGCCTCTGCCCATACTGCTCTATACGGTGTTCTTTGACTACCTGGCCCGGCTGCTGCACTTTCCCGTGGTCTGAGCGCGAGCCATACAGCGCGTATATGCAGACGCATGGCAATCAGGCGCACCAGCTCAGCCCTTGAGCCCCAGTTTGCGCCAGCCCTCGATGCCGAGCTTTTCCAGCGTGGCGATATTGGCTTCATAAATGGCGTCGGTGTCACTCATCGTGGCGACGGCGCCTTCTATGCTGGATTCGCGCAGCAAGTGCAGCGTCGGATAGGGTGCGCGGTTGCTGTAGTTCGTGATGTCGTCGGGCGCGCAGCCATCGAATTGGTAGTCGGGATGAAAGCTCGCCACTTGCAGATCACCTTGCATGTGCAGTGCTTCGAGCGTGGCGTCGGCGGCCTCCAGAAAATCATTGAAGTCCAGAAAATCGGTCAGCACCTTCGGGTGGATGAGCAGCGTGGTTTCCACCTTGTCGGGCGGCGCCGCCTGCAAGAACAGCAGTTCGTTGGCCAAGTGCTGGAGCAGCGCGTCCTCGTCGGTGGCGTCGCTCACCACATAGCGCACCCTGTCGTTGACGTGTACCGATTTTGCGAACGGGCACAGGTTCAGGCCAATCACGGCCTTCTCCATCCACAGGCGGGTGTCGTCTATGACTTGCTGCTGATCCATGGCGCTTGAACTCGATAAGGGGTACCCATTATCGAGCCACGCGCCTCAACGCCTCAGCCGGCCAGGCCCTTGATCGCTTTGTGCGCCGCGGCGACAGCCTGATCGATGATTTGCTGTTTCCACTCCGGCGTGTCGGTGTAGAACGCATCGCGCACCTGGCGTTTCAGGCGCGCGCGCGTGGCCTCGTCCAGCTCGGGGTGGTTTTCCATCCACTGGTCGCAGCGCAAGGCGTCTATCACCTGAGGCACAGGCACCGTTCCGTATTCGATCGCGATGCCGGTGAACTCGGCCTGCGGGCATTCTTCGTAGGCAGACTCCCACATCAGGCCGGTCAGCGGGGCCGAGGTTGAACTGCCGTCGTATATCGACGTTACCTCGGGGCCCCACCAGACCCGAGCACGTGCCACGGCCGCGGCTTCATTGTGGCCGGCAAAAATCAGCTCGCCGTGACCGTTAGGGCCCAGGCCGGTGTGCAGGTCTATCCAACCGAGCTTGCTGGCGTGCGTGCCATGCTCTTGCAGCACATGGCGCACCGTCACATGGCTCCAGGTCGGATTGCGGCCGCCGTAGAACAGGCCTTCTGGGTAATCGTACTGGCCGCCCGTGATCGCCGTCTGCAAGCCAAACGCGCCATGTTTGGCTGCATAAGCTTGCAGCGCAGCTTCATTTTCAGCGCTGGGTGGCCATTGGCTTGGCACCACGGCGGCTGCCAATTCGGCATAGCCCGGATTGGCTGGCAGCTCGCCGCTGAAGTCGTTGAAGTTTCGGTTCAGGTCGACGTTCTCCTGCGTGACGCGGCGCCACCAGGAAAAACCATAAGGGTTGAGCGCGTGGATGTAGAGCACCGCCACACCCGCCTTGCGAGCTGCCTCACGCCAGCCAGCGTCTTGCAGCAGCGTGATCTGCACGCCCGATCCGCAATAGCCTTCGACACCGTGGCATGCGCTGCTGATGATGAGCAGCGACTTGGCGTCAGCCGGGCCGTCGCGCACCACGTCCATGGCGAGCTGCTCGCCATCGCGGCCCAGCAGCGGATGGATATGGCAGTGCACATCGAGCCCGGCGGCTTCGACGGCCGCCAGGAACTTGGCGCGGGCTTCGGAATAGCTTTGCGAGAAAGCTTGCTCAACCTTGCTGGCGCTCATGGTCTTACTTCCTCGGTGCGGCCAGCCAGGCCTCGGCCATGCGCACCCAGAGCGAGCCGCCCAGCGGAATCAAGTCGTCATTGAAGTCGTAGCTCGGGTTGTGCAGCATGCACGGACCCATGCCGTGGCCGCCTTCGCGGTGCGTTCCGTCGCCGTTGCCGATCAGGAAATAGCAGCCCGGCTTTTCGAGCAGGTAGAAGCTGAAGTCCTCGGCGCCCATCGTCGGTTCGAACTCATGCACCTTGTCGGCACCGACCATCGCGCTGAGTTGCTCGCGCACGAACTCGGTCTCCGCCGGGTGGTTGATGGTGGGTGGATAGTTGCGCGTGAATTCGAACTCGCAGGTGGTTTCAAACGCGGCGCAAGTGTTGTCGGCGATGGCCTGCATGCGGCGCTCGATCAGTTCCAGCACCTCCAGCGTGAACGTGCGCACCGTGCCGCGGATTTCGCAGCTGTCGGGGATCACATTGGTGGCTTCTCCGGTGTGGATCATGGTCACCGAAATCACGCCCGCGTCGATGGGGCGTTTGTTGCGCGTGATGATGGTCTGGAAAGCCTGCACCATCTGGCATGCCACCGGCACCGGATCGACGCCGTTGTGCGGCATGGCGGCATGCGCGCCCTTGCCGTGGATGGTGACTTTGAACTCGTTGCTCGAGGCAAACACCGGACCCGATTTGACGGCGAACTCGCCAGCCGCCATGCCCGGCCAGTTGTGCGCGCCAAACATCGCTTCCATCTGGAACAGCGTGAACAGGCCGTCGTTCATCATCTCGCGCGCGCCGCCGCCGCCTTCTTCGGCAGGCTGAAACACGAGGTAGACCGTGCCGTCGAAATTGCGGTGCTTGGACAAATGCTTGGCCGCTGCCAGCAGCATGGCGGTGTGGCCATCGTGACCGCAAGCGTGCATTTTGCCGGCGTGCTGGCTGGCGTGCGCGAACTTGTTGTGCTCGGTCATCGGCAGCGCGTCGATGTCGGCGCGCAGGCCCACCGCGCGGTTGCTGCTGCCGTTCTTCACGATGCCCACCACGCCGGTCTTGCCCAGACCGCGATGCACCGGAATGCCCCAATCGGTGAGCGCCTTTGCGATCACGTCCGCGGTGCGCTCTTCGTTGAAGCACAGCTCGGGATGCGCGTGTATGTCGCGGCGCAGGGTCTGGATGCTGGCGGCATCCGAAACAATTGAATCGATCAACTTCATGGCGGACACTCCAAGCGGAGCGCGCCTGAACCACAAGCGGTAGGCGCGCTGATTTTGAGTTTACCCTGGGTTTTCTCTCGACCCCATGCCGATCGGGGTCTTGTGCGATCAGCGAACTCGCTGGCTCAGCGTCTCACACGGCCGTCGCCGGTCAACATCGAGAGCTCGACGAAGCTGGAACCCACATGTTTGTGCGGACCGAACTTCACCTGGAAGCCACCGAGGTTGAGGTTTTGCAGCGTCTCCAGCGCCGCGACCAGACCTTCCCTGCTCAAACGGCCCATGCGGCGCAGGCCTTCGGTGAATACTTTGGCGGCGATGAATCCTTCCAAGGCGGTGTAGTTGGGGAACTGGCCGCCGCCGGTTCTTTCAACCGCGGACTGGTAGTCGGAGACCACACCGGTGGCCACGCCAAAGGGGCTGGGCATGACCTGGCTGATCACCACGCCGAGCGCCTCTTTGCCCAGCTCGTCCGACAAGGCCTGCGTGCCCACGAACGACACGTTGTAAATCAGGCCGCCGTAGCCCGCCTTGCGCGCCTCGCGGATGAAGGCGGCGCAGCTCTTGTACGCACTCACCAGCACGATGGCTTGCGGCATGCCGGGCAACAGGCCTTTGACGGCCTTGGCCACGTCGGTGCTGTTGCGCTCGACCGTCGATACCGCCAGCGGTGCCAGCGCCAGGGGCTTGAGCGCGCGCAACACACCGTCCAGTCCGGCACGGCCATAACTGTCGTTCTGGTGGAACACCGAGATCTTGTTCAAACCCAGTTGCGTCAGCTGCCTGACGATCAGCGCGGTCTCTTCGAAGTAGGAGGCGCGAACGTGAAAAACCCAGCGACTGAACGGATCGCGTAGCGCCTCGGCCCCGGTGAATGGCGCGAAGAATGGAATCTTGTGCTGGTTCACCAGCGGCAATGCCGCCAGCGAAGTGGGTGTGCCCACATAACCGAACAAGGCAAACACGTCGTCCGCGATGAATTTCTCGGTATTGGTCTTGCAGCGGTCAGGCTCGTAGCCGTCGTCAAGGCTGATGAGCTCGATGGGCATGCCGTTGATCCCACCGGCGAGATTGACGCCGTCGAAAACAAGCCGGGCGCCAGCCTGCATTTGCAGACCCAACTGCGCGGCAGGCCCGGTCAAGGGGGCCGACTGGCCCAGCACGATGCGGCCGCGGTCCTGGGCACGCAACCAGGCCGGTGCCGCCATGGCGGCCAATCCGGTGAGGCAGTGACGTCGTTGCAAGGATAGTCTCCTGTTCTGGGGTGACAAAGGGCTCAAGCCTATCCTGAGTTGACGCCGGCATGTTGTTACGATCGCTACTGATCGTCGCGCCAGCACGCGCAGGACGTCGCGCTCTGTGCAATAGTTCGCGAATGAACACTGTTTCGAGCACCACCTCCTCCTCGCAGACGGCCATCCGCACCGTCCATGGCGCCTGCCCGCACGATTGCCCCGACACCTGCGCCATGCTTGTTTCGGTACAGGATGGGCGCGTCATCAAGTTGCAGGGCGCCCCCGACCACGCCACCACGCATGGCGCGCTGTGTACCAAGGTCTCGCGCTATGCCGAGCGCAGCTACCACCCGGAGCGGGTGCTCACGCCACTCAAGCGCGTCGGACCCAAAGGCAAGGGTCAGTTCTTGCCTGTGAGCTGGGACGAAGCCCTCACCGACATCGCCCATCGTCTGAAGCTGATCGCGGCGCGCGACGCGCAGGCGATCGTTCCCTACAGCTACGCCGGCACGATGGGCTTGCTGCAGGGCGAGTCAATGGCGGCGCGTTTCTTCAACAAGCTGGGTGCCTCCCGACTGGCGCGCACCATCTGCTCGACGGCGGGCGGCGCGGCGCTGGCCGCCACCTATGGTCACAAGGTCGGCATGCGTGTCGAGCAGTTTGCCAAGAGCCAACTGATTCTGATCTGGGGCAGCAACTCGATTGCCTCGAACCTGCATTTCTGGACCTTCGCGCAGCAGGCCAAACGCCAGGGCGCCAAGCTCATCTGCATCGACCCGCGCAAGACCGAGACGGCCGAGAAATGCCACCAGCACATCGCCTTGCTGCCCGGCACCGACGGCGCCTTGGCCTTGGGGCTGATGCACGAGTTGATCGTCAACGATTGGCTGGATCAGGATTACATCGATGCTTATCTCGACGGCTGGCCGGCACTGCGCGCACGCGCACTGGAGTGGCCACCCGAGCGCGTGGCCGAAATCTGCGGCATCAGCGCTGACGAGGTGCGTCAGTTGGCGCGCGACTACGGCACGACACGGCCGGCAGCCATCCGCCTCAACTACGGCATGCAGCGAGCCCATGGCGGCGGCAATGCGGTGCGGCTGGTGGCCTTGCTTCCCTGCCTGACCGGTGCCTGGCGGCAGGCTGCGGGCGGCATGCTGCTGTCGAGCTCGGGGCACTTCGCGCCGTTCAAGAACACGGCCGCGCTCGAGCGAGCCGACTTGCTGGCCGGGCGCCAGCCGCGCACCATCAATATGGTCACCATCGGCGACGATTTGCTGCGCGAAAGCTCGATCGAGTTCGGCCCGAAAATCGCAGCGCTGATCGTCTACAACAGCAATCCGGTCGCGGTGGCGCCCGACTCGAGCAAGGTCGCTGCAGGCTTTGCGCGCGAAGACCTGTTCACGGTCGTGCTCGAACATTTCCTGACCGACACCGCCGACCATGCCGACTATGTGCTGCCGGCCACCACCCAGCTCGAGCATCTGGACGTGCACACCAGCTACGGCCACACCTCGGTGCTGATCAACGAGCCTGCCATCGCGCCATTGGGCGAGGCCAAACCGAACACGCAGATCTTTCGCGAGCTGGCCGCGCGCATGGGCTTCGATGAGGCCTGCTTTGCAGAGTCCGACGAAGCCTTGGCGCGCCAAGCCTTGCATGGAGGACTGAGTTTCGACGAGTTGCGCGCCAAGGGCTGGCTGCAACTGCCGATTGCCGACGCGCCGTTTGCGCAAGGCGGTTTCCCCACACCCAATGGTCGCGCGCAAGCCGATGCACCGGGTCTGGGCGTGCCCGACTACGTGCCCAATTACGAGAGCGCGGCTGCGTCGCCGCAACTTGCCAAGACCTATCCGCTGGCGATGATTTCGCCGCCGGCGCGCAACTTCCTGAACTCGAGCTTTGTCAATGTGAAGAGCCTGCGCGACATCGAGGGCGAGCCTCTGTTGGAGATGCATGAGGTCGACGCCGCGGCGCGCGGCATTCAAAGCGGGCAGATGGTGCGCGTGTTCAATCAGCGTGGCGTCTATCGCTGCCGCGTTGCGGTGAGCCCGCGCGCGCGGCTCGGTGTGGTCAACGGCCTGGGCGTGTGGTGGCGCAAGCTGGGGCCAGACGGCACCAACGTCAACGAGTTGACGCACCAGCGGCTCACCGACCTGGGCGCCGGCCCTTGTTTCTATGATTGCCTGGTCGAAGTGCAGGCCAGCGCGACGGCATGAGGCGAGGGACGAAACTGATGCTCGGTCTTGCTGTGTCCGCACTGTTGGCGGCTGGCCTCATCTGCCTGACCGGCGGCTGTGCCGATGCCGGCTATCTGGCGCAATCGGTGCAGGGGCACTTGGAAATGCTCAGCGCGGCCAAGCCGGCGCAGAGCTGGATCGCCGATGACAGCCAGCCCGAG
>Ga0315270_10000897_pt1 | contig 16045 bp, 14 predicted proteins | sample C1_bottom_MG_FD_204932 | JGI IMG/M metagenome (GOLD analysis project Ga0315270, IMG submission 204932) | Sediment microbial communities from Yellowstone Lake, YNP, Wyoming, USA - C1_bottom | ecosystem: Environmental > Aquatic > Freshwater > Lake > Sediment | place: USA: Wyoming | collected...
TAAGAAGTCTCGTCCTCTCGATGAAGTTGCGACCCTTGCCGTCCTCGCGGCTGTCGTCTTCGCCATCCTCGATGCCGTCTCGCCAAGTGTCGGTGTTACAGCACGTCAAGGAGCTGGTTTTGGACTCGGCGCAAATTTGGTCGGCTTTCCCCGTATGTAAGAAATCACCCATTTTTACTAACTGACGACCTCGTGATGTGTATTTACTAAAAACAGGATATATAGGGGGGTGTTAACCTTTATTAATTAATACAAATACCATAATTTGAGACTTTTTAGAGTTCCAAATTTTGAGAATTTATAATTTTATAGTTAATTAAAGTATTAATCTAATTAAATAATTAATATAGTAATTATTATAATTACAAATATTAATTAATTTGAAGTAATAAATGTTTGGTGTTTTTTATTTTCTTCGTGTCGTTTCTTTTGATAGTTTTGATATGAACCACCGCATACGCATTGTACTATAGCTTTATCATATGTGATTCTGGCTTTTTTTTGTTCTTCTCGAGCTTGTTTCTTTTTCTCTTTTTCTTCTGCGATTTTATCTGCATTCTGCTCTTTCATCTTTTGAGCTGATTTTTGTTTGTTTTCTCGAATTCTTTCTTTATTTTCATCCTTTTTAGCATATTCCTTCCAGTATTCAGCTAGTTTGTCTTTGTTTTCTTCATTATATTTCTTTGTAGTTTCTTTTACTTGTTCTTGGTGTTCTTTGGCATATTCTTTCTGTTTTTCAGAGAGCATTTTTGAATTTTGTTTGCGATATTCTGCTCGTTTAGCATTTATTATTTCTTTATTTTTTTCATTGTATTCTTGATGGTATTCAATAATAGCATCTTTATTTTCTTCATAGTATTTTTTCATATTTTCTTTAGCTTTATCTTTATTTAGAGTATAATAAAGTCTATCATACTCTTTTTTGTCATCATCTGATTGAAATGCCCTAAATGTATTTAAACAATATTTATCAGATAATGAAAACTGAATATAGTAATCTTCCCTTTTTCTTAATTCTCCTTTTGTGTTACAAGGATAATTTTCAATAAGTTCAATATTAATATCTGTTATTGGCAATGAATTAAAGTATGTATAATATCCACCATTAGTATTTTTTTTAATACTATATTTATGACTACTAAATCTTTTTATCAATGATGTAGTTGTTGAACCTATATAATAATGTCCATCTTTACATGTTAATTTATATATTTTTCCATCCTGATATGTATTATCAGAGTCACTACTATATATAGATTCATAATCAGAATCATCTTTAGATTCAAAACTAATTTCATTATTTTCACCATTATCACTATTTTTATTTATAATATTATCAATTTCTTCAATATCATTATTAAGACAAAGAAAGTCTGTATTATATTTATTAATATGTTCTTCTTCTTTTATATTAAGTTCATTTTTATTATTACAGTGATAATCTTCAATTAATTCAATATGAACTTTATCCCATCCAATTGTATTAATATGTTCATATACATGTAATATATTATTTTTTGATAAAGTTTTATGATTATTAAATCTATGATTTAATTTTTGTGTAGTTGAACCAATATAATAATGGCCATCATCACATATGAGTTTATATATTTTACTATTATTATACTTATTACTCATTCTTACTATCCTACTCTATCCTTCAAAGTTTAATCTAGTTTTTTTAAACCCGGGAGGTCGGTCAATTTTATAGGATTCTGTAGTAATTCCCTAAACCGTGCGAATGTATTCCCAGTTTTGGTCTTCACATATTTTTTCCCACGTCTTATCCTGTAGATAGAGTTTATCTCGATTTTTGAGCAAAGGGAAGCATCCCAAATATTCATCCATTTCTAGCAGCTCACAAAATTTATACAAGATATAGCCATATGATAAGAAGTTTCTCCGTCCAGCTGGGCGATGTTTTTTAAAGGAGGGTTGAATTTCACGAAACATATGACGTAGCTTTTCTTCATCTTCACGAGACATAAATGGTGCATTTTGACCATTGAGACGATTAATAATATGAGGTATATGTTCATAATATTTTGAAGCTTTCATCTTTCTTAAAATTTCACGAAGTTTTGTTGGCTTCAAAGATGACATATTTGTTATGCGCTCTTTTTTGAGTTGTATTAAAATTGTATCATAGATTTCATTAGGAATTTCAGTTGATTCCTTAGCTTGGAATTGGGCGAGCCATTCGTTGAAATGATTTATCTTTTTGTATGCATAGTAACAAACCTCACGCGGTGGATCCTTATAACTAGGTTTATCACTATCAACTAAAATAAACTCTTGCTTCCCACACTTTGAACAGGTAAGATTGGCTTCATTAAGACACATAATCATTTCATTACCACAGGCTTCACAGGTGGTCCAGAGGTCATCATATTCTTCAACTGTATTTCGAGCCATAGATGGGTCTTCAAGCTGAAGATAATCATTAAGAAGTTGATTTCGTTGAAGACCTTTTTGGGCTTGAGGAATGACTACGGTGTTTCTTGTTTCTTGACCTTCTCTCTGTGCCACTTCTTCAAGAATTGCCAGAATTGAACCAGGCTTTGCTTTACTACTATTTGAAGTTTTCGTACCTTGTTGAATTTGATCTTGGATGTCATAATAATTGTAAAGTATATCACCAGTTCGAAGGAAATAATCCATTAATTCTGAATCATCGCCCACAGTTTTTATCTTTTTTTCAAGAGCCTCCGCTTCTCTCTCTAATCGCCATATCTCAATATCAGAAGTAGTTTCACTAATTTTCTTTTTAAGCTGTTCTAACTTATCCTTGTAGGCATTTATGTTTTCCTTTTGGTCGATCATATTTTGGACTTTTTGGTTGTGAATAGCATCGAGCGTGGTGCGAGCTTCCGGATTAGAACGCTTTGAACTTTTTACTTTAAAAAACGCACTATCACTCATTGCCGAAATGTACTTATACGGTATGCGCACTCGGTTTTTAAACCCTCCCAAAATTTCAAAAAAGTGTGTTTTGCCAAAATTTTTTTCTAATAGCAAGGTATAACGAAAAATGACTGGCGGTGGATTAATGCAACTTGTAGCTTATGGTGCGCAGGATGTTTACCTAACGGGTAATCCTCAAATTACGTTCTTCAAGGTGGTGTATCGTCGCCATACCAACTTCGCGATGGAGTCCATTGAGAACCCTTTCAATGGTGCCCCTAACTTCGGCAAGAAGGTTACGTGCACGATCCAACGCAACGGTGATTTAATCCACCGCATGTACCTCCAGGCCACGCTCCCTCAGGTACAGCTCCAGTCCACGGATGGCTCTGGTGCTCAATTCCGCTGGCTCAACTGGATCGGTCACAACATCATTGACTACGTTGAGATTGAAATCGGTGGCCAACGCATCGATAAGCAATATGGCGACTGGCTCCACATCTGGAATGAGCTCACGCAGGAGCCTGGCAAGCAAGCCGGCTACGCCAAGATGGTTGGTAACGTCCCTGAACTCACGAACCTCCTCTACCAGGGCGGCTCCACGTGCGACAATGACTGCTATGGCGGCGAGCCCCTCACGTCTGAGGTCGTCACCAGCTGCGCGCCAATGTACACGCTCTACATCCCCCTCCAGTTCTGGTTCTGCCGCAACCCTGGCCTTGCCCTCCCTCTCATTGCTCTCCAGTACCACGAGGTCCGCATCAATCTTGAGTTCAACACGCTCAATAACGTCTGCTGGGACTACTCGAACTCGTCTGACCCCCACGCCATCCGCAACCGTGTTGGCCAGTGCGGTCTTGCCGCTGCCTCGCTCTACGTTGACTACATCTACCTCGACACGGATGAGCGCCGCAAGTTCGCCCAGGTTTCGCACGAGTACCTCATTGATGTTCTCCAGTTCACGGGCGGTGAGTCGATTACGTCGTCGGCCAACAAGCTCAAGCTCAACTTCAACCACCCTTGCAAGGAGCTCATCTGGGTCGTCCAACGTGATTCGTTCGTGTCGTGCGATGACAACATCATCAACCCCTGGAAGGGCCAGCAGCCGTTCAACTACTCGGATTGGTGGGATCGCTCGGTGCTTGAGTCTGGTTACTCCGTGACGCGTGTTGAGGGTATGGCGGGCAAGAACCCCACGATCACGGGTCTCCTCCAGCTCAACGGCCACGACCGCTTCCAAGTCCGCGATGGCAACTACTTCAACTGGGTCCAACCTTACCAACACCACACCAACATCCCTGCGGTTGGTATCAATGTGTACTCGTTTGCTCTCCAGCCCGAGCAACACCAACCCAGCGGCACGTGCAACTTATCGCGTATCGATAACACGACGCTCCTCCTCACGGTCAGCAACAACGCTGTAGGCACGAACCTCAGCTCGACGGTACGCGTCTATGCGACCAACTACAACGTGCTCCGTATTATGTCTGGCATTAACCAAGTAATTCAAACAGTCGCGATGATGATGAATTACTGGTTTGCAATTGCAAACCACCTGTGCCAAACAGCTAGCTGCCTTGTCTTAACAAGACAAGGGCAAACAGTGTGACTAGCTAGTGGTTTTGGAGAAATCCAAAGCCGCAAGATGACCTGGTTGCGGGAAACCCCTTATAGCCTTCACTACTACTCTTCCGTGGAAACACAGAAGAGAATCCAGGGTAACGACCTCGGACATAGTAAAAACGTGAAGGATTGGGCAATCCGCAGGCGAGTTCCTAAAGCCGCTATGATAGGCAATGGAACCGTTTCAGAGACTGCAAAGGCATCGGTAATCAATGACGGTCTAATCAACCCGAGATTGCTTAAGGTACAGTCCAACCTTCTTGGAAACAAGAAGGAAACCGCTTGGGGCGGTCTTGCATACAGTAATTAAGATTTCTCAATCCTACCTCCAGTTTGGATTTACATTTTGGTTATTTTTAATTAAATATAAAATATAAAACGCGTTAAAATTTGAATTAATAATATATTCATTTTAAAATATAGAATTTAAAATGAATATTAGTGAAATTATCAATATAAAAAGACCAGCTGGAAGACCATCAAATGATATTGTATATAAAGAAATTAAATATAATGGGAATAACTATATAGTTGGTAAAGTAATAGTAAAAGATTTACATAAATTATTTGTAATTGATAAAGAAGATTATCCTAAAATAAAAGATTATAGTTGGCATTATACATCAAATGCGTATATTAGTCATAATATAAATATAGAAGGGCAAATTAAAGCATTATATCTTCATAATATGGTATTGAGTCGTCTAATATTTCCAGGAAAAGGCTCAAAAGAATCAGTTGACCATATTAATAGAATTGGTTTAGATAATCGTAAAGAAAATCTTAGAATTCTTACACAAACAGAACAAAATCTAAATCAATCAAAAAAGAAACGAAGAATTGAACTGCCAGAAGATTCTGGATTAGTTGCAGATGATATTCCTAAACATATATGGTATGTAAAACCAAATGGAAGTCACGGAGAGCGTTTTGCGATTGAGCTAAAAACTGAAAATATTTCTTGGAAAACAACAGCTTCTAAAAATGTTATACTTAAAGATAAATTAAAAACAGCAATTGAAAAATTGGAAGAATATTATAAATTATATCCTTATTTAAATCCTAATAATGAAGATAAAAATAAAAAAATACAAGAATTAACTGATTCTTATAATAAAATCATTGGGCTAGCAGAATAGGCTTAAATATAATTTATAATAAATATTAGAATGGCGGTGGTATTTAATGATAATACTACGTATTTAAAAATAAATACGCCACATTATTCATTTAAAATGACATTAATTAAAATTAAATCTGTATATCATTCATATAGTTTTATAGTTGGAAATAGACAGTCACCATGTCTTGAGGGTTCTATTATTTTAGAGAATACAACGAATAATGAAAGATTAAATAAATATGAATATACGGCATCATTAATTAAAATTGACGCACTTATTGAATGTTCGTTGGAAGATATATCTACAGAGTATTTTAATAAGTATAGTTTTGGAAAAGAAATGTTAGATTCCATTACTTTTTTTATAAATTCTCAATTTCCTAGAATTAAAACTATCAAATTAACTGATATGAGTTTTATCCCATGTAATCGCTTACAAAATGAAATACTTGATTTATTATCTTATTCTATCGCATTATACGGAAAAACTTGGTATGAAAAAACCGCAAATGCCTATATATTGCCAAAAGAAAAGTATGACAAATATCGTAATCAAGTAAAAATATATATGGATACAAAAACAAAAGATGATATATCATTTGAACTTTTTTATAATACAGTTATGTTTAAAAATCATTATACAAGAAATATTATAACGGATAATTATGATTCTTATAAAGATATATACGAAAAATCAAGTACATTCCCTGATTTTTTTATAGAAATTAATAAATTAGTCAAACGCGAAGACAAGTGTAATTTTTTTAAATCTTGGTTATATGATTTTATAGCTTCTCAAATTATAATAGAACGTGAATGGTATATTGACTTATATCCTAAAATAGAAGTAGTATCTAAATCAAATTATAATAAAACTAGAAAAAATTCTAAGAAACAAATTTGACCAACCACGCATCTTATCATCTACGGTATATACAGAATGTCAGAAAATAAAACCTGTCAGGCTGAGATACAGCAAGGCGAAAAAAAAGGGGAGCTATGTGGGAAACCAACCAATAATAAGTATTGTAAAAAACATAAACGCCACGAGATTATTGATAAAGCAAATCAAGAGAATATACGATATTGTGATATTGCGCGCGGATGCTATACTACTCTAGAAGATCATCAATCAAAATGTACCCATTGTCTTCATAAGGCTCGTATTCGTGATAGGAAAAATGATGGTAAAAAACGTCAAGATCCTAATTTATGTCTCGATTGTGGTAATAATTTAACAGATACTACACGCGCAAAAGGAAAACATGATAAAAAGCTTAGAAGATGTATTCCTTGTTATGAAAAACTTCTAAAGGTTGAAAGTCAAAGAGAAGTAAGAGAGAGGAATTATAAAGAAGAGGGATTTAAAAATAAGTATGTTATTTGGAATCATTATGTTAAAGGTGCTAAAAAGCGAGGCATTGATTTTAATCTTAAAAAAGATGTATTTAACTTATTAATTGTTCAAAAGTGCTTTTACTGTGATTATATAAAAGATGGAGAAGTTAATGGAATTGATAGAATTGATAATAATAAAGGATATATTGATACAAATATAGTGTCTTGCTGTGAAGCCTGTAACTCTTCAAAAGGGACACAACATCCACAGGAATTTATAGATAAATTATATTTAATTCATAATCATAAATTATCTAAAGAATATGATAATAATATTCTTGATAAATGGAAAGATACATATTTATCAAAGATAAGTCCAAAGTTTTCAACATATATGAAGTCGGCTAATTCACGAAATATACAATTCAAAATAAATGAAACTGAATTTAATGAAATTATACAAAACTCTTGTTATTTATGTGGAATTTCTTCATCTGACAATAATAGAAATGGAATAGATCGTGTAGAAAATAATAGTGGATATATTTATGATAATTGTAAATCGTGCTGTGGGCATTGTAATCTACTGAAGAAAACCTTAGCTATTGAAAAAGTATTTGAAATATCTGAAAGGGTATATACTAAATATGATGAATTAACTACATACTTTAAGGGTTTTGATATTAAAAAAAGGGAATCAAAAATAGAACCTAGACACAAAATAATTAATCCAGATGAAGCAGATATAGAGAAACGGGAATATAAAACTACAAATGAAATTATTATACCAAATATAGTTCCAGAAGAAATATCTAAAATATTAGATAAAACAGACGCAGAAGCAGAAGCAAAAGAAGAAATTATAGAAATAAAACAATGGAAAGTTAAACAAATATACGAAACCATCTCTACAAATAATGAAAATATCTATAAAGCTTTCTGTGAAAAGACTACCGATATTACTAAAATACCTACTTGGAACACAGATTGGGCTTCATTTATACTTTCTGTAAAGGATAAGTCTCTAAAAGATTCAGAAAAAATTATTCGAGACTTTGTAGAAAATTTACGTAGAATTCGTCATAATAGCTTGTGCTATGATAAAAATGCTAAAATACTTGATAGAGATGATAGACAGCAGTGGCCTGCTACAACAATTGTTAGAGCATATTTAGACGGCAAGATTGATACATTTAAAAAGTATACAGAAGCACAAACTGGAGATAATCCAGAAGATTTAGTTTGGCAAAAACGTTGGGATTCATTTATTCTAAGTCTTAACGACAACAAGCAAAACTCAAATAATCTAAAAGACTTATGTAGTAAATTTCTAGCGGCTCAGCGTATAAAGAGATATAGGAATAAAAAATAATAAGATTTATAACAATTTAATCTACAAATGTCTAGAGTAAAAATCCCACGCATCTGAATTATATACATCATTATTTTTGCAATGAATTTCGGTTAATTCTTCCATACTTCTTTTTTCAGTAATATCAGCTCGCCCTCTATTAATTTTCTTTAAAAATTCCTCTTCTGATTTTGTGTAATAATGATGAATACACGCGATTTCATCACTACCTTTATCATTAAAGGGACCAGTTATAATATTACCGTGTGTATCATAATTATTACCTTTAAGTAATACTGGATAATGTGGGCTAACATATAAATAAATATTACTTAATTTAGAAATAGACTTAATCTGAATATCTATGTTTTTATTACAATATTTAAATCGACTAGTAACAGGTTCATCGCGGTATGTCTTTTCATTTGATGTTCCAAACATTTTCCAGTTTAAACCAATTGAATCGTGGCTATCATAATCTTTTAAAAACTCATTAATATTGCTATGTTTTTTAAGAACAATAAATTCATCACAGTCAATAAACGCACACCACTTATGCTTCTTTTTATATTGTACTATACATAAATTATACACTTCTAACTGTTTTGTAATACCTGGAAAATGAATAACAGTAACCTTGTCAGTTTTTTTATCTTTTAAACTATAGTTATCGCTATTATCATAAATATATATATGATTAAATCCCAATACTAAGTGATATTTAATCCATTCATCAATATATGGTTCTTCATTTAAAGCAATACAACATATAACCGCATTATTTACAGTTGTTTTAGGTAATACATATTTAGAAAGAGGTTCATTTGTTTCTGGAACAATTTGTGGCGATTCTTGTACAGGTTGAGATATTTCAGGTACAATTGTTTTATTTGGCATTTTTTTCTCTCTAAAGTGAACTCTACCTCCACCCCATGATGACATTTTAACTTTAAATAAAAATCTATCTTTAAACCATTTAAAGTAAAAATACTAAATCATATAGAATGCGTCGTTTTCTAACATTTGACGATGTTGGATTAGTGCCAAAGTTTAATAGGATTACATCTCGGCTTCATACAGACATAAAAACTCAACTTGGAAGGGATAGTTTCAAGTCACCATTTATTCCAGCAAATATGGATTCTGTGATTGGTCCTAGGTTAGCCCAGATATGTAAGGAGAGGGTCGCGCCAATTATTTTCCATCGTTTCGCACCAATTGAAGAGCAAGTCAAATGGATAAAAGAATTTCCAGAGGCATATATGAGTTTAGGAGTTCAAGAATCGGCGAGTAATTTGGAAGTTCTGTATGAAGCTGGATGTCGCAGATTCTGTATTGACATCGCACACGGTCATTCTCAGGTGGTTTTAGATACAATCAAAAAGATTAAGGATTTTGATAAAGAAAATCAAGTAATAGCTGGAAATGTATGTACATATGATGGGGTAATGGATTTGGCAGAGGCTGGAGCGAATATTATTAAAGTAGGTGTAGGTCCAGGAGCAGCTTGTATAACAAGAATGATGACTGGATTTGGTGTTCCACAGTTTAGCGCAATTAAAGAATGCTTTTCAGCTAAACATGATTTATTATATGGAAAAAGTATTAATATTGAATTAATAGCGGATGGAGGAATTAAGCATCCAAGGGATGCGGTAATCGCATTGGCAGCAGGGGCGGATGCGGTGATGATGGGATCTATTTTTGCAAGGACATTTGAGTCAGCGGCTCCTAAGAAGGAAGTGAATGGTAAGACATTTGGTCGTTATAGGGGACAAGCATCATCAGAATTTATGAATGAATATTTTGGTGATACTAAAAAGCGTCAGGCAGAAGGAGTAGCATTTGATGTTGAAATTACTAAATCGGCGGTAGATGTTTTTGAGGAGTATGAAGGGGGATTACGGTCAGGTTTAACATATTGTGGAACAGATAATCTGGATGATTTTAGGAAAAATGCTGAAATATTCGAATCAACTGGAAATTTTATGATAGAATCAAGTTATAGAAAGTAATTTAAAGATAATATAATAGATAATATTATTATGAGTAATGAACTATGTGTGTGCTTATCAGAAGGAGAAATTCTAGATAGATATAGTATATTAGAAATTAAATTGAATGAGCTTTCTGATAATAGACGTCTATATATTGTTAATGAATTAAAAGATTATGAGAGATTTAATAATATTATAAATAAATTTTTAATTTATTATAAATTATTATATTATATTAATAAAAAAATATGGGATTTACAGGTAACTGTTAAAAAAATAGATAAATTGAATAAAAATTATGCTTCTGTTTGTTATGATATTCATGAATATAACCAATCTCGATTTAGATTAAAAAATATAATTAATAATATAGCAAATAGTAGATTTAAAGAACAAAAAAGTTATTCAATATGTGAAAATACGGTTAAAATTAGTTCAGATAATTTAAGTCAAATTAATTCAATCATTTATGGTATTGTATTATATGATAAAATTAACATTCAATTTGATAAAAATATAAGTGATAAATTAAAAAATAGAATTATGTATTTATTCCCAACGTTACAGGTTGTAGAAGACAGTGATAAGTATATAGAAATCAATATGGAAAATGAGAATAATACGGTATTATATAAGTTTATTGAAGATGAATTAAGTGTGTTATTAAATGATAAAATATAAGTTTTAGATTAATATATGAGTTCCTGGATTTCAGTAAGAAAACGACAAGTCCGAGTATTTAAACCAACAATAGAGGAAAATAAGGATGACGTCTCTACTGATTTAGTAAAATCTATGCCTTCATCTAGCTACCCTATTAGTGTAAAATACTATATATCTGGAGGTAAATTAGGAGATTTTATTCATCAATTATCAGTAATTAAATATAATTATGATAATTTTGGTAAAAAAGGAGTATTGTATTTAGCTAATATTGGTGATAATTTTTCATTAGGTTTAGAAAGAGCATACAATGACACAAAAGATATTATTTTAAAGCAAGATTATATTCTTGATTATCAACTTTATAATAATCAACGTGTTGATATTAATCTATCATCGTGGAGAGATATATTAATTAATAATACAGATCTTAATTTGAAACAGATATACAGAAATACTTATGATATTGATTGGGCTAGTACAAGATGGATAAATAATATAGAAAATGATAAATCATTTAGTAATAGTATTTTATTTAGTTATTCTAGGTTGAGACATAATAATAATATTAATTTTGATATTATAAATAGTTTATTAGACCAAAAAGAGATAGTTTATTTTATATGTTTTGATATTAGTGAATATAATGATTTTATCTTAAACTATAAATTTTCACTTCCTGTTCTGCTTTGTAATACTGTAATGGATATGGCAATTAAAATTAATAGTTGTAAACTATTAATAGGGAATTTATCATCTCCATTGGCATTATCCTTCGCATTACATAAAGAATGTATTGGAATATTGCAGTCAAAAGCTGGAATTGATATTAACTTAAATACTAAATTAAATCTACCATTTTATACAACAGTTAATAATCACGATGAATTACGGGAAGCATTACGCAATAAATTAAATAGATGAGCGTGTATTAACTAAAATATTTAAATATTTTAAGTTAATATGATGAGTAATTATAAATCTCAATTTGAACAAGATACGCATGTATTATCGGTTTATAACAATAAAAGAAATGGTTTTTTTGTTGAGATAGGAGCATATGACGGTATTGAATCATCCAATACGTATGTGCTAGAAAAAGATTTTGGATGGACAGGATTATGTGTTGAGTGTAATCCTAGATTTTATAGCAGTTTATTAAATACTCGCAGTTGTTTTAAAAGTAATTCAGCAGTTTATAATGTAGATGATAGAGAAATGGAATTTTATGACTCTGGTGGTTATGCTGGATTAGTAGAAACAAATAATCATGTTCATATAGTGAATGATCCTAAAATTATAGTTAGAACAAAAAAGTTAACAACATTATTAAATGAAATAAATGCGCCAGTCTTTATTGAATATCTATCATTAGATACTGAGGGTAGCGAGTATGAAATTTTAAGAGAGCATGATTTTAATAAATATAAGTTTGGATATATTTGTATTGAACATAATAAGATTGAAAAGAACAGAAAAGCTATTAGAGAATTATTAGAGAGTAAGGGATATATATATCATAGAGAAAATGGTGATTCCTATTGGGGTGTTATTGACGATGAGTATATATTAAAAAATATAAATGATTATAACTAATATAATGCTGAAATATAGTAATTTTCATGGAGAAATTATACAGGGTTCTACGGTTGATCAAGTATTAAGACAATATTTTCCAAAGCAAACAGGTGTTTTTTTTGATGTTGGTGCATTTGAACCAATACGAATTTCAAATAGTTATCATTTTGAACAAAATGGATGGGATTGTTATTGTTTTGAAGCAAATCCTAATTTAATTCCTCTACTAAAGTCTAAAAGAAAAAATGTTTATAATTACGCAATCTCAAATGAAGACAAAAATAACACATCATTCAATATCGTACATACTAATTATGATAATAGTGATTGGACAGCGAGCTATTCAGCAATTAATTTAAGTGAAGAATATAAAGTTATTTTTCCTATGCCACCCCATTCAATAGAAGTAATTAGTGTACCACAAAAAACACTTAATACTATAATTAAGGAAGAAATACCCTTATTAGTAAATATTGATATTTTATCGCTTGATGTTGAAGGGGGTGAATTAAATGTCTTAAAGGGGTTAGATTTAGAAAAGTATTGTCCTAAGATAATGGTTATTGAGAATGCAATAAATGATCTTGCCATAAATGAGTATTTATTAAAATTTGGCTATAGACTAGATAGGCATATTTCATATAATCAATATTTTGTTCATAATAGTTTTGTACAAGAATAAAGTTTAAAGATATCTCTATATTTTAGAGCAAATGAGAGTATTATTTTTAAATCATAAACAATCAAGATGTGGTATATATTCTTATGGAAATAGATTATGGAATATTTGGAAAAAATCATCTGAAAATATAATTAGATATAAAGAAATATCCTCATTAGAAGAATATAATAATATTATTTTTGAGTATGATATAATTATATATAATTATCATTGTATGACAATGCCTTGGTTAGGATCAGATAATATTAATACTAATGTTAAAAATATAGGTATTTGGCACGAAGGTCCTATCAATATACAATTTACTAGAGTAATTGATGTGTCTAATAGAATACCTCGTCCAATATTTGAAAATATACCAGCTATGATTGAAAATACAAATCAAGAAATTATAAATTTTTTAAATTATTCAAAGGAAGAAGTGCCTGTAATCGGTTCATTTGGCTTTGGTTTTGATTCAAAAGGATTTGATAAAATTATTACAAATGTGTGTCAGACTTTTGATAAAGCAATTATAAAATTAGTTATTACTGTGTCTGAGTTTGGAGATGCGGATGGTTCTATTGTCAGACGAATAAATCAGGCTTGTTGTAATTTAGTTACAAATCCAAATATTGAACTCAAAATAATTAATGATTATTTATCAGATAATGATATTCTATATTTTTTAAATAAGAATAGTATAAATGTTTTTTTATATAAAGAGGAAAATAATAGAGGATTATCAAGTGTTATTGATTTTGCGTTTTCAGTACATAAACCTATATGTATTTCAAATAGTTATATGTTTAGACATATTTATTCTGATAATATCTCAATTAATAATAAAACTATAAAAGAGTGTATTACAGATGATTTAGATTATATTAATAATTTTAAACAAAGTAGTTCACATAATAGTTCAATTGAATATATAAATAGTATAATAAGAGAGCTATAAAGTAGTATAAAGATTAAGATATATTTTAAGATAAATGAAAGGCATATTTTATAATTCACAAAAAGCAGTATGTAGTATTTATGAATCAGGTTTACAGGTATATGATATACTAAAAAACTCTTCTTTTTTTAAATTAGATTATAGTGAAGAAAGAAAATTTCGATATGATTATGATTTTTGTATTATAAATTATCATTTTACTACGAACAATTGGATTAGAAAAGAATTGTTAGATAGTTTTAAAGGGCAAATTTTTTGTATTGTGACAGAGGTAGGATTTGGGGATAATATTTTAGAACTATCTCCAAAGTATTTTAATCATTATATTGTATTAGATCCAACAATAAAAGAAACCGAATGCCTTCACGGATTTGGACGACCAATTAAAAGTGAATATCAGTTAAAACCATATTCAAGTATTATTCCAATAATTAGTAGTTTTGGATTGGCAACACCAGGAAAGGATTGGCTCCAGATAATTAAATGTGTTGCTACTGAGTTTGATAAAGCAATTATTAGATTTAATATTCCAATGGGAACACATAATAAGGACACGCATAACCGCATAATTAGTGAATTAAAAAGAAATATAGATGGATTAGTCTTAAAACCTGGTATAAGATTTGAATTAACACATTTAGTTATGTCTGAAAAGCAGTTAGTAGAATGGTTATCAGAAAGTACAATTAACTGTTTTTTCTATTTTAGAGAACATATATATAAAGCAGGATTAGCAGCAGTTACAGATCAAGCAATTGCTGCAGGACGACCTATTCTAATAACTAAAGATATAACTTTTAGGCATATACATAAATATTTAGATTATTATCCAAATATTAACATACGTGATGCTATTATTAAATCTGAAGAGGGTGTTAAAATGATGAAAAATGATTGGTCTGAAAGTAATTTCTTAAAAAAGTTTGAGAATATATTGTTACATTAATGACACATTTCTCTTAATATTTCTTCAATATTATATTTTGGACTCCAACCAATAGATTTTAGAGCTGAATTATCACCTTTAATATCTGTTATTTCATTTCTAAAGCAGCTGTCCATAATAACCACTTCCTTTTTTGAATTTACTTCAAACAATGTATTATTATTTTCAAAAATATCAATATCACAAATATTATAGATAAGTTTTACTAAATCTTTTATCTTATATGAATTATCATTGGAAATGATATAATTTTTAGCGACATCTTGTTTAGAAATAAGATAGAATGCTTTAGCAACATCATAAGCATGTAGAATAGAACGATTAGAATCAAGAGAACCTACATGAATTGGTGACTGAGTATCCTTCCAAGTTTTGGCGTGATTCGATAATTTCTTAAGTAAAAAGAAATCATTTCTTAAAGAAGATTCTGTTGTAAAAACAACGCAATTAAACGCCTTAACATTATATGTATTTCTATAGAAGTCGATGAACTGATGTGACATTAATTTCGCAAATGCATAAGGATGTGTTGGCATAAAATAATCACTATCTTGAGTAATTGTATAGTTTACCTGGCCTTTAAAGATTTCACTTGATGAAGCATTTAGAAGTTTAGTTTTTAGTTTATTTTTATGGATTATATCACATAGATGTACTGTAACAATACTATTAATTTCACAAGCATCTATTGGATTTTGGATACAATCTTCAGTCTTGGTTAAACTTGCCAAATGTACAATTATATCTGGATTTACTATTAAAACTGCTCGTTCCAATGCTTTTTTATCACAGAGATCAAATGAAAATGTAGTACTCTGTGTATTTTTAATAGGATTTTTATGAATACCATAAATAGAATTTTCTTTGGAGAAGATATCACTTACATATGTACCAATTTGA